>Ga0307379_10000669_pt1 | contig 56449 bp, 38 predicted proteins | sample UN2MG_FD_202237 | JGI IMG/M metagenome (GOLD analysis project Ga0307379, IMG submission 202237) | Soil microbial communities from Risofladan, Vaasa, Finland - UN-2 | ecosystem: Environmental > Terrestrial > Soil > Coastal area > Acid sulfate soil | place: Finland: Risofladan, Vaasa | collected... | reverse complement strand
TTTGAATAAATTGAATTGAAAAAATCGGCTGATAATCCAACTGACCAATGGTTGCTGAGGCTTTTTACTACATCTCCACTTACATTGGTAAATTTGTTAGTATTGCTCGTATGTATATCTCCATAGTCGTACACCGTATAAGATCTATCATAGTTGAGTCCAATATTAATCTTCCATTCACTTGTGACCCAGTCAGCATTAAGATCTGTACCAAGAGTACTTGATTTCAAACTTTCTCGTCCGTCCAAAGAACCGTATATAGCGGTTTCGAAAACCCAATTGTTCCATTTGTCAGAAGAGACCTCCTCGGATATTGATTCAGAGAAAGTTATGTCAACAAATTCCTCCAAAGGTGTCCCAATGATATATCTCATCAGAACCATCTTGAGGAGTCTTACCTGTTTTGATCTTATCTCTTCTTCTGTATCATCTGGTGAGATATAAAATTTAACTGTGTCCATTACTCCGGAACATCGAAACTGCCCTTCAATAAAAAAAGTAATCTCACTTCCCCCGGAACCTGTTTCCTGACGTGTGTCAATTATTATAAGATCGGCAACTTCCTTATCGCGCACATAGTTGATAAACGGAACCTCTTTTTTAATGTAGCTGGGTGCAACCATATATACATTAATTGCATCTTTTCTAAGATCATCGACTCTGTTTTTAGTTTCATCCTGGGAATAAAGGAGAAATGTAAAGGAGGATATAATCAGGAGAATAAATAATTTTTTCACAAATAGTATTGTGTAAATGAATTTCAGGTAAATAATTCAATATGACTATCGGTAATGATTAACAATGTTTTTATAGTTGGTAGTTACACAGGCTATTAGCAATCTGTCAAATAATTGGTCGCCAAAATTTCTTCGATTCACCTTATAAAAAAACTCATCCAGATAATTTTGAGCGAATTTTTTGGATATCATATGATGCACGACAAACAATGTTCGTTTAGCATTGGCTATCATCGTATGTATCCAAGGCAATACTTTCCCGGCCTCTTTTGTTTCTCTTTCTGAGGTATATGGCACCAGACATGATCTTAAATTTTAGTGTGACTGGTATAGTTATCCGTTTTCACAACTGTATCATAGCTTATGTTTTCCGAGATTCTTTTTCCAACTGTCTCCGGATTCCATTGTCACCCTGAGTTTCTGCATCATGGACCAGATTGGTTCATAAAATTTATGACCAATTTGTATTTGTAATTCCAATGCAGAAAAGGTCTTTTTCGTGCCTGTTAACAGATGAATCGCTATAAACTTTTCGGTCTCAACTCTTCTCCACGTAGACCTTCAAGTACTATCCGGATCTTTTCTTCTGATGAGTACTTCTTGTAGGTTTTTCTTTTATTATCGCGGATAATGGATCTGGTATCCGGTTTCTTTTCCTTTGTCATCTTATAGATTTTTTGATTAAACAATTTAACCAAAATTATCTATCAGTTTTATTTCTCTTTTAGTTGACGACTTACAGTACTCCCCTGTCAGCAATTACTCCATTTTTAAAAATTAATGTTATTGATCTGGTAATAACTGGTACTCTCTTTAGACTAAACCATCTCTGTCAAATAAAATAATTGATTCTTTGAGAATTATGGTTTCAAAAAAAGAATATGCAAATGAATTCCAGTAACAGTAAAAACTTTATAAATCTGACTTTCTCTCTTTTATATAAGACCAGTGTGCATGTACAATTCTCCATTCTCATTGGACTTTAGTTTTAAATATATTTAATGGCTCGCTATACTTTAATTATCAGTTAATTGTGTTAATTTTGAAGAATACTACCTGATGTTAATAGAAATCTTCTGAGTATCTATTATCAACTTAATTCATCTTGAAAGACGATATAAGTTGTAGTGTATATTCCATAATTGTGTCATTATTTTTTAAGACATCTTTTATGTTTGGTTCTACATAATAATCCGGCCGGATTCCATTCTCCCAGCTAATGCCGGTAACAGCAGTCTCAAAAGTTGTCCTTGCCACTTTCCCGCCAATTCCTGTATTCGGCAGAACGAATTCAAAAGAATTATCATGGCATGAGAATGTGGAACCGCTTTCCTGACCGATAAACTTTCCTATGTTATAATATTTTACAATAGAAATAAAATGCCCGGTTGTCGATAACTCTCCGCCATTAATTAAAATATACACATTGCCCTTAAAACTATTTGCATAAGGTTTTATTGGATTATTCCATTCTTGATTGTCTAAGTCTGTCTTAAAATAAATAAAATCCTGGTTCATTATATACTTCAGTAATTCTATTGCATAATCCGGATGACCACCGTCATTACCCCTCACATCAACAATAAGGTTTTGAATATTAAAGGAGTCTATTTGATTAAACGATGATTTTAGAAATTTGAAATAATTATCATTCTTATTCATAACAAATGAATGGATTTTAATGACAGCTGTTCTAATACTATCTAATATTTTAAAACTAAACTCAGAATCTTCAGATATCAGTTCATATCTTTTATTCGCGATAGATACTAAATCCTGATATTTTATAGCTTTCAGCATAAGAGTTGATACCTTCATATTATCAGGCTTTTTAAATTGTATGTTATAGTTATCGATATAGTTAAAATACTTGGATAATGTACTAACAGGTGAATTATTAATAGTAAACAGAATATTCTGTGTGTTGAAACCGTCTCCATTCATACTTTTATAAAGCGATTTCAGAATAAGTGAGACCGGAGTATCATTAATTAAAGTAATTTCGGCCCCTTCTGGCAGTACCTTGTTTTCAGTATAGTCTTTTCTTATATATGCTTTATCTTTAATGTAATATATTGAAAATGGAATAAAGTGTCCATTCTTATAGATATAATCCTGGAATTTATCCGAATACCATAGCTCCGTATGACCGCAGTGAACTTTAGCTACCATAGGATCAAGAATTTTAATAAACTCAAGTTCTGTCATTTCATGATTGATTATGGTTTGGATACTATCAAAATAATTTTTAAAGAATTCCTCATCATAATAACGATACAGAGCGGGATGATTATCTTCTATTAATTTTCTGAGGATTATAAAATCCTCCTGTAACTTGTTAATAGTGAATTTCTTTCCCGGATTGTAGGTTTGGGCGGGAGATCCGGAAACCATAAATAAAAATAAATAACTAACAGCCACCAGAAAATATTTTATTCTTTTCATTGCAAAAAATTTAGTAATAAATTCAACTCAAATATAAAAGGAAGGTCAAATATAAATTAGTTTTACTCGTATGATTTTATTCTCAAATTGAATTCATTCAGCTTGAATCCCGGCGAGCGCATTGGCTTCGAACTTCGCCCCGGTTCATCGGGGCTACGTCCGACGAAGTCGCCGAGCTCGTAAACTCGGTTCCCCGCTGCTTGCAGCGAGGAGCTTCAATTTAATCTTTTTCAAAGGGTTATCTTATAATTAGGATGAATCTAGTCAAAATACATGAGCTCCTCCCTCCGTTAGCTACACTAAAAAGTAGAGATTTCGGGCTTCATTTTTTAATTATTTATATTCCTTATCAATTGTAATGTTTTCTCAAGTGCCTGATCCTGCGGCACTTTAACATTAGGAATAACTCCGGTTCCCTCCCAGTCTGTACCGGTGTTAGGGTGTTCAAAGCGAATGAATGGTATTGTTAAATAAACTGATTGATCAATCCGGAGTGTTTTAGCCGGATGTGCCATCCCGGCAGTAACCTCTCCGACAATTACAGCCCGGTTGAAGTATTTCAGGGTATAAGCCAGTGATTCTGCAGCTGAGCGGGTTTCGGGTCCGGTTAAAACATAAACCGGGATTTTTGCCAGTGGAGTAAATTTCAGGAGATCTGGTGGATTTGTAATGGAACTGGACACTATCTCTCCATCTCTGTTATGAAAAGTATAAAGTAAAATGTGATCATTAAATAAATAACTGCATAAACAAGTAACGAAATCTCCAGATCCCCCTATATTGTTCCTTACATCAAAGATTATTGCTTTGCAAAACAAATTCTCAGACATTACTTCCCTTATATAATTCAGGTCATCTTTACCACCTGGAAGATGGTCAAATTCAAAATATACGATACTGTCATCAATGGTCCTGATAGTCTTGAATCCGTGCTCACTATAAGATCTTTTACCACCATCATCTTCATTTTGACCAGATCCAATTGTACCGATCCTAAAATGTCTGTCTTTAGAAATTTCCCAGATTTGTCCTTGTAAAATTCCAGTCAGAGATTCTAACGTTGTCGTCTCCTTATATACTCCAAGAATGAAGTCATTCAATAGTTTGCTCGAAATACTATTGCCAATCTCTTTAAAGACATAATTATCAGCAATTAACCGCGCCGATTTAATTATAATTGAATCCCCTTGAGGATCTGACACTTGTCCTTCCTGAGCGTTACAATGATTGTTGAAAGGATAATTGATTATACTAAAAAGTATGATCAACAGAATTGCTTTTCTTGATTTATCAATAAACTGAGCCTTTAGTAATAAGTTTTTCATTTGTTCAAATTTAATGTTGGTATTTTATTTGATTCACTGGAAGCTTCCCTGAATTAACATAACTGACAATCAGAATTTATGCTAATATTTGGGTAGCATATGATACAATTTTAACAGAAAGGGAAATCGTAAGGAATAATAACTAATCCCGGGCGGAAGGAGGGAATATTATTTACCTCCAATTAGATTACTCAATGCCTCAAGGGCGTGCTTTCTGACATGATCAGATTCATCATTCTTTGATGTGTAAAGAACTAATTCATATACTTTATCATCTCCAATAAGTCCAAGAGCTATAACTGCATGAGCTCTGACATCTTCAATACTGTCATTCATTAGCGTATTAGCCAAAGCATCAACTGCTCTCTGATCTTTAATTTCGCCCAGTGCTATTGCTGATTGGGCTCTGACAGATTCATTTTTATCATTCAATGCATTGATTAGGGCAGGTACAGCCCTCCTGTCTTTTATCTGACCTAATAGCATTACAACATCTTTTCTATCTGATGCAGAGGTAGAATTAATATTCATTAAAATAAATTCAAGGTCGTCATAATATGATTTTTGTCCCTTTTTCCCCATCTCTACTTTAATTGAATCTTGTTTAACGCCACTATAATAAGTACCTCTCTCCCCTGGAATATTTGGCATATCATTCTGAGTTAAAACATCTGTGCCTTCAGACCAGGGAGTAAAAGATGCAATTAGTATTAACAAGAATAATAATACAAACGTTTTCATATAATTAATTAGTCTCACTGAATTTCTTTTTGCACCCGGATCGAGAATCGACAATACCCGATCTTTAAAATCTGTGCCTTCTGCCATTCCTGTAAATGACATTCTTTTTCTGTGCATATCTCCTAATTCCTCAGAAGTTTCCATGAGGTATTGAGCATATTCTGAAGGTTTTATATTGTTTTGCAGTACAAAATTATCACTCGCTCTCTCCCTCTCTATCATTAGCTTACTTTCTAAAATCCAGATAAGTGGATTAAACCAATAAATAGCGCAGGTTAACTGTGCAAGGAACTGAATAATTATATCATTTCGTTTTATATGAGAAAGTTCATGAAAAAGTATTGCTTTCAGTCGGATCTGTTGCCATTTTAAAGCACCTACTGGAAGAATAATCTTTGGACTTAGTAATCCAACAACAATCGGGACCTTTATTTTATCTGACAATCTGACCTTAAGCTTCTTCCTTATTTTAAAAATGGAATACACACTCTTTATATTCTGGCTGAATCGTTGGTCAGTTATGTTACTGGATCTGCTAAAAATCAGATTCGAATATATCCTGCCGGCCACTATCCAGAATAATATTCCAGATGAACCAGATATCCATATTATCAGAATTATATTTTTCGCCCTCTCTACTGAATAAGATTTTGATTTTTCCGGATCGTTGGATTTTGCCGATAATCGGGAGTATAATAAATTTCCAGCCTCATCATCAGAATTAATATGGCCGGCAGGCTCTGATTTGCTCGGTAAAGAAGTAATAGACAAGCTATCGAAGGGATTGGATAATAGTTTTATATTCCATATTGGCAGGGTTGAATAATAAAAAGGTAATAAGAGAAGAATGACCATTGATACTGTAAGATAAAAATGACGCGCTGCTGCAGATTCCCTTCTGGCAAACCATAAGACTGAAAAAGTTGTCAATAACAGTAAGACAGATTTACTTATAAGGATTATAATTAGCTCTATTCCATCTAGTTCACTTGTTAACATCATAATTACCTCCCTGATTTTTTTGCCTTCTTAATTAGGTTTAAAAGTACCTCACTTTCATTACTGGAAAGACCTTGTTTGTTGTCTTGTAATAATGAGGCAATAGCCAAAGTTGAAGATCCTTCAAAAAACGCCTCAACTATACGGTTAAGAGCTTGCCTCCTGGCTAGCATAGCATCAATTTTAGAATAATAGATCTTTTTAGTACCTTCAGAATAATAATCGACTGCGTTTTTTTGATAGAGGATATTTAACATCCTCCTTACAGCACCATCGGATGGAGCATTTGATAAATTTTTCATAATATCAGTTACAGAAGCTTTTTCCAGTTTAAATATTATTTGCAATATTTCCTGCTGCCTTTGACTTAGTTTAAATTCATTTTTTGATTTCATGCTGTAAATTATAAGCTCATTTTAGAAAACTGTATATCTGGTCTCTTTACTTTAGTTAAATATAAACGCTCGGTTTTGATCAAAATATTTTGATTGACATGTTCTAATCTTATAATAAGAAATTTTTCATTCCCCTTATTTACAAGTTCACCTGACATACCTTTAAAAGGGCCTCCATCAAATTTCACGATGTCACCCATATTAAATTCTTGTGAAGTTAGATCAAATAAAATTCCTCTAGATATAATATTTTCAATTGCCAAAATAGTTTTTTCGCTCACGACATAGGGTTTACCACTAAATGACACAAAAGAAATCACTGACTTATGATTTAAAATATGATAATATTCCATACAGCTCACTCTAACAAACAAATAATTCGGGAACATAGGTTCTTCCACTATCTTTAATCTGTCTGCCCATTTTCTTTTCTTTCTTAATAAAGGTAATGATGTCTGAATATTCTTTTCCGTAAAATCTTTGCAGACCCGTTTCTCATGATGGGTTTTTACATATAGTGTATACCAGTTATAGTGCCTGTCCATGTTTGTTAATATATTGATTGTCCAATGCTTCGCCCTGCCAGTTACATTCTTGTCAGGCTGGTAGAAATCAGATTCCGCTACAAATATAGCGGATATAATTATTATTTCAAAATAAAACCGCTACAAATATAGCGAATATGTTATTTGAGAGATAAGACTTTCTCTGGGTCAATACTGATTGCATTTGGGATACTTTTATGGGATTGATGATTGCCCGATAAAACGGCCGTTTACATAATCCTCCTCCAAGCTATTATTAATATATAGTCCTTGAGTTGGGACAATAGGTAAAATTGGTTTTTGTTATTTAATATTTGTCGCTATTTCAATCTCTGAAAATAATTCTGCTTTTCTTATTAAATCAATGTTGTGTTTCTCTTTCAGATATTTATCAAAAAAATTCAGAACCATTATGTTCATAATCTCTATTACTTTACCTCCTTCAATAGATCCTAAAAGAGGTATAGCCGTTGGAACAGGATAGATGGAATAATCAGAAAAGTTCATGTGGTCTGAATTTCTGACAGTAAAAGAGTAACAATCCATTTCAGACCTGTTTGTGAAAATGTTACCATACCCTAAGTACCTTTTACTATTAAGAAACATAGTAGGTACTTTAATCTCACCTTTTGATATTAAACCGTGGAATCCGCCGTCCATACTTACACATGCCCTGACCCTCTTATCCAGCATACTGGCTTCATTTGATGCAAGACCACCCAAAGACATTCCGAAAACTCCAATTGCATTCAGGTTCAGTTTATTTTTAAAAAATTTATTTTCACCGTTTAATCCATTTAATTGATCAATGAAAAAAGAAATGTCTTCTGCCCAATACTTCGAACTTTCTGTAAGACACGTAGGTAATACTTTTTCCATATCGACAAAAACCTGAAGACGTTCTTCATCATTACTTGCACTGGGAAACTTTTGTATCAGTTCCAAAGCTTCAGGATTCGCCATTTCACCCATAATTTTTTGTAACCTCTGGCTATTCATATCAATATAGATAAATTGTCCGTCAGGGAATGATGTAAATTTACATTCATAATGGTGGGAAATGCTGAAAACAATATAGCCATGACTTGCGAGCTCCTCCATCAGTACTGAATTCTGGGAATAATGCTCACCCCATCCATGAGAAAATATCAGTATCGGGTATTTGCTTTCTTTTGAAGATACAGGTACATCACGGCTTGAATTTGTTTTCAGGGTTCTGTACATTTCAGGAAATTGAAGATACTTAATTGCAAATTCCGATTCGGAATTTAATAAGTATGGTTCAAAATCAGATATGATATCAGAAGGATACCATGCCTTAACTGTGATTTCCCTGGTTTTTTCCTGATTATTATCAAATAGTTCTTTTCGGTTATGATCAACAAAACTAAGGTAGGTTACTCCAACAAAATACTTCCCTGTTGGTTTCGGTAATGATTCAGTCTGGCTTTGACCGGCAGCAAAGAAGCTGCTCAGTAGCAATAAAATAAATATGCGTTTCATTTTAATTATTTAAATTTCTAATAATCAGAAATGTACAGAAGATAAAAGTGTTTACCAATTATATGTGGTGTCCGGCAAAGAATTGTGGTAAGCTGCAGATAATTGCTGAGGACAGGAAACTCCTCAGGGTACTCAATATTCGATGACTCCGGAGAATTTTTTATCCGTAAATCAAAAGACTGATCAATTTATGCCAAAAATATGCTTGAATTCCTGATGCAACTGACGTGAAACCGGTATGATTTCATTAATATAATCAAAATGAAGTTTCAGACCCTGTGCATTCCCGCTAACCTTTATTACTTTATCAAGGTTTACAATGTAGCTTTTATGGCAGTGGAAGAAATTGGGATATTCATTCAGGTCGTCTTTGGCTTTCTTAAGTGTTGTCCGAATTATTTCTTTTATATAGTCTGAATCCTTAATGAAATGAATAACAACATAATTATCCAGCGCATTAAGAAACAATATATCATTGCAATTGCATAAAAAATCATTTCTTGGGTTTAGGGCCGAAATGACAACTGCTTTATCATTCCTGTCATCAGAAAATTTCCAGCTTGCCTTCCGGTTAATTTCTTCCGCTTCCTTAATATGCCTTTTAAGCAGAATATTTTGTCTTAATAATGTAATAAGGGAAATAGGAAGAAAGCTAACAACCAGCGTTACTAATTGAAACTCTATTAGTTTAATTAAAATAAAAGTTTGAGAAGAATAGATTGAATGATATATATAATTGCATAACCCGATCATTGCAATTATTATCAGAGTATTTAATATTTCTTTACTGACAGTCCAATTTTTCTCATGAAGAACAGTGACCATTATAAAAGAATGAATCGTCAGATAACCTGTTGTAACTAAACCATAGCCACTTGTTACTGTAATTAAAACTCTGCCTGATAATGCCTGCAATCCGAATGGCTTAAAAATAATAAGAAAGAGAAAGACAAATGCACCAAAAGTTATCGAACCAATAATATTCTTTACTATATTAAGGTTAAGAGGAAGAGGTTGTTTAAGTATTTCAAGAAATTTATTTAAGAATATCATTTTCTGTAACCAATAACTAAAATGAGACTCAGTGTAACCAGCTTAATAAAAGATGATGTTTTCATTTTTGATACCTCCATAATTTTAAGTGAACAATTCTTCGAGTAAAATTATGTTGAAACATGAGGTCAGGTGCCACAGTAAAGTACAAGTTATGTAAAATTTGTGTCATGACAAAATCAGACTCTTTGCCCTCAGGTCTTACCTTTGGCTGCCTTAACGCTTTCCATGATCATGAAGGGCCGGAGATCTTGTTTACGTCCAGGACATGAGCCAGTCACTCCTTTGTGTTGCAGCTCTTGGTAATGCAAAGGGAGTCCGAATGCAGGACCTCACTCCAGGCAAAAGCCTCTCCCCGGAAATAAAAATTCTTGACATCGACGGAACAAATGCCAGCGTAAAGACATGGAACGTAAAATATGGTTTCTTCGATTACATCCACCTCTCAAAAGCGGGAGGCAGGTGGATGATCATCAACGTGCTGTGGGATATGAACAGCAAGTGATGGAACAGAATCTCTTCCGGCTAAGGAATGAGATCATTGCCTGTGCCTGTAGACCTGAAAAGGTGATCGACATTGCATGTGGTAACGGAACTCTTGCTATTGCGCTCGATCAGAATGCAAATCATGTTACCGGAATAGATCTCGATGAGGATCTTGTTTCATATGCATCTCAAAAAGCGGAACAAAAAGGATTGAAAAACCTGAACATTGGAATTTCTTCATTGTTCTTTATAAAGGCACATAAAAAATATACCTGATGGATGATAATAATAAGACTATGCCTGGCCGAAAAGTTGTGGTTGTGGGAGCAGGAGCCGTCGGCGCCACATATTGTTATGCTCTCTCCCAGAGCGGACTGGCAGATGAGATAGTGCTGATTGACAGGAATGAAGACCTCGTCCGGGGACAGGTTCTCGACCTGGTGCACGGACAGCCTTTTATCCCCACTGTCGCAATAAGAGGAGGATCAAAAGCCGATTATGCCGATTCACAACTCATTGTCATAACTGCAGGATCGGCACAGAAACCTGGCGAAACACGTCTTCAGCTTCTGAAAAAGAATGCTGATATCGTCGGCGATATTGCTAAAGAGATCGCGTCTTCAGGATCACAGGGGGTGATGCTTATTGTCAGTAACCCGGTGGATGTCATGACGTATGTTGCGCTGAAGAAGTCAGGATGGGAAAGAGAAAGGGTTATCGGATCAGGCACTGTTCTCGACAGTGCAAGGTTCCGCTATCTTCTTGCTGAGCATTGCGGTGTGGACGTCCACAACGTTCATGCATATATTCTGGGTGAGCATGGCGACAGCGAATTTGCAGCCTGGTCCATGACCAACATCGCGGGGATGATGATTGATAATTATTGCCCGATCTGCAACAAATGCTCCGACTGGAAAACAGAACGCAAAGCCATTGAAAAGCAGGTGAGGGAGTCGGCATACCGTATAATTAGTGCCAAAGGCTCAACATATTTTGCAGTGGGACTGGCGCTTGTCAGGATAACAGCTTCAGTACTGAGGAAACAGAACAGCGTTATGACAGTATCTGTATTGCTGAACGGTGAATTCGGACTGAGAGATGTATGTCTCAGCGTTCCTTCTGTTGTCAACGATCGCGGAGCCGTTAAGGTCATTAACAGTCCTCTGCCTCCTGAAGAAATTGAAGCACTCAAACGGTCGGCAGGGATCCTGAATGATGCAATAAATTCAATATCAGTAAGTCAATAGTCTGTCGATCAGAAAAGATTGCAAGATAAAAACGGTACAACGGCGCAAAAGCACACTGTGTACACCGAAGCTTTAACGAATGTATAACGACGCAATGGTGCAAGGAAAGAAAAAAAGAGGGGGCGAGGGCGGGAGGGGGAGAAGAAAGTTGAAGAAGGTTGAAGGGGGTTGAAGAAGGTTGAAGGGGGTTGAAGAAGGTTGAAGGGGGTTGAAGAGAGTTTAGCTTTTGTAATAACAAACTGGAACCTGGAACCTGGAACCTGGAACCTTGAACCTTGAATCTTGAACCTTGAACCTTGAATCTTGAACCCGGAACCCGGAACACGAAATCCTTAACGCTCGAAAGATCAAACACTCAAACGCTGAACATTCATACCTTCCTTCACTTAAGCTGAATCCTATTCTGCCCTGGTTAAAAGGAACCTGAAACCCAGTGAGACACTATGTATAACAGGAACCCCTTCTGAAATTATTATCATTGGATTATATTCTCCGGTTATAAACAGGTTGGGGAACCTTGAAAAAGGGATAACAGATAAACCGGCCGGAACATTAAAGCTCACCCATTTATCATCTTCATCCGATAAGAGGTTTACTCCGGTGCCTGCTCCTGCATAAAGACTTGCATTTGTCATGGAAAAAATCCTGACCAGCAGATAAGCCTGCGTGATTCCCTGATCATTGTATGACCATGAAGCTTGGTTATACGATGTAGTGTTAACTCTTAATTCCCCCCAAAACTTACTGAAGGGATTGTACGATAGCGAAAGTGTGTTGCCGTCTGTATTGTAGCCAGCAGCCAGCTGACTATCTACAGGTAATGCTGCTGTAATTAAAAGTAACAGGATTAAAGCTACAGTTTTCATTTCACGGATATTATTGGTTTAATATAAAGATGCCGTCAGTGTATGTACCTATCCAGATGTTGTTCTCATTATCGGTCTCTATAGCTGTTATAATGTTACCGGTAATAAGCCCCTGCGGTGAGCTCACACATGATTTGCCATTATATACATAAAGAACCAGACCATTTCCCCGGGATGTTGTCAGCCAGCAATAATCTCTTTTGTCGGCTTTTATAGCACTGAAAAAGGATATCTGTTGATCGTCTCCCAGGTCAATGTTTTCCCACTCATCATCTTCTAATCTGAGCAGCCTGTTGGTCCTGAATGAAGATGACAATGAAAAATCCTCAACCAGGTAAATTGTACCTGACGGACTGATGGTAAATGAAAAGACCCAGTAAAAAGTGCCCTCTTCATTGCCGAGGCATTCCCAGGAATTATCTCTTATCCGGTAGATATTTGTCCTGCCCACAGTACCTGCAGTAGCAATATAGACACTCCCCTCGTCATCAATTTCTATATCAGCAATTATATTCTGGTTTAAAGGAGAATTTTCCGGTGTCAGAAAGGTAAACTTCCTGCCATCGTAAATACCGAGTCCTCCGAGTAAATGAGCGCAGCTGGCAAACCAGATTTTTCCGTCTGGAGCTGCTTCCACATTCATTACTAAATCCCTCGGGAGTCCTGCATTTTCAGTTGTATAATACTCAAGTTGTTCACCTGTTAAATGGCAGAGTCCGCTGTCTTTGGTACCTATCCAAACGGTCTGATCGGGTGCAACAGCAAGGTCAATGATAGAGGAGCCTATATCATAGTTTTTCAGATCATTCCCATCACTGTGAAATAGCATGGTTCCCGAACCGATATAAGCATTCCCATCCCTGTCAAAATCAATGCATGTGATTGGCTGACCTTCAAGAAGCCTTTGGGAGATATCAAAACTCACTTCAGGCGGGAAGCTGTTGACAAGATCATCCTTCTGACACGAAACCGTGACAAGAAAGGAAAGTATGAAAAGGCAAAAGGGCTTAATCATAAAAGTTCGCTTTGAAGTTCTTAAAAATCCCCCGCTATAGGACTCTGATCTTAAAAGGCCAGACATTAAACCTGCATCAAAATTACAAATTGTCCGGATTAAAGTCAAGCCTGGGGAACATACGAACGAATAAACAATCGCAGGATTGCATGACTGCACGAAGTAGGTGACAGTCAAGGGTCAGACCACCGCATGTGAGACGTCGCGAAGCGACAGACTGTAAGACTATCTTTATCTCTCAATCCATCTTCTGAATTCCGCTATTTTGCTGCGGCTCACTAAGATGTCATCATCGTGGGAATTGGTTATCTTTAATTTTAACCTGCTGCCGGAATAGAAAATAATGTCAGAGATAGCATTGATATTAATGATATGCTTTCTGCTTATCCTGAAGAACAGGGCAGGATCAACAAGCTTCTCAACCTGCTCAAGGGAATAGTTGATATCGTATGTTCTGCCCGTGCTTTCCAAAATAAATGTTGATTTCTCAAGACTGTAAAATAAGTTTATATTCCCGGTTTCAATCGTTTTAATATGGATGCCCACGTTCACAACAAAACGCGATTTATATTTATCGGTCAGCGATTTCATTACCTGGTCAACCTTATACCTTAAGGCCTGGATGGAGAAATCCCTGAGATTATTTCCGGCTGAAGTGAACCGGCCTATGGCATATTTGAGATCATCTGTACTTACCGGCTTCATCAAATAATCAATACTGTTGAATTTAAATGCTTTAATTGCATATTCCTCGTAGGCAGTGGTGAAAATCACAGGACATGTTATGTCAACATGATCAAATATTTCGAAGCTTAATCCGTCTGATAACTGTATATCAAGGAATATCAGATCGGGCATCGGATTAGTGCTGAACCATGCCACTGCCTCATCAACTGAAGAGATAACAAGGCTGATCTCTATTCCTGCATCAACCTGGCTTATTAACCTTTGAAGATGGTCAGCCGCAGGTTTTTCATCTTCAATAATCAGTGCTCTATACATTTTTTATGCTTAAAACAGGAATTTTAACCACAAAGCTTTCGTCGGATACCTCAACCAGAACATCTTTATCTGACATGTACTTATACCTTGATTTAATGTTTTCCAGGCCTATTTTGCTGGATACAATCTCAGTTTTTTTAGGCTGCAGGTTGTTTTTTACAATTATGTAGTCTTTTTCTTCCCCGATCTCAACTATTAATTGTTTTCCCGCCGAGATCGAGTTGTGCTTGATCGCATTCTCAAGAAGCATCTGCAAGGCCATCGGAATAATATATTTTTCAGTCGCATCGGGTAAGCTTATATTTATCTTAAGCGAATCTTCATATCTTATACGGTACAGATATGCTAATGATTCAACCAGTTTCTTCTCAGTCACCAGATCAACAACCTCTTTTTCGCGACTTTCAAGCACATACCTGAATACATTTGAGAATTCCCGGATAAATATCACAGCCTTCTCCTGGTCCTTATAAACCAGTGAAGATAAAGCAGTTAAGCTGTTGAAAAGGAAATGCGGATTAACCTGGTTCTTAAGAGCTTCATATTCTATCAACAGCTTCTCTCTTTTAAGCCTTTCTTCATTTACGGCTGCCTGCCTCCAGCTTTTAAAGAAATGAGAAAGATTGATAAGGATAATGCTTATTATGACAGAACCGACCAGGTATTTCAGTCCTTCATATGTTTTGCTGTATAAGATATCAATTTGCTGCTGTTGTATTACAATAAAGATCAGGTAATTAACTGCAGTGAGAATAAGAATACCACTTATTGTTTCAAGGAGAGCCGTTAAAAAAAACCTCAGTGCGGGTCTCTTCAGCCAGGAGATATGCTGTTCGAGCTTCCATTCAATGTATTCAAAACTCTTCATGGAAGGTATGCCGATTGCCAGGGAATAGACAAGAACGAACAGCATGATCCTGACAGATAAAAATCCCTGCGGGTATGCCAGGAGCGTAATAATTAATCCAATGATAATGGGTATTATCAGGTTCCATCGCGAAAACCTGAACAGCTTAAAATCGGATTTTATGTATATGTCAGAAAACACTATTGTCAAATTTAGGCATTTATGTCACACTCATTATTGCTTATTCCTGTTTTTCAGGCTGTTTATCTGAATCCTGCCCGGTCGATGCGGCTTTGCACTCGTTATAAAGTTTCGATGCATCTTCTTTCCCCCATGCCGGATGAACAATGCTTTTCGGCTTAAAATTCCTGAATATATTCAATGCTTTTTCAAATAAGGGGATTGCAGCCTCTTTTCCCCCTCCGAAGAATTTCGGCGTATTCATTATTGATTTACCTCTTAAATAATATATCCTGGGATTTCCGGGGTCAAGCTTCCCCGCATCATCAAGAGCACCGGAAGCTTTCGGAAGATACATGGGACCGTTGATCATCGGGCTGATCGACATACGGGCAAAGTATAACATGCTTTGAAGGACATAGATCTCCGATTCATCAGGTTTGATCTTAAAAGCTTCATCAAGAAGATCCTGAGCCCTGTCGCAGTACATTTCCATGATGCTTTGATCTGTTTCCATAAAACTCATATTGATATAAGCATAGGCTCCGTAATAGTATGGGATCCATTCATCTTTATAGACGAGAAAGATCCGTTCGCTGCAATTGGCCAGCTGCCGGTAGTTCTCCGGCTTATACTCCTGGTTAGCCAGGTCAATACTTTTCATCAGCACGGAATAATACAGAGTATCACTGCCGGAAACGGTCTGCAAAACAATAATTGTAATTGCAACAAAGAATATTATTTTCATTTTTGTATTTTTTAAAAACTTAATTATCCTTTATGCCTTTGTGCCGTTGCGCCTTTGAGCCTTTGCACCGTCCTTTACATTTCAGGCTTTCCGGTAAAAGAGACGAACAGGCCGATCAGGTAAGACCTGCGCGACACCGGCAATACAGGTGCTGATTCAAATACTCCTGATTCATCCGGATGACCTGCATACCTGTATCCGAAAATATTCTCCCTGCCAGGGATATTGCTTACCTGTGCATAGATCATAGTAAACTTCCCGAAAATCCTTGTAAAATGGAAAATGCTAAGGCTCAGGTTATTATATGATTTTGTTCTTTGTATTTCAGTAAGATTGATATTCGGGTCAATATAAGGCCGTCCGCTTGAGAATTCATAACCTGCGCTGATATATGATTCGGGTCTTTCAATATAATGCTTATAAACCAGCGAAACGTTGTGTGTTGCAAGGAAAAACGGAGGGTGTGTGAAGCTGTAATCCCTGTAATTGCGCCTGCTGTCAATCAATGAATAGGAAATCCAGAAATCTCCGTTTTTTATTGTTTTTGAGTCCCGGTAGAAAAGATCTATGCCTTTTGCATATCCCGATCCGTTATTATTATATGCCTCAGGCTCAATAGCATAAAGAGAATCGTATTTTATAAGCCTGTCATAGTTTTTATAGTAAGCTTCAATCCTGAATATCCTGCTCTCTTTAGTCAGCTGGTAGTTGATTATAAAGTGTTCGGACTTTTCTGTTTTCAGCTTATTATTATAGCTCAGGTATTCGCTTATAGGTTGTTCGGAGAAGCTTCCGTATCCCAGTGACATCTGGCTGTTCACGGAAGTTTTATAAGCTAAAGAGAAGCGGGGTGAAACATAAAGCTCATCAGACATCGGTACTGATTCAGCTTTTCCGCCGATACGGGTTGAGATCCTCTTCAGTATTTTGATTTCTGACTCAATAAAAGCTGAAATCAGAGGGCTGTTAAACTTCCATTCATAAGAATTACCTGAAAGAGGCACATAATCTCTTGAATAATCTTTATTTAACAGGTCTCCTCCGAATTTTATATTCAGATTTTTACTTACAGGCTTTGTCAGGGTGAGCTTAAGCTCATAAGATTGTTTTGTAGTTTCAATATTATCTTCATTCATATTAACTTTTTCAATATCAAAACTGTACGAAGCACCGGAATTCACTATCCAGTCTTTCCCGATTGTGCCTTTATACGACGACACAACGAACAGATCTTTATTATTAAGAGAGATGAGGTCATCCATCCTGGTGTCGAGGTTGTAATAATACATGCTGCTGTTATCCAGTGAATAATTGGCCAGGATCTTTATCAGGCCTCTTTTCCCGGTTTTCTGACGGTAAGAAATCGTCTGGTTAAAACTCTCAGGTTCGCGATCCCATTTGATGTTCGTGTTGAAGATATTGTAAGAGGGATACATATTGATATATTGTGTCGAACCGGACAGGGATGATTTCTCCCACTTTTTTGTTCCGATGAAATTGGCACCTGACAGAAACAGGGAGATACCTGCTTCATCTTTTTCCGGGGTATCTATTGAATTCATTATCAATACTGACGACAATGCCTGCCCGTATTCGGCAGAATACCCGCCCGTACTGAAAACTGTACCCCGGAACAGCATGGGAGAGAATCTGCCGCGAACCGGTACACCCGGCATTTTTGCAGTGTACGGGCTCTCTACCATCAGTCCGTCAATGATAGTTTTAGTTTCATTTTGTTCACCTCCGCGGACAAACAAACCACCTTCATCACCTGCATTGCTTGTTCCCGGTAATGTTCTCATAACGCTTAATGCATCACCGAAACCTACAGGATTGGTAGCCATGTCAAGCTTGTTCAGCACCACGGATTTTTTCTTATCCCCGGCTTCAAATGTGCCGGCATAAACTACAATTTCTTTCAGCTCAATATCATTTTCGGCAAGGATGATATTAAGTTCAATGGTGTCATTCTGAAGCCTGACCGGCTCTTCATGTGTCTTATACCCGATACAGCTCACGACCATTATCATATCTCCCGTCAGATCAGTTAATAATGAAAAACTACCCTGTTCGTCGGAATTTGTTCCTTCAATAGTTCCTTTCAGATAGATATTTACCCCGACAACCGGTTGATTTTTGACGGTCTGGATGCTTCCTTTTATTGTTGTCTGGCAGAATAAGCTGCCCGCCTGCACAAACAATAAGATTATTGGTATGATAGTCTTTGTCATTGATCTTATTTTTTTCAATGCAAATCTTATCTCCCTGCTGCTGATTACAAAATATAAGTTACCGGCTGGTTAAAAACGAATGACGAAATGCAATGGAAGCAGATGAATTGAAGTCTGTCACCAAAATGAGGTAATGGCGCACTTTATATGCCTTAGCCTTATAGGAGGGCGGGAGTGCGGGATGGAGGGAGGGAGAGACAAGGAGTGAAACGACGCAGTTCCGCGAAGCGGAAAGGAGAGAATGCGGCTACCGCATTACCCAACATAGCATTGCGGATGCGGGGCAACCGGAAAAAGTTTGAAAGTATGAACGATTAAACGATCAAACCATCACACGATCAGTCCTTCACGCACCTGACCGACATTCCCGTCTTCTTACTCAGATATGCCTGGAACAGATTGCCGTAGTTAAACAGGATATTCATGTATGAAGCATTAAGCGTACTGTATTCTGGCGATGTCCACCAGTTGCCTTCAACTTTCACAAAATCAAATACCCCTTCAGCAGAGCGTTTCCCCCCTGCACGTGCTGTAAAACCATATTTATTCGTCGCACCTGTATTCGGAGTATTCCAGTGAACAGTGCCTGTTTCCTTCAGCAGCCCTCCGGCTACTCCTGAGCCTCCGACATAAATGACCAGCTCAGTTATATCGTCATTCGCGGGTACATGCCAGCCGGTCGGACAAAGATTCCCGGTATTTACTGCATGCCAGTTGTAAATGGCACCATAAGTATCACTATTAGCGGCACTGTCGCCGGCATACCAGCAATAAGCCGGTGTGGTCAGGGTCCCCCACAAAGAATCACTCTCAGCCAGCGGTATGGAATCAGTACCATTCCGGTAAACTACCGATCTCAGGTTCCCGGTCATCCATTCCTGGTAGCCGATGCCTATGGTGTTATAGATATTTCCTTCAGAGTCAGTCACTGTGGCTGTTCTGCCTGTGATCACGGTCGTGAATGTCGAATCGGCGCTGTAGACTGTACCCAGGCCATTTGTCGCAGCTATCCTGTAATGGTAAAGTGTGTTCTCCGTAAGTCCGGTGATGACCGCGGTCACAGTATCCTTTTCTGTAAGCGGACTTTCTGCCGCTTCGATGGAGATCCCGTAGGAGGTCGTTGTCCCCACTTCAAAGGTCACTATTGTGCTTAATTCGTTTGGCGCAACTATCGCGCCAAGGACAACACCGGTTCTTGTAAGATCTGTATAATTGAGGATCTTATCAACCACAGGTTCGCCTCCCGGAGTGAGGAAACTCTTCTCCTCACCATACGCAGTTCCGATAGAATTGATTGCATAAGCCGTTACATAATATGTTGTTCCGGGAGTAAGATTTGCCAGGCTGTCAGCAAAATTGCCGGTTCCGCTTCCTATTGCCAGCTTTATTCCTGTGGTCACAGGAATAGCGGTTGTTCCCCACCAGATACCCCTTTCAGAGACATCGGAGCCGCCGCTCGAGCTTACAACACCTCCTGCTTTTGCTGAGTAGGGTGTAATATTGAGGATGGTCGCTGTAATGACTGCCGGCAGTACAGGTTCTGTTGAAAAGCTTATTTCACTGCCGTAAGATGTTCCTTTTATGTTGGTTGCGAAAGCAATAACATAATAGGAAATTGAGCGGCTGAGCTCTGTAAGAGTTTGTGAAAAATCACCATCGCCGCTGCCCATTTCTATTCTTGTCCCGGTAAGCCTTGGATTGGGCTCGGTACCCCAGTATACGCCTCTCAATGTAATTTCATAACCTCCGTCGTCAGTCACTGTGCCTCCTACTGTGGCTGAAGTTGATGTATATTCCGTTACAGGCGATGTATTAACTGTCGGCAGGCTGATCTGGGTGGTAAAAAATGTTTCACTGCCATATGATGATCCTGCGCAGTTAACCGCGTAGGCGGTCACATAATATTTAACACCTGATGCGAGACCGGAGAGAGTTTCATAGAATTCCCCGTCGCCGCTCCCGGATTGGAGCTTTGTTCCTGATTTTTCAGGACCCGCCGTAGTACCCCAGTATAATCCGCGCTCCGTAATTTCTGCGCCTCCGTTATCGATCACTCTTCCTCCGACCCTGGCCGAAGTGTTATAGATCTCATCAACTGATGCTGTTTCAACATTGGGAGGATCTATTTTGGGTTCCCTTTCACAGGAAAGCAATGCAAAGAACATCAGCAGTAATGCGGCTTTATTTAAATATTTCATTTTCATGATCTTACAGACATTTGACTTTTATTCTACACCTTGTTGCAGCCTTATCACTCTGGCACCGCTTTTTATATCTTCCTCGTAATATTTCTCCATTTCTTTCTTAACCGAAGCCAGCGCATCACTGATAAAGCACTCCTTGTAATCGGGTTCATTTTTCATTTTTTTGAAGAATGGATGGTTCTCCAGGTCGATCCCTTTTTCTGTTAATGTTTTTTCAGCTAAACTGATACCCTCAAATATCTGTTCCCTTGTAAGCTCATAATAAAAAACTGTTCTTTCCTCCATGGGAGGTGCAGCGGGAGTTGAAGCAACAGCTGTTTCACCCTTGCCGGGCTCCATCATTGAAGAGTAATTGGGGACCAGCTGAGCCAGCGCATTATTCATCCTGTTCAGCTGTTCCTTCAGGTCATTGATCTCACTTTCCTGCTCTTTGATCTTCTGTTCCTGTTTTTCATTCAGCCGTGCCGTGTAATTGGCGTTCAGTCCGACAACGATATTTACATAGCTGTACTGTGAGGATTCTGATCCTGACCAGGCAACTCCCACAATTTCGTTATACTGATCAGGCTGTATGTCATCCGGGGAAACAGCCATGCCGGCTCCGTTATTATTGCCGCCGGGTAATATAAAATCGCCCGGATTTACTTTCCCGTACACTTTGACAGGGACCTGCCCCATGAAGGCAACCTTCTCATATTCAGCTTCACTGCCCTGTTCCGGCATATTCCCCAGGACAATTGGATTGTGCGAGATGACAAGAAAGTGGTCGGCATCAGAAGTATTCCCGGAAATGAATCCGTTTTTAACACCGACAATATCCCCTGGTAAGAATTTCTCACCGGGATTTAATTTGGGAAGCCATTCCGCATAATCGCCTGCTCCCGACTGGTATGTCACCCCGATATTGGTATGTTTAAATACATTGTATAATATCGGTTCGGCAATCACCAATGCCAGGTTGGCTGATTCCATAACCACTTCCGCTATTGCTCCTGCAATGAGAGATGGAACAGGAGCTGTTACACAGGCGCCCAGGCCGGCACATACAGTGGACGACGATGAAGCTGATACTACTCCTGCCACAGCTTTTGCCACATCAACAGTTGAACGGATCAGCTCATTGGCAAACAGGATATTATCAAAAATATATTCAGGATCAGTAAGCAGTTCGACAGTTGTCTGACCTTCAATACGTCCCTGTATTCTTTCTTCATCCCAGAATGTGGCAAAATAATTATTGCTGCTTCTTGTACCATCGATCTTTATGGCTATGCCCTGGTTTCCTCCTTCAACACGCAGCGGATAGGATTCATAGCTTGATTTGTCCCCCGGTGTGCTGAAATCGGGATTTATTGTCACCTGTCCTTTCAGGCTGCTCGATGCATTAACTGTCAGGTCATTATTCAATGTTGTCAGTTCATCAACAGTCAGGTTGCCCGAGAGGAATGTCGGGCTGCCGTCAGTGACATCGACCCGGCTTTTCAGGGCAGTCATCCCGTCAACTGCCAGAGAACCGGTCGCAGTAATATTCCTGTGAAAGGCATAAGGAACAAATGTCAGGTCCTCAAAGCTGAAATCCGTATAAAAGACATCCGTATCACTCAGGCTGAGATCCACTTTAAGCGATTTCTGCGTTCCGTTCCAGTCGATGCCTGAAAAAGCATCTGGACTGATGACGGTCTGAACACCCTTCCCGATCACCAGGTTGATCATTCCGTACATATCCGTGGTGGTTGAATGTTCCTCCTGGAACTCTATGGTGCCGGCAGCATCCAGTATTGAGAATCGCACCATTACCGGCTGGTTTGGCATAATATTTCCGGTAATATCCCTCCCGGGGACCTCCTGCGGTGTTTTGTCGATGATCACTGCCTGGTAGTTTATTCCCTGTGTCTGGCCCGACAGTTTGTACATCAGCAATAACGATAACCCTATAATTATCAGTTTCTTCATATTCATGGATATTATTATTTTTCAGATTCAGATTTCATTAATTATTTATCAGCAGGTTGAGGGCAAATCCCAGGCTGATGCTGTGTGTTGTAAACCTCAGCTGTTCCTGTCCGCTGTAGTTGCCGATCAGGAAGCTCCGTCCATACAGGTATTGCGCAAAAACCACGTAACTCCTTGATATATAATAATTAAAAGTGACGCCTCCCTTGACAAGGAAGACAGGTTTGTCAAATTCCTCCACCCCTGTAAGATCATAGACCTGGTTGTTCAGCCTCTGCTTTCCTTTTATCAGGAAGTCGGTGGCGAAGATTGCCTTCAGGCAGAAAGAGAATCCTTCGGGTTCGTTTTTGTTATACAGCGGCCTCAGGAATTCATAATCCACCCCGAGGTTCAGGTCGAGGAATGATACATCCCATTCCGAAAAGTTACCCAGCAGGGTGTCACTTCTTGAAGCAGCGAATTTATCATTCGATATTTCAAATGATATGTTGCACGGCGATTTAAAAACCGACATCCGGGCTCCGAGCCCGAGACTGTTCAGAAAGGAACCTGAAAGGTCGCTTATCTCATTTCCTTCGGAATTCTTATAGTCAAACGACGAAATGACCTTGCCTGTTCTGAGATATACCTGCTGACCGTTAAGTGTCAGCGCAGCACAGGCAAATAACATACAGTAAACCAGCTTTCTCATAAGCATGAGTTATAAGTTTTATATCAGTGCTTGAAGATTTTTGTATGGAAATATTTTGTGGTTGTGTTTACTCTCAGAAAGTATGCTCCGGGAGCCAGGTTGCCGGCATCGAGAAACAGTTCCGGGGAAGCTCCCAGTTTTTCGAACCGGACTATTTTCCCGTTCAGATCATACAGGGTGATATAAAGAGGCTCCGTCATCTCTTCCGCAAACGAGATAATAATATTGTCGGAGAATGGATTCGGGAATATGGTTGCCTGTATTGTTCCTGTTGAATTAACTTTCAGCGATATGGCGAGAGGTTGAATGAATCCCTGCCGCAGCTGTAAATTATTGTTTTGTAAGAGTCCGGTTATACCGGGCTGGCCAATGCTTTGCTGAAGATAATACCGGTGTCCGTCAGCTGTTACGACTGCTGAGGATCCGCCGAAACTAAGTACAGATCTCAGTCTTACAGGTGTCTGTGCGCTTGTCTGGAAGGAAACAAGCAGAGGCAGAACCGGAATTAAAAATCTTAATAGCAACCTCAGGGTAATCATTTGCTTTGGAATAACTTTGTACAACTAATCAGTCAGCAAATCTTTTTTAAAGCGAAAGCCAGGTTCCCTCAAAAGAGAATTCTCCCCGTGTAGATTGAATTCTGTAACGTTGTCAAATTTACAGTTATTATTCAAGAAAAAAAATTGGCGGATCAGAAAGGAAAGTTCGAAGGTACGAACGCTCAAACATTCAAACATTGAACCCGGAATCCGGAACATATTATGCTGTACCTTCTTTCGCTGCCAGCTGCTGTGACAGAAACATCGCCGCCGGAAGGGAAAGTACCTTATCTGTAAGCTGCTTTATCGTATTATCATTGCTTAACAGAAATGACTGAAGCAGGGGCTTGTCAAGCAACGTCTCAAGTCCTGTAATATGCCTTGCATCTGTTCTGCCGGCACTGCCTGACATTTTAATCTCGATGGCTGTATATCCCTTCTCAGTTTCAAGGAGCAAGTCAATCTCCCTCCCGTCAACAGTACGCAGATGATAGAAAGAAACAGGGTAGTTTAGGTTCCTGGCCTGCTTATAGATTTCAGCCACCACTGCACTCTCAAATTCATTACCTGAGTGATCTCCGCCCTTTTGAATTATAGCTCTCTGTACACCGGGATCAAGGTAATGAAGCTTCGGACTCTTTGTCAGACGCTTGACCTTATTCCTGGTCCAGGGTTGAAGCTGTATCGTCTGATAACTCATGTCAAGATAGCTTATGAACTTCTGTGCAGTATTTACAGTTACACCGGCTTCCCTTGCCAGATCAGAATAATTTATTAATTCTCCCGTCAGGAGGGAAAGCCAGTAGCTTTGACCATAGTTAGTTGGATAATATTGACCACATTAGGCCGGTCAGATTGCAAATAACATACATGACTAAAATACAAGAACTTAGCTCCGGCTTTTGGCGGTCAATTTGATACGGCCAACCATGGTCATGGCGACTGACTTTTCCACCCAATTTAAATATCAGACAGTTTAAATACACATTTAAACACTTTCGTATTAAGTATCTTATCAAATAATCTCAGTTTCTAAAAATCTTCATACCTTCGACTTAATTTCTTTTATGTCTTCATTGTAATTTGGAAGGGACCAGTTCATAATCATGAAGGAATATTCTCAGTATAGTGATGAGGAGCTAATGCAGGAAATAAAAGCAGGTAATATGATGGCTTTTGATGCCCTTTACAGAAATTACAGCAGGAGATTGTACAAGTTCTCCATTGCAATCCTGAAGTCATCAGAAGAGGCTGAAAACATCGTCCAGGAAGTATTTCTAAACCTCTGGTTGAATCGGGAAAAGATTGAGAAAGGTTCATCTGTTAAATACTATATTTTCACTATTGCATATAATTCTTCTATATCGATCATTCGGAAAAGAATAAAAGAGTCAAGGTTTATTGAGTATCTAAGGACATTACAGGATATTAATCAGGAACCCGTTGATATGCAAATTGAATATAATGAGCTGGAAGAAAAGCTCACAATGATCATAGATTCTTTGCCGGAGCGGCAAAAGGAGGTTTATCTCCTCCACAGGATTGAAGGCCTCAAATATTCGCAAATTGCTGAAAGATTGAATATATCAGTTAATACAATTGAGAATCACATATCGCGTGCGCTCAAAACGATACGCCAAAAGCTGGGAAATTATTCCCTTCTGGCTATTCTATTCACCTTTCTGTTTGCATAATAAAGAAAATTTTGCAAAAAATTACTACCTTAAGTAGTGGTTAGAAATATCTATTGCGTCTTATAATAAGAAAGAGGCATGATAGTGAAACAAGGATATAATAAAAAAGTGTCAATCACAGGATTGAACTTAGTTAGGTTAGGGTAAAAGCACTTCCGGGCTCCCGGCAGTGCTTTTTTTATACATTATAAAGTATGGATAAAGAACTTATCGAAAAGTATTTTAACAACAAATGCAGTGATGATGAACTGAACCTTGTTCTTGATTGGTTCAGTAAATCAGCACATATAGCTGATGGGAAAGCACTATTATATAATATATGGGAAAATCTGCCGAAGCAGGATCTGGGAGTCAGACCAGATTTTGATACAATTCTCAGCAAGATCCACCATGAGATCAACCTCCGCCAGACAAAGATCTTAATTGAAGAATCAGAAAATGACCTGATAAGATATAACAGGAGAAAATATCTAATTACAATCATCAGGAATGCGGCTGCAATACTCCTTATGCCTGTCCTCGGGCTGGGAATATTCTTTTCAGCAAAGTATTACTTATCAAGAGCTGTTCAATCATCAGCTAATATGGCTTATAATGAAGTATTTGCATCTGTTGATGCTATAACCAAAGTTACCCTGCCTGATGGTTCCAATGTATGGCTGAATCACAGCAGTTCTCTTCGTTATCCTGCAGTATTCCAGGGAAGATCACGGAGTGTTGAGCTAAAAGGTGAAAGCTATTTTGAAGTAGCCAATAATCCAAATGTGCCATTTATAGTCAATGCAGGTGACCTTCAGATAAAGGCTATCGGTACCACGTTCAATGTGATGGCTTATCCTGAAGAAAGCAAAATAGAGACTTCGCTCATAGATGGAATAGTCGAGATTCAAAAATCCGGCAAGGGTGGGGAAGCTGAAATTATTTATAAGATGAAGCCAACTGACATGGTAATTTACAGCAAAAATAGTGAGGAGATATTCACAAAGACAATAAGTGATGACAGGTATTTTTCATGGAAGGATGGCAAGCTGATTTTCACAGCTGATACAATGGAAGAGGTAATAAAGAAACTTAGCAGGTGGTTTAATGTTGAAATATTGATAAAAGATCCTGAACTAAAAGACCTGACTTTTACAGCCACCTTTGTCCATGAGACTCTTCCTCAAGTTATGGAGCTTTTATCTTTTGTTTTACCTGTAAGCTACTCTATATCCGACAGGAAAGAAACTTATGATGGTGCCTTTTCAAAGAGGAAAGTCATTTTAAGTTATCGAAGTTTTAAATAAAACTGTTGAAAAAATGAAAGATGTTCGCCTATGAAACATAATTAAAATTAAAAAAAGGCGGGACAGTGTTGACCCACCATCCCGTCAGACTAAGTACCTGTTTTTAGCAAAACTAGTAGTAACCTTAATCCAGTCAAATTTATGAAAAAATTCCGAAATTATTGTGAAAGGAATTTAATCGAGTTCTTTTCAAAAAAAACGATCAGAGTTATGAAATTAACACTATTCTTATCGATGCTGACGATCTTTCAGCTCTGGGCTGTCGAAACATATTCCCAGTTAACAAAGCTAACATTAAATCTTGAAAACATAAAAATAGCAGATGCTTTAAAAGAGATTGAAGATCAGAGTGAATTCTACTTTCTCTACAGCCCGAAATTGATAGATGTTGAAAGAAAAGTAAGTATTGATGTGCAGAATGAAACTATCAATGACATTTTAAGCACCATGTTTGAAGAGAAAGTTAAATTTGCTGTCTACGACCGTCAGATCGTACTGACCTCAAAAGAAGAAACCGGAATACTTTCATTATTTCAGCAACAACTGAAAATAACCGGAACTGTTGCCGACAAAAATGGAGTACCTGTTCCTGGAGCAAATGTTGTAGTTACCGGAACAACACTGGGTACTATGACCGATAGTGACGGTAAATACAGTATTGAAGTTCCTCAGGGATCAAATAGTCTGACTTTCTCATTTATCGGGATGGAATCCCAGGAAATCATTATCGGCGCACTTACTCAGATAGATGTAACTTTGGCTGAATCGGCAATTGGTTTGGATGAGGTTGTAGTGATTGGTTATGGTACGATGAAAAAGAGGGATGTTTCCACCGCTATTTCTTCAGTTTCTTCCGAGAATCTGAAAGACAAACCCGTATCCAATTTTGCCCAGGCAATTTCCGGGAACATGGCAGGTGTGAGGATTACCAACACTAATGCGGCCCCCGGAGGCGGTTCACAGATCAATATCCGTGGGATTGGTTCTATTAATGCAGCTACAAGCCCGTTGTTTGTAATTGATGGTTTTCCATTGAAAGACGGGTTTGACCAATATGAAAATCCGCTTAATTCCATTAATCCGGCCGATATTGAATCAGTCGAAGTATTGAAAGATGCCTCCTCTAGCGCTATTTATGGTACACAGGCTTCCAATGGCGTTATTCTTATTACTACCAAGAGTGGGAAGACCGGGAAACCAACTATTTCAATAAATGCAAGCTCCGGATTTCAGAATATGATTAATAAAGTAGACGTGCTGAATAAACAGGACTATCTACAATATTTTGAGGAAGCCCGTATAGCGGCCTATCTGGTTGAGGATCCCAATTTAGGTACAAATGACCCGAATGCCCCTCTGTGGCAGTGGACCGATCCACCCGAACTCAGAATTGCAAACTGGGAACAATACTCGCAACATCAAACTGCAATGTTGGACCCCGGCTCGCGCCACTATCGCTGGATCACTACAATTGACAGCATCTCCCAAAGTCCTTATAATACCGACTGGCAGGATGCAACTACAAAAACCGGTAAAGTAAATGATTTTCAACTTTCAGCAACAGGCGGCACTGAAAATATTTCATACATGGTTTCCGGCGGGTATTACGATCAGGAAGGAATAGTTCCTACCACCGGTTACGAACGATTTTCTTTCCGTGCCAAGATTGATGCGAAAATAAGCAAGAGACTCAAAGTGGGATTGAATCTCGCTCCTTCCTTCGAAAACTTAAGCGTACTCAACACTACGTTATCCGATGGTACCGGATCTTCACCTCATCTGACGAATCCATTGACGGTTCCTTTATTTGCGGCTCCGATCGAGCCTGTGTTTAATCCTGATGGTACACCTTATCTTCTTGGGGCGCTTAAATTGTATACTTTTAGAGACTGGAATCTTACAGCTTTAATAAATCCATATCATACGTATCTGAAAACTGATAAAAGGCAAACCGCCAGAAATCTGACTACCCTGTTCGGAGAAATTAAAATCACAGATAAACTGACTTTCAGATCGGAATTACACAATGAATTCCGTTCCGGGGAAAGAAATATTTTTTCCCCCAGTACAGCCGCGACCAGGAATAATGCCACTGACAGGACATATGGATCCAACATAATCACTTCCCGTTTTTACTGGAACCTGCAAAACATCTTAACTTATCAGAATACATTCGGGAAACACGCTGTTACTGCAATGGCAGGTTATTCAGCAGAGGAAGCTAAATACAGGACTACTTCTATATTGAAGTATGACTTCCCTGTAGATCAAATCACTACTCTGAATCAAGCCATTACAATTTTGAATGCTCAAACTGATGCCAGTACCTTCCGTTCAAGTGAATCCCTGATAGGATCCTTTGGACGTGTTTTGTATAATTATGGCGGAAAGTACTATTTTACGGGCAGCATACGCAGAGACGCCTCTTCTAAATTCGGATCAGACCAGAAATGGGGGATATTCCCTTCAGTATCTTTAGCCTGGCGCGTTTCGGACGAAACCTTTTTCAGCCCTTTGAAAAAATATATCAACGACTGGAAAATTCGCGGAGGCTGGGGCAAAACAGGTAATTCAGGTATTGGGAATTATAACGCAATAAGCACTTTAGGTGCATTGAATTATGTTTTAGGCAGTACATCTGCAGTATCTGCCGCTTATGAGACAAATAAAGTTGCAAATTCAGCACTTGGCTGGGAAACCAATACAGATTGGAGCATTGCCACTGATGTTCAATTCCTGAACAGTAGAATCATCCTGAGTGTTGATTATTTTTACAGGTTGACCGATGATTTGCTTTATAGAAAGCCATTGCCTGTCATTACCGGATTTAATTCATACCTGACAAATGTTGCAAAGATGCGTAATCGTGGATTTGAATGGGTATTAACTACTCATAATCTGACCCGCCAGTTCAAATGGACCACCAGCTTTAATCTTTATTATTTTCGAAATCGTGTACTCGATATTACGAGTCCGTTAGCCGGTGATGGTACTTACACTACCGAAGACAGACCACTGGCCTGTCTTTATGGACCGGTTGATCTTGGCGCTTTTGATGATTGGGAAGATGTAAAGACACATCCTATTTTCGGCTCCACCACTGCAAGATGGATGAGTCGTTCCATCCCGGGTTCGCCCAAAATAGCCGATGTAGATGGTAATGGAATACTTGACGCCAGCGACTACACCATTAATGGTTCAGCTTTCCCGGATTTTACGTGGGGAATGACCAACAATTTCGAATACAAAGGCTTTGATCTGACAATTCAAATGAATGGAACTCAGGGTGGCGATATTAACATGGTAAATTATGGTACTACTGCACAGGGCAACGGTCAGACGAACGTTACATACTTTTATTTTAACAATTACTGGACACCATACAGAACAGATGGAAAATATGCGACCCCTAACCGAAAGGAGTATGTCAGCGATAATGTGTCCGGAGCGCTTATATTCAAAGGATCATATATGAATATTCAATTTATCACCCTGGGTTATACATTGCCCCGATCAATTCTTCAGAAAATGAAATTAGGGAATGCCCGCCTTTACATGAATATTCAAAATGCATGGCTAATTACCAAATTCCCCGGATACAACCCTGAAATCAATTCCAGGGGCGATGATCCAACTTCTCAGGGACTTGACCGCGGTGCATATCCTTTGTCCAGAACGGTTAGTTTTGGTATTAATTTAACTATTTGATCAAAAATCTAATATAAAATCATTATGAAAAAATATATTGCACTGTTGGCTGTTACGGCCCTGTTTTTTGCCTGTTCTGAAAAATTTGTTGACAGGCAACCTGAAGATAATCTTTCAATTGGAAACTACTTTACAAATGCACAGGAAATAAAGAGCGGCCTGGTAGGATGTTACCAAAAATTGCAAACCATTTATGGTTCATTTTCTTCTCAACTGCCGTACACCGTCGAGATAATGTCTGATGACCTTAAAGATTTGCACTGGAATAATATTTTTCATCTTTTCATAAAAACCAATGAAAATTCGCAAACAGTCATTTGGACCAATGGTTATAAAATGATTGTGAATTGCAATAACATCATCGCTGCTATCGACAAATACAAAGCCAAAGATGTCACTGAGGAAGCATTAATAAAAGCCTACCGGGGCGAAGCTTGTTTTCTTCGTGCTTTATCGTATTTTAATCTGGTACGTTTTTATGGCGATGTGCCTAAAGTAACTGCTCCTTTAGATGATCCGAACAAAGCATTCGGCATCGGTCGCACTCCGGGGGATGATATTTATAACAGTGTCATTATTCCTGATCTTGAATTTGCTATAGCCAACTGCTATAATAAAGGCAATATTGAACTTAATGGTGAAGAAGCCCGTGCTACATCAGGTGCAGCATTAACAATCTTAGGGAAGGTCTATCTGACCATGAATAATCCTTCAAAAGCAGCAGAAACCCTGAAAAAATTGATCGTTGATAAAGCCGGAGGGAATTATTCACTTTTTTCAAACTTTCAAAATTTTTTCCTGCCTGCCAATAAATTTAATTCGGAATCTGTTTTTGAGGTTAATTATAATGCAGCGGCAGGACAAGCGAGTGATTTTTTCAGATGGATGTGCCCTGACATCGGAGTATTATTGTGCGCTAGAAGATACAGGGAGCAAGTAGCAGTACAGCATAACCTGATGCGGGAATTTGTAAACAGTGGTGAAACAATAAGATATACTTCTACTGTTGATTCCGGCATAGTTCCGGCCGCCAGTCCTCCTTTACAGCCCTGGGCAAGGAAATTAACTCCTGCTCCTGCCGATGTCGCAACTTACGCCGTTATTGCCGGATGTGATTACAATTACCCGATTACACGTTATGCCGATGCGCTGCTCATGTATGCCGAAGCTTTAATGCTCTTAAACCAGAAAAGCGATGCTTTACCTTATATCAATATGGTTCGTACAAGAGCGGGAGTTCCTGTATTAACCGATCCTGATGCCCTTACCATTGATGTCATTCTGCACGAACGGAGGATGGAACTGGCTTTCGAGGGACATCGTTATTTTGACCTCGTCAGAACCGGGAAAGCTGTCGAAAAAATCAGTTACGCTTTGCTGACAAGAATTGACTTAGACAATCAAATTTTTCGTAGTGGCCCGATAGAGGAATACCAGCTATTATTGCCAATACCGGTGGATGAAATCGAAAAAGACCCGACTTTAACTCAAAATGAAGGGTATTAATAAAATATTTAATTAAAAATGAATAATATGAAAAAGATAAAATATTTGTCAGTTCTGGTGTTAATAGTACCTTTTTTAGTTGCTTCTTGCCTGAAAGAGGATATCATTCTGGTACCTTCTGTAAATTCTGTTGAAATGTATATGATCGGGATTGACAGTAAAGACTCTCTGATTACCGAAGTTTTCAGTGGCAAAACGATAAAATTTGTTGTATTAACTGATGCTGAAATCTGTACTATCTGGCCGGGAGGAGTCAGAACCATCATGAATAAGATGGGTACTACCATCGATTCATTAGATATGTTTAATCATCCCGTACTCGTAAGGAGTGATTGTTATATTGATTACGGATTAGTAGGCGCCAGAGGATTCAAGGGTACTCAAACTGACGGAGGATGGTATGTCTCTTACAACTATCCAAATGCCGGAGAATTTGATCTTACTTTGGTTGTTACTAACCATGGTTATAACAGTTCGGATTATAAACAAGTAGTTGTCCCATATGGTAAAGTAACTGTAAAATAACCTGAACAGTCATCCAATAAACTTTAAAAACTAGTTCCTTTTATCAGGAACTAGTTTTTTTGGATTCCTGAAAAATCCTGAATGTCTGTTTAATTTTTAAATGAATTCCCCGTACTATGATCAACTCCAATTCAGTCTCTGAGTATCAGATAATCCGATCCTTTTGGCACATCTTCGTCATGTGTGTTAATTTTTCAATAAAATACTGATGTTTTCACATTAAGTTTTATGAAGAAGATTTTAATATTATTTGTCGTGTTATTTGGGATACATTATTCCGTAAATGCACAACAAACGATTATTTATTATTTATCAGGTACTGATAAAGATAATACAGTTGAGTGGGATTTCTTTTGCACGAAAGGACATAATAGTGGAAGGTGGACTAAAATAGCTGTTCCATCTAACTGGGAACTGCAAGGTTTTGGTAATTATACTTATGGTAATGGTTACAGCAACGATAAAGGAGCACGAAGTGATGAACAGGGATTATATAAATATTCTTTCCCTGCTTATTCTCACTGGAAGGACAAGAAAATATTTATTGTTTTCGAAGGTGTAATGACAGATGCTGAAGTGAAAATAAACGGACAACCGGCGGGACCGGTACACCAGGGAGGATTTTATCAGTTCAGGTATGATATTACTGATTTAGTACAAAATAATGACAGCAATCTTTTAGAAATAACTGTCAGTAAACAATCTGCAAACACATCTGTAAACAGGGCAGAGCGTGAAGGAGACTTTTGGGCATTAGGCGGGATATTCAGACCGGTATATCTGCAAATATTTCCTCAGACATTTATTGAAAAAATAGCAATTGATGCTAAAGCAGACGGCACTTTTAAACTAAATGCTACCGTAATAAACAGTAGTATAGGAGATAAACTTGAAGCACAGGTACGGGAAATACATGGAGGAAACGTTGGTAAGCCTTTTGCTTCCGATATATCATCATCAAGCGTTAATCTGCATAAAAAATTCCAACAAATTAAAACCTGGAATCCTGAACAGCCATATCTATATGAGCTTATACTGTCATTAAAAAGGAAAGGTAAGATTATACATACCATTGAACAACGTTTTGGTTTTCGTACAGCAGAATTAAGACCATCAGACGGCTTTTATGTGAATGATGTTAAAGTGGTTTTTAAAGGAGTGAACAGACATAGTGCATGGCCCGAAACAGGCCGGACATTAAGCAAAGAAATAAGTATTATGGATGTAAAGCTAATAAAAGACATGAATATGAATGCTGTTCGTATGTCTCACTATCCGCCAGATCAGCATTTTTTAGATGTATGTGATTCTCTTGGATTATTCGTATTGGACGAACTCACCGGCTGGCAGGCTGCATACGATACAGTGGTGGGAAGGAAGTTGGTAAAAGAGCTAGTAGAACGTGATGTAAATCATCCTTCCATTGTTATGTGGGCTAATGGAAATGAAGGTGGGTGGAATAGCGGTCTGGATAACGATTATCATTTGTATGATCCTCAAAAAAGGCTGGTATATCATCCTTCTGAAAAATTTAATGGAACAGATACTAAACATTATCCTGATTATAATTATGTAGCAAATTCTACATTGTATGGTACTGAGGTTTTCTTTCCTACTGAATTTATGCATGGGCTTTATGATGGAGGTCTTGGAGCGGGGCTTTATGATTTTTGGAATCTGATGCCTGAACATCCTTTTAATACAGGTGGATTTTTATGGGCCTTTGCTGATGAAGGGATGGTGAGAACCGATAAAGATGGAACAATTGATACTGATGGTAATCATGCCCCTGATGGAATACTGGGGCCACATCGAGAAAAAGAAGGCAGCTATTATGCTATTAAGGAAATTTGGAGTCCGGTTGTAATAAACCTAAAAAATATTCCTGCACTCTTTGAAGGAAGGATTGAAGTAGAGAACAGATATTTGTATACTAACTTAGATCAATGTTCTTTCAAATGGGAACTGGTATCTTATCCTTTACCATCTAAGACAACAACATCATTTAAAATAAACGCATCTGGAAATTGTGCTCCTGTTTCTTTAGCACCTGGCGAAAAAGGATTTTTAAAAATTAACCTTCCATCTTCCTGGGAAACGAGTGATGCTTTATACCTTACTGCTTTTGACCAGAATAATCAGGAGCTGTTTACCTGGAGCTGGACTATTGCTACAGCCCGGCAATTGACAAATAAAATTATCAGCAAAAACACTAATGCTGCTGCTATTACCGCTAAAGAAGATGGTGATCAATTAATGGTTCAAGACGGAAATGTCAGTTGCTATTTTACCAAGAGCACCGGTTTTCTTGATAAAGTGATATCTGATAAATCTCTTATTTCTTTATCCGGTGGCCCTTTCATGGTATCTGCTGAGCTTGTATTACAAAGTTTTAATCATTATTCAACAGGTGACAATTATATAGTTGAAACTTCTTATACGGGAGAAGGGTCAATGGCTCTTAAATGGATTTTTTTCCCCGGCATGCCCGTAAAGCTTGCATATACTATTGAGCATAAAGGCGAAGCAAATATTATTGGTATAAGTATGAATTACCCTGAAGAAAAAATTACCGGCATGAAGTGGTTGGGCAGAGGTTCATACCGTGTTTGGAAAAACAGGATGCAAGGGTTACAATTCGGTGTTTGGCATAAAGACTATAATAACACGGTTACAGGTGAAAGCTGGCTCTACCCTGAGTTCAAAGGTTATCATGCTAATGTAAATTGGGTAATTGTTGAAAATAATGAAAAGTCATTTACCATTTATTTCGAAAACGAGAATACATTTTTTCAAATGCTAAACCCAGATAAACCAAAAGGAGCAGATAACGATTATACCAGTCCACCTTTTCCTGCAGGAAATTTAGGGTTTATGTATTCTATTCCTCCAATAGGCACAAAATTTCAGGCACCCGAAAAAATGGGACCGCAAAGCCAGAAAAATATGCAATTAAATCATACTCCGATCACTGGAGTTTTATGGTTTGAATTTTAAATGCCAACGTAGTTAAGAATATTATGAGGATGACATCAAAGAATATATCGTAACATAGAATCATCTACTAATTGATTTAAGAAACATAGATGTAATGAAGATAAATATAATAAAATCATAGGTGTAATAATTATGAAAGAACGATTAAATAAAAGAAGTCTTTTTTTGACTATGATATTAATTGTGGGTGTTACATGCAACATAATTATAATTTCATGTAAGGAAAAACCTGAATATTATTCTGTCAGTGACAGTTTATCTTTTTATTTCTCATGATAGTTTATTAAAAATGGAATAATAATTAAAAGCTGTAATTGACATGAAGAAAATATTTATGGTTTTCGGGATGATCTTATTGCTGTCTTCAACAAGAATGCAGGTTACAGGTCAAACCATCCCTTTACCGTCCGACTCGGCATATAATTTTTTAGTTATTAGCGATCATGGCCGTAATGGATATTATAATCAAAAAGAGGTTGCCGACATGATGACCAGGATTGCTACAGATTGCGGTGTGAGATTTTATGTCACCGGTGGTGATAATTTTCAGATTCGGGGTGTACAAAGTGTCCAGGATCCTCTATGGATGTCATCCTTTGAAAATATTTATACCCACCCCTCTTCTCATTATGACTGGTATCCTGCATTAGGCAACCACGATCATGGTGGTAATGTTCAGGCCCAGATCGACTATTCGAAGATAAGCCGCCGCTGGTGTATGCCCGCCAATTACTACACTGTTATTAAATCGCGTAATGGAGTGAGTATCAGGTTGGTGATAATGGACACATATCCTGTTGTTTCAGCATTTAGCGGTACCAACCCTGATTATTCTGTTATGGATGCACAAAAACAGCTGGCATGGGTCGACAGTGTGCTTACCGTAGCAAATGAAGACTGGATTGTAGTGGTGGGGCACCATCCTGTTTATAGCGCCCACCCAACGCGTGGAAATTCGAAAGAACTGGTGGAGTACCTGAACCCTATATTAAATAAGCATAATGTGGATTTTTATATCGGCGCTCATGACCATATATTTCAACACCTGAAGGATCTGAAGAGTAATATCGATTATTTTGTAAACACTGGCGCATCGGAGGTCCGCCCTGAATCTGTTAACGAAATGACCATCTTTTCTGCATCTTCACCAGGCTTCAGCATTTGTTCAGCTACCAAAACAAGCCTGTCGATCTATTTTATAAATATTGACGGGAAAGCTATTTACCATTACGTCAGGGAAAAATAATAGCAGAAACACTAAAACATAAATAATGATGAAGCCAAAAAAACTGAGAATAATTCAACAACCGGGAAGCAGTATCTCCAAATTATTGTTATGTCTGGGTGTTATATGGATATTCAGCAGCTGTAATAATGATCATGACTCCATGAACCAGATTCATAATGGTGGTGCTGATCTCCTCGCTTTTAACCGTATTGACGGTGGTTCGGATACTGCTTATGTCATTGATCTCAATGGTGCATGGAAATTCAAATCCACTGATGAAGATACCTGGATGGATGGTATCGTTCCGGGTACGGTTCAGCAGGACCTGATAAGGCTGGGGAGACTTGAAGACCCTTTTTACCGCGACAAAGAATTAGATGCTCAATGGGTAGAAAAAAAAGAATGGGAATATGAACGCAGGTTTACAGTTGATGAAGCTTTTCTCTCAATGGATAAAATTATGCTCGATTGCCGGGGGCTGGATGTAATATGTGAATTATATCTGAATGATGCCCGGGTTGCCACTACACAAAACATGTTCATTGAGTACGAATTCGATGTGAAACAACAACTCCGGATCGGAACGAATACCTTGCGTGCTGTTTTTCGGTCGGTTCTTCAGTGGAACAGGATGCAGGCAGATGCAGATCCGCGGATTACATGGAGTACCGGTGAATTAAGTACAGGAGATGCCTTGAAAGGATTGCTGTTTTATTCACGCAAAGAAGCATCTGACTTTGGCTGGGACTGGGGAATCCGGCTTCTTTCATGCGGTATATGGAAGCCGATCCGTTTAGTCGCTTTCAACACCGGCAGGATTAAAGAACTGGATGTCAGACAGGATCTTTCAAATCATGGAGAAGCAGTACTTTCCATATTGGCAGATATCGAAAATTATAACTCATCAGATCTGAGCCTCAAAGTCCGGGTATCACTTAAAGGAATAACCGTAGCTGAGAAGAATTTGCCGGTTGAACATGGAATCGCCTGGGGGCAGTTAAAGATTTCTGACCCTGAGTTATGGTGGCCAAACGGATGGGGAGAACATCCTTTATATACAGTTAATGCAGAATTATTTGATGCTGACCGTATGGTTCACTCTAAAAAGCTGAGGATCGGATTGCGTACAATTGCATTAAGTCAGGAAAAAGATGAACGGGGGGAAACATTCGGGATAAAGGTAAACGGGGAAATGATATTCTGTAAAGGCACAAACTGGATCCCTGCAGATGCTCTCCCCAACCGTCTGACCGAAGCTAAATATGAAGAGCTTTTAGGTTCATGTATCGAAGCAAACATGAACACGTTACGTCTTTGGGGAGGAGGTCTGTATGAACCGGAAATTTTCTATGAATTCTGTGATGAAAACGGCCTTATGATATGGCATGATTTCATGTTTGCATCAGGACCCTACCTGGCAGTGGATTCTTATCTTGAAAATGTAAAGGAAGAGATCAGGAATGTTGTTCTTCGCCTGCGGCACCATCCTTCTATAGTTATCTGGTGTGGCAATAATGAATCTGAATACAATATGACAGCGGGGCAAAACTGGCTAAAAAACTACCCGGCAACATCGTGGGCTGATTTTGATAAAATATTTTATGAAACCATACCACGTACCGCAGCATTATATGATCCCAGCCGGCCTTATTTCCCAAGCAGTCCTCACAATCCGCTGGATCGTGCAAAAGAACGCCCCGATTGGCAAACATCTTCCGGAACAGTACATACATATGAAATCTGGGGGGGAGAAAAACGTTTTGGCGCATATTCCGAAATGGGTAAGTACAGGTTTGTAGCTGAATTTGGATTTCAGTCTCTACCACATGTTGAAACAATCCGTTCTTTTACAGAACCTGAAGACCGCTATTTCCCTTCAGCAATCCTTGATCATCATAATCTTGCAGGAAGAAAACCCAATCAGAATCAGGGTAATGTTCGCATTGCCACTAACACTGCAGATATGTTCAGGTTACCCGCAGGGATGATGAACTGGGTCACTGTATCACAAATTCTGCAGGGTGAAGGGATGAAAATGGGTTGCGAGGCGCTCCGCCGTAACTATCCCAATTCAACCGGTGCCCTTTACTGGCAGTTGAACGATAACTGGCCTGTAATATCCTGGAGCAGTATTGACTATTTTGGAAGATGGAAGGCCCTGCATTACATGGCAAAACGATTTTTCAGTCCTGTCCTGGTTAGTGGTGTGATCCACAAAGATTCCGTCCTGGTTTATGCATCAAACGATTTATTGGAGGAGAAAGCATGTCAGCTGGAATGGACTCTTTCGAGGTTCGATGGGAAGGAAGAGAATCGCGGATCCATAGATGTTTTGATCCCTGCAAACTCAAGTGGTATACTTGCAGGATTGGATCTTTCAGAATATATAGGAGAAAATCCTGATCTTTCAACATACCGGAAAGACAGTTACCGGAAAAGGGGAAAGGTATATTTATCGGTTAAGCTGACCCGCAGTGATACTATACTTTCTTCAAATGTTGTCTTTTTTGTGGCGCCTAAATACTGGAAACTTGAAGAACCTGAAATAAAATATTCGCAAACCCTGGAGAATGGGAGAAGAAAAGTAGTTTTGACGGCAAAACGCTTTGCTGCCTACGTAGAACTTGGAGTTGATGACAGCTATGCCCGATTTTCCGATAATTACTTCCATCTGCTTCCCGGTGAAACTAAAACAGTGTATGTTATTTCTTCTGAAGTTCCTGATAAAGAATTCAGGAAAAGTTTTTTTGTACGGAGCCTTATCGACACTTATTCAAAATTTTGACTATCTGTAAGACATTGATTTTCTTGTTTTTGTCTTTTAAATGCATAACTTTTATAATTTATTAAAATGAGATTCCTGAAATTTTTAATTTTTGTTTTTTTCCTGAATAGTTGCTGGTTAAAAGCTTCAAGTGATCCGGATGATATAATCGCCATAATGAGAAAAGTTGCTGACTGGCAGATACAATATTTCCCGGAGATCAGGCATAAAACTTTATCATGGACAAATGGCCCATTTTATCTTGGATTGATAAGGTTGAATGAGATAACCCATAATGAAAAATATTATGATTTTCTGATAGATATTGGCAATTCAAATCGTTGGCAACTGATTGAAAGAGAAAACAAATATCATGCTGATGATTTTTGCGTTGCTCAGATGTATCTGGAAATGTACAGGAGATATGGTACCAGGGAAATCCTGATTCCCACCTTGTCAAAAGCTGATTATGCAATAACCAATCCTTCCCGTGTGCCATTATGGATAGGAGTGGACAAAGGGCAGGAACGCTGGAGCTGGTGTGATGCTTTGTTTATGGCTCCTCCTGTTTTCGCAGGACTTTATGATCTTACAGGAAAAGAGCAGTACCTTGAATTTCTCGACCGGGAGTTTAAAGCTTGTGTCGATTCTCTGTATGACCGGTCAGCTCATTTGTTTTACAGAGATAGAAATTATAAAGACAGGAAAGAACGGAATGGTGAAAAAGTTTTCTGGGGAAGAGGCAATGGTTGGGTTTTGGGAGGATTAGCATCTGTTATGACATATCTTCCAAAAAACCACAGGGCTTATTGGTATTATGCTGAAATTTTCAGGGAAATGGCTGCCAGTATAATAGAATGCCAGGATGAAAATGGATACTGGCATCCGAGTATGCTCGATCCTGAATCATTTCCTGATCAGGAAAATAGTGCAACCGGGTTGTTGACTTATGGTTTGGCATGGGGTATTAATAATGGACTCCTGGATAATTCTGTTTATAAGGTTCCTGTAATGAAAGCATGGGAATCAATGGTTTCCTGTGTTTCTCCTGAAGGGAAACTGGGGTATGTGCAGAAAGTTGGTTCAAAACCCGAAAAGATATACAAAGATTCAACCGAAATTTACGGAGCTGGTGCATTTCTGCTGGCCGGGGCAGAAATATATAAGCTGTTGATAAAAGAAGAATCACGAAAAGAAGATGTAGTTGAGCAGGCAAGGAGAAATGGTTTGCTTGCAAATGAAGCTTTTTCCCGAAGCTGCAACTATTTATCCGCATGGCTGGAACATACCGATCCCGTTACCGGATTAATACCTCGTTATGTGAACAATAAAGATTATCTATTCTGGAATGCACAGGACTGTGCTGCCGATAATTATGTTTTTATGGTGTTAACCTCCATTATGACGGATGAAGTTCTCTTCAGAGGAAAAATGAGGGATATGCTTGAAACGGAGAAACGGCTAACCTCACGTTTAGGAGCATGTCCTGCAACCTACTCATTTATCAAACAGGATTTTCTTGAAGATCAGGTTGATACCAGTAATGTTATTTTTGGATCTGCAGAGTATATGAAAGATGGATTATTGCCTTTGGCTGAATGGCTTGGTGAAAGCCCTTGGTCTGACAGGATGTTGGATATATTGAATGACCTGCATAAGCTTACCTCTGTAACTACTGAGATTACAGGGCAATACGGAGGGGGAGTACCTGAAATTGAAATCAACGGAGATATGCTTCAAATACTTTCCAGAATTTACTGGATGACTGGTAAAAAGGAATATCTTGACTGGGCGATTGAAATTGCCGATTATTACCTTTTGACCAAAATGCACCCGAACAAGAGCAATAAGCTGAGGTTAAGGGATCACGGATGCGAAATCGTTCAGGGATTGTGTGAACTGTATGCAACTTTGTATTATGCAGATCCAGAAAAAAGGGAACAATATAAAAAACCATTATATTCTTTATTAGACCGGATTCTGGAAGTCGGACGCAATAATGACGGATTTTTCTATAACGAGATCAATCCAAAAAAAGGAAGTACAATCGATCCCCGCCTTGCCGATACATGGGGATATAGCATGAATGGCTTCTACACCGTTTTTTTACTGGACAATAAAAAGGAGTATCGCGATGCTGTAATGAAATTACTCGACAATTTGCATAAATATAAAAATTATGATTGGGAATCAGGAAATGCTGATGGCTATGCTGATGCCGTTGAAAGCGCTTTGAACCTGAACAACCGTTTAAACCTGCCTGATGTGGCAGATTGGATTGACAGTGAGATTAAGGTAATGTGGGGCATGCAGCATATGGATGGGATAATTCAGGGAAATAATGCTGATGGAAATTTTGCCAGAACATCTATTATGTACGCGCTCTGGAAAACTCAGGGCACAAATGTCAGACCATGGAATGCAGATGTTTATTTTGGAGCAGTGAAAAATAAAAATGGTATTACCCTGAATATTGAAGCTGAGAGAGATTGGGATGGATTACTTATTTTTGACAAAAAACGACACATGGAAAATCTTAACTTACCTTTCGATTGGCCACGAATAAATCAGTTCCAGGAATGGTTTACTCCTGAAACAGGTAAGAACTATTCGGTTAAAGTTAACGGAGTAGGAAGTTTTTACAAAGGCGAAGCATTGCATAATGGAATTCATCTTCGCATGCAAAAAGATGATTGTCTGCGAATAGATGTGGTTGAATTACAGGATTAATGAAATTTATAGATTTAACCAAATAAAAAGTAAAAATATGAACGCTAATTCGCAAACAATAGGTTCTCCTTTACCAGGCAGGGTAACATCAGTAGATTTCTTTCGGGGACTTACCATGTTTCTTTTAGCCGGAGAAGCCACTCACCTTTATGGCCAGTTTTTGAAATTTGATAATGGTTTCATGCAATTTCTTGGTACTCAGCTCGAACACCATGAATGGCATGGATTGCATTTCTGGGATCTGATACAACCTTTTTTTATGTTCATTGTGGGGGTTGCCATTCCTTTTGCGGTAGCCAACAGGATAAGAAAAGGGGACAGTAATAAGAAAATTATGCATCATGCTCTTACGCGTTCATTCCTGTTATTATTTTTCGGATGGGCTTTATATTTTATCGAAGCAGAGCATCTGGTTTTCCAGTTTCAGAATGTTCTTGCTCAATTATCGGTTACCTACCTTATAGCGTTCCTGATACGGAATAAAAGTTTCAAGTTTCAATTGATTTTCACTTTAGGTATTCTCTTGCTGATAGATATTGCCTACCGTTTTTTCCCTGTTGAGGGTTTTAATCATCCCTGGGTAAATTTTGAAAACCTTGGTGCATGGTTTAATAATAAGATAGAAGGTGTGGATAAGGCCAGTACGTGGGCAACATTAAATTTTGTTTCGACAACAGCTCATACAGTCTGGGGCGTTCTCTGCGGGAAGCTTCTGATGAGCGATAAATCAGCGACAAAGAAGATTCAGATATTACTGATTGCGGGAGTATCAGCTTTAATTATCGGATACTCACTTGATTTATTGAATATAACTCCGATAATCAAGAAGATCGCCACATCCTCATTTGTATTTGCAAGCGGTGGATGGACAATTCTTGCTTTGTGTTTCAGTTACTGGCTGATTGATGTAAAAAAACTATTCGCTAAAGGATCCAGATTCTTTATAATAGTTGGAATGAACAGCATTTTTATTTACCTGTTTTTTCATATAGGCAGCGCCGGCCTGATCAACAAAATCATGGCTCCGTTCGTCGGATTGTTCTTTTCGTGGGCAGGAGACCTGACAGTTGGAGTAATTACCAGTCTGGCAGTATGGGCAGGCTTATGGTATATTTGTTATTGGCTCTATAAAAACAAAATATTTATAAAGATTTAAAATCCCTTATTGGACTGGAAAAGCCAGTAGCCTTGACCATGGTCGGCCGGATCAAATTGATCACCTAAAGCCGGAGTCAAACCCTTGTTGCATAATTATGTATGTTAAGTGTTATCAGACCGGATTTTGAAATGGTCAAAAAAGGACGGATTTTACATTATGAACAGGTTGGTGGTAATTACCGCCATTCTTCTCTTAATACAATTAAAGGCTTGATATTTCCATCCTAAGTACATAAGGCGGGTCTATTGACCACATTCGTCCGGTCAGAATGCTTTAATATCTAATAAATACCACTATATTTAAAATAATAGTTTTGACATTATTTTTTATAAGTATCACTACACAAAAGGTTATGAAATGTTCAAACGGATTTATAAATGGTTAATTAAATACTATCCTCAGAATTTTATTATAAGGAGGCCTTACCCGGGAACGTTGATATTCCTGACATTCTGCTTTTTATTTACGATAATTTACAGGCCTCTTGAGATGCATGAGGCACGTTTTTTCAGCTATGAGATTACAATAGCTGTTTATTGCTTCATAATATCAATTCCTTTAATCGGATTTGTTAAAATTTTAAAAAGTGTCCGGTATTTTTCAATGCCTGAAGAATGGACAATCTTAAAGGAAATAATATCGATAGTACTTATCCTGTCAGGAATTGGTATTGTAGTCTATTTTGCCGGTTTTATTATAGAACTGCCTGCTCAGCGATGGAACCTGCCTACATTTTTTGATTCATTTAAAAATTCTTTTCTTATTGGGATAATGCCTTTTCTTTTTTTTACCATAATAAATTATCGATACTTGTTTGTCACAGATGTTGAAAGAAATTTTACTCCGGGGACTGACTCATCTTTTCCGGAAGAACCTGAAGAAAAGGTTGAAATCCTATCCCACCTTAAAAAAGAAGAATTGAGTTTTTACCCCAGCCAGTTGCTTTATGCTGAATCGGATGGGAATTATGTTGTCTTTTATATGAATATTAACGATCAAATCAGTAAGAAAATCATTCGTAATTCCATCAGCAATATAGAGCAGCAATTATCGGTAATTCCATTTATTATGAGAATACACCGCGCCTTTATTGTGAATGTAAAGAAGGTTGTGTCTCAAAAAGGGAATACTCTGGGTTATCATATAAAACTTTCCGGTATCGAATCTGAAATTCCGGTTTCGAGACAAAATACCCGTAATTTTGATATGCTTTTAAAGCGATTCAGATAATCAGTTCCTCACAAAAGATTACCGTTGATACCAATTTTCTGATTAGCATTCCGGGCATACCTTCATTTGGTAACAAATTCCTGTTATGTATCCCAATTAGTTGTAAAACAATTTGATACTTCTTCAATTTGCAGTTCAGACTTTAAATATATTATGCAAATGAAGAGGACTATCGATTCACTGAGCCAACGAATTACATGTGCGGTATTTTTGTTTCTGGCAGTTACAATTTGTAGTTTTTCCCCGGTCACCGCCCAAGAAAAACAATCAATTACGGGAAAGCTGATCGGTGAGAAGAACTACGAGGCTATTCCTTTTGCCTATATATCTTTGTTCAAGACAATTGATGTAACTCTGGTTAACAGGACATCAAGCGATCTGAACGGAGAATTTAAAATTGGTCCGGTAATTAAAGGCAGCTACAGACTTGAAATATCTGCCATCGGCTATCAAAGGCAATTTAAACTCATTGACATAATAAGCAATTCCGATTCAGATGCAGGGATTATCTATTTACAGGATACTGTTTACACTCTTACGGGAGCGATAGTCGAAGGGGAACGGTTCAAAGCAAAATCTGAAAAGGAGAAAACAACGTTCTTTATTACCAAAGAGATGCTTGATGCTTCTTATACAGGCACTGATATCCTTAAACTTGTACCCGGTATTCAGATCGACATCATGAAAAACATCTCATTGAATGGAAGCAGAGACATTCTTATTTTTGTAGACGGTGCAGAGCGTGACAGAAATTTCATCAGTCAGTTAAGTCCCGGACAAATTGATAAAGTTGAGGTCGTTAATACACCTTCTTCAAACTACGATGGCAATATTACAGGGGCGATAAACATCATCTTGAAAAAAGAACGTGATTACGGATTCAGCGGAAAATTCTATGCCGAAATACCCACTTCTGGCTCAGAGATGTATATTTTCCCTACTTACAACCTGAATTACGGATTTAAAAAATTGAATCTGTACACCTCTTATAACGGGGAAATGTGTTATCTGGATATTAATGAGAGTACTTACCGGAAAGTATGGGATTTTCAGGACACAACCGAGATTATTTCAAATCAATATGTATGGCAGAAGAATTGGTCGCACAAATTCCATTATGGTTTGGATTATTTTTTTAGTCCTCTTGACCAGTTCAATTTTTATGCTTTTTACAATCCTTATTCGCGTGAATTCGATGGCAATGTCGAAGTACAGGCATCAGGCAGTATCAATAACCTCTGGAAAGCCAGGAAAGAAGATACAGATATGAATACAAGCACGTTTTATTCGTTATATTACAGACATCTTTTTAATAAAGAAGGACACGAAATTAAATTAGATATAAGCAATCATAACTTTCAGGCAAAAAACAGGACAGATTACATTTATACGGGATCTGAAAAAAATATGGCTGATCAAACTAGCTGTGTAAAACCTGAGCAAAAAGCGATAAGCATAAAAATAGATTATCTCATAACACTTGGCAGGGATCTGAATCTAAGCACAGGAATAAAAGGGAATTTCCGGAAGATACAGGACAGATCCTCAGACGACTTTAATTGCAATGAGAAAATACTTGCCATTTACGGAGCTGTTGCATATAAAAAGAACAAAATTGATTTGAGTTCCGGTCTGCGTGCCGAAAAATCTGCTTCGAACCTGGAAAACAGCTTCGGTAATAAAGAATTATCTTTTTTGCCTTATGCGTCTTTCAATTACAAAATCACCGGAAAGCAGAATATTCAGTTTTCTTATAAACGTACTGTAAGGAGACCAAATTTATACCAGCTTAATCCTTACACATCTGTCAATGACCCATACTCAGTGTATAAAGGTAATCCGTTGCTGAAGCCGGAACATCGCAGTAACATCTCGGTCGAACACTCCATCCGGTTCAATAGCAATTATCTGTCTTCACGCTTGTTTTATGATAACATGACTGATGTGATTGGCGGTCTGACATTTATAAACGACCCGGGTCTCTTTGATACCCAGGTGAATAATATGGGGACCATTCATCAATATGGCATGCAAGTCTCAGGAGCATTAAAGCTTGGTATTGTTACTGTTAATCCCAGCTTGCGGTTATTCAACCGATACACCTCCGGCAATGACCTGGCAAAATCGTACTATATCAAAAACAGGCATAATCTGGTTCTTGAATCAGGCCTTTCCGCTGTTGCATCGTTTAAACACGACGTTACAGCATCGTTTGTTTTTCAATATAACAGTCCAAAAAACGACATCCAGGGTAATTCATTTTGTGATGCACTTTATTTTCTTTCACTCGAAAAAACTTTTAGAAAAAAGATGAAAGCAGGCATTGTGAGTGCTATTCCGTTTTCAAAATCATTCACTTATCTGGGTTCCGAATTCGATGAATTTAACTTCTGCAGTTATTACGAAGGACATGTAAAATTTTCATTTCCATTCTATTTTAAGTTGAGCTATCAATTCAATTTGGGAAGCAAAAAGGATAGGATAAGCCATGACAAAGAAGAAATTGACAACCTGCCGAAAAAGGGATTTTAAGTAATAGTACATCATCCTTTTTTCAGGTATGATGACGCTTCTCTTCGGATGGCTGATAATCTAATATAATGCCTTGATACACAACATGATCAAGGCTTTTTTCTTTATAGCTACTGAAACTATACTGAAACAATTAAGCTATTTATATGATATGTTCTCAAATCTCCGGGGATTAGATAATGAGGGATTTTGGGGCTAGGGGAATCTTCATTAATAAGCATCACGATTATCTTGGACTTATTTGTTCACAAATAACATAAAGACTTTCAGTTGATCCCTCGGGTCTTACGATGCAGTACTTAAAAAGTGTGCTTTTGGCCAAATAAACTATATCATTCTTATTGAAAAAGCCAATGTCTTTGACCATAGTTCGCCGGATAATATTAACCACCAAATGCCGGAATTATATGCCTGTTGTACAGTAATATATGTTAATAATAGTCTGACCGGCTAAATGTGGTCAATCCGTCCGGCTTTTGCACATGACAGAAGATTAATTATAAAACAGAATAAGCTCCCCTCTTTGCTTTAGCAGAGAGGGGCGGGAGGCTTCGCAAGCCGAAGCTTTTGCGAAGGCTTGGTGAGTACATGTAGATCTACGGGATTACCTTCGGTGATTTCTCCCGGGAGGCTTCAAAGGCATCAGACCAGTCCGCGGCTTTGTGGAAGTTCAGACGCCCGAGGCGTCCAAATCCAATATCCATGGTTGCATCCATGGTTGCATCGATGGTAAGACAGATGCAGTGAGTTATTATGGATTTGCTCCTCCCTCTTTGCTTCAGCAGAGAGGGAGGCTGGGAGGGTGAGTACATGTAGATCTACGGGATTACCTTCGGTGATTTCTCCCGGGGGAGCTTCAAAGGCATCAGACCAGTCCGCGGCTTTGTGGAAGTTCAGACGCCCGAGGCGTCCAAATCCAATATCCATGGTTGCATCCATGGTTGCATCGATGGTAAGACAGATGCAGTGTGTTATTATGGATTTGCTCCTCCCTCTTTGCTTCAGCAGAGAGGGGCGGGAGGCTTCGCAAGCCGAAGCTTTTGCGAAGGCTTGGTGAGTACATGGGATTGATGAGGGATTACCTTCGGTGATCCCATTGAGGAGAACCTGCAGAGCTTAAATGACCCTTCGGGTCTTTTTTATTTTGCCTTCATCACTTTCAGAAAGCAAGCTTTCTTCAGTGATTTGGCAAAATAAAAAACCCCGCATTCTGCGGGGCATTTAAGCTCTGCGGAGAAAGAGGGATTCGAACCTATTCTCCAATATTGTGATAATTAGTTATTTACAGATTCCTGAAAATAATGTTCACCGATTAGTTCACCCGAGTAAGAAATACAAAGAACACTTCATAACAAAGGTACAAGAAATTATGAAAAATCTTAATTTTTACTTTCTGATTCTAGAAACTTGTGGGCTTCATTATCTGAGATGGGTATCAGCCCTCTGGATTGCCTATATATTTTCATTTTGCTTGCCAGCTTTTCTAGCGTGATGAAAAGTTCTGGATCTTTGTGGGATATTCGTAAATTATAAACATGGTCCTTCACACAATACCAATATCTGACTATCCAGTATTCAAACATCGTATAAGTTAGTTCAAGGCTGAGGGCTTTCTTGTTAATTAAGCTTCCTATAAGAATGAAATAGTCCAACAATTGATATATTTCCTCGAAATCGGTGGTTTGCTCTTTGAGAAGCTCTTCTGCTGCAATCTTCCTAATTTGTCTCATCTCAGGATTGTAAAACTTCTCCATTAACTTGATGAGAAGATCGGTTTGTAATGCTATCCTCCATTGTCTCCCCTGTATCCAGATTGCAATAACAGATACCAAAACTGCAGTAAGAGCGATAATTGCCGCAATAAGGCTCCAATTAACTATAATCTCCTTTTCCATTTAGCAATTAATATCTTATTATCCGGTTATACCACTGTTTGCTGGTATAAGGCTGTCGTGTTTATCATATGACGATATTAGTTTACCAATATATGGAGGGAGCTATAAAGCTGAATTCACAGGGCTAAAACAATTTCGGTAATATATCCCTTGTACACAATAAATGACGCTGAGGTCAAATTTTAAGTGTATAAGTTTTATACACAATAAAATAAATTTGACTTGTATTATAGTTGTTTCGTACCTTTGATACTGCGATACAAAACTTGCCCTCGTTAGTTTTTTCAATGTCTGTTAGTGTCTAACTAATTCTTAATTGTTAGGGCATTCTATTTAATCATTTGCTAGTACTAAGGTGAATAGTTACTCAGTAGTAAGATTTATCTTGTACAAATAAAAATGAAAGTATAATTTGTTTACATGAATACTTAAGAGTATGAAACTGTTGAAGTTGTTTGAGAACAAATTAGTTCCAGATAAATAAGTCTATTTAAAAACTAAATGAATAAAGTAATGGATAAAAGATCTGTTCTTCTGGCACTATTCTTTTTTACAGGCACATTTATATTTGCACAACCGGTCAGGATATCAGGGAAAGTTATTGATGAAAAAGAGAAAGCTGTTCAAAGTGTCAATATCTATTTAGAACCTGACGGAAAACAAACGATCTCCGGATATACCGGCGGATACTCTTTTACTGCTACTCCCGGCACCAAACAAATAACTACAAGAGTGTTGGGATACAGATCAGAGTCAGTGAAATTCGAAATAAAATCCGATACCGTTATCGACTTACGGATGAAGCTTTCTCCTGTGGAGCTCAGTGAAGTGGTCATCACAGGTGATTCTACAAAGAATATTGTAATAACACCCCGGGGTAGTTTTATCATATCTCCCGCAGCAATTCATGAGGCTCCAAAACAGTTCAGCGAACCCGACCTTTTAAAATCAATTCAAATGCTACCTGGTGTGATATCAGGTAAAGACGGCTCATCAGATATTTATGTAAGAGGAGGAAGTCCCGGACAGAATGTTGTTTTTGCCAACGGTTGTTACTTTTTCCTTCCCGGTCATCTGCTCGGTATAGTATCGCCTTATGACCTCGACTTCCTAGAAAGCGCCGAATTGTATAAAGATTATTTCCCTGCCGAACTCGGAAACGGCGCCTCTTCGATAATAAAACTCGATTTCAGAAAGATCCGTTCCGATTCTCTCAGATTGCAATTCAGGGCAGGACTAATCTCTTCAGGGTTGATAGTGGAATCTCCGCTCAGAAAGATAAACTGGGATCTTACTGCAGGTATTAAAGCCGGTAACTATTTTATTTATGCCCCGATCCTAAAAAAGATTGTATCAGATGAAGTAGGTGGTTTTCTCCCTCCCAACAAATATTCTTTTTTTGACGGGTTCCTGAGACTGTCTCATTCTTCATCGATATACGGAGATATTACTTACCTGTTTTTTGGTAATTATGATAACGGGAAAGATGAAAACAGGTTCGAAAGTCAGAGCGGCGATACTTTAATAATATATATTGATGGGATATCAACAGGCTGGAATAACATGGCCCATTCCCTTCAGTGGCTACCTATTTCAGACGGAGCAGTGAAGTGGAAACTGAACCTTAATTACAACAGGATATCTATAGGCAGGAAAATCTATTCATCATCGGAAAAATTACTTAACGGTACTGATAAAACAGGTTCATCCGAAACCCTTCTCTCTTTCTACCCTACTGTAGATAACATTGCCGCCCTCATCTCTCTTATCCTGTCCAAGGAAAAAATAAGTTTTGATGCAGGTATCTCTGACAGGTTCAGGTATTTCACACAGAATAACTATTCTCTGAACTCCATTGATGACAAAACTACCCAGATCGATCTCGGAGAGGATGATATTGTAAACGAAACGGCCGTTTTTATCTCGACAACGGTACTCCCTGTAAAAAAATTCAAAATTGATGCCGGGATAAGGCTTACCGGTTTATTTAAAAAGGACATCAGCTTTTTTATTCCCGAACCCAGGTTAAGGATCTCGTATAACGAGGGGGGAATCTTATCGCCGCATATCAATTATGTACGTCTGAGCCAGTCGGATCATTCTGTGGAAGGATCGAATGCCGGAGTGAGAACTATGCTATGGCTGCCAGTTAATATAGAATTCGGCCCGGAAGTATCTGATGTATTCTCTGTAGGTTTTCAGAGAAATATAAAAGATAATTTTACCTGGACCCTTGACGGATATTATAAAAAGATATCCGGCATGGTAGATTTCAAGCCGGGGGCAAGTTTCATTATCGACACATCTTTTGTCGATATGCTCGACAGGATAAAAGGGAAAGCTTATGGAATAGAAACCGGGTTAATAAAAAATAAAGGAAAGATCACCGGCAGTGTGAGCTATACATATTCAAGATCTAAAAGAGAATGGGGCTCACCTGAGGGAATGATATGGATACCATCCGGGGCAGACAGACCTCATAATTTTAGCATTTCCATGAAGTATTACGTTAAACCATCTACAAGCTTCGGACTGAACTGGGTATGCCGGTCAGGTGCCCCGGCTACTATTTACATGCACGAAACATCATACGGCGAGTTCTTCGAAACAAAAAACAACATCAGGTACTTCGATTACCACAGGCTCGATATCTCATTCAGGAAAATTATTTATAAGAAGAGATTTTCAATATTTCTTGATGCAGATATCTATAATGCCTATAACCGAAAAAATACTTTCTATTTTAAAAAGACATGGGATGAAGCAGAGCAGATTTATTATTTTAAAAACATATCACTATTCCCTGTAATGCCTTCATTGACTGTGACAATCAAATTTTAGAACAATCCGTAACCAATCAACTAATGAATCAGTTTCTAAAATCATATTCAAAATATCCAGCAATCTGTCTGGTAATGATATTATTGATACGGTGTGAAAGCAATGACAGGTATTATCGTCCAAACCTGCCGGAGAGTTTGTGTTGTATTGGGATAATTGAAGCAGATGATACGACCAGGTATATCATATTTGAAAAATCATTTCAGTTTGAATACCCCGAAGAAACCGCTGATTCACTGAGAGAACTATCATTTACAATTTCAAATTCCAGTGGGGTTCTATATAGTTTTCAGGCAGACTATGCTCTTAAGAATAAGTCTTTGTTAAGGCTTCCTGATAGTCTGATCTTTACTTCCCGAGAGAAATACTATTTTCGGGCAAAAGAGAGAGACTGCCCTGAAATAACATCAGAAATTACAGTTCCGGACCCACCATCAGGGTTGGAACTTTTAGCCATATCAAAAGAAATAGTCACCGATTATGTAATAAAATGTCATGAAGTGGCTGATGACCACAAAGTGTGGTTGGATGTCATCAACATATCATTTAATAATAAAAGTAAAGATTCATATTACGCTTTGATGGTTGAATCGTTTGGGTTTAATGATATATGCCAATGGATAATCGGCAATATTACGGAAAGTTACATGGAGTTTGCATTGAGACAATCTGATACCCAGGGATTTTTTTCAATGTTTCCCGGTCTTGTCAGATATACTTTTGATCGTTGTGATGATTGTAAGCTGGTTACCAATCCGGCTCATGCTTATTACATGAAAACAAACAAAAGTCCAGGCGACAAGAGCACTCTTGTTTTAACAATTCAATCGAATGATGTTAAAACCATACCCGCACTTCCAGTGTATTATAGAATAAGACTTCTTGCAATACCTGAAGAGATGTATTTATTTAAGAAGAGCCTGTATACTTACGAAAGAAATATAGGTGATCCCTTTTCTGAACCGGTTTACATAAAAAGCAATATAAAAGGAGGCTACGGCATGTTTGCAATATGCAGAACCATAGAATTACAAGTTGCTGCTCCACCGAGATATTAACTTGTCTTTCAATGACCTTAAATGAACGAATCATAGATTCTTTAAAAATATATCATAGTTACTTGTAACACCTTCATTATTATTGAGAATCTTGTTTCCAGAATATCGCCATGGCAGGATCCGAATCACAGGATATTATTCTAACGAACCGGGAATTTGAAGTATTAAAACTCCTGGCACTAGGAAACATAGATAGACAAATTGCCTCATTGTTATATATCTCACCATTAACAGTAAAAACTCATCGTAAAAATATCTTGAGAAAACTTCATGCAAAAAATTGTACGGAAGCTATTTATAAGGCAACTAAGCTGAATTGGATATAAAAATACTCCTTTTAGAGGATTGACTTTGGATTAATGATGAAGTAAATTGCTACAACTGTTTTGTGAAAGAACTTCATTGAGATTTAGCAATATTTTTTCATTAAGTATTTTCTGTTAATACAGTTTATAGTGTTTACTAAAGTTGTAAAATTATGAAAAAGTCTAGTCTTTCATTTAAAGTATTCATTTTATGCAATATCCTATTGATATCGCATTGTACTCTTTTCGGGCAGTTAAGTGTCAAGGGAACCCCTTTTGGCTTAATACCTGAGATGCAGGCTCGGTTGAGCTCCCCTGTTTTTGTGCAAATGAAGGAAGTAAATGTAGATGCCTTAATTGAAGAAGACAGGGTACTTGATACTGTTCCGGACAAACCTTATCGTTTTGGAGAAAATTTGTATGTTGATCTTAACCCTAAGAATTCCGGGATTTGGGATACCCTGGATGATGGGAGTCGTTTATGGCGACTTGGTATCATCAGTAAAAATGCGTTAAGTATCAACCTCGCTTTTAACAAGTATTTACTTCCCGAAGGAGCCAAACTTTTTGTTCATACTCCTGACGGGAAGGAGGTAATAGGCGCCTTTACTGAACTTAACAATCAGGATGATGGTTATTTTGCAACAACTCTGGTAAACGGGGATAGGATAATTATTGAATATTATGAGCCATATTGGGTCGAATTTCCCGGGGAACTTAATCTTTGGCGTGTTACTCATGGTTATCGTGGACCAGGAGCATTACTGACAAAAGGATTCGGTTCCTCGGGCTCATGTAATGTTAATGTGGTCTGTCCTGAGGGCCAATGCTGGGATCATCAAATACGTTCGGTTGGCATGCTTTTAGTTGGCGGTAATGCGTTTTGTTCAGGATTTCTTATCAACAACACACAAAATAATGCAATACCTTATTTCTTATCAGCCAACCATTGCTATGAAGATCCTTCAACGGTGGTCTTTTGGTTTAACTGGCAAAGTCCAACATGTGATAATCCACTGCAAGTGCCACCCCATGATGCTATGTCAGGTGCTGTAACAAAGGCTAAGTGGGCTACCAGTGATTTCTGGCTTTTACGACTTAATCAGTCCATACCTGGCAATTATAATGTTTATTATTCCGGATGGAACCGTACAACACAAAGTTCTATTACTGGTACTGTCGTAGGTATTCATCATCCAAAAGGCGATATAAAAAAGATTAGCTGGGCTGATGGAGGTGTAACACGTTCTGATCTAGGTGGTGCCCCATACTCCGGATATACATTTTGGAGGACTGATTCTTGGAGCAATATGACTACCATAGAAATAGGATCTTCAGGTTCACCTCTTTTTGATTCTCAAGGATATGCAATTGGTCAATTGTGGGGTGGTTATCTAGGCTGTGGAAATAATGGGCCAGCTTATTATGGAAGAATTGGAACTTCCTGGACAGGTGGAAATACAAATGCCACAAGACTAAAAAACTGGCTTGATCCTGATAATACTTATATCACGCCTATGCATGGTTATGATCCAAACATGAATATCACAGGTCCTTCAATAGTATGTACTTCCAATTCAACATTCACACTTACTTCTTTGCCTCCGGGTGCATCAGCTACCTGGTCCTTTAGTCCGGCTTTAGTTACTCCTTCCTCGGGAAGTGGTACTTCAGCAACGTTTCATGGATCCAGTTGTTCTTACATGGGTGAAGGTACACTAACCTTTACAATAAATCGATCTGGTTGCTTCCCATTACAGATGACTAAAAGAAATATAATTGTTAATGGCCCTGATTATTCTGATGTCGAACTTAATGTATTGTACTCTGACGGTAGGCCAGCTCCAAAAGCAGGTAGCACATGGCTTTTATGCCCTAATACACATTATCATATATACCTGATTAATAATAGTAGTTGTCAGACATCAAACTATAACTGGACTATACCATCCGGATGGACTTTGAATTATCAGTATAATAATATGATATCAATTTACACTAATGCTTCACCAGGGGGGAATGTGATAGTGAAGGCACAAACATGTTGCGCGGATTGTGGATCAAGCGTAACAATTAATTCAACTTATTTCGGCTATTATTATAATTGCGGATACGGATTCTCAATGTACCCTAATCCCACATCAGATGCAATCACTATAACAATCAATGAAGCTGCATTTATAGATTCAAAAGACCTTGATGAATTGGATCAGGTCACTTATACAATTCGTTTCTACAATAGACTAGGCACCTTAGTTTCAACAGTAAAAAGGACAGGTATTAATTTTAACATTCCTCTACCTAAATTGTCTGATGGAACTTATATAGTTGAAGTAAGTGATGGTAAAAACAGTTATCGAGAACAGTTGATAATTAAGCACGATTAAAATTTTATTATAAATTAGATAGTGGTTAGGTTTAAGTATCAATCATTTATTAAACTAATTCTAACAAACCATTCACCAGGTCCTCTGAATAAGGGGACATGGTCGAATGGTTTTTAATTACTTATATTTTATAGCTATGATACTTATAAATAATACATTACCTGACGGTCAGATTAAGCTAATACCTCATTTACCAGATGATCCAGGCAGGATTGGCAACGTAATGACCATTACTGAGCTTCATGAATTTGGTTTAACAATACTTATTGCTTACTGATATCTCCAGAATGGGGAAATAATACAACCTACAGGCAATTTAAAAGGTGCAAATCCTCATATGGTTATAGTTGCTCCAAATGATAAAGTGTTTGATTTCTGGGTATATACAGCCATGTATCCTCAAATCCCAAGTATTGAATTATTTGAAAATCATCAGGATATTATTGAAATATCACGTCAATATGAGGCAATACCACTGTTTGCTGGTATAAGGCTGTCGTGTTTATCATATGACGATATTAGTTTACCAATATATGGAGGGAGCTATAAAGCTGAATTCACAGGGCTAAAACAATTTTGGTAATATATCCCTTGTACACAATAAATGACGCTGAGGTCAAATTTTAAGTGTATAAATTTTATACACAATAAAATAAATTTGACTTGTATTATAGTTGTCTCGTACCTTTGATACTGCGATACAAAACTTGCCCCCGTGAGTTTTTTTAATGTCTGTTAGTGTCTAACTGCATACGCCAGTTAATCTGACCACATTCCGCCGGAGTAAATTGACCACATCGAAGTTGGTCTTTTAAAAAGAGCTTTCTCACGCTAAAAAGTGGTTATACAAAT
>Ga0307379_10000668_pt1 | contig 56586 bp, 94 predicted proteins | sample UN2MG_FD_202237 | JGI IMG/M metagenome (GOLD analysis project Ga0307379, IMG submission 202237) | Soil microbial communities from Risofladan, Vaasa, Finland - UN-2 | ecosystem: Environmental > Terrestrial > Soil > Coastal area > Acid sulfate soil | place: Finland: Risofladan, Vaasa | collected... | reverse complement strand
AGTAACCACAAAACTAACTATGATGCAGTACAGCAATCCTTACAGTTTTGAAAAAACTGATGTGCGTGGGCAAAAATTTTTAAAACACTTGCACAAACTTAATACGAAGCTACACAGTAAGCATTGGTTATATACCGTGTTAGCAAATCGTTTTAATGTTTGCTAACGAGATTAATAAGAACCTGTAAAAATAAAACGGAATGACAGCAGAAAAGAAACCAAAAGTGATACTGATTGGCGCACATTGTGGGGCGGGTGAGCAAGTAGCCATAATTGAAGCATTAGCCAGAATAGACGTGCCGATAGTTGTTGTTGGAGATGTGCCACAAGCTATAAGTGAGGTGGACAGGCTTAAAGAACTTGGAGCAAGCATGGAAAGAGATATGAAACTTATACAACCGATACCTAAACTACCCGAAACACGTGGGGAGCGCAGGCAAAAAGCTCGTAAAAAGAACCGGAAGTAGTTTTATTTTTATGGTTTTTATTTAGTGTTGTAGGTATGTAAGCCTACGTATTTAATAACTAAAACTTAATGATATGTTTGGAGCAATAGCAATAGGAGCAGCGTTTTTAATAGTGAAAGTGCTTGATAAAAAGAGCGAGTATAAACAACCAAAAGGAAAGCATAAGAACCGATACAAGTAGGCTTATTACCTACAACTACCGTATAACAGTACTTTTTGTATAACAAACAAAATATAAACTACAGATAATGAACAATTTAACTAAGGCGTATCCAATAAGATTAACACAAGATCAAGACAAGGCAATTAAGACACTTGAATCTAAAGGTTTTAATCGGTCTAAATTAATAAGGAGTGCTTTAAATTCTTACTTATACTCTAATTTTAGAAATACATTAAAAGAAATAGAGCATAAAAATAAAAGAATACCAAATGCCCCTAATTGGGTATATGAATAACAGTTAATTGAAAATCTGTTTGATGTTAATTTTTTTTCCATAACAGGTCCGAATTTAAGTTATTGATTTACAGATATATGCAAAATTTATTTATTTGATTATATTTTGTAATTATTTGTTTATCAGAACATTATATTTTGTTGAGATATTAAATGGGGTCCAGTTAAATTGTCAATTAAGTTTTTAAAGTTTTCTGATTCATTATAAAAATGGAAGGAAAAAAATTGTACCATAATAAAGTCAGGTTATAACGATACCTCCAAGTATCTATGAATCATTAATTTATAAAAATTAGGATTTTTTAATTCATTTTGCTATCTTTGCATTATGGCAGCACCTAAGGGAAATGAATTTTGGAAACTAAGAGAGGAGCATGGGAGGTCTAAAATACTCACCCCTAAAGAACTATTTTTACTTGCCTATGATTATAAGCAACATATAGATTCCAACCCCATCAAGGTTCAAGACAACAAAGGAACAAAGAATGTTAATGAAATAGAATTGAAAAGACCATATACTTGGGATGGGTTTGAGTATTTTGTGTTTGAAAAAACGGGGCTTGCAAAACTTGAGGATTACAGAAAAGCAGAAGGAACATATGAAGATTTTTCGGATATCATACATATAATAAATAAAATATTCAGAAGCCAAAAATTTGAAGGGGCTGCGGTAGGGATATTTAAAGAGAATATAATCGCACGTGATTTAGGGCTGAAAGAAAAATCCGAAACCGAACTTTCGGGTAAGGACGGTAAACCTTTATATGGTGATTATACGAACATGTCAACAGAAGAACTCCAGAAAAGGGCTGATGCAATAAACAAACTTTCAAAAAAAGATAACGTGCGAGAATGAATTTAACGTCTGTTTTTGCCATTTGGTAAATTAAAAACTATTATCATATGAAAATAAACAAAACTAAATTAAGCGAGGGTACTTTTACAAGGTATACAGTTGACAAAGAATATATATAGGATGTTCCAAAACTGATTCAATATTGTAAAGAAAATGATTTTAAAGAATTTGATTTAATATTGGACGGCATTGATTTAGATGTAAAGGTTTGGGATGTTGATTCTGTTTTATGTTTTATCGAACACGGAAAAAGAGTAAAGGACGCAAATCTTGATTTCCCAGTGATATTGAGCAGTACTGGTTTTATCTGTGATGGATGGCATAGGGTTGTCAGCGCAATAATCAAAGGAAAAGAAACAATAAGGGCTATCAGGATGGATGATATGCCAGAGCCGAGTAATATTGTAATCTTAAAATAAATATTGTGATACGCAAAAATGATTGATTTCCTTCTTTGAAAATGTTAACTTTATGCCATATAAACAAAACAAATGTTAATTTAAAATTAAATTTATCATGAGTAAAATAAAGAATTTGTTTGATATGGACAATAAATGCAAGAAAAAATTGAAGATCAACGGGATAGTCATTCTTGACGAAAGCGTTAGGAGTTTGTCAGATATGGAAAAAGTAATGGATGATTTTAAAGATAACCTTGGAAGGAGTGACAATAAAACTTTAAAGATAAAGCACGATAATCATTGAAGCAATTCATATAAACCATTAAAAAATAAAACATATGAAACAAAAACGAATCATAGGAAAGCCACTGAAAAGAGAAGAACTTGAAGAAGGCAAAATTTATTGGTGCCGTTTGAGCAACCGACCAGTTTTGGTAAACGAGGCAAGAGAAATAAAAAATTCAATTTTAAGAGAAACGATTGTTTATTTTAACGTGGAGGCAATCTCATGGTACGATGGTGTTTATGATGAACCTGAAATATACGACCACATGCTATGCGAGTACGAAATCAAAAGTGTGTAAAATGAACAGGGAAGAACATCGAAAATACTTAAGATACTTCGTTGACTTTTCAAAAAAAAAGGAATCTTCAAGGCGTGAAGCTCTTGCGTTCTTGGTTCGTGCAGGGATAAGCAATGATAGCGGTAAATTAAAGAGTTGTTATAAAAAGTAAAAGAATGTAATAATAAATGATACTTATAAACCGCAAAACAAAACAAGCTTATTCAAATGTTTCACGTGCCAAAGCAGCGAGAATGGTTCACATTGGATCACAATCAATTAAACGTTGGCAAAAAGAAGCAGAAGAGATAGGGTGCAACGAGAAAATATTCAATTCATGGGCAATATACTTCAATCAAACCACTTGTAAACAAAGAAAAGGGTTTGCACTTAAACCTTCGTTTATGTCGTATAAACTACACAAAAAATAAAACCATTACCATTTAGGGCAATTAAGGCTTACTTTTGTAAGAAAGCTTAAAATTGCTGACCACAGAATTTATAGAAGAAAAGCATTGTAGCGATTTTGATCTTATACATCGTTCTTTGAAATCATTATTTAAATGACGGAACATGAATTTGATATATACGTTGAGCTTTACAAGCGTGGAGAATATAAGAGCATCCCGATAGGCGAATACCCAAATGGGGATTATTTTTACATGACAGAAAAACAAGTGAAAACATTTGAACTGTTGAACGATCAAGAAACGTTAGAGGTTGGCTATGGTGGTTCTGCACGTGGCGGAAAAACAATTATCGAATCAACCATAATGATATTTGACGGGTTCGCATATCCTGATATTGCTTGGGGGTTGGGGCGTAAGGAATTGACCGTATTGAAACGTACTGTATTGTTGACACTGTTAAAGCAATTTCAATTTTATGGGATCAAGGATTTTAAAATAAACAAGAAGGCAAAAAACACTTTCAATTATAATCACGAACTCAATAAGATAACATTCAGCACAGGATCAGACATATTTTTGATTGATACTTTTTATAAACCATCCGACCCATTGAATACAAGATTCGGTGGATTTGAATTAACGAGGTCTGCAATAGATCAAAGTGAGGAGACAGAACCTTCTGTAGTCAATAAGCTTTTAGAACGCACTGGGTGGAGAAACAATGATAAATACGGTTTGAAAAGAAAGCAATTTGAATGTTTCAATCCAGCAAAAAACCATGTTTATGAACGGTATTATATACCGTTCCGTGATGAAAAAGAACCAGAACACAGGAAGTTTATTCCAGCTTTGCCTACAGATAATCCAAATCCATTGGTAAAAGAATGGGTAGAGGATTTAATGAAAACAGGCGATCAAATAACGATCCAAAGGCAGATATACGGAAATTTCGAGTACGATGACGACCCTTCGGCTTTATGCGATTACGATGCCATATGCGATATGTTCACTAATTCGCATGTAAAAAGTGGAATGAAATCAATAAGTGCGGATTTGGCGATGCAGGGCAGGGATAGGTTTATAGCTGGTCACTGGGATGGCTTAAGGTGCAGCATTAAAATTGACAAAGGAAAATCCGATGGAAAGTCGATAGAGAAAGATTTAACTGAACTGAAAAACAAAACAGCTACACCAAATACAAGGATAGTTGCCGATTCTGATGGAATGGGAGCATACCTTGAGGGTTATTTAAAAAATATAGCAACATTCCATGGTGGTAGTAAAGCAAATGACAAGACCTATTTCAATTTAAAATCAGAATGCGGTTTTAAATTGGCGGAGATGATAAACTCAAGGAATATTTATATTGTTTGCAGCGAGGAGCAGGAAAAAGAAATAAAAAAAGAAATCGGTACATGTTTAAAGAGAGAGAATTTAAATAATGATGAAAGTAAAAAAAGGTTGATATCCAAAGATAAAATGAAAAAACTCCTTGGTAGGTCACCTGATTACTTGGATATGTTACTGATGGGGATGTATTTTTCAATAAAAAAGAAATCAATATTGGTATATTAAAAGATTGGTTGCGGATAGCAAAAAAAATAAATGATAACGGAACAACATATATTATTTCAATTCAAAAAAGGAAACGAAGAAATCAAAACACTTCGTACAAAACACGAAGAATATAAAATCCAAGTTTACGGAACTGGCACGGCTCAATATTTATCACAAATTTCAGGACTTGAGAATGAAGAACAATTAAGCTTAAGGAGAAGGTTTTCTGGGACAAACCAAAGTCTGTTCTCAAATCTATTTGCTCCGATAAACAAAATATTCAAAGCAAAAGGTGGGAGTTTTATTTTTGACCTCAAAGGGGATGCCCAACGTAATGCTTTTGAAAAAGCACTGAAAAACATGAGGGGTTATTCGTTGAACGAGTGGCTTCAATTGTACTGGAAAGACAAATTAGCGGTTGATCCAAACGGCATATTCATGTACGAAACAGATTCAGATGGCAATCCCTTCATCACGTATAAATCCATAAACAGCATATATAATTACGGTTTTGAAAACCAAAAACTGTTATGGGTAATATTTGAACCAGTCAAGATAAATCACAAAAAAACGGACGAGCTTGAAGTTTTTAGGGTAATTGATGAGGAGTTTGATTATTTATATGTTAAAAAAGAAAATTCCATTATTCTGTTAACAAAAGAAAACTATACTTCTTATATACCAGAGATCACGCCTGAAATCATTCAAAAGATAGGTGTGATTCCATACACCATACCGAATATGTTCGGTGAAGTACCTGCACAGATAATTTCAGATATACCGAATACTGAGACTGGATATAAAATGAGTTCTATCGACAACGAAATTGAACTTGCAAAAGAATTCCTTGTTGATAATTCTGTCCGTAGGATATTCAAGTTTTTACACGGTTATCCAGTATTTTGGAAATATTTCTCACGTTGCGAGGCTTGCAAAGGGCATGGTACTATCAATATAGATCAAACGGACATAGTTTGCTCACAATGCGGTGGGACTGGTTATGCTTTGAAAAAAGACGTATCGGATGTTATCGGGCTGAAAACACCTGAAGGGGACGAGACAAAACTTGCTCCTGATGTTGCAGGATATGTGTCGCCACCGATTGATACATGGAAGCAGATGACAGAAGATTTAGGACTATTGGAAAAAGCCATAAACAAAAGCCATTGGGGGGTATATGATATTGAAATAACACCGAACACTGCAACGGGTGAAGTATTGAGGGCGCAACCAAAACTAGATAAACTGCATTCATATTCTGTTAGTTATGAGCGGATCATAACATATTTTACCGACACTCTTGGAAAGTTCATGTTTGGAAGTTCATATCAAGGAAGTTCTATAAACCTTGGAGACAGATATGTGATAGGGGATGCCAACGTGATATTGAAGGAATACTCAGAAGCAAAAGAAAAAAAATTGACAGTATCGGTCATGAACTTCATTTTATCGCAATATTATAACAGCGAATTTGAGAACGACCCGATTTCTTTTCATAAATACACAACGTTGATGCGAGTTGATCCATTGGTGCATTATACGGTTGATGATGTTTTGAAAATGGAATTGCCATTGGGATTAAAACAAAAGAAGGTGGCATTTTCTGAATGGGTGATGACCAAGGATGAGGATTTTTTCAGTGGCAGTTATGATGATTACGTAAAAGATTTTAACCAATTTGTTGATAACATAAAAATAGAAGAAAATGGAACAAAAGAAGTACAATGAATTTACCGTGGTAATCCAAGACGGTAAAATAATAGAAAAAATGCCAACGGCACGTAAATCTGTAATGATTTATGAACATGAAGCGGAGCGATTGAACAACAGCACGATTCAGACAAAAATACATTATGAACTTGCGAAAAAACAACTAAATGAAAACAAGGCTGATAAAGCAACAAGCAATGAGATTTTAAAAACAAAGGAGGAAATTAAAAAATGATTAAAAACTTAGATATTTTAGCAGATAGGCTAAAGGGAATAAAAGTTAACGACAAAGATATTACTGTCGAAGATTTAAAAACATTTATAACTTCGGAAGATGAAGTTGAGATCAAAACAAATAAATTAAACCTGTTATCCGATGCGGAACTTGAAGACGTCAAGGAAAGCGTGAGAAAATCAACAGAAGGGGATAGTTTGAAAAGCAAAAACGATGGGTATGTTGATGGGATGAAATCAGGCGTAGAGCAAACCGTAAAGGCATTCAAAAATACCAATGGGCTTGAATTTGAGGGTAAAATAAAATATGCAGGTGACGGTAAGATAGATTTTGATGAAACGGCGAAGCACGTATCAACGAATTTTAAAGAGAAAATACTGTCCGATTCTAAAATCGAGCCAAATAAGCGGATCAAGGAACTGGAGGAAAGCAACAGTAAAATCCAAAAAACATACGAAAAAGAAAAGAATGAATGGGAAAAAAGCGAACAAATATTCAATAAAAAAATAAGTTCTTTGAAAGAAGATAATTTCCTTCATGCCAATTTGCCAAAAGTCGAAGGGCTGACAAAAAGCCAATTTACAACCTTGTTCAAATCTGACGGTTACGGTGTAAATATTGACGAAAATGGCAAGGAATCACCAACAAGATGGGGTAAGCCAGTACTTGATAAAATGGAAAAACCAGTATCTTTCAGCACGGTTGCAGCCGATTACATAGCGGAAAACGAATGGAACAAAAAACCTGCTGGAAGGTCAATGCCTGACCAAATACCAACCAAGCCTAAATTCAAAACAAAGAACGAGGCTTTTGCACACATGGAAAAAAACAAAATAGACATTAGGTCAAAGGAAGGTCAATATATATTAGAAAATATAAGTCAAGATTAAGACTTGGGATATCAAGCCAGATGCGGCTAAATTATTAATTAAAAAATATTAAAATGGCAAATTATTCAACACAACGTTGGGATGCTTTTAAATATAAACTTAATGAGGCAATGAGCGCACCTGAGTTTAGAAAATCTCCATCTCCAACATTAACAACTCTTTTGAGGAATACGGATTTTTTGATCCCTGCTTCTGAAAAAGAACGTGTACTTGGTTTGAAACAATCGGATCAGAACACTGTATCAATTAAAATACTCAACAAACAGAGTATTTCCGTAACAAATGCACGTTCCGCAGCCCATACAGGCAGTAAAAATGACGGTACGAGCGTAGACGCTACATTTACCACTTATGCGGCTAATTTCGGCTATTCTATTAAAGAATCCGACCGTATTATATGGGAATTGGCTGAAATCCAATCCAGACAAGTTCTTTCTTCGATCATAGCATTGCACGAAGATATTGAGAGCGGTCTTGCAACATGGATGAACACAAACAAATCACAGGTCGTGGAATCCTTGACGCCACGTTCAGGTACATGGGATCCGACCAATTACAAATTCGATGTTGCAAATGCTGATCTGAACAGATGGGCGCAGCGTGTTAAAGGGTTTATGCGTGAACAAAAATACAAGGGTATGTACGAAATGATCGCTGATGAGCTTTTATACCAAGAAGGTGAGTTTTTAGTACAGCAAGGGCAGGGTAACAATGAAAACCTAGCATGGCAAATGCAAGATATCAACGGAATGGTATCACAGGATATTACAGTGCCGGAAGGATCGTTTGGCTCAGGGTTTATTTTCCCTGCTGGAACTGTTGGTATATTACCTTGGATTCCAAACTTGAACAAAAGGGATTTTGGTAGTTCAGGTGAAGCAGGTGGATTTTATACCACATTGGAAGACCCGTTTGGAACAGGGCTTACTTTTGCTGTTCATGAACGTTATGCAGGCGCTGACAACCAAGCAACTTCTGGGGAAACACAGGATATCAATGTATTTGTAGAGATTTCTGTTGACCTTTCGCCTGTTAAAGCTGTAATGTCAACCGCTAACGCAAGTCCTATATTTAAATTTGATGTATTAAATAATGGAGGACAATAAGATGAAAAAAATAATATTATATATTGCTTTAATGTTTGTTTCATTTTCTATAATGGCGCAATTCAGGGGAAAAGATACTGCATACGACAACGTTCTTTCAGATGGGAAAACAGCTTATTTTATTACGGGAACTGCAGCTGACACAACAGGAACTGCGGATTCAACACTTACAAAAACTATTTTTGTAAATACAAATGTTGAAACTATCTGTGATTTATATATGGATGTTGATTCATTGGGCGGAACGGCAGGAATTGCAAATGCCCATTATTTTATACTACAGTACAAGGAGTTCCCAGATGAGGCATATACTGCTTTGGATACCATTACTTATGCAGGCACTGTTGATACAACATTCAGGATAACGTCTACCACTGCTGTGAAAGCAAGGTATTGGCGTATTCTTGAAAAAGGTATAACCGATGAACTCAAACTTAAAACAACAAAGTGGTATTTTAAATTTTGGTACTAAATGCTGAGGCACGACAAGATACAGGCTTCAATATTCGGATTGGTCGGTTGGAATCAGCCGACCACTTCCGGGTATGATATTGTTGACGCCGATAATCTTGGAAGTACCTCTGGATTGAAATTTCAGGATGCCTCTGCCTTGGTTACGATAAAGAACGTAAAGGACTGTCAAGAGGACAGGGCTGTTGCCGATGTTGCTTTTAACACGTATTTATCAAAAATGCAAAAGGCGGTTATCAGCGATGTATGTTCTAAGGTAACGCAGGGGGAATCTGATCATATCAGTTCTTGCAACCTTTATCCTTTTGAGAAGAATTTTAGCGATACGCTTGACACGTCTAATAGGTTCATAGGTTTTAAAATCGTTCCTATTTGCAGAAATAGCATATTATCCGTTATTTCTCAAATAGAATTGGCTTTTGACCTTGAAAAAACGTTTAATGTTTATTTGTACAACTCAAATAAAAAAGCAGCGATTGCAACGAAATCGGTAACGACTTCCGCTGGAGAGTCTGTAATTGAAAGTTTGGAATGGTATATAGCGGATGATGTTTCTTACAAGGGCGGTACTTTTTATGTTGGTTATTTTGAAGATGATCTTAACGGGGCGAAACCATATAAGAGGAATTACGACATGTCGAGTTATCAATTCCAGTTAATGGACTTTTATATCGAGCCTGTTTACGTGCAGCATACAAACAAGGTTTTGGACGTAACGGAATATCAGAGCCTTTCGGATACGGGAGGGTTGAACATCATCATAAACGTATATCAAGATTACACGGAGCTGATGATAAGGAACAAGAACAAACTTGCATATGCAATACAGTTGTCAATGGCTGCAAAGGTTCTTGACCTTGTAAAAAACTCGACAAGGAGCAACCGCACGGAAAGCATAACCGATGAGAACATAAAGAAGATAAACCTTGAGCTGCACGGCTACAAAGATGAAACCGTTTATGTTCAGGGCGTATTATCGAAAATAGGTAGGGCTATAAGGGATTTGAAAAAGGACTTCTTTTATAAGCCAAGAATCATAAACGCTACTTTAAGATGATCGGGATAGGGGCTAAGATAGAGGAGCTTAGGGCTATATTCGAGAACGGTCTGTGGACAACCGCAAACTATTCGAGTTATGGGCGTGCCTTTCACAATGAGAGGGCAGGTGAAAAAGTCCCTGCTATTGATCTTGGAAACAAACTTGATTACAAAGAAGTTTTATTGGATGACAGGATAGATGCGAGCAGTTTTTTTCTTGTAGAAAACGACCATGAGCATTTAGGCGACAGTTATTCTGATTACCGTGCGAAGGTGGGCATTTATTTTTCGGTTGACATAGAGAGGATATATCCAAGTGTAACGGATCGTGGCGATGCCATTGATCTTGTGCATAAAGACATTGTCGCTTTGATGGTCAACACGGATTTTGAACCACCTGAGATTACATCAGGACTGGAGGCTTTTGAGAAGTTCGGGATGGTAAAGCCAGAAGACAATATGCAGCCCTTTTATCTTGTCAGGTTCGATACAAGCGTAGATTATAAATTAAACAATTGTTAATTAAAAAAATAAAAAAATGAACTGTAACAATCCGTTATTTTTCGTAGGCAGGTCTGGGCAAGAATGCTTCCCAGGTAAACCACAGGCTGCGTTGATAACAAGACCCGGTGAGAGCTACACAGAAGCGCAGCTCAATGACCTTGCCACTGCAATGAGAACAATCGTTGCTGGCAAAACAGCAGGAGTAAAGGGTGACGTTCTTGTCACAAATTCAACAGAGAAAACAACAGATGACCCAACGATCACCACAACGCCGAACAACTATAAGATCATGGAAAGCAAACCAGTTCCATCGATGCTTGCTTATTTGAGGGAAACGTTCTGCGATTATATGGCTAAGAACGGTTACGATGGGCAGACAGTTGACGTGCTGATTTATCTTGAAGGTAAAAAATGGGACGTTACAAGGAACTCGGACGGCACTTATTCAGGGATGCGTTTTGTAATTAACAAAAAGAACGACCTTCCAGCAGATCCGCTTTCTAACAGCTACCCGTTCTATTTCTTTGCACGTGATGTAGACCAATGGGACAACAGGGAAATTATATCCGTTGGGTACACGCTTACCGATCTTACAAATTATGTACCGGTAGGGCTTAAGATGAAAATTGTAACGCCTTACAATATAAGTACTGGAATTGTTCAGGTAAAAATAACCACACGTGACGGTGTAGGGTTTGCGCCTACAAATCCATTAGTGGATGCAGATTTTGAAACTTTGATAACAAGTGTAAGCACACCGGCAATTTCGATTAGTGATTTCGATGATGTGTCCATTTATGATCTTTTAATTCAAAAAGATGCTGTGCCTGCAAATTTAGCAGCTGGTGATACCTTGACCATACGTGTAACCGATGAGGCTGCAACCGCTACTTTTTATGGGTATATTTCAAATGGATTAGAAATTAAACCACAAGCATAATGAAAAGTTTGAATAAAAGGTATGCTAAATTGACACCTAAGCAATTCGAGGCTTGGTACAATAAATATTGTAAAGGCGATAACAAGACTTGGGAAGAATGGTATGTTGAAATTGGCGGCAAACTACCAAAGAAAAAAGAGTAACCCATGGATTTGGGCGAACTGAGGAAGCGGAGCGAAGCATTTGTAAGGGACATGGATGTTTGGATTGCCAATGCAATTTCTGACAACGAGGAATTGTTGGTTAAGCTAAATCAAAAACAGATGCTCGCTTCACAGCTTTCAACAGGAAAGCCCATAAAACCGCTTTATTCAAAACCTTACGCAAAGAAAAAAGGTTTTAGCAAACCAAATCTTAAAGGAACTGGTGATTTTCAAGGTGAGATGTTTATTTCAACAAACGAAAACAAAGGGACTTACTTTTTTGGGAGTTTTGACCACAAGTCGAATTTTCTTTCAGCACCTAGAACGGAGAAAAATCGGGCAGGATACGGAGAATATATATATGGGTTAACGGTAGATAACAAACGTATTGCAAGTATGGCAAGCAGTAAATCATTGTACGGATTTTATAAAAACAAAGTACTTAGAAAATGAAAAAAATACACAAAGTTTTGTTCAAGAACCTTGATGATATTTATAAATCATCAAAAAAAGTATCTAAAAAATTTGGGATCAGATACGTTTCGATCAAATACCTTGAAGAACTTGTTAAAATAACAAAGTCTCATATGGTTGACGAGAAAAAAAAAGAGGCTTACGCTATTCAGCAAGGATTTTTCAACCTACTTGATGCAATATTGAAAGAATGCAAAAAAGAAGCAAAAGAGATCGGTTCAAGGGGCGTTTCGTTCGATTATTTAAAAAACTGCATTTCAACGGTTAAAAAATATTATATCGAAGGTGTACAGGAAGCTGCATAAGATAACGGTGGGCGATTACGGTCAATACGACCAGACCAACGAACTGTACCCGTTGGAAAAGTACGGTATTGATGACGAAAATATAAATGAACTTATCGCACTCGTCAAGGTTGGTCTTGGCGATACCGCATTCTTGGACAACGGTTTTGATCTTGTTGCGCTTGGCAACAAGGTTTTGAAACTAGAAACGTACATGGACACAATTTCAGATCTGATGCAGTACGAAGCGGAAATGAAGGGATATTGTGAAACACTTGGAAAAGATTTTAATGGCGGCAAGATGGATGAATGGTGCAGGATGCTGTTCGATGAGTTCCAGATCGAAGTAAAAACGTTCGAGGACTTGGCGAAGATAACACAGGAAATCCAGTTTATAAACGACAAGTTCAATGAAAGCAAGATCAACGAGGGGAGCAAAAAAGGGATTTCGTTTACAAATCTTAAAATAAAGGTATTCGGGATGAACAACATCAACATAGACAATTCTGTTGTTCTTTCAGATTTTTTTGAAATGGTAAAAATAGCACGTGAAATAAAATAACAATGGCAGAAGATGTTAGCATGGATTTGGTATTGCAGGTTGAAAAAGCCATAAGGGCTTTGAACGATGCTATTATTGAGCTTCACGAAACACGGAAAAAAGACTTAAAACTACTAAAGGAGCGGGATTCTGAACTAAAAAAGGCTAAAACAACGGTTGACAGCCTGAAAAAAGGTCAAGATGATTTAGCGAAATCGGTAAAGGAAAAAGAAAAAGCTGATAAGGAGGCAAAAAAAATTGCTGCCACGCTTGAAAATGAGAGGCAAAAAGCGATAAAAACAGCTGAAAAACTTGCAATCAAAGAAAAACAATTACAAAAAGACGCTGTCAACCAAGGAAAATCAATTGACGATCTCAAAGCCAAAATAAAAGCGCTCAATACACTGAGGAATAGGGAGCAGAGAGAAACGGACGAGAGCAGGGCAAAATTCAAACAATACACGGAGCAGTTAAAAATGACAAAAACAGAACTGCAAAAAACAACCGGTGTAGGTGGTGGGTTAACAAAAGCACTTAAATCACAGGTTACGACACTTGTGGCAACCGCTGGTGCATATTTGGGCATAAGGTCTGCTATAAGGGGCGTAAGCAACGCAATACGTACATTTGCAGGTTTTGACAGGCAAATAAGCAAGGTCGGTGCTGTATCTGGCGCAACTGGAAGCGAACTCATTTCACTCAGAAAACTTGCACAAGACCTTGGCGAATCGACTGAAAAAACAGCTTCCGAAGTTGCACAATTGGAAATAAACCTTGCTAAATTAGGCTTCACGTCAACGCAGATACTCGATGCCACAGCAGCGGTATTGGATTTATCGACCGCTGCTGACGCAGACTTAGGGCAGGCTGCCACGGTAGCCGCAGCAACGGTTAAAGGTTTTGGGCTTACCGCAAAAGAAACAACGAGGGTAGCGGATGTAATGGCACTTTCATTTGCAAGCTCGGCTCTGGACATATCCAAGTTCGAGAACGCAATGTCGAAGGTTGCTCCTGTTGCAACAAATGCAGATGTATCCGTTGAACGTGCAACGGCTTCATTAAGTTTGTTGGTCGATAGGGGCCTTGAAGCTTCGATAGCAGGAACTTCGCTAAGGAATATTTTCCTTGAACTTTCAAAACAGGGGCTGACATGGGAAGAAGCAATGGGGAAAATCCGTAATGCCACCGATAAGAACAAAACTGCAATGGAACTGTTCGGGAAACGTGGTGCTACAGCGGCAATTATATTGGCTGACAACGCAAGAGAGGGCGATCTGCTGACAAAGAAATACGAAGGTGCTGCTGGTGCTGCAAAACGAATGGCAGATGTTATGCGTGACAACCTTGTTGGCGATGCTGACAAGGCACGATCGGCACTTGAAGGTCTGGCTATCAATTTGGGAACAAAGCTAAATCCGTTCCTGAGAAGTGCAACTCAACTGTTTACTAAATTTATAGGCGTTCTAAACAAAGGCGCAAGTTCATTGTCAACGTTGAATGAATTCAATTCTGAATTATCAACTGCGATGGCAAAAACAAAAATATCTTTAAAAGAAAATGGAGATAAACTCGATATTTTGATAACAAGATATACTGAATTATTAGAAATAGGAGAGCCAAATAAAAAACAACAAGATGAAATTGAAACAATTATAGGCGATATTGTAAAAATAGTCCCTTCTGCTGCGACCGAAATTGATAAGTACGGAAAAGTTCTAGGAATAAATACTGGTCTTGCAGAGGGTTTTGTGACAAAACAGCAGGAAATACTTAATGAGTTAACAGAACTTTCGACTCCGAAGATAGTATCTGATTTAGCTGTAACTCTAAAAGAGATAAGTAAATTAGAGGGTGAATTACGTGTTGGTCGTGAAACTACATTTGGAACATTTAGGGAGTTAACTAAGGTTGAGGCTATTCAGAACAATATATCAATTGATAATCTGAAAAAAAGAAAAAAACTAACCTTGGAATTACTAACATCAGCTGGGTTGGAGGAGAATAAATTGATTTCTTCATTTTCTGATGAATTTTCTGTTTCTGAAACAAATCTTAGAAATAAATTAATAGGTATTGTCAGAACGTTTCTTATCAATAAAAGAAAAGAAGAAATAAAATCTATCGAAGAAGAAAAAGCACTTGCAAAAAAAGCAGAAGAAGATAAAATAAAAGCAGATAAATTGGCGGCAGAACTTAAGCTTGCTGAAGATATAAAAAGCGAAATTAAAAGACAGGAAGAAGTATTTAAAATAAAAAAGAAATACGGTCTAGTTACTGATGAGGAAATTTATGAACACGAAATAAACCAAATTAAAAAAAGTAAAGATTTTGCAATATTATCTGAACAAGAAAAAATAATTGTACTTGCTGGACTTTGGGATGTTGAATTTGCAAGACGCCAAACAATTATTGATAAGCAGAAGTCAGAAATAGCTGAAGCTATTGATAAACTTGCAGAAGAGATCGATGCCCCAGTAGAAGAAGATATCGAAGAAGGCTTGGAGGAAGAAAACGAAGCGAAATTACAGGCTACGCAGGATTTTCTTGACAAAAAAGCGCAACTTGAAGCGGATGATCTTAAAAGAATACAAGATTTAGAAGAAGCAAAAAGGGCTGCTAAATTTGCAACACTTGATGCAACAATAGCTATATTCGGTCAGGAAACTGCTATTGGTAAAATTGCCCTTGCAATCAAGAAGGCGGATGCAATAAGAGAAAACCTTATCTCATTAGGTATAATACAATCAAATCAAGCCGTAGCTGTTTCAAATGCCGCAAAAAAAGGATTTCCATTTAATATACCACTTATAGCTGCAACGATTCTACAATTTGCAAGCATCTTTTCATTGTTTAATAAATCAAAAAAATTCAAGACTGGAACAAAAGGAAAATTCTCAACGCCAGCAAACTTCGTAACCTCCGAGGACGGAAAAGCGGAGATCACCACGGACAGGTCGGGCAAATCCTACCTGACAACAAAACCAACTCTGTTCACGGACATGGCTGGCTCTAGGGTAACATCGAACCCAGAGCTCAAAAAGATAACAGACCCACAGTTGGTCGCAATGGCTGGTATCAATCAAACAGGGCATGATCCAATAGAATTAAAAATAATGACGGGTAAATTAATCGAAAGCAATAAAAAAATAGAAAGAGCCATAACAAACAAGGAAATACCAATAATAGACAGAAGGGGAATAGTGATAGGAAAGCGCACGGGGAATTTTACACAAACATACAGGGACAAGCTATATGACATCTCCGATTAACCCAAATACGGTAGGCAATAAAACGCCTAATAGGTTTCGTTTTTGGATATCTTCCAAAAACGGGTTACAGATCCTTGAGTCAGCACCGATAGGATGGGAAGACTCATCTATTGTGCTTGGAAGGGGCTTTGGTATCGGTGCCGTATTTACGAGCGGTGTTTTTTCAAAGTACAAGATCGGAGACCTTAAATTCATAAACGATGGGTTCAGGATATTGTACGGGACTTATCTTGGTGGCGGTGAGTGGGACAAAGGGCTGTTCTTGGAAAACAAGTTGATCGCAGAAGCAAAACTGATAGTAGAATACAGGGACGAGGACTGGGAATACCAACCATTCGGAGATCTGTTCACGTTTGATTTCAATACTTTAAAAACAAACAAAGGGGATACTGGCGCAATAGAAAGCATATCCATAAGCGTTGACCAGACTGGGCTTTTTACTTTGTGGCAAAAAAGAAAAAACATAAAACTCGACCTTACGAGGACAAAGAGCATAGGTGGATACCAGATAATTGATTTTGTAGATTTAAAGAAAACAATCAACATCCCCGAGATTTCGAATAACTTTTTTGCAAATTGGACAAGTTCACCTGGGGCAACTTTTAGCATAGGTATTCAAGAATTTTTAAAAAACCCGATATTCGTTATAAACCAAGAATTGACGGAAAGCGATTTTGAAGAAGCCCAATCGGTAAGCGATGATTTGATATTATTGGATGACTCCCAACCGTCCAACAATAACATGATATTATTGAATTCAGAAGTCGACAAGACGTTATTTTTTAATGGGTCGGCGGAAATCCAAATAGCCCCGGTACTGAATGGAGAATTATTTGTCGCCGCCTTCGATGGTACGATCAAAAATCAAATTTCGCTCGGAACGTTCACTGGGTCTGGTATTCGTAAAACAATAACCTACGATACAAAATCGACAAATGAACCATTGGAAATATTGGCAGGGGAGTCCGTTATTCTTTATATAGGAAACTTTACAAGTTTCGCGTTCATAACCACTATTTCTGGGCAAAATCAAATGATAGAGTCCGTTGTAAACATTGCATCCACTTCTATTGAATCTATACCTATGGACAAAGCCCTGCTAAGGTGCTGTCAATTGATATTCGATAAACAAGAACCTTTTAAATCTGATTTTTTCAACGGGGTAGATCAAGAAACGTTAATGAACGTAATAGGAGGGCTTAATTTTAGGGGACTTCCGTTAAGTGACAGGAACGCACCTATCACGGTAAAACCGAAAGAATTTTTTAATTCCGTTGGGTTGCTGAACAACATCGGTTTTGAGTTTCAGGTAATCGGCGGTGATGAAAAACTTGTTTTTGAACCGATAGACGATATTTTTATTGATGAAGTAGGTTTTGACATATCAGATAAACTGAACCAGAACGAAATCGAGGAGGAGGTTTTTTTGGACGGTATTTATTCCGAGATAGAAACAGGGTTCAAAGAATATTCGTATGAACTTATAAACGGCAGGGCTGAATACAACACGCAAAATACCAGAACTTCGATACTTCCGGTTGGAGAGAAGGTTGAACTGGTATCCACGTTAAGGGGTGATCCAAAGGGAGCATTCAAGCTGTTGGAGAACCCAGTTGTCGGAAAAGGTGCGAATGCAAGCGAAGATGTTGACGGCGATGAAGATGCTTTTATTTTGAAAGTACAAAAGGACGGTGCAACGGAATGGAAGCCAGAAGTTTTCGAGAATTACACTGTTCTTGACAATTCAAGCCTTTTCGGCGATGCTTCATGGAATTTACCTTTTACCCCAACGAATATTTTGTTAAAGAACAAAAACATTATAGCGACTGGTCTGGACGTGGTGCAGAATTCCGTCCTTGCGTACCAACAATCCGGGAAATTGTCAACGTTGAAAACAAAAAGCGTGGCGACCGGGGTGGAGGTTACGGAAAACCAAGACATAAAAATAAAAAAAAGTATAGCGACAGAGCCGGAAATCGGAGACCCAAAATTCGGGATCATGTTGATGACCGTTAAAGTGCCGTTTTATGATGCGAATTTTGCCACCTTGCTTGCAAACAAGAACAAACTTGTAAAGGTTGCGAGGAACAAAGCAGGGTGGCTTATAACAGATGAGGGATTCAAATATGATATAGCAAAGAAAGAAGCAACGTTTAAATTAATAGAGAAATATAATTTTGTAGGATAATGTTAACAATATCGCAAGCAAACAGCATTCATTTTTTCACGGACAACGGTGCGCTTCCGAGCCGTGAGAACACATCGCCTGAAAACGAGCGTTTCGGAGGGCATACGATATTCGGTTATTGTCAGAAGTTTGCGGAAACGGATACGGTAACTGCTCAATGCGTATCTGATACAGATGTAGTCCCAACCGTAAGGGTTGTTCAAAGCGATGGTACCGTTAACTTTATTTCCGTAACATTAAAACCAGATTTAAGCAAAGAACCGAGTTGGGCTGATCCATCCGAATACAGGTATTACTTTGAGTTCGACATTGATTTTTCTTCATATTCAAATCCTTTCAGGGTCTATGCAGAAAAAGGTACTTATAAATGGTTCTCGGCATGGCAAACGGTTTATGACGTCCAAACAGAGATCGACAATGGCAATATGCTCAAACTCGTTTACACGAACTATAATGCGCCATCTGATTTTGAAAGCTTTCAGGTCGATTACAGGAGCGGTATAACGTTCTTTATGTACGTTGAGTCAACAGACAGGAAGAGCGTGTTCGAGATCGAAAAAAGTGATTATAAAAACCAAACAGTGAGCCAGCTGACGCAAGCCCAATTGTTTTCAGGCTTCAAACTGGAAACAGAACCTTTGCCAAAATTCATTGTAAGGAAAATAGCGATAGCAGCACTGCATTACTTTTTCACGGTCAACGATCTTGGTTATACCATCAACGGAGGAATAGATGTTGACGAGAGCGGAAACTCGAACCTTGAAAAAACAAGCATAGACTTCATACAAAAAGAACCGTTGGCACTGTCCACTGACGACAGGGGGCTGCCGACCATAGAGATAGGAGAGGACAAAATGGACAATCAATCATTTATAGGCGTAACTTCAACGATCAGTTTCACTTTAAAAGCAGGTTGGATGACGCATGTAGTAAGTGCAAAACACAATTCATCTTCCGCTGCTGACACGTTTAAATATAAACTTGGTTATACACCCGGTGGAAATGAGATTATTTCAGAGTTTCTAACTGAAGTGAACAAGACGGAGAAACCTCAAGCAACCCCTGTTCACAGAACGATTTCTTTTGATGTTGACACTACTTTATATCTAGAGATAGTAGATTCCGTTGGGGCTATCGGCAATTTTTATGTTCAATTTTTTAAACACACACCATAATGAAAAAATATTTTATCATACTGTTTTTGTTGGTTTCGGGATTATGTTTTTCACAAAGCCAAGATTTGCCCATAAGAAATCTTCAGCTTCTCAACAAGATGATTAATACTGAGGGAGATACTTTGATAGCCCCTTATTCTGGTTTCGGCAATATTTTCAAGAATGTCCGTAGACCGTTGGACTCTAGCGATGCAGTACCGTTGATGACATTGACGGATTCACTTGCAGGGGCATTGGTGGCATCAAAAATCTCATACGATACGACCAACAATGCAATAATCGACAGTATAACGGTACAGGGTGCGTTGAGGGAGCTTGACAGCCTCTTTTATCTGAATACCCATGAAAATACGATATACGTAAAAAACGTTGGCGCAACACCTATTCAGGACGTAATAGATACTTTGACGGGAACGGTGAGCAGGGTATTGTTGCTCGATGCTGGTCTTTATGTTGGCGATTTCACATTCCCTGCAACGAAGAGCCTTATAATCAAGGGTTATTTCAAAAAGACACAGATAAGCGGCACGATAAACTGGACAAGCACGGGTGCTGGCAACGAATCTATAATACTGGAGGACATAATATTTTCCGATGGCACGATGAACTTCGTAACCGGCGATGCGTCAAGCTTCAAGTCCGTATGGATAAAGGGCGGTCAGGTCAACGCTTCGCAGGAAATCAATTTTACTGGCACGAGGAGCGATGGAGGGCATGTACTCCACTTGGTCGATATATCACAGGTGGCAGCCGACATAAACAACAACGGTGGTTTTATAGACATACAGGGTTCACAGACAATAGGGGAACTAAACAATACAAATTCATCTTCTGGTCAGTGTTTAAACGGGGAAATAGGAAACACGGTAAACATTGACGGCACTTCGCAGTTGATGGTGAGGAGCTGTGCAACGACATTCCAATACATAGACTATAACATATCAAGCGGTGGTTTTCTTGAAATGGACGGTCTTACCGCTTCGACTGCAAACGTAAATTATGTTAACAAAAGGGATTTTCTCTTATTGGATGGAAATACTGCAGGTTTGGATTTTGACCCGGGTATAACAGGTGATGGTCTTGGATCGGTTATTTTACCAGAATCAAGGTGTTTTCTTTATAACAACCCCGACAACTTCGGGTATCCCAGGGTCTATGTCATCCCTGCCGACACCATATTGCTGACCGACGATGCGAACAATTTCATTGAGATAAACTACAACGGGGGTTCACCTGAATGGAGGGTGGAGCTTTCCAACCTTTCAAACCTTTCAAATATAGTGTGTGTTCAGCAGAGGTTCAGGGAGGGCAACGACCAAGAGGAAACACAGGTTTCCGTCACTGGTGGCGGACTGGCAGAGAAACTTTTAAAAATTTCGGAATCAAGGGGGGTTGTCATAGAAAGCGGAATGCTGCTGTCAGCAAGTGGGCTGAATTTCTTCATGTCCAGCGGTTCTACTTCCTGCGGCATAATACAGCAGGCTTTCCCTGACTACAGCTCTGCAACAACGACATTTCGTGAATACACGCCGACTGGCGGAGTTTATTCGTACACGCTTAAAAACACATTGAACAACACCGATTATGTCAGCGGTGGCAACCTAGTTTCTTTATTGCCGAACAAATTCACCGTTAATTGGATATGGGCAGCAAAGAACGACAACAATTTGTTTTTCACGACAATACACAATGTTCAGTACAATACGTTGGACGATGCGAAAGAAGCTAACGTTAACGATATACTTGCATTGAGCGGGTTTCCAGAAATAATAAAAGAATTTGGAATACCTTTGGGCGGTATAATATACGGGACAAACGGCGTTGTCGGCACTGTTATTCAACGTGATGCAGCGAAAGGTGATGCCCCTTCGACAATAGAGCATAACAATACAACGGTCAAACAGGGCGGTGACGGTACAGATTATATTCACCTTGACCAAATACAGTACAACAGGGTAGTGGATTTCAAGGATTCGGTGAACGCAAACGAAGCCGACCCTGTTTATATTTCCGACACGTCAAGGATAGGGTTCCTCGATACGGACAATATATTCACTGGGCAGTTGACGGCAAACAATTACATTTCCAGTGTTTCAACAGGAACACAGCCTTATGCAGCCGCTTCCACAACCCTTAATACAAATCTAAATGCTGATTTGCTGGATTCACAGCAGGGTAGTTATTATCTAGCGAGGGCGAACCATACCGGTACGCAGACGGCATCCACGATTTCTGATTTTGATACGGAAGTTTCAAATAATACCGATGTTGCGGCGAACACATCGGTAAGGCACAATGCTGTTACATTGGCTGGTGGTGCGGATTATTTAAGTTTGTTGGGTCAGCAGATAACTCAGGATTTAATTGATACGACTTCGACAAATATAAACCGTTCAAATTGGTTGTCATTTCTTGACAACAAATACATAGGTTTGGACGAAAAAGGGTCTGCAAACGGTGTGGCAACGCTTGATGGAAGTGCAAAAATACCGATTTCGCAGATTCCAGATGCTTTGATTGGCGCTGTTGTGTATCAAGGAACTTGGAACGCTTCGACCAACACGCCAACAATAACGTCAAGCGTTGGCACGAAAGGGCATTATTACACAGTGAATGTTGCAGGAAATACTATTATTGATGGTACTGGGAATTGGAAAATCGGGGACATGATCATATTTAATGGTATTATTTGGGAAAAAATAGACAACAACCACGATGTTATTTCGGTGAACGGAAAAACAGGTACGGTCGTTATAACTACTTCATCAAATACAACAGGGCAATTGACTGTTACCAATGGCTCTACCGATCCGCAATTGAATATAATTACAGGAACTATCGTTAATGGTGGCACGGCACTTGCAACTGGAAACCAGATTTACGATTATGTCGATGACAGGGAAACCCCGTTCAATGAATTTAAAGTATCCATCGACGGTGAAAACAATTTTACAACAACTTTCACCATAAAGGTTGGGGCAACGGTTTTTTACAACGGAAGGATAATAGAAACTAGTAACTGGTCAGGGGAAGGGACCACTACGTTAACGATAACCTTTCCGCGTTACATAAATGATTTAATACAAGTTTACAATGACTAAAAATCACTACATTTGCCGCAAATAAATTATAAACTTAACAACGATTTAAAATGATTAAAATGAAAAAATTATTGATGGCGGTGGCTCTTTTTACTACCATAGGGATGTACGGGCAGCTTTCGACAACGAGGGTGGACAGGATATTCAACAATACAACACCGTTTACCGATTTTACTTCAAGAGGGAACATAGTTATAGATTTGACGGCATGGAAGGCGTACCTTATAAAGTTGGCGCAAGACGGTGATACAACATTGTCCAATATTGTGGACGGGACTGATTTCATGGAGTTCGTGTTCACGGATCAATTGCACGACTCGGTTACTTTGTCAGGGGCAGCGGATTATCTGACTCAGATAAGCCAAGATATCGTACAGAGTTTAATCGACACGACTTCAACGAATATCAACAGGGCTAACTGGCTTACGTTCATCGACAACAATTCGGGAGCGTGCGATGATCTCATATTCAGTACTGGCTTAACAAGGTCTGTCAACACGGTAACATCCGATCTTTCGACTGGTGTAGATGGTGGGCAATCGGTAATAGGAGGCATTGAAGTTGGTGACGACTTAACAATTTCAAGTACAACTAACGCAACCAAGGGAAGTATATTTTTTGGAACGTCAGCATATGATGAAGTCAATGACCGTCTTGGAATAAATATAATTTCTCCCGTAAAAATGCTAGATATAATCGAAACTACATCTGATGTGGCAGGGGAAATGCGTATTGGTGGAATACTGGCAGGTGACGACCTTCCTTTTGGCAGGGTTAATTTTGCTAATATGGCTGCCGCCAACTTACAGCCAGATAAAATACTTGCATACATATCTGGCGACAAAAACGGGTCGAGCAATAAAGGAATGCTAACTTTTGCAACTTCTGATAACGCTCCACCAACAAAAAAGATGTGGATAATGCCTACTGGCAACGTTGGGATAGGGGTTGCTATTCCAGATGAAAAGTTAGAAGTAAATGGAGGTATTTTGGCAGACACTATATTTACAAACATAACAGCTTCCTTGGAAAATGCAGCCAATTACATGGTCGGAGGTGATTCTATAAAGGCTTATGTTGATAGGAACGCTGGAACGGCTAGCGGCTGGACTTTAGATGCAGATACTTTATACAGCGCATTTGACAGCACTGTTGTTATAAAGGACGGCAATTTAGGGATAAACAACCCAGACCCGATCTATCCGATACACTATATCGGGCATACAACGAGCATGCCGACACAACTTATCGGCTCTTTCAACACCCAGTCATTTTCTGACGTGAACGGGTTCATGTTCGTAAACTCATATTTTAACGGAGGCGATATAAGGCTTTTGGAGGACGGCAGGACGGCTGGCTTCCAGTTCAGCAACGGTGCAATTTTCTTCAGGACAGAGGAGGCTTCTGGCACTGCTGGCGATGCGGTTGACATGGATATCAAAATGACGCTGAGCAAAGAAGGCGATTTTGGTATTGGCGTAACCCCAACCTCAAAGCTTGACGTTAACGGGACTGCTACAATGACGGGGTTCAAGTTACCCACTGGGGCAACGAACGATTATGTTCTTACAAGTGATGGCAGCGGCACTGGTACATGGCAGCCTCCTTCTACCACCGATTATTGGACTTTAGATGTTGATACGCTTTCAACTGGAAATTATATTTTGGGGGTAAACGAAACCGCCCCAGATGCTGACAAAGGTGGGTTAACGTTGAACCAAGGTGCTGCCGATGGGTTTATATTTACAGGGAAAAGCTCAGATGTAGCACATCTTTTCACAGATTTTGCAGAAGCAGATACGTGGGGAGGGTTAAAGAAAGCTAATACGGCAAATGGCGGTATCGGTATAGATGGGTTTACAGAAACAATACCGGCTGTTATAATATCAGGATATGCAGGAGCTGCGGGTCAAACAGAATCTGGATCATCTCTTGGTATTATAAGCCTTGTTTCTTATAAAACAGATGGCGGTACGGGGGTTACATCATTTGCAGACGATGACAATATTACAGTTATGAAGAATAATTTTAGCACAAAATTTATCTTAAAAGGCAACGGCGACCTGTATATTGACGGCTCTTACCTGACCTATTCCGACAACAGGCTAAAGAAAAACCAAAAGCCGTTAAGCTACGGGCTTGCGGAGCTGATGAAGCTAAAGCCGAAATCCTACACAAGGTTCTCTGGAAGCGTAGAGAACGGCAAAGTAAAGCTCGAAAAGAACAGCCAAAGAAAAGAGATCGGGTTGGTGGCACAAGAGGTTCTTGATATCATACCAGAAGCGGTTAACGAGCCAACGGATGAAGCCAACAGTTTCTACGGGATGGATTACAACAAGCTGATCCCAGTTATGATAAAAGCTATTCAGGAGCAGCAGGAGCAGATTGACGAACTGAAAAAAGCAGTAAGCGATCTTAAAAAAGATAATACAGAACTCAGTAATATTCAATGTGATATTCAACCAAAATGGGGTTTGTCAAGCGGAGCTTATACTATTATAAATTATAACGAGTGGCAACGTTGCTTAAGGAATAACTTAAAAGAGATCAAAAAGCTAAATGGCAAACGCAATGGCTTTACAGATGCTTTCAAGGAAGCCGACAAAGCATTTGACAAGGAATTTTTAAATTAAAATAATACTTGGTTTGGTTGAATTAGGGGCTAACGCCCCTTTTTTATTTAAAGATAGTTTGCTTGCAGATAATTACAGTTTTTGCTATTATTTACAGTTATGATATATTATTGTGGCTTTGCCCCTTTTTTTGTATATTTGTAAATTGAAAGACTAAATAAAAAAGGGAAGGGGAAAACTTTACAGAGTACCCGTTTTATAAATAAATAGATATATGTTTGTACTAAGAAGGATTACCTCTGAAGGTATGGAAAGGAACACCATATTAGGAGAAAGCTATCTGCTTTTTGATGCAGAAAGAAACCCAGAAGATTTCAAAAAATCGCTTGTCAAATTGAAAATGGACGAGCAGGATGTTTACGGTTTTATTTCCTATAATGAAGGAATGAAACTGGTTGCATTGTATAAGAGATCAACGTACTTTGTCATGGTTGGTAATGGTCAGACTTTTGCCAATATTACGCATAGTAAGCTAAAATAGTTTCATGATTATTTGGTTTGGGGGGCGCAAGCCCCTTTTTTATTTATACCCGTTATAAATTAGCTATTTACTTGACAATGTAATTTAGTTGACGTATATTTGTAGTGTAATAATTAATACTTAATAAAATGACAAAAGCAATAGCAACATCAGGAGCAAGAAAAGTAAGACAAATGATTAAAAATGGTGATGGAATTAGAACTATTACAGCATTTGCAAAAGGATACGGATTTAACTTAGAATCACCTTCAAGTTTGGTTTATATAAATAGCGAGAACCAAGTTTGCACAACAGTAAATAGAAAAAGAAATTATAATCGCGTGACAGAAGGATTTTAATAATGGAACATTGGAGCAAAATTAAAATAGAAGAATTAGATACAAGGGGAATAGATTTGAGTTCTCCTTGTGATTTTAAAGAATCGGTACGAGCTAAAAGCCCACTTAAAGCCGTAAGATTAACATTTAAAAAAAGCAGAATATCTATTTTAGATGAGTTTATTGAATTACACGGAAAAGAAAAATTAAGTAATTACATTTTAGATATTTTAGAAAATGATAAAAACTGGAAGTCAGATATTGCATTGCAGCAATCCATTGAATTTTGATACTTATAAAGGATGTTCGCATGAATGCGAATATTGTTTTGCAAAAAGAGGGAATAATATTACTAAAATTAAAAACGGTGGCGGATGGATTTCGTTTAAGAATTGGATAAATGGAGAGCGAAATGAATTTACTAAATGGTGTTCTAGAGAATTACCTATACATATAGGTGGATTATCGGACCCTTATCAACCTATTGAAAAGATAGAAAAAAGAACACGAAAAGTTTTAGAATATATTGAAAAAACAAAACCTGACTACCCTTTGATTATTTCAACAAAAGGGGTTAATGTTTTAAAGCGAGATTTAAAATTGATTTCTAATATGAACGTAGCTATTCAGATTTCTATGATTTCTCCTGATTTTGACGAAATAGAACCAAATGCACCTACTTATAATCAAAGGTTAAATTCTTTGCAAGAAATATCATTGAATTGCAAACGACTTTTGATTCGTGTTCAACCGTATATTTTAGAATCTAAGGAATATTTATTGCAGATTTTATCAGAATACAAAAAACAAGGTGTTCATGGAATTATAATTGAGGGCATGAAATGGCGAAGTATGAAAGATGGGCTTGTGAAAGTTGGTGCAGATTGTTGTTTTCCAAGACAAGTGTTAATTGATGATTTTAAGGAAATAAAAGCTGAATGCTACAATGTAGGATTGAAATTTTATTGCGCCGAAAACAGGCTTCGTGATATGTCAGATTCATTAAATTGCTGTGGAGTTGATGGAATGGATGGATTTATTGAACAAACGTATAATATTACACATCATTTATTTGGAAAAAAAGTAATTGACAGCAATATGGAAAATATTGGTTCAGCAGCACCTTTTGCTGTTGTTGAACAAACAGGGTCGTTTTATAAAGGAATAGAACTGATGTCTTTTAAAGAATGTATTGATTTATGCTGTAAGGATTATAATTATTTAAATGTTTTATTACAAAAAAAATGAAACTACAAGACTTTAAAATCCAGTATCAAAAACTGACAATTAAGAAAAACTTAAAATCATACTACATGGGTAAGACATATTATAACCACCACAATAACGAGCCAAATCATTATACCTTACATGAATTTGTTGCATCCAAGGAATACCCACTTATAATAGGAATTGTAGAAGACTTAAGCTCAGATGATAGCTGTTCTGTATGCTGGCATAATGAACCAGACAATATAAGCTTAAAAACTGCTTGGTACGAAAAGGGTGAGCTGATAAAGCTTGGGAACATACATGATGCATCTTTGTATTTGTTGTGTGATGGATTTGTTTTAATTTAAAACAACATTTATCTGAACCACCACGTAAATAAACCAAACCAAAAATAAATGAAAGAATTGATTTTAGATATTCATACGGATTATTGCATTAAGCATTCAAATTCAATATTTAATCTTTGCGAAAACAACCCTAATAAGTTTTTATGTTATGTATGTAATGATTTTTATTTGATTAATTATTTTGGATGTATAGGGTGCGGAGATAAATATGAACTTTATGAAAGTTTTATAAATAGAATTATTGGTAAAACAAAAATTTTTGAAACATTTAATATTAATAGGTTTTGTTTAGATAAGGAATTGAAAGATGACATGAATTTCTGTAAAAAAATAAAAAAGTACATTCATCAAATAAATTATATTTATTCAGATGCAGCAGGAAAGAGATATGCAATTACAACTAAAGCCAAACTTATCAATACAATTATCAACAATGATTTATTAGAGGCTAATTACAAAAAAGCTAAAACATATTTGATAGAAAACGGTTATGAGAATTTGATAGATCAATTAAATAGATTGTATAATAATAATAAAATTTAAATATCCGAATAAGAGATATTGAAAATAGTTAACGTAGTTCTTTGAATAATTGAATCTTTTTTGTACTTTAGTAGCTGTAATTGATAGCAGTCAATTCAAGCTAAAATATTATTTCGGGTCTAAATGCCCCTTTGTTTGTGCCTTTTCGACTGCTATCATTTGCAGACATCGGGGTTCGGACTCGAAAACCCCATTGCTGATTATATCGAGCAGAAACAAAAAAAAGAGTATAAAGAGTTATTTGCGGCATTGAAGAAAATAAAACCATGCTCTTGTACACCCAAACATGGTACGGCATAACGAAAGTTAAACTTCAATCCTTTACCGGATGAGGTCGCTGCAAAAGGCTTAGTTAATTTTTAAATTAACCAATGGTATTATATGCCGTAAAGGGTGAAGTATAACTTAAACAGAAATATCATGAAAAAAAAACAAATATTAGTTAATAAGATTACTGAATTAATTAAAGAACAATGCGAGTTAATTATTTGATATGAAAAACGCAAACTTAGGAGATTACTTATTGTGGGAAGGTAAACCAGCAAAAGTAATTGGAGAAACCGACCAAAGACAAGTTATAATTGAACTTTTAGAAGATGCTAAATGCCCACATTGCGGGGAGGGTTTAGGTAAAGACCAAACGCACGTAATTGTAAAATCTCCGATGTTTCAAAATGGAGCTGAACAAATGAGAACCATACAAGACGATGATACTTTGATAGTGCGTTAATTCGCCCTAATGTCGGGTGTATGAAAAGTACCGACAATAAAGAGATAATGTTTAATTTTAAAAATAAATTTGATATGAAAAACAAAAGTTCAATTACCAGAAAAGCAAGGTATTTTTTATACACCTTGTTAGCCACCGTTTTATTTACTTCTTGTGATTACGGAGTGGTAAAAGAATCGGATGTAACGAAAGCATTAGAACAAGCATACTTTGAAGGACAAAGAGATGTTTTAGAAAACGATGTGAGAATAAAAAGAAATCAAGATAGTTGTTGGATATGGATTAAATCGCCGTGGAATTCTGGTGAACAACCAATTTTCAACCCATCGTTTGACTGTCGTTAAATGGTGGCTAACGGTTTGGGTATGGTTTGATTTTTAACGATTTAAAAGAACAGAAATTATGATACAGATTGAAGAAAAAGAAATAGTAAAAGGCATAGATGAAGCCTATAAAAAAGCAGGAAGTAACGCATACTTTGGTAATGGATTCCAAGCAGGTGTAGATTTTGCACTAAAGCGAGTTGAAAATTTAACTATACCTGTTGTTACCACACGTTTATTCTTCTTTGATTGCTGGAAGCGTGATGGTATATTAGAAACCAAAGAAATAGAAGCCACTTGTGAAGAACACGCAACTTTAAAATTTGAAAAGGAATTTGGCGAAGATTACGGATTTGACCAACCATACTCTTAAATGTGTGGTAACTACTGAATATATGCACCACAGATACCAATATTTGATTTTCAAACAAAAAAACCTTACCTTTACATAAATTTTAAACAAAACATTATGAAAGAACTTTATTTGGCAGTACTGATAGGTGCAACGGTTTATGCACTTATAGATTTTGTGGGAGCAACTGGAAAAGGTATTTTTACACTTAAATATTTTGTCAGTATATTTACAAATGTACTGGCGGGATGTGTATTGATTTGGGCATTGGAACTAAAACCAGACCAGTTTATGCTTCATGGATTCGACTTCACGAAGATAACCGCAATGTGCTTTGGAATAACCGGGCAGAAGCTTTTTAAATCCATTATAAAGATTGCTGACAAAAATATCAAGACAACATTAGGGGTTAACAAGAAATGATCGAAAGGAAAAAGCTTGAAAAGCTGATAACAGATACTTTGAAATCAATAGGGCTTTATTCCGATGAAGCCCTATATCTTATATTAGGAACGATCGCAAAAGAAAGCCTGATGGGGAAATACAGGAAGCAGATCGGCGGCGGTCCAGCATTGGGCATATGTCAAATAGAACCAAGTACATTTTATGACATTATCCAGCATTTCTTGAAGTACAACCCAATGTTGAAGAATCTTGTAATGAAAGAAGCTGGTGTTGAAGATTTAATGGCAGAGTACCTTGAAAACAACGATGTGCTTTCCATTTGCTTTTGCAGATTCCAATATAGGAGATATCCAGAAAAACTTCCTAAAATCCATGACATTGAAGGAATGGCTGCATTATGGAAAAAACGTTACAATACTTACAAGGGTTCCGGAACTGTTGACGGGTTCATAAAAACTTACGAAAAATATATTAAAAATGGCTAAACTTACAAAATGGCTTTTGGTAATAATTGCGCCAATAGCAATAACATTGTTCTTTCTTTGGAAATCAGAAAAGAAAGAAAACTCTCAATACTCTTCTAAAATAGAAAAGTACAGATCGGACAGTGTTTTCATGTCCGAAAAACTGAGGGCTTCGCATGAATCCTACAGTAAACTCGAAAAAGCAAAAACAAAGGTCGAGATCTTTTACAAAGACAAAAACGGATCAATAACAAGGAATTTTGAATCGAAGCTTGACCACGAGAGGAAATTGCGCCGTTTGGCTGAAATGAAGCCCAATGACACCGTTTATCTGCAAAAAGAAGACAATACACCCAAAACGCTTTACGACACCTTTAAAAACGATGATTTTACACTCAGGTACTCCATAGACTACTATGGCGGCATATTCAATGTAGATTTCGATTGGGACTTAAAACAAAAGACCGCAATAAAAGAGCATATAATCTACGAAACCATCTATAAGGACAAGATAGTTTACAGGGACAAATACCACCACTATGTATCGTACAGTTACGGTGGTGTACTCCATGATGTTGAGTTCGGGATGTTCAAAAAAAACATGGGGTTTCAGGGCGGCGTTGTTTTTTATGATAAAAAAGTGCTTCCCAAAGTGGGTGTATCGGTACTTTTCTGATATTGGTTTTTTGGTTTGGTTGAATTAGGGGCTAACGCCCCTTTTTTATTTATACACGTTATAAATTAGCTGTTATTTTAAATAAACACCATTAATTACTTGACAATGTAATTTAGTTGACGTATATTTGTAAGACAAACAAACCAAAAACCAAAAAAGATGAAATCACAAGCAACACACGCAAACTTCAAAAACTGGGAAACAGTAACCATTCAATTGGACAACGCCGTTCAAATGACAGAAAAAGCCGTTCAAATTAAAGGTCAGATAGTTAAAGGCTCTGTTTGGTTTCCATTGAGCTGCGTGAACGTTATAGATCAATTTGAAATCGAAGCACCAGTTTGGATGTTGAGAAAAAAAGGACTTAATTTTTTAACTTAAAATAATATAATCGGGCGAGCCAGAAGCCCAAGCAAGACCCAAGGGCATGGGCAGAACAAAATGAAAACATTAAAAACACAAAAAGAACTTAAAGTTTTAGTGAAAAAAAACAGAAAAAACATAAAAAACATCAATGGGGTTGAATTTAGCGAATTGTATCCAATTCTTAGAGCAACCAATAAACATACTACCTACTATGATGTAGATTCTCAGGAAAACAAGTTTTTATTTGCTCCATTTACTGTTATTTTAAAATAACAGTAAAATGGCAAAACCAGAAAAAGAACGTATCGGCGAACTATGCGCAATATATGCGCAGATGATCGAGCCGATAAAAGGAGAATCTTACAAAGAAACAGCTACAAGGTTATCGAATGCGATCGGAACAAGGATAGAATCCGAGGTTTTCCATAAAACCGTTAAATTCATAAGAATGAACGCTTTTGTAGATACAATTGAAAAAGTCAGGAAAGATTATCACAACAAGAAAAAATAAACAAAAATGAAAACAACCGAAACAATCAGAAAAAAGATATTTGAATTTTTCACGTTTATAGGAGATATTGAAAAGAACCCAGAGGCACTAGAATTATATCAGGATATCCAATACAATAGGGATAAAGACTTGACTGAGTTGGAATCAAAATATATTCCTTTATTTTTGGATAAAATCCTTTTGTCGAACGAAAAAGAACTTTTAAAAAGACTTCTTCGCAATGAATTTCACAAAACAGAAAGCTTTATGGAGTCTATTGAAACGAGCAGAATTGATGCGGTGATTTCTATTGCCGAAAAAACAGGACTTGGAATTGATTTTGTTGAAGAACTTAAAAAAGATTTGGAATGAAAAATATAACGATCAAAAAAAACACGGCATTGATAGAACTTTCCATTGCACTTGGAAGGTCGCCAGATTTGCTTATTGAGGAAATTTTGGAAATTTCAAATAAACATGGTTATCTGGTTGACGATATCTGCGAGAGTGGAAGGCTTCTGGTTGACAATATGGTGAAGGATGGAGAATTAAGAACAATGGAAGGTGCATGTATTCTATGTACAGGGAAATGTGGGATTATTGTTGTGGGAAAGAAAGAATTTAATATATCAGAATTATTCTATAAACTCGTTTTATGGGGAAAATACGACTGTCCTGAATGCGGTGGAGAATGCGAACCATCACCAGAAAACAAGGAGATATCAGCAACGTACTTAGACCCTCCAGAATCGGATGGAAAAGAAATGTTTGTTTGCGCAAACTGTGGAAACGAATTTGAAATTAATTGATGATTAATTATATGGTGTTAGTATTACGAACAACGTTGCAGTATATGTGGCGTTGAGAACCAAAGTTGAAAAATGAGATACATTAACAAATTAAAATAAAAGTTTAACCAAAGCACTAATACAATGCCATATATACATTGTTGTGTGCTTTTAAAATTACGGACATGGAATTACAAGAATTATTAGAAATGAATATTGAAATAGCAACATTGCTAAACGCACCACAAGTGCAATTACCTCCAGTAATGAAGGGATTGATTGAGAAGTTGATTAAAGAAAATGAAGCTAAATTAAAAGAGATTAGCGAGTAATTTTTATTGCACACAACGGTTAGTACGGATTATTAACGACAAAATTTAAAACAAGATGAAAAATATTATTAAAAAATTAGAACAAGCGGTTCTTAAATCTGCTCCTTTATTAGAAAAAGTTGAATTGAGAGAAACTACTCATAAATATTTGGGAAACCGAAGTAAAACTCATTTAAGTTTAAATATAAGTTTTCAAGACAATAAATTAAGCTGGATAAATGTTGGTTTTCAAAATGATGTAAACTACCAATTTACAGTAATTTTATCGAGATATGTTTGTGATGAATATTACAAAAGTGTGCAGTTTGGTTCTGGGTTTTACGACTTAGAAGAAAATTATTAGAAAAGCAAAAAGAAATACAAGCTGAATTAGCACGAATGTAGTATTAATGCTAATGTATGTGTATACGAATGTTTATGAACCAAAAAGTTAATATTAAGTTTGTGGTGAAAAACGCAGAATATTTCACTTTTTATTTAGAATGCCTATAAATTATGAATTTACTTGATAATGTAAATGTAATTAATTAATTTAGCACAATAAAAAACAATAAAAATGAAAGCAATAATTAAATCAGCTAGGTTTGACAAAGAAATTGAAACTAAATTTGGTATAGCATATATTCATAAAATTGAATATGATGACAAAAAAGCCACATACTTTTCAACAGCAAAAGACCAAACTAAGTTCATTGCTGGTAAAGAAGCTGAATTTACAGAAGAAAAAAAAGGCAATTATTTGAATATTAAACCGATTCAAAAAGCACAATTTTCACCTTATAACAGAGCGGTAAAAAAAGAGCAGTCTAAATATTCTGGTTTTGCAATGTCATATGCTAAAGATTTGGTATGCGAGGGCAAAATTAAACCAGATCAAATGTTTGCCACGGCAAAAAAAATGATGGACTGGATGGTTTTACAAGATAAAGAAATTTCACAATGATTCGAATTGAAACAGAGCAAAGAAGTGAAGCGTGGTTTCAAGCTAAACTTGGACGTATTGGGGCATCAAGATTCAAGGATTTAATGTCAGGTGAGTCTACAATTGGTTATAAGGGGTTGATTTCTGATATTGCCGCTGAGATCAAAAGTGGTGAAATGGAAGAAACTTATACAAATGCAGATATGGAGCGTGGTATTGAATTAGAACCAGAAGCACGGGCAGCGTATGAAGACATTTTTGAGGTTGATGTTGAAGAAACGGGGCTTTGTATTCCTGATGAAAGTAACGAATTTCACGAATGGGTTGGGGTTTCTCCAGATGGCGGTATGGATGGTTTTACAAAATTGCTTGAAATAAAATGCCCTAAAAAACGAACCCATTGGAATTATATTAAAGCGGAAAAATTACCAAATGAATATAAATGGCAAGTGCAGGGGCAATTGTTTGTAACCAATGCTGAATATTGCGATTTTATGAGTTACCATCCAAGTTTAAAGCCTTTTATCATTAGGGTATATCCTGATTTTAAAATGCACAAAGAAATTGAAGAACGATTAAGAAAAACGATTACCTTGATCAAACAGGAAATCAAGAACTATAACGATTACGATTTTTTAACAAATTAAAAAACAATAAAAATGGGACTTACGGAAAAAATCGAAAACAACACAATGTATTTATACATTATATCTGGCAAGTTGACACAAAAAGTCACGGCGGATACACCTAATGCAATTTTAAGGCATTATGAAAAAAAAGATGGTAGCAACGGTGAAAAATGGGAACTGCACCATAAAAACCTAACAGCGTTCATTTCGGGGATAGAATTTAACGAATCTGAATTTGGGGAGCAATGTATTTTGAAAATGACAGACGGAAAGGATACGGCATGTTTGACGATGCCTACAAATGGAAGGTATTTTATAGACTTCGCAAGAAAGTTCTCCAATATAAACCTTGAAGAAAAAATAACGATAAACCCTTACGACTTTAACAATGATGGAAAACAGCTTACTGGGATTTCGATTGTCCAAAACGGTAAAAAGCTGGAAAACTATTTTTGGGACAAAGAAAACAAATGCGCAATAAATGGCATTGTTCAACCAGAAAACAATGGTGATGGTTTTGATTCCGATGACTGGAAAATGTATTTTATTAAGCTTAAAAAGTTTCTTAAATCATATATTGAAGGACAAATGGGCAATATTTGTGACTTTGCCGTTGAGAAAGAAGCCACTGAGCATTCTGTAGATGATGTTCCACCAGAAAAACAACCAAATATCGGTGATTTTTCGGATTTACCTTTTTAGAATGTTGACTTTGCAATTATGTTTTTTTAAATAAAAGAGATGAAAGAAGTAATATTGAAATTTAAATTTGATGATGAAGGCGGTTATGATGGGCATGGTGATGATGTTGGCGAAATAATTCGATCAATTTTGGAACGTGAAATTAAAATTGAATTGGAAGGCGATGGTGTTGTAAAGAAAGGTTGGAAACTTGAAATTATAAATAATTATACAAAAGATGAAGTACGATCTAAAAAACGAATTTGCGGAATATAACCAAAATATAATTAACTTAAAACAAATATATGACATCACTAAAAAAGTTTAAAAAAACAGTAAAATCCGTGGCGGAAAAATACCATATGAAAACCATATACGAACTCGTAAAAGAGCAGCGGCTAAAAAAAGGCATGACCCAAAAAGAACTTGCGGAAAAACTCCCTGAAAACATAAGGGACAAGGATATTTGTCTTTTCGAGAAAAACAAAAGGGATTTTAGGTATTCCGAGATGAAACTGATAGCTGAGATTTTGGGATGTGAATTTAAAATGCAGAAGATCAGAAAAAAACAAACAGTTCATATCTTTGATGACGGGGATTTGACGCTGTATGAAATCAATCTTATGGCTGAAACATTGGGATGCAAGTGGGTTTTAAATGAAATCAAAGCAAAATGAGAAAAGTTGAATATCTTTTTATATTGCATATTATTCGCTATATGCTCATAGGGTTTATTATTGCGTTTTTGTTGTGTTTATCATTTTGAAAAATGGAACTAAAATGCACCATAAAAAATATTGACGCTTTCCGTGATTCTGTTGATTTCGTTGAATTTGACGGTTTTAAAAAAAGCCTGAAATTAAATGATGGGGATTGTCTCAATATTGATATATGGAAAGAAAGGAATGTTGATTTTCACAGAAAGTTTTTTGCATTCCTGAACGCATGCATATATCTTTTCCCTGAAGAAGAGGAATATGACAGGTTGAGGAATGTCAATTACCTTAGAAAAAAACTAATGATAATGATAGGAGAAGCTGATGTTATTTACGATATGACAGGAAAAGAACATTTACAAGCTCGTTCTATATCCTTCAAGTCGATGGACGATGTGGAATTTTCAAGGATATACAGTATGTGCATTGATGCCATGCTCAAACATATTCTGCACTGGATAAGCATGGAGGATTTTGAAAAAACGATTGCTAATTTTATATAACAGCCCTGATAAGATACGTTGCTATTTAATAGTTATAATTTCAAAAACTTAGTAAAATGAAAATAAGAAAACATATAATTTCAAAATTATCACAGTTTAAGCAATGGATTTTATCTATTGCCATGCCTCGTTTTTTCTCTCTGCACGGTGAGAAATTCAAATTAAAATGGTTAGTGATATATGGATTTTGGCGAATTATTTATTTCGGAATAATTGCCAAGTTTGGAATAGTAACTGTAAACAAAAAAGCTGTAAATAAAATATATATTAGCTATGGGACCGCAATACCAATACGTGATTTATTGGATAAAGGTTATCGAGCAAGATTGATTGGATATGTGTTTAACGAGCCGATTTTGGAGTATTCGAGAGAGATAAGAACGGAAAAAGACGGATGAGCATGGAAGATTTTGAATAACGAAAAAATTTAAAAACATATGAAAAAAATTATTGAAGATTTTAAAGAAACTGGTAATTGTCTTGTTAATATTGACAATCTTATATCAGAATGGAATCACTTATGGTTGATTTCCCAATACGGAGATAAATATAGATTAATACGCTATTTGCGTAAAGATTCTCCAATTATAAAAATAAAAGTAACTATAAGTGAATTGCAAGCTAAAGAATTAATAGATAAACTTTCTTTAAAATCGCTACGAGACTCTGCATTTAAAAGAGCTGTGTCATGGAGAAAAGGCGAGGTGCAGACGGTGTGTTAATCAATGAAGGCTAATGTTAACTTGTAAGAATAGTAGCCAAACCACAAACCTTGAATAATAGTACAAACGCCTATATTGGCTATTATTTTTACAAATTGTTATAGGCTTTTAAAATTACGGTTATGACAACAGAGGAATTAAAACAATATAAAAAAGCAACAGCATTAAATGCTATACGCAAACTATATCACCCAAAAACTAAACATAACTTCACCTATTATGAAGGTGAAGGTAGTATGATGGAGCAGATAAGTTACGAGGTTAAACAAATAATAGAAACACTTGAAAAAGAACTGCTTGAATTAAAACAGAAAGAGTAGTAATTTTTATTGCCTGTAACGGGAATAATATGAATAGTAAAAATTTACGGACATGAAAAGACCATATTACAATTTACAGCAAAGGCTACTAATGAGATTAGAAACACTACAAGGCGCATGTATGGAACTGAACATAGCTTGGTTGAGACTATGCAGAGATATTGAAAGAAGCGCAAAACGTAGTAAATTTTTACTATTTATATTTAATGTTGTATGGCGAAGAGAGCCGTTAAAAAGCGATTCTAAATGCCTTATGTGTGAAAAACAAAAGCCTAATGACGGACATAGTTGTTGTGAAGATTGCGGTGGTATCGCTTTTTAATTGCATACAACTTTCAAATATACGCAACATAAACAACCAAAAAATTAGAATCATGGACTCAAAAAAAATACAAAAATACAGTGATAAAAACATTGACCAACTTAAGGGAACAGCACAAAAATGGTTCAATAAATTCATCAGGCTTCGTGATACTGACGAAAATGGCAATGGGTTTTGTATAAGTTCTGGAAAACCATTAAAATATGGACACCCAAACTGCCATGCCGGGCATTATTACCCATCTACTGTAAGCGAGTTGAAATTCAATGAGGACAACGTTAACTTGCAGTCCAAGGGCGATAATTATTACAAACACTCAAACGCCATAGAATACGGAAAAAAACTTGTTGAAAAAATAGGTCAGGAAAGAATGGACAGGCTTCGTTTTATTGCCGATCATTACAAAAGGATATCTTTCAAATGGGACAGGGTTTCGCTTATAGAAATCATTGAAACTTATAAGGAAAAATGCAAGGAACTGGCAAAGGAAAAAAATTTTAAGGTAAAATGACATGAAAATATTACCAGCCAACACCTTCAATGACCCGAACTCGGAAATGTTCAAGAAGGTAGCCAAAAAAATAATGGAAAAACGAATTATCATGGATATAAACTGCAATCAAATTGCAAGGGAACTTAAGACCCATCATTCTGGGGTTCTCAAGGTTTTTTCCTATATGTTGAAAAACTTTGAAGACTTTAAATAATTTAAAGCAAAAGCGATAGTTAAATTTTTAATGACATGAAAAGAATAAATAAAAATATTGGAGCAAAAGTACAGATAAGAGAAATAACTGTTGAAATTAATCCAGAAGTTAAATGGAAAAAACTTAAGAAAGTTACAGGTGTAATAGTTGAGAATAAAAATTATGAACAATATTATCATACTTGCAGCGGTAAATATACCTATGTAAACAAACATTTAATTAAAAATGACTGTTATCCAACCTTTGCAATAAAACTTGATAATAATGTGAAGGATATTGAAGGGAATAATGTGATTGTTGTACGAGAGTTTGACATTAAGTTTTTGGAACGAATTGAAATACAAAAAAAACCTGTAAGCGAAAAGGCTTATTTTAACGCTAAAAAGGTTATTGAACGATATGAGACCGAAAACGGTTATAATTAGGTGGATTAAAGTTTACTAATCAATAAAATACTAAAAAATTAATCAGCATATAAGTTATTTTTTGTATATTTGTAATGTAGTAATTTAATTCGTAAAAATGAAATCAGTTTATTTAATATAAAAGAACCAAAAGCGAGTGGGCTTTTCCTTACGGATTAAGTTACTACGGCACTCGCTGGCGGTTCTGTTATTTTATTTATAAAATAATGGCTAAAAAATTAAGGTCTGTAAATACGCATTTTTGGGATGATGTTTTTATTAGAAAATTATCACCAGCCGAAAAACTATTATTTTTATATTTATTGACAAATTCACTAACTAATGTTTTAGGAATTTATGAAATAACATTAGAGCGGATGATATTTGATACAGGGCTAGATGAAAAAACCGTTTTAAAAGCTTTAAAACACTTTGAAAGTTTTAATAAGGTTTTTCATATTGACAACTTCATCATTTTAGCAAACTTTTTAAAAAATCAAAGTATGAACAGTAATATGAAAATAGGGGCTATTGCTGTTTTTAATGATTTACCGTTAAATATTACAGAATTATCTAATTATGAGGGTAATATAGAAGACTTTGAAAGCCTTTTAAAGGCTTTAGAATCCTTTGAAAATAGTAATATAAATATAAAGTTTAATAGTAATGGTAATAGTAATACAAAAAACGTCAACCCTTCTTTTGATGAAGTTGAACAATACGGAAAAGAAAATGGTTATGATCTTCCAGTACAAAAAATAATTAACCATTATACCAATGGCGGTAAATTTGACAATTGGATAAATTCAAAAGGGAAAGATGTTAAATTATGGCGTAGGACATTATCTAATAATTGGTTTGAAGCTGAATATAAAATAAAACCACCAATACCAAAAGCTAAATTTCCTGAAATAATAATAAGCAATGAATAGCATTTTAGAAAATATCAAACTGACAAATAAATACGATATTCTTGAACAGCAAAAAGAATTTAAAAATCGTTTAAAAAATGAAGCAAGGGGAATACAAATGACAGATAGGTTTTTAAATTTCATTATAAACCACAATAACGGGCTTATTAGTTATGCGTCAGAAATTGAAATGGAAAACATAAGGTTGTTGACAGAGTTGAATAAATGTATTGATGAAAAAAACAAAATTAAATCCACAGCAATTGAAAGTATTGGGTGGCTTCAATCTTTACTTATAAAACAACTTATTAAATTCAAAGTAAGATAATGAATATTTCGTTGGATGAAATAAAAAGCGAAAGCAAAAAGGTAAAAGACGTTCAATATCTTGACGACCACAGGGATTCCATGGTCAAGGGTTTTGTAAATGGATATGAGCTTGGTAAGACAACTTATTTTAATGGAATAAACCCTCATTTTAGATGGCTTAAAAAAAACCTGATAATGTTTGCAGGGTATGGAAATCACGGAAAATCGGCAATGTTAAACCAATTGTTGTTATTAAGGGCTTTGAATGATAATGAGAAATTCGCAATATTTTCCCCAGAAAATATGCCAGTCGATCACTTCTATAACGACATTATACATACACTGATCGGAAAATCCACAATGAAGCAACACCATAACCAAATGTCAATGATCGAGTACGAGGCAGGAATGGAGTTTGTCAAAGAACACTTCTTTTTATTGTACCCAGAAACAGAGTCCCCGACACCTGAATATATAAACGATAGGTTTTTAGATGCAATAGTAAAGCACGGTGTTGATGGTTGTGTGATCGACCCATTCAATCAGTTGGAAAACGACTGGGAAAAGTCGGGGCGTGACGATAAATATCTTTCTTCATTTTTAGGCAAAGAAAAAATGTTCGCACAAAGAAATGATGTTTACAAAATAATCGTAGGGCATTGCAAATCACCAAGAAACCCGATTACAGATGATGGCGTTATAAAAGAACCGAATGTGTTTGACCTTGCACATGGGGCCATGTGGAACAATAAAATTGACGATATTTTATTTGTTCACAGACCTTATAAAATTTCTGAACCAGATAATACAATGGCTTTGTTTACTTCTGCAAAAATAAAAAAACAAAGGATATGTGGAAGACCCGGTACTGTTCAGGTTCATTTTGACCCGATGAAAAACCGTTTTTACATGGAAAACGAAGACCCTTTTACTGAACTTGATAAACATATAAAAGAAAAAATGGGCATATGAAAGGTTATAAAAAAATAACAGAATTGCCAAAAAAAGGAACAGAGGTATTTATCATTATGGATAAAAAACCTGAAAGAATGGTTTATAGGAATATCATTGACGCTTCTGTTTTAAGAAAAAATAATATTGGATGGGGAAAACCAGAAACACCTCAATCCTATGAAAGTTATAAATCAGATATGCGCTGGTATGCAAAAAACGGACATATGTATGAAAAAAAGTAAAAAACAAGAGTTAATATGGCAAAATAGTAACGAAATTTTGAATGTTGGTATATTTAAACTGCAAAAAGCATCAGAAATTGAAGGTTTTGACAGGGAAAATATAATTTGGGTCGAAAAAAACAATGGTGAAGGAATGGATATTGATTTAGAAAAAATATTTAAAAACGAGATGTAGAACAAATGATAGGTATAGAAATAAAAGACGGCTTCATGGATTTTGCAAAAACGGATTTTCAATGTCCAAACTGTGAAAAATGGTATGATGATATAAACGATAAATATCTGAACAGATGTAACAGAAATAAAAGCTGGGCAACAAAGATAAAATGTGGTTGCGGAAATCATTTTTACATGACTTACAATTATATGGGCGATGCTGTTTCATTTTGCTTATAAATTTTTGTAGTGTTATCGGCTGCCTTTTATTAATCGAATTATTAACAATTAAATATCAAAACAATGGGAATAATTATAAATGCAGGTTCTGTAAACAAAGGAGGAACTTTTGAACAAGCCGAAATAAATGCTAAAGAATGGTTAAAATCAATTCACGATGAAGGATTTAACGAGGTTGAAATGAAATTTATTGAAAGACACAAAGATGGCGATTGGTTATTTCATTTTACTCATTTAGTAACTAAAAAAATTGCAACTCTCGAAATACATGGGTTCACAAAAGAACAATGCAATCAATTTATGTTTCATCCGAGAGTGTATTGGAACGGTTCGTCAACTTATGTCCCAAAAATTGAGGATTGGTTGTGTGATGGATTCAAATTTAGAATAGAGTACTATAAATGTGGGAAATAGGAATATACCATAAATGCGAAATTTTCTTACACGAAGGATATATGCTTGCAATAAGGCGGTTAAAAAATAATTCGCTATAACGACCATTGTATGATTTCGGTTGGCATTAATAGCACTAAATTGTCGAACCGATATAAACTAAATTAAAAGTGCAAAAGTTGGACTAAGCACACACGCCAACTGAATTATACAAATTGTTGTGTGTAGTACGGTTTATTAAACCACAAAAAATATAGATATGGAAATTTCAAAAAGTAGATTAAAAGAATTAGAGTTGATTGAATCTAAAATGCGTGCGTTGGAATGCGCTGGAGTAGATAACTGGGAAGGTTATGGAATAGCTATGGAAGAAATTGAAGAGCAAGAGCGTGTGGATAACGCAATAGAAGATGCTGCCGAAAAAGCATTGAAAGTGTTAGAAGAAAGCTTGCATGAACCGAGTGAGCGTGGGGCTGGATTTTCCACAACAGAAGCAGCGCAAGAGGATGCGTTTGAAATACTAAAGAATTGCTTAATTGAGCTTAGTAAGTAGTATTACACACAACTACCGTATAACAGTACTTTTTGCATAACGAAAAAAATATAAACTACAGATAAATATTTGACAATGTGTTCTGTTTTTTATAAATTCGTATTTCTTGTACTATTTGAATACTTTTTTTTGGTTTAAAAGAGGGGATGCCTTACGGCGAAGCCCCCTCTTTTATTAAACATCAAACATGGGAAAAAACAACCATATAAAATGCCTTGGATGCGATAATGTATTCCAGTATGAGCTAAAGGGAAAAAGGGCTTGGTATCGCTCAAAGGACGATTCAATCAGTTTCAACGGTGAAAATATCAAATGCCCGAAATGCAACGGAGAAAAATTGATTTTCGACAGTTATTCAAAATGTATAAATTTGGTAAAATGAAAAGAATACAAAACCAAAAAACATAAAATGGAAAGATTAAGCACTTTAATTATATTGATCTTATTGGTTTCATCGAGCCTTTTTTCACAGACCGAAATCAAACTGCATTTGAACAGTAGAAATGCAAAAGACACCTGTCTTTTCGACTACTATTCAAAGATCGAAGCAAAGACGCTCATTGATTCATGTGTGGAGATAAGGGGTATGGTTAACTATGAGAGAGACAATGGAAACCCTTACTATTCCTATATGGCCGCAATTAATACAAGATACGGAGGGGTTGAATATTTCATGGATACAGAGAAGCGGATAGATTATTTTTCTGCTTCATTTACCTATCCTTTTACAAAATGGTTCAGTTTTGGGTACTCTTTTATAAATACGGGAAACCATTCTTTCAAGGCTTTGCTCAAATGGAAATGGACAAAAATTGACTTGACGTTTTTTGACCAATTATATTTAGCAAGTATTTTTTTTAACCCAGAAATAAATATAAGCGAAAAATCAAAGGTCGGGATCGGCTCAGGACTGGTGTATTTTTACGGCAAGGCAAAATGGAACATCGGGTTGACTTTTTCAACTGTATTATAAAAAACCTATATATGAAAGCAAAAAAACCGCCGTCAAGCAAAGAAATAATAGGAGATGTAAAAGAGCGTTTTAAAGAACTTGAACACAAAGGGTTGGACTGGAAAAGCTTTTATAGCGGATGGATTGAGGGCAGGACAAGCATATTGGAAGAAAAAATAAAAAAATAATCTTAGTAAAACGTTTTAAGCGATGGAAAACAGGTTTGAAAAATATTTAATGTACGAAAAAGAAAATGGTAAAATAGTAAATGTAAATTCTAAAGCGCTTGAATTAGCTGATGAATCCTTTTTGCTGTTTAAAGGTATGTATGATATTAATTATGGTTCAATAGAAGAAGATGAAAATCTTATATCAATACATACAGGAGGATGGTCTGATAATGAAGAATTGATTTATGAATTTAAGGAGACTTGGTGGTGGTTTAAAAATCATAAGATAACAGCAAAAGGCGGTCATTATTATTTCAATACCGATTTTTATGCAGATAAAGAATGGAGTATAGTATCCGAGTGTGTGTAGTCAAATGTTTGCTAACGGTTTGTCTATGTGTAGCGCCGACTTAAATAAATTACTATACTAACTTAAAAAACTTAAACAATGGATAACTTAGAAATATTTGATAAAAACGGAAAGGCATTACATATAGGTAGTGTTATAACCCCATTTTGGATATGGCTTGTTAAAGAAGCAAAAATAGAAGTGATTGAAGCAACAAAATTTATTGAAGTACATGGGTTTGCAGAAGAAGGAGATTTTGGAGTACCTGTAATATCTTTTGCAGAACTGATTGAACTGTACAAAAGTAAAAATGGGTTATAACGTTTAAATATGATACGGTTGCTTTTATCAAGTTACCACAGAATTTAATTAGGATTATAAATGTTAAAATATTTTGAGCGTTGGAAAAATATTGTTGAAAAAAATACTTAATAATACTTGACAATATAAAATAATACTATATATTTGCACTTAACATTTAAAGTTTTAAATATTATGGAAAAGACAAAAATGACTATTCACCGAGCATTGTCGGAACTAAAACTGATTGATGCAAGAATTGAAAAAGCTATTAATGTAGTTGAGCCAACTGGTTTAATGCAATTGAATAAGCCTGTTAATGGTTTTTACGCAAAAGATGATTTCGAGAAAGATGTAAAGGCTAAGTTTCAATCAGTTTCAGATTTGATTGAGCGTAAAAACTCTATTAAATCAGCTATTGTAAAAGCAAACGGAACGACCATTGTTAAAATTGGAGGAAAAACAATGACTATTGCAGATGCAATTAATTTTAAAACTGTAATAGCTGTTAAGAAAAACCTTATCGCAAGGTTGAGTCAAAAGCACAACGCAGTAAAAGCAAAATTTACTCAGGAAAATGAGAAAGTAAACAATGTTGCTTTAGAGAACGCTAAAATTATGATTGGCAAACAAGGTGATGATAGGGTAAAACCTAACGATGAAGATGTTAAAAACATTGTTGAGCCGTTTGTGAAGCGTAAGGAATTTCATTTAGTTGACCCTTTGAAAGTTGAAGAACTTACAGAGAATTTGCAAAATGAAGTAAATGAATTTGAGACAGAAGTTGACGCTGTTCTTTCTGAAATTAACGCAATAACAGTAATTGAAATTTAATTAAAACTAATAAAGGAATACCGATGCGAAAAACATAAATTCAATTCCCTGCTTGAGGGTTAGAAAAGCACCGGTTTGCTAAACTAACATGCAATGGGTTCTTAGTGTCGCTGGTTCGATTCCAGTATTCTCCGCCAGACGAAAGTCGGGGAATTAGCTCAGATGGTTAGAGCATAAGACTGCAAAAACTTGAAAAGTTTAACGCTGAAAGTTAAAAGCAAAAAGGTTAAAATTAAAAGTTCTTACGCTTTAAAGATTAAAATGTAAAAAGCAAAGTTCTTTTAAACCCCTGGTAAAAGTTTCTAAGAGTATTAATTGACCAACTCAATGTTTTGTACAGGGCTGCATCGGTAACCCTTTTTTTATATAAAAAATTATGGCAAAGGACAGAGAAAGTTTAACGATTGATAGCGAAATAAACGCTGAGATTAAGAAAGAAGCTACAAAACAAAGACGCAGTTTTAGCGGAATGATTGAGTTTATATGTAGTGAATACCTAATGGCTTTAAAAAAGCCAAAGAGGGGCACAAACCTTGAATAATAGTACAAACGCCTATATATTTTTTATTGTGTGTTATAGCCAGTTAATTTTTATCAAAATGGAATACAATGGGTGTAAATTTAGAGATAATTCGGTGAGAGAAAATACAAAGTATATTGTAATTACCGATGGTGATTTAGATTTAAACGGAGCTTATGGTATTAATTCAGATATTGAATTAGAATCGTTTGTTTCAGAATGCGAAAAAGATGGTTCAAAAAATAGAATACAAGCAATTTTCAAAATTGAAGCTGATGTAACTGGGACGCTCGTTTAAGTGCTAACGGATAGTGTAACAATAGTTACGGAATTTGAGATATAAACCTTTCAAAATTAATGTAATGATTATACAAAAAAAATTATTTGACATACCGGAAAAGCCAGTAATTATTGTTGACACATTGTTATGTGGCGTTTGTTCTAACGATAACAAAATAGCCTTAACGGTAAATGAAGTAAAGGTGTGTTATGATTGCTTGAAGTTCAATAAAAACAGAGCAAAAGGTAATGGCTTAACTGAAATACAGCAACTTGAAATAGATACCAAGTACATTTCTTTAAATGCCACCTAACGGTGTACGTATGGGTAGTGCGTGAATTACCCACCAAAATAAATAGAAAGTAATAACCTTAAAAAATACTAAGTAATGAGCGATTTAACAAAGAAAGAATACCTAAAAGCATATGAACATGGCAAAAGTGTAGCAACATTTAACATGAGTAATTTACCAGAAAACAAGGCTATGCAATATGAGCCTTTGTTATCTTCCGTTTTTCGCTCATTAGATTTTAATGAATGCTATATTGTCAAAACACAAAAAGAATGGGATAGAGTTAAACACCTGTTAGATTTACGACCAGATATTTGCGAAAAGGAAACCCCAAGCGAAATTCCTTTTTCACCTACTTTTATTAAGCATTCGACATTTATAAGCTGCGGAACTTTGCTCACATACTCGATAAATAATAAAAAAGGAATTACTGCGAATTGGATACCTGCAATACTTAATGTGATTAGTCTTCCTTAAATGGAAGATAACGGTTGCCATATGCTTACGTTGGCGATTAGAACGAACAAATTTATCAATTTACTAAAAACTTTATAAAATGACAGAAACTACGAATACCAACGAACACGCCAATGGAGTATATGGCGTGTTAACGGCTGGCAATTGTAAACCTATTCTTTTCTCAACTCCAATGGTTCAGGCGATATTGAGAGGAGAAAAGACACAAACCAGACGGATAGTTAAATACTCAAAAAAAATAACAGACCCTAAAATTGGATTCTCTGCATTTACAGATAAAGACCAATTTGAAGTTAGAGGAGTTCACGAAAACGGACAATATGGAGGCTCATTGTTTAAAATGAAATACAAAGTAGGTGACATACTTTGGGTGCGTGAAACATGGCAACATACAAAAGTATTGAACTTACACCCAACTGATGAAAACTACGGATATGTTTATAAAGCTGATGGGCAACCGTGGGAGGATTACGAACATTGGACTTGGAAACCTTCAATATTTATGACTAAAAATGCTTGCCGTATTTTCTTGATACTTACAAAAATTAGAATTGAACGGCTCGAAGATATTACAAAGGAAGATGCAATTGCAGAAGGTATCGAAAAATGGCAACAAATGTGCCAAACCCGCTATAAATCGTATGTTGAACCAATGGTAGGATTTTGGGATGATGGAAGCCATTTGCAAACAGGTGGTGTTCATCCGGCAATTGCTTCTTATCGTTCATTATGGGCAAAAATTAACGGATTTGATAATCTCAATTCTAATCCTTGGGTTTTTGTGTACGAATTTGAACGCACGGACGCTTCTTTTGCTTGCCGTTAACGAAAAAGTATATGTGGTCGGTTGCATTTGAAAGCACGAAACTACGCATACCAACAAATCAAAATAAATGAGATTATGAACAATAAAGAAATATTAAGCAAAATAGCAATTTTCCAACATAATGATAATTGGCACGAATTAACTTGTGGAAATGATAGCCAACATTTGCCACTTGTAGGCAATGAGGTAAATGGTAAGGTTATTTTAAAGTGCCTTAATTGTGATTATGAGCAAGATTACATTCCAAGCGTTATTTTTAAAAACGAATGGAAAGATTGGTGGCAATCACTTTCGGCAAGTGAAAGATTCCCTTTGATGCGAAAATATGAGGTAAAACAAGTAAACGATAAATTAATTAAAAAGATGTGGAGGGGCGAGTTTTTAAATGCCCTATAACGGAACGCAGGTATGACATCGGTTTTTTGCGGATTAATAACTAAAACTTAAATAAAATGTACACAAAAGAAGACATTGAAAATGCAAAACAGTACTTGGATAATGAAGGGTACGGAACTGGAACCAACTTTACATTAAATGCAGTAGCTAACTTAATGGCAGAATACGCAGCAAAAAACTGTGTTATACCTGCTGTTATAAAATCGGTTTGCGATCATCCGCAATTCGATATACTTGGATGCCCATTTGATAATCAAGAATGCGAAAAATGCCAATACTTTCCTTCGCAAACTGTTTTATAACGTTTCGAGCGTATGGTGAGAGCAATGCGAAGCGTTGCGGAGAACCATTCGATTTGATGCTTTCACTATACGCTTTGTTAGCGAAAGTGTTGCAAGATCAGGAAAAAGAAATTAAATAAGTATTAACAAATAAAATTTTTTATTATGACACAAATTATTATTAACTGTTTAGCTGGAATACTATTTATAGTTACTTCAATTGAACTACGTAAGATTAGAAAAATTTTAAAGCATCAAAGAGAAGCTCGAAACGTTAACGAAAATGAGCAAAAAGAAAAGAGTTGTCATTCGGATGAACCAAATGGTAACTGTACTCTTAATGCTTGCGAACATGGTAACTGTGATTACTGGTATTAACAACTCGTTTTTTGCGGTTGCTTGCAACATTTTCGTTAACGATGGTGGTATGAAATCGAAGCGGACTGCGAGGACTGAATTATCAAGTTACAATAAACTTGGCACGTGGCAGACAACTTCGAGTACCACTAAAACCGCTTTGTTTTATACCACGTGTTAGTGGCTGGCGGTTTTAACTGATAAACTTAAATTGAAAAACTAAAATAGTAATTAAAAACAGCGAAGCGATGGCAAATATTTTTATTAAAAACTGTTGTGATGGGTTGTATAACTCATTTGACATACATTTTACAAGTGCTTGTGATAATAAGTGTTCGCATTGCATTGATTTAAAGTATGAAGGTTTTGGAATAAAGAAACCCGATGTACAAGCGATAGTAAACACCATAGTTGAAAACCAAAACGGATACGATGATGTATTGTTTTTAGGTGGTGAACCTTGCCTTTATTTACAGGAACTCTTGGACTGTGTAAAACAAGTTAGAGAAAAAACAAAACTCAAAATATTTGTAACAACTGCAATACCAAAAATATGTAGTGATAGGTTTGATTTGTTTACCGAACTTTTAGAAATAATTGACGGCATAAACCTTTCGGTACAACATTATAAAGAAGAAATTGCAGACGAAATAAGGAAAGTACCTTCAAAATATGATAGACAGGCTTTTTATGCTTCGTTGCCACATAAAGAAAAGATTAGAATTAACCTAAATATTGTGAAACCTTATCTGTACACGAAAGAAGATATTACAGCCTGTTTATTGCATTACGATAAAATGGGATTTGATTCGATTAAACTTTCCGAAATACAACACGGAAAAGAATACTTTGTTTCGTTTGAAAAAACCTTTGGTATTAAACTAGGGACACCTTTTTATAGTGGTTGTCAAAAGTATTTAGAAACTGCAAAAATACAGGAGCTAAAAGAAATGAAAACGCCACTACTTTTAAAACGCTCGTGTTTTATGTGTGAGGAAACGCTAACAGCTTCATTTATGGACGGTGTAAAAGTTGCTTATAAATTATTTAACAAAACAGCACCAAATAAATACGGTGTTATATATGAAAATGGATGTTTAACTAAACAATGGAGGTAAAATTATGTACACGAAAGTTTTGAGAAAAGTTGCAAACTTTATTGAAGCAATGGCGGGACATTGTGGAGGTAGTACAGGGCATTGCTCTTAACCCAAATGGTTTTGCAAAAACCAAAGTGCGGTGGGGACCAATCCCAGAAGAAAAATCAAAGTTACTCGCTGATGTTCTTAAAGAGTACGGATTTAAGGGGCAATATTGAGTACAACGGCTAAGGCTATGTACAGTAATTTTAACGACTTAAAAACGAAAAAATGACAGCAAAAGAATTTTTAGATGAACACGGAATACCGAATATGCCAACGCAATATTCACCACAATTCCAAACAGATGTAAACGATACGGAGAAAGCCCTTGAAGCATACCACCAAGCTAAGTTAAAATTATTGGGTATAGCTAATGTTGTAGGGCAAAGCGAACAGTTTTGCGAATGCGATGGTGTGCAAGATTTGATAGCAGGTACAGGTGAATGTAGAAAATGTGGTGGGCAATGCACTTACTAAGCAAAATTGCCTACAACGGCTACTTATATGATTAGTAGCGTATTAAATGCTATAATTTTCATATATTTGCATAGGCTTAATAAATGATAGTTCTTTAAAATAACCACTACCACAGCTATTAATTATATAAATTGTTGTGTGTAGTTTATTAAGATATTGGGTTTAAAATCACATTCCCAGAAATAGCGATAATTGACGAATTACCTGCTACAACAACAAAATGGATGCACGGACGAGCTCCCGTAGGCACGTGCTAAAATAAGCCTACGGGTTCTTTAAATTACACACAACGTTGAGAATATGGCAAGTTTGCCATCCAAATTAGTAGAAACTTAATTAAATGAGATAAATTATGAATACAGTAAAAACTTTCTTAAAAGCTCGCAAATTTGCTATATACATTGTTATGTGGCGTTTTTACTTATCCGCTTTCAGGTGGTTCATAGGTAGAAACAAAATTCGTGCGAGGGTTGGGCAAACAGTTTGCACAAGGTATAATTTGTACAGGCATAAAGGAAAACTTGCAACGGTTGTAGAAACTGGATATTGTGAGTATGATGACAATGGAAAACATTACAGAGATAGAGATATTGATTGCGCCAAACTCAAATTTAAAGATGGTGCGGTGGCATGGAATTTTACTCCGAACGAGTATCATATCTTAAATGCCACATAACGTTCTCACTGTATGACGTGAGCAACGCAGTTGCGGAAAGTCATTCATTTAGTTGCTTTCGATATACAGTGTGTTATCGACTGTGTCGCAAGCGTAGTACAAATTTAAAATTGAAACAATGAAGAAAGAATTAATTGAATTCCAAAAGTATTTAAGATTACCAGGAGTAGATAATATGCGATCTGATGAAGTAAGAGCAATAAATTTCATTCAGATTAATTCTCAAGCAACAAATGAAAGTGAGAACGTTATCGACAATGAGAAGTCAAAGGAGGTTTGTGATTGTACACAATCTGATAGCGAGGACGTTTATGGTAATAAATGGTGTAGTAAGTGTTTTAAGATGTATTTGATTAAACAAACTGATTGACTTCGTCAAGCGCAGCGGCATTGTCGATAACGGTTTGGGTAAGTTGCGTTGCGTGAATTTAGTAAAAACTTAAAAAATAGAACAGATGTTGAAATTTATAAAAAACTTATTTAATGGTAGAAAGCAGCAATGCAATTTACCTGTTGTTAGCGGTAGTAAATTAAACCGCATAGCACAAATGCAAAAACACTTTGAAAATGGTGATATTAAGATGCCAGAACACACACCATTATTTGAGCCACCTAAAGTAATAATAGGATGTGATTTAGCAGTAGAAGGTACAGATTATACTGTGACTTATTACCGCTAACGATCGAATTGTATGTTATGTGCGCTTTACCGGATCGCACGAAACTAAAATAAATGTATAACCGCTCGCATACGGTGTGTAGGCAAAAACAAAAACAAGATGATAACAAAAAATGCAACTTACGGAAAAACAAAAAATGTAATGGTTTGTGAAATGGGAACTGGCGATGTTTGGATGCTAGGATCTGAAAAAGGCGAAAACGGCGAAACAGTACTCGCTATGAAAACAGTAACTGAACCAAGACCGATAAACGTTATTGAAAAAGCAAGTGTTGAAAGCTTTGATGAAATGCAACCTGAACTTGTTTTTGTTTTTAACAAAGTTGAAAGTATAGATAGTTTTATAAATATGCTTAAAGACTGTAAAGAAGAAATGACAATAGGGGAGGAATCCGCTGATTCTATGCACAGCGCATAGAATATACAAGTTGTTACCAAAGCGAAGCGTACAGTTTGCCAGTACTTACGTTTCGTTTTATGCACTTTTTTACTGGCAAATTGTTGGTAACGTCCTCTGTGTATAATGAGTTGAATTGTGAAAGGATTTAAAAGAAAATATAATGAATGATAATAAAGAGAAAAAATATTATTGTACCGATTGCGGTGTTGAGGCAGATATTAGATATTCTGGATTTAGGAATGTTGAAACTGGTAAATATATTGTTAAAAAAGACGAAAGTATTTGCACCGCTTGTATGAAAAAAAGGAATAAAGATTTTATTTTCTTTTAAATACTGAGAACAAGAACCTCATTACGAGTTTCGCCTAAGTCATTCATTATACACTATGTTAGCACTTAACGAAGTGGGTTTACCGAGCGGTAATTACAGCGAAACGAGACAGAGGACGTTAGCACTTATTGGTTTTTATTGAAACATTTAATTTTTAAAAAAATATTGACATGATGAACAAAGATAATTTAGTATATGTAATTATAGGGGCATACGTATTCATAGCCATTATGGTTGTGATAATGCCAGTTATTATTGATTGGTATGATGATAAGGATATAAGAAGAAGGATAAAAAAATTAAAGGGAAAGAAAAAACCGAGCGTACAGCGAGGTAAATAAGTGCTAACGGTTTGGCTATGTTGCGTAGCCTTTTAGATTGAATATATAAACTTTAAATACTTACTGAAATGACAAAAAAGAATGAAACTTCGACAACTGACAAGGCTATGCAATATGAGCCTTTGTTACCACCCGTTTTTTGCTTCCGAAAATGCAAATATTTAAGCATAACCGAGCGAGAACAAGACAAGGTGGAAGATGGTAAAAAGTACCCACATATTTGCGAGCGATACAATAAACATATTAAACACGATGGAATGCACCCTAACTTACCAAAACTAAAAGAGTGTGACTACGATGATAGCGAGCCACGAGAAAAGCGATTTGATATACCTACACCGCAATTTCTTTAAATGGGTGGTAACGTTGGCATATGAATAGTAGCGGATTAACCGCACTAAATTATAAAGATGAGAAGCAGTAAATTAATATTATAAACCTACGGATAAGCACAACACCGCTATTATTTATGATGCGTTGTTATGCCCCGTTGTTAATTAACGATATGCAGACAATTATAGGAATAAATGTAGAGACAATGACTGCAAAAGAGCAGGACTTACTTATTAACCAGCGAGAAAGTAGGGCTTACTATGAAGAAGCATACAATGGTTCGTTAAAAGCACACTGTAAGAAAATAATTGTACAATTTACAGATTGCAATTGGGAAATAGGAATGGACACTTGCTACTTAAAAGATGGTAAAGTAAGAAACTCAATTATTTTTCGATTTTATAACACTAAGGGTATTGACAAGAAAGCCCTACGGAAAGAATTGGACAAATATATACAAGCTAAGTTTAAACGCCTTTTTAATGGGGCATAACGAATGGTTGTATGTGTTCGGTTTTGCCACGCACATACTTCATTCAAAGCACAAAAACCAATTGGCAAAACTGACATATACAACGTGTTAGCAACTGCACGGTAAAATCATTGCAATATTTATTTGGTAATTAGTAAATAATTACTATCTTTGTAGAGCAATAACGCATTAAAACTTAATACATACGATTATGAAACTTAAATTTGAAAAAGTAGCACCTTATTTGCCTCACTCATTATCTATTATAAATGCAGTAGGTAAGAAAACAGAGTTAACAACTGAAAACTTAACTTATCATTTAGAAAAAGGATTTAAACCTATCTTAAGACCTTTGACAGACACGCAAACATTACCTGTTGATTTTGGTAGTGAGATTGGTGTATTTAAAGATAACTTTTTCGGTTTTACAAGCTTTGAATATTACTATAATGAATATTTAGAATATGGAAGAGCTTACTGGCATAATAGGGCACCTTATGTTGTTGTAAAAAGACTTATTGAATATAATTTTGATGTGTTTGGAATGTTAGAAGATGGTTTAGCTGTAGATATTAATACCGTAAAATAATGGCAAAAGAAAAAACAAAGGCGGTTACATTATCGCTTACAGAAAAAGAAGAACAAGACTTGATAAAAGTATCGAAAGAGTTTTTCGGCTCTTCCAATAAATCGGGTATGGTTCGTTATTGGATAACACAGGCTTTGAAAAATGCACTGACGTAGTGTTGTTGCTAACGGTTTGTGTAAGGTTTTGTAAGCCACGCACGGACTTTGATTAAATGAATATAAACTTCACTGGCTTATAAACTTTACACTTTGTTATAGTGAGTTTTTGAGCGGTGGCAAAACAAATTATATGAAACTTAAATATAGAATTAAAGAATGGCAGCACCCATTTGCTGAAACTTATTTTACTGCACAATATAAGATTTTTGGCTTATGGTTAAATATTAATAGTATGCAGATTGGTAGATTTACTAAGCCAAGTTCTGTAATATGTGAAACGTTTGAAGAAGCCAAAAAACGTGTTAATACGCACATAAAAAATATGAATAGAGCCAAAGATTGGATGGATAGATTTTCAAATGTAGTGTGGGAGGGAAATTCACTATAACGGGATGCAGATATATTTAGTGCGATTTAATAACAAAAAACTTTAATAAAATGGGAAAATTCAGCTATCAAATAGGAGACACAACCTATAAAGGAGATTTCAACATATACCAAGCAAGACACGGTGGTATAATGTTGCTAATGGGTAAAACATCAATATGTTTAACACAACAACAGGTAGATGATTTAGCAATTGATTGTTATGGACTTGCTGAATTTGATGTTGATGATTACAAAAGTTTCTATGAGAACGAAAAACAAGCATTAAATATATCTGCTGTTAACTATCTGTTGCCGCATTATTTCTCACCGTCTAAAGAAAATGATAGATTTTGCGAATGCGGAAAATACTTAACAGATGATTGCCATAAGCGGCAATTGTAGTTAACGGCTGCGGTATGCGGTCGTTGCCGAACTATCAAATTAGTAATAACTTAAATACGAGAACAAAATTATGAACACAGAAAAAATCATCCATGAAGCACAAGGCAATGCCGTATTACCGCTTGTTAGCAGTAGTGCTTTCATTAACAGAGAAGGTATTATTTTGAAAGTTGGTATGAAAGTAAAGGGATTTATAACATATCAGCGTTCATATATGAGAAGTGGAGATAAAGACATTACAGGAACAATTGTAAGTAAACATGGAAGATTGTATGTAAATAGTGATTCTGAACCCGAAAAGAATTACCCACTTTCAAAATTTGCTCATAATTGGCTAACACAAGAAAAAGTAGCATGGTTAGAGGTTATTTAGCATTACTGCTAACGTTGGGTATATGACCAGTGCGACAATAACCGATACAGTTCGATACGAGTACGAATGTTCTTGTTTTAAAAATTTTTAGGGAGGATTTTTTATGTTTTCATATTACGGAAGTAAATCAAAGATTGTGGACTACTATCCACCACCGAAGCACAAAAATATAATTGAACCGTTTGCAGGTTCAGCAAGGTACAGTTTGAAATATTGGCAGAATGATATTACGATAGTTGATAAATATGAAAAAATAATTCGTATATGGAAATGGCTACAAAAAGCAACGGAAAAAGATATTTTAAATTTACCAGAACCAAAATATAAAGAGTCAATTGATGATTTTAATATTTCTGATGATGAAAAATTATTAATGGGTTTTATGGTTGCTGGAGCTATTGCATCGCCTCAAAAAATAGTACAAAAATTTAGCAATATATCAGGTGACAAAAAAAGAATAGCAAAACAATTATTTAAAATAAAGCATTGGACAATAATAAACGGGAGTTATGAAGAATTGGAAAACACAGAATCTACTTGGTTTATTGACCCACCTTACCAATTTGGCGGTGAGCATTATAGAGAAAGTACTAAAAATATTGATTTTATCAAACTTGCAGAATGGTGTAAAAGTAGAAATGGACAAGTAATTGTTTGTGAAAATACAAAGGCAGACTGGCTACCGTTTAAACCAATGATTGATTTATCGGGAGCTTACAGTAAAACAACGGAAGCAATTTGGAGTAACCACAAAACTAACTATGATGCAGTACAGCAATCCTTACAGTTTTGAAAAAACTGATGTGCGTGGGCAAAAATTTTTAAAACACTTGCACAAACTTAATACGAAGCTACACAGTAAGCATTGA
>Ga0307379_10000665_pt1 | contig 56628 bp, 46 predicted proteins | sample UN2MG_FD_202237 | JGI IMG/M metagenome (GOLD analysis project Ga0307379, IMG submission 202237) | Soil microbial communities from Risofladan, Vaasa, Finland - UN-2 | ecosystem: Environmental > Terrestrial > Soil > Coastal area > Acid sulfate soil | place: Finland: Risofladan, Vaasa | collected... | reverse complement strand
CTGGAAGAGCTTAAAAAGCGGGTGAAAAAATTACGTGTAATCTTCCCGGAAGCCGCGCCGCAGAATCTTTATTTAAAAGAGATTGTAAATCAAAAAATCGACGGCCGTGAGATGATAATAACCGTTGCGAACTGGAACGGGCAGAAGCAGACCGTTCTGGATACTTTCAAACCCTCGAGCTGCACGGAGATTCCGATGAGCCTTGAGGACATATTCATAGAATGCACCAAACCCAGCCCGGAGCTTATTGAAAGCTGACAGCAGGAGATAAAGAAAATGTTTACACTTATAAAAAGAGAAATTCGGGACCATATCGTATATTTTATCTTGGTGGCTGTTTTAGCCGCAGTCTTTATCCTCATGTCAATTCCTGTTGTAAGCAGGTATGCAGCTATTAAAGGATCCAGATACGACCGTGGGGCCCCAGGATTTGCTGTAGGTATTGGAGTGCCGGTTGTTGCTATTGTCATAATTGGTATCTGTGGTTTGGGTGCCGCCCAGATGTATTTGGACAAAACCAGAAAAATCTCAGCATTTTTATCGACACTTGCGGTCAGCAGAAGCCGGATATTGCTTGCAAAGATTATCACCGGGATTCTGGTAATTCTGACTTTGCTTGTGCCTCTGGCTATTACGGCCGTGATTTTATTGCGTCTTTACGTTCCACCTGTGCTGATTTATCCAGGTATGGTTTTTGAAATATTCGTTGCAGTATTTCTGATGGCATTTGCCTGCTATTGCATCGGCTTGCAAACAGGCTGGAACTCAAACGCTATTACTCCCTCGTTAGGCGCGCTTTTTTTGGCTGGTATCTTTATCCCATTGATTCTTATAAAAGGATTTAGCCTGCAAATAGTAGTGATACTTGTGCTGTTTATTATTGCCTCTCTGATACGCATCCGGCATACGTTTATGACAACATCACTTTAGGAACATAACTATGAAGCCTCTAATCAACTATCCTGTCAAAGTTTTTGCCACGGGCTTTATTGTCCTGGTATTTCTTAGCCTGCCACTATTTTATGTTCGGATTAACTGTGAGGCGTCCCTCATTCATGGGATGCTTCGTGAGGTCAACAGTGTTTCTATAAAGCCATCCGGCTTAGTACCGGATGAGTATGAAAATGATCCGAACGTAGCTATTCACTCACAAGTGTCCGCACATATGCGTTTTGTACCCCCTTTATCACTTGGAATTTCCGACTATTTTCGAGCGAGATTTCCGGGAGGTCGCCTCTCAAACATTTACTTCTATGAATCTGACGATGATTATATGTATTTTGATAAGAAGTCGGGACTAATTGTTCACAGCTATCATGACATACAAGTAATGCCCGACAAAAGACCGGAGATCAAGAAGGGACAATTCTATGTCGGTCCGGAAGGAGTTTCAGAAATACGGGATAAAGCTCTCGGTCGTTTTATCGAGCCTATTATTGACCGGGGCTGGCCAGTCAGAGTAGAGAGAAATTCACATGAGTTAATAGTATATGACAAGAAGCTGAGGCGCTTTTTCAAGATTGATTTTAATAATGAGATGGTAACTAAAGGGCCTGAACTCGACAAGGAAAACCAACGTTACGAACCAATCCAGATCGGCCGATTGAGGAAAGCAATCTTTAGTATGAACTGGGGACCTCCTCAAATTATGAAGTCTGAAGAGATTCCTGGTAGTCCTGTCTATATGCGTGGAAATCCGCCGAGTGATCCCACACCAATCTTACCTGACTATATGCGTGGATCTCAGACAGGTGGTCTTGAATCAATCATACCGACAGAACAGGCGCGTCAGGCAGGCCCGTATCTGCTTGTCCTTGACAAAGCCGGTGTAATTTATCTACTCAACAGAGAAAGCCTTAAATTAGTTCAAGTTAGTGGACAGCCCTTGCCCTCAGGTCGGTTATACTTCGGAACCGCAGGCCGATTGCAAAGGCCGGACACCTATTTGGGCCCGGGAGGCAGAGTTACAAGGCCACGGGATTTGTTGGGCTATGAGGTATGGCCATTGGCCTTGACAACACACTTTTTCGAAGAGAATCCGGAATCTAAAAAAGTGTTTTTTGGGGAGCCATTTATAGGACATACTAAACCTTCACCTTCAAAGATTGAGAGAAAGTATTTAGGAATGTTTACAGCGGGTCTATCTCGTGATGGCACTGCGCTGACTCTGTCTGTCTTCGATGAAAAAGGAAAACAAATCAAAAGTGCTAAAAGTAGTTTTACAAAACAAGAAGGAAATCGTACTAAATCTTTTCCTACTGGCAAAGAGGTGTTCTTCTGGCCCCGCGGGGCATCCACATTTACCATTGTCAAATATCTTGCAGAAAACCTTCATCCGCCGGTTCTCTCTCTTGGTTCCTATTTTACAGCATCGACCTTTGAAGCCGGTGCCGGGCACAGGGGATTGTTTTTGCTGCCCAATTCATTTATCGCGATGCAGGGCAGGAGCTATCGTGGAAATTTTGTAGAAAGATTTTTTGGGGCCTTAGGCTGGATATTTCCTTCGATAATATTTTCGATATGGCTTGCGACGCGGGTGAATAAAAATGCTGTTGTTGTCGGGCTTTCGGAAAATGCAAGGCTTTACTGGATGATTGGAACACTTGCCTTTGGTTTGGCGGGCTATATTACATACAGACTTTCGAGACCGGGGATAACTTTAGTGACCTGTCAAAACTGCGGCAAAATGAGGAGGCCGGATATGGACAGGTGCCATCGCTGCAAAAGCAAATGGTTCGTTCCGGAGCTTACGCCGCCGGCCTGGCGGGTCCTCGACGGTACAGAACAAAAGGCGGAGCAAACAGAAAGAGTTGATGAGGGCTCAATAGCGGATGCGGAGGGTGCGGAGGAAACTGCGACGGACTAAAAAAGCTGTTTCGAAGAGAAATTTTCTGTTACTTCCGACACGCCACCGGCCTTTTAATAAATGAGGGCCGTAATAATGAATAAAGACGACAAATATATCCAGAAATTAATATCGAGCGCTCGCTCGGGCAGCCGCAAAAGCATGGGGGAATTGGCTGTTGCGGTCCGGGAGCGACTGTATCCATTCGTCTTTCGCACCACATTAAATCACGACCTGACCGAGGATGTGCTGCAGGAAACACTACTTGCGGTAGTGCGGCAGGTTGCTTCGTTACGAGAGTCTCAAAGGTTCTGGCCATGGGTGTATCGTATCGCCTGGAGCAAGATTCAGGATAGCCACAGGCGGCGCCGGCTTCGCTCCAGCGGGAAGATTTCACTGCTTCAGTACCATGCAAGTGATGCGCGAGGGGGCAGCGACAGTGTTCTGGATGCCCAGATTCACGCCGAGAGCCTCCGGCAGGTTTCGGAGGTTTTAGAACAGCTTAGCCATAAGCACAAAGATGTTCTTCGCCTTCGTTACTACGAGCAGTTGCCGTATGACCGGATAGCGTCGATGACACGCACAACGCCCCAGATGGCCCGTGTTCGATTCCACCGTGCAAAAAAATCCCTCAAAGCCCGCCTTTCCGCCTGCTTGATGTAACGAAATAAAACACCTCTGCGTATAATGAAACCGGAATAATTATAGACTCTTATAGTCGATGATTCAGCTAATTATGCAAAAAAAGACAAGGGGGATGCCTCTGGCTAAAATTTGGTTTTTGCTTAAAGGCTGCTGAGATGATATACTATTATCAGGCTTTTGCAGATTCGTACAAAGAGGAATTTTTCGATTTTTGTTATTAACAAAATACATCCGACAAACGACTAATACCATTGGAGTTAAAAAATGGCCGACGAATATTCTGTTTCAACAAAAGTGTACGAGACTGCCGAGCTTGGCATGCTGAGCATCCTCGATATGCTGAAATACTTTGAAAAGCGAGGCGCGATGCGGGTCTCGGATTTGCATATCAAGGTCGATGCTCCGCCTGCATATCGCATAGACGGTGACCTGGTAAAACTTAAAGGTCCGAACGTGACACCCAAGATGGCCAAGCAGCTTCTATATCCGCTTTTAAGTAATGAAAATTTGCGCAAACTCCGCCAACAGTATAGTATTGACTGCTCTTATAGGCTTGGCCAACTTCAGTTTCGAATCAACATCTTCAGGGAGAACGACGGCCTGGCCGGGGCGATTCGGGCCTTGTCGCTGGACATACCGCCGGTTGAGGACATCGGTTTTCCAAATGACGTCTGGAAAGACATCATCACTCTGCGGCACGGCCTTGTTCTTATGACCGGTATCACAGGCGCAGGAAAATCCACAACAATCGCTTCAATAATACACCGAATCAGCGAAAAAAGTGCCTGCCGGATTATGTCCGTCGAGGACCCAATCGAATATATCTTCCCTCAGAAATACTCAATCACCTCCCAGCGTGAACTCGGAAGGGACGTCGAATCCTTTGCCCAGGGTCTCAAGGAAATGCTGCGTCAGGACCCCGATATAATATTCGTCGGTGAGATGCGTGACGCCGAGACGATATCCATGACCCTTATGGCCGCTGAGACGGGCCACCTTGTTTTTTCCACACTGCATACGAGAGATGCGACCGGTACTATAACAAGAATATTGGACTACTTCCCGGAAGGCAGACAGTCTGAGGTGCGCAACCAGATGTCGCTTGGGCTTGCTTATATTATATGTCAGAAGCTTGTGCCCAAAAAGGATGGAACCGGAAGAATCGTAGCGATGGAAATTCTCAACAACAACTACGCCTGTGCCAATCTTATACGAACGGGCAAAGTAGAGCAGATTTATTCACAACTGCAGACAAAGACCCGGAACAGGCCCGACGAAAAAATGATGACGTTGGAAAGGCATTTGGCGACGCTTGTTAAAGCAGACAAGATTGACCTGCTGGAGGCCAAAAAATGGGCCAATGATCTCAAATGCTTTACTGATTCCATGCAGCGTGTTTGACTTTAACGTGCATTTTTTTATGATGCGCATCAGTCGAAAAAAAAACGCAATAAGATTCAGATGACAATCCAGTTTTTTTGTCCCAGTTGCAATGATATAATCGGTTTTCCCGATAAGCATGCCGGAAGACGCGCAAGATGTACCAACTGCGGGCAGTTTTTTATAATTCCTTCCGAAAATTACAAGAAGCCGAAGAAAGTCAAACTACCGGAAGAAAAAGGTGATCCGCTTCCGGGTTTTTACCGCGCTGTATTCGTTGATAACTGGAAGCTGTTTTTCGACTCGGAAAATGTTACTTCGCTGGCCTTTGTGATTGCCGTGGTATGCTTCAAGTTCTTTACGTACGGTTCGCCCTGTTGTGCCTACGTAACACATTTTGCTGTCTGGGGCTGGCTGTTCGGTTTTTATCTTAACATTATTTACGAGACGGCTTTCGAGATAGATAAGCTGCCGGAAATTAATCTCGGAACGAGCATTACCTTTTTGTGGTACATCATCAAGCCGCTTTTTCTTTTTTCGATTACTATGGCCGTGGTCCAGTTACCGTGCATCATAATGTACATAAAGCTCAAAGAACAGGGCTTGTCTTTCAATGATATTCTGCATTCCGAATTTGGTTTGCTGCATGTTCTTTTTATCTTTGGTTTGTTCTTGTTCCCTATGGCGATATTAACAGCATCCGTCGGCCAGACTTTTACGATGTTCAGGCCCGATTATCTTCTTGGCCCAGTATTGAAAGCTTTTGTCCCTTATGCTGTAACGGTGCTTTTGCTTATTGCTGCTGCACTTCTCGAAATGCGGACAATCCAATATACCCATGCCGGGCTGCTAACTACGGCAGGCCATCTGGCGATGAACTTTGCCGTTCAGGTTATCGCTATATTTGCGATGCGCTCGATAGGCCTGTTCTGCCGGCACTATAACTGCTACCTCGCGTGGTAGAATCTATCGGCCTGGTCTTTACAAGTCTGCTAAAGGCGAACGCAGCAATATCAAAACCAAATCCTTCAATATCCTTTTCTTCTTCCTCATTTTATTGGGATGGTGTTTTTTACTCGATGAGTCTTTTAAGCATTTGTTCCAGAAGCTCCATTGGCAGGCCCATCACATTTGTCAGGCTGCCTTCGATTCTTTCGATAAATTCATCGCCTTTTTCCTGTATGGCATAAGCGCCCGCCTTGTCGCGCCAGGTGCCGCTTTTGATGTGTTCGGCAATCTGCTCAGTGGTCAAATTTTTAGGATAAACGGTCGTTGTGTCGCTTTGGTTTATTTCAATGCCGTCTCGTAATCTGACAATTGCAATACCGGTTATCACCTTATGAGGTCTGCTGAAGAGCTTTTTGGTAATCTGCTCAGCATCCGTCTGGTTGGCCGGCTTGCCGATAATTTCCCCCTCGAAATCCGCGATGGTATCTGCTGCGATGACAAGACAGTCGGGATGTTTTTCGGCGACATTTTTCGCCTTGGCCAGGGCCAGTCGTTCGGCATATTCACAGGGCTCAACGTCCTTAGTGGAAAAAGCCGGCTCGTCGATATCGGGCCGGACAACCGTAAATTTATAGCCGGCTTCGGTTAATAACTGTTTTCGCCGTGGTGAAGCCGATGCGAGAATAAAAGAGTATTGGGATGGTTTGGACATAAATAATTTGCTGTTCAGTATTGAGTGTTGACCCCTAAGGGGTTAATTATTTGCCTGCAGAAGGCAAGGTACTCTTTCTCGATTTGCTCAAAATTATCACCGACATAATCTTCAAATAATCCCCGGCCGACGATTCGATTCCAAAGGACGGTTTTCGGGACGTTTCTGTCTGTTGCTATTTTTTTGTTAACCTCGTCGAGTTCCCAATCTCCTGTTAAGCCGTCGAGGAGCAACCGGCGATAGACACCCCGCCATCTTCCGTACCCCGCTTCCCGTAAAAATCTCACTAATGCGTATGACTGGCTGTAAAAGGCCATAACAGCTTTGGTCTGGTCAGTGGCAAGCACATCACCGGGATTCATTGCTATTAGTTCTTTCAGCGGTATCATTTTGTTTTTAGCAAGTGTTCTTTTAAGCCCATCCAATCGATACATGTTCTCAGCCGGCTCGAAGTAAAACAGCCCGCCATCACTTCCGTGGGTTTCGAACAGCATTGCAACGCCTTCATCAAGCCAGCTCGGCAGGCGAAACTTAAAGTATCTGCCGTTAAACTGGTGCCATCCTTCATGCCCCAGAGCTGAAAAAGTTCGCTCCAAGCCGATATCATATACCACGCAGGCACCTTTATGATAATACGCCCCGGCCTTTATTTTGCAAAACATTTCCGCCTGCTCACCGGCGAAGCTCTTCGTGAAATCCCCCCACTGGCTGCGCTGGGCAAAAAGATAAATGGTAAATTTGGATTTTGTTTCGACGGATTCGGGCAACTGACTATTATAGGCCCGATAGGCCGACTCAATAAAGCCGCTGATACCTCTAAGCACGAAAGGGTCCAGAAGTGTTGTGAAAATCTCGTAATGGGTGGTAGTCAATTTCAGCCCCGGCCCATATCTATTATTCCAGACCTCAACGGATTTCAGGTCGGGCGGGGCCTGACCCTGCAAATACGCCGCTATCTCCGCACCGGTATCGAGCCGCTGAGTATTATTAATACCATTAATCTCGATTTTATCGGTTCCGGAACATCCGGCCATACTAAAAAAGACTATGAAAATCAGCGAGAGCTTCCTCACTCCAATCCTTCCTCCGAAGACCAGCAACTTTATTTCGACCGGCAATTGACTGCATTGCCGGGATAAAGCTAAATCCAAGAAACATACTTACAAAACCCTGAACTCCATATTATTGTTAACATCGGCTGCAAATGATATGAAATCCATTATATTTTGTCCAACTCGATGTCATTTTTCGTCTAAACTTGTGACGGGCCCGATATGGCAAATGCTGTACAATAGGAAACACTTATGAAGACTCGAATAAAAACCCTGTGCAGACGTGCTAAGAAAGCAGATAAAAACGCCGCATGCGAGCTGTTGAAAATCTACTACGCAGACATCTATTCGTATTTGAGACGTCTTTGCGGCAGCAGACACGATGCCGAAGATTTGACACAGCAGACCTTTCTTAAAGTGTGGTTGTCCCTTGACGGTTTCGCAGGCCGCAGCAAGTTTTCGACCTGGCTCTACAGGATAGCCCACAATACTTACTTAGATTGGCTGCGCAAAAATAATGTTAGCGCTCAATCCCGCCCCGACCAATGGTGGCAAGGGTGCACGGACAAAAATCCAGGCCCTTTTGCAAATCTCGCCGAGCGCCAATTGGCACAGCGCTTGTATCAAGCAGTGGACCAGTTCGACGAGGATAAAAAACACGTTGTGCACCTGCACTATTACCAGGGGGTGTCTATCAGGGAAACGGCAAAAGTTCTGAATATTGCAACAAGTACAGTAAAGTACAGACTTCGCGAAGTATTTAAAATTCTTAGAGCAAAGATAGGTGTTGAAGAAAATGGCTTTAACCAAAAACAAACAATTCCAGTCGCAAAAGGGGAATCATTATGAAAACGCAAAAGAAAATCGAGCAATGTCTCAGAGCTGCCCCAAAGCCGGCGTCACCGAACGGTTTGCTGGACAAATTGCAGGCAGACGTATCCGCCCAGGATATTAAAACACAGCGGTCGGCTCTGCGCAGGTGGTTTGCTCCTGCCGGCGGTTCAATCTCACCTTGGCGTGTAGCCGCCGCCACGGCCATTGCAATCGCGGTTCTGCTGCCTTGGAGCTATGGTGCTACCAAGACAGTAAAACACATTATAAAGACATTTGAGGCTAAGTTTGAGTATCCTCAGGATGATGGAGGAGTGCATGGATATGGAGTGGGAGGAGGCATCGGCTCGAATGACCCCAACTTTACCGAAGAAGATGCAAGCAGAGTTGAACGGGAGTTCTATGAGCTTTATAAACAAGGAAAAGCCAAGGAGGTTGCGCCAGGCATGTGGATGGCTACTCTTTCCGATGGTTCCGGATTTGGTGTTAATATAGACCCTGAACTGCTTAGCTTATCGGAGGCAGAGCGAAAAGACTTTTTCAAGAAACAATTCGATGAGATTAACGAATTGAGAAAAGCCGGCAAGTTCGAAAGGACCTTCATCAAAGAAGTAGAGAAGAACGGCGTAAAGATACGTCTTTACGAGGATCGCTTCACCCTGTCAAACGGAAAGGTCATAAAAATGGGGGCCGGTGAAGGTGAATCCGTAAAAGATGAAAATGAGGATTAGTTCGACGAAAACAGCAAGTGGGGCCAAAAGGTCCCACTTGCTATTTAATCTAAAATACCTCGTCTAACGGAAAAAGAGATATCTCTTTGACCTTCGCTCCAAATACATCAGCAGTGAACAGATAGACTTCTGTCTCCGGGTCCTTCCAGGCGTCAGGTGCAAGGCCTGCTTTGTCAGAGCAGCAATACGAAAGAAATTCTTCTTTGCTCCAGCCGGTCTCAGTGGCAACCTGAGGAAGGAAGCAGCCTGATGCACGTCCTTTTTTAATATATATACCGTCAACACCAAGCTGCAGATTTAACGGTTCATTTGTCTTCTTCAACGGCGAGAGAACCGATATCTCGACATCCAGTTGGTCTAATTCCCTGGCGCTTATCCGGTCGGCGAAAAAACGCGGGTCACTGGTGGCTGAGGCTTTTGCCATTTCTGCCACTAATTCAATCAAAGGGCTGTCCGAGATGAAGTTGCCTATGCAGCCCCGCAGCCGGCCATGATTTTTCAATGTTACAAAGCATCCGCAGTGGGCGTTCAATTCGGGGTCATCCGATTGGGGCGCTTTGGCCGGCTTTCCTTTGATGACCGCCTCGACGGTGTCGCGGGCGACTTTCAGAAGAGTTTGTTTTTGGGTGTCATTCATTTTTTTATCCGGAAAACATCCGGCCCAAAAGTTTTATAAGATAAACCACGACCGCCAGCAGTATGATAACAACGACCGTGGCAATGTTGAAATATTTTTCTATCACTCGCCGTGCCTTTTCGCCGAGGAAATAGAAAAGCAGCGACTCGCCTCCGAATCTCATCGTACGGAATATGATGCTTATCGTTACGAATTTCAGCAGAGAAACTTCCGCCATCCCTCCGACCCAACTGAAAATCATATAGGGCACCGGCGTCAGGGCCGAAATTGCGATGGCCCAGAAATCGTACTTTGTGTAAAGGTCCAGGGCGAGCTGCGCTTTTGCGCCAAGGCCGATACTTCCGAACAAATCCACGATTCGTTCCGGCCCGATAGCCAGACCGAGGGAAAAGGCAATTGTTCCTCCGAGGACGGAAAAGAATGCGCAGGTCAGGCCGTACCTTAGCGAACGCTTTGGCTTACCGAGGCAAAGCCCTATTACAAGAACATCGGCAGGAATCGGAACGCATACAGGCTCGGTCAGGGCAAGCGCAATAAGCGCTGTCATCCCGTAGCGCGTGTCGGCCCAGTGAACGACCCAGTTATACAACCGCCTGTGCCAGTGCCACCAGGCAACGACTTTGTTGTTTGTTAAATGTTGCTCGTCAGGCGTTTTATCAATTATTGCTTCATCGTTCACCATTCAATATTCCTTAGTCTATATTTCTTATTCCTCAGATCCATCGAACAGATTGGGTACATCGTCTTTTAGCTTCTGAGGCGATTTTGGCCCGGATGTCTTGCTCTTCCTGGAAGGAAATTCTATGATTTTTATCCCTGGGCCGGATTCGGGTTCCGGTTCCTGCTTGTCAGCAGGGATAAAAGGTATCAGTCCCATTTCATACGCCTCTTCCTGTACTTCCCGTGGGGCCATGCGGATATCCATTATCAATCCATCGACATCAAACATCCAGACCAGCGGATTATCTATAAGCAGTTCCGGCAGGCACCAGTCCGGGTCTAATTGCATCAGGTCAAGCTTGTCACGGATGATTTTTGATTTTGCCGTCATTGTCCCTTGTGAGATGCCGAATCCCTCTGCCAGTTGTGCCGATGTCATATGGAGGCTTTGTTTGGGGTCATGCAAAAAATTGACCCAGCCCACAGCGTGAACTATCCCGCCGGCCCAGGCGGCCGGGCTGCTGCTGCTCAGTGGTAAATGTGTTCGACAAATTGCACTTGCCATATGCTCACAAAGCTCCTTATAGCTGTCATTGAGGTGAGCATCGCAGAACGCGTCTATCAACTCCACAATTTGCTCAAAGAGCTGCCGATTCTTTTTCGGAACATGCATCTGTGCGGCTTTGCTTCTACTCTTTCTCATCTCAATTTCCTTTCCATCCATAGATCAAAATAGGTCATCCTTATCACAGGGTATGCAATGTCCCGCATCAATTAGGCGTTAGTTTAATCTCAATTGGTGCGGGATGGCAATCTCAGTTTCTTACCTCGACATTCCTTTTTCGATATTCGATATTTCCAAAAGTAATTCTGAGCCATTCGCAGCGTTTAAGAATAAGCACCGCGAGTTAATGTCAAATGCTACACTCAAGAGCGTATATTCTCAATTAAAAAGTCATTTTTGCACGCAAAGGGAGCGAACTGTTTAATTGCCGTTGTGTAGATAATACTCGCTTATAAGTATTTATAAATACAAGCCTTACGGCAGAGCATTTGTTATGGGACGATGAAATGACTCTTGACAAAACGTTATAAATATTGTATAATGGATTTAATTAATCGGGGGTTTTAGTATCTGCATATTTTCAGGGGGGGATGTTTATTCAGGCGAGAAAACCACAATTAGCCGGTGTGATTATAGTGCTGTGCTTTTGCTGTTCAGCCAGCTTCGCTTTGGACCCGCTTGGCTCTGCGTCGGATAAGCTAAAAAAGGGGCAGTTCGGTATCGGGGTGGATTATTCCAAAAGCGATATGGATTTCAAGGCAAAAGGCAGAAGCAATTTGGCGATTTATAACGTTACCATTGGAAGTCTTATTGGCATCCAGTCGGAAAAACAGCGTCTTAATCTTGACGGTGTCGAAGTGCAGAAGGCTTATGCCAATCTCGGCTATGGCATTACCGACAACCTGGAAGCGTTCCTGCGTCTGGGTGCGGCGGACGCCGATTGGAGGGATGACGGAGATATGCATTTTAGCTTTGGTTTGCGTACAGGCGTAACCTTCTATCAAAAAGATGCTTTTCAATTAAATGCGCTGGCTCAATACAGTTGGGCGCAGTCGGAGTTTGAGTCGCTGCCTTTGACGACTGTGGTGAGCGGCACTCCATATCCACTTTTAATGTCGGGAAGGCTGAGGATGCATGAGATACAAATTGCGATGGGTCCGACATACGAGCTGGCCGAGGGTATCTCGCTTTACGGCGGCGGATTTTTCCACTTGATGGACGGTACGCTCGATCTCAAAGGCAGTGCAACTACGGTGGGTATTCCACAGTTTAGATACGATTTGGACAGCTCGTATGATATAGACCGGGTTTCAGAGCTTGGTGTGTATATCGGTGCCCGGATTAAAACCACAAACGATATTTCCTACAGTATCGAATATCAGCATACCAACTCGGCTGATGCGATTGCTATGCGGCTTCTCTGGAGATTTTAGAACAGCAAAAAACTTTTTTTATCCTCATTCTCATACATAATCATACCTGTATGTTCCTTTGTGCTTTTACTGTTTGACACTATTGAAAAATACGCTGGAACCGCTATAATCCCGATGAGCAGTTATGAATGACAAAGAACAATTTGAAAGCGTCGGCGAGGGGTTATTAGTAAGAGCGCCCGTCAAAATCAACTTGAGTCTGCTTGTAGCCGGCAAGCGTCCCGATGGTTTCCACGAATTGGAAACGATAATGGCCAAGGTCAACTGGTACGATGAAATCCTCATTGAGCCGGGACAAAAGGCCGGCATCGAACTTGTCTGCAAAGGGCTGCACTGGGCGCCGGCAGGAAAAGAAAATCTTGTCTATCGGGCGGCTGAATTATTGCTTAATAATTGCGGTCTCAAGACTGATGTCAAAATCACACTGACAAAAAATATTCCCGCCGGCTCAGGGCTCGGCTCGGCCAGCAGTGATGCGGCGGCAACTCTTATGGGGCTTAATAAATACCTTGACATACAACTTCCAAATCAGCAGCTTGCCGAACCGGCATCGCAGCTCGGCAGCGACGTAACTTTCTTTTTGAATGGCCCGCTGGCATTTTGTACAGGAAAAGGCGAAAAAATTAAAAAATTAGAAAAATTTAACTTTCTGGCATTTTTGATTCTTCCGAACATAAGTGTTTCTACCAAAAAGGTTTACGCTAATTACGAGCACAATAAGCCTCTCTATGTGAAGCTGAGCACCCAAATAAACGGTTATATCGAAAAAAACAGGATTGATTTAGCGGTGAAGATGTGCGCAAATATGCTTGAGAAAAGCTGTTTCGGTTTGGTGAAAAGCCTTGCCGAGTTGAAGTCAAAAATTGAATTGTTAGGTATTGGGCCTTGCTGCCTAAGCGGTAGTGGTTCAACAATGTTTTGTCTCATTGAGAGCGGGGATGAAGAGATAGCCAGGCAATACAAATACAAACTTGAAGAAAAGATTGGCTGCAAAAGCATTATCGCCAGTAACAATAGATGGTAAACTTTTTTAGTGAGGCATAGAAAATGAAAATCACTGAGGTCAGAGTCAAGTTGGTGAACAACAAAGATGACAGGCTGAAAGCTTTTTGTTCAATAACGATGGACAATGAGTTTGTGGTTCGCGACATTAAGATCATCGAAGGTACGAATGGCTACTTTGTCGCTATGCCATCCAGGAAAATGAGCGACCATTGTGAAAAGTGCGGAGGCAAAAACCATCTCAGAGCCAGGTACTGTAATAACTGCGGAGGAGCCCTTCAGGACAACAGGGCCAAAAAGGATTTCAAAGGCAGAATGAAGCTGCACGCCGATATCGCACATCCGATAAATGCCGAATGCAGAAAAAGAATACAGGAAAGAGTTTCTGCCGCTTTCAAAGAAGAGATGGAGAAATCAAAGCAGCCCGGCTACAAGCCTGTCGAGCTGGATGAGCCGGACGATGAGGTTCCTGAAATAGTCTCGTAGTAACAAGGAAATCCGTTTTGCAGTAAATAGCAAAACTGGTAATTTAAAGACAGAATAAACCGAATACAAACACACTGCCGAGAAGTCACCTCTTGAGATTCAATTACTCTCCGATTGCTTTATCAGACCTGGTGCAAAGCACCCCTTCATTTATGCGGTAAGGTCTTCGAGAACCTTATCGAGAGCGACATCCAGATATTCATTGAGTTCGTATTTACCTTCTGTAAGCTGCTGTCGGACATCAAGAACTTTCTCTTTTCTTCCATCCGGCAGCGAAGCTATTTTTTTCAACACTTTGCCAATAGGAGTAGTGTTTAGATTTTCAAGAATCTGCTCCATAATAAAATCCTTATCCGGAGCAAGGCTATCGTCAACAGTATCCACTTGGCGATTTTGGCCCTTAAAACGGCTGCTGGAATCGAAATCGGACATTCAGACTACCTTGCATGACAAGCTTCGAGGCGAAAAAATCCTTTTACCCCCTCAAAGCTTATAACCACTATATATTGTGTATCCCCTTAATCCCTTAGGAGGCCCAAAATAACCTACTAATACTGGTATCGACAACAACGGCCTGAAAACTTTAGAAAAGTTTGGCGTCCGGCTAACTTTTGTGAAGGGCAAAATTTACATTAATAAAAAGCAAAGTAAACCGTAATAGTATTAAAAACGGACTTTTTTAGAAGGCCCATTTTAACGGCGGTCTCGGCAATATGGGACCATGCAGAGAAATTAGGCAATATACCATATATAGTAATAGCCAAACAATCACTGAGCATGAGAAAACGGATATGATTTGGGCGAATTTGAGATGCCGGGGGACCAGGGTTTTCGCTTGTGATTGGAGATTTTTTTTTCATTGAGAGCTATAAAAGCACATTAACAAATAAATTATGAACATACTGACAGTATATGTACTTTAAGAGGTTAAGGGGATGAATATCGAACTGGCCGTGAGCGAATTGATGGAAAAGGTGCGTTGTGATGCATAATCGCAGAGATTATCCTTGACGAGACGATGGCTAATTTGGTAGAAATATAGATGGTGAAGGGTTCCTGCTGGGCCGCTCATCTGTGGATTTTGGTCATCCTGCGGGCGCAATTCCGGTAGTTTTTCGAATAGAGGAGGATTTATTGAGTGAGGGTAAGGAGGTATCGTGCAAACTTTGTGCTTCGGAGTTATATTTTCATATTTCAATTAACAGTTTATATATCTAAAAGAACAAATACTTTGATATGTGGTCAAAGTATAAAACATTTTGAAGGAGGATTATTATGTATAAGAGACTAATCTGTTTGATTTCCTTTGTTTTGGTACTGAGCATATCGGGTAATGTCTCGGCTAATCTGGTAGCTCACTGGAAGTTCGATGACGGTTCCGGCGCAACCGCCCAAGACAGTTCCGGCAATGGTTACGATGGCACCCTGTTTGGTGAGCCAACGTGGGTGGCCGGGCAAATAGGCGGCGCTTTGGAATTTGACGGCTCTAACGACTATGTAGAGTTACCTATCGGCTCGCTAATTAGTTCGCTGACCAACTCCACTTTCGCCATATGGGTGGATTTTTCTAATGAAGGTGGCGGCTGGCAGCGTATTCTCGACTTCGGAACCGGCACGATAGTCAACATGTTCCTTACGCCGCGTATGGGCACGGATGGCTTGATGCGTTTCGCCATTACGATTGATACTTACAATGATGAGGACCAGACGACCGCGCAGGCGACCTTGCCCAGCGGATGGCATTATGTGGCTTTAACGATTAATGCGGATGAAAACGTCCACTCATTGTACCTCGACGGAGAGCTTGAAGCCCAGAACACCACTGCCAGACACACGCCGAGCACTCTCGGTGAGACTAATCAAAACTGGCTTGGCAGGTCGCAGTACGCGGCCGATGGATACTTCGACGGCCGTCTGGATGATTTCCGCATTTACGACCGGGTTCTCACGCCAAAGCAGATAGAGGACTTGTGTAACGGTATTTCTCCAGTGTTTACAAAGGCCCTTGATCCCAAACCGGCCGATGGTGCTTACCATCCGAATACTTGGGTGAATCTAAGCTGGAAACCGGGAGATTCCGCCGTTTCACATGATGTTTATATGGGTGGAAATTTCGACGACGTTTACAGCGGTGCAGAAGGCACATTCCAGGGCAATCAGACGGCAACTTTTTTAGTCGCGGGCTTTCCCGGATTCGCCTGTCCGGATGGTCTTGTTCCGGGCGCGACTTACTACTGGCGAATCGATGAGGTCAATGACAACGAGCCGAACAGTCCCTGGAAAGGTGATGTCTGGAGCTTTAGTATCCCTCCCAAGACTTCATACTTTCCCGTTCCTGCTGATGGTGCCGAAGCAGTAGGCCCGGATGGTGATCTCAGCTGGACGCCGGGTTTCGGTGCGATAATACACTACGTGTACTTCGGTGACAATTTTGAGGATGTAAGCAATGCCGCTGGTAACCCGCCTTGGGGATCTACGACCTATGATCCCGGCCCACTTGAACTGGCAAAGACTTACTACTGGCGTGTCGATGAGTTCGATGCCGTCAATACGCATAAAGGCAACGTCTGGAGTTTTACTACTGAGGGCGCCGTCGCGAGCCTGGACCCGGCTAATGGCGCTGTGGATGTAACGCAGACACCTGTTCTTACCTGGGTGCCGGGAATCTTTGCCGATTCACATCAGGTCTATTTCGGCACAGATAAAGAAGCTGTGAAAAACGCCGATACAAGTTCGCCCGAATACAAAGGCAGCGGAAACCTTGGTTCCGAGAGCTATGAACCCGAACAACTTGAATGGGATACCACTTACTACTGGCGTGTTGTTGAGGCTAATAACACCAACCCGGACAGCCCCTGGACAGGCCCCCTTTGGAGTTTTACTACCGCTAACTTCCTTATTATTGACGATTTTGAATCTTATAATGACCTTGACCCCGCTGACCCGGCGAATAACAGGATATTTAATGCCTGGATAGACGGATTCGACAACCCGTCAATAAACGGTTCTACTGTTGGTCATTTAGATCCTCCATTTGCCGAGCAGACTATCGTTCACAGTGGTAATCAGTCGATGCCGATGTCCTATGATAATGCTGTTGGGAAATCTGAGGCGACGTTGACATTGACTTCTACGCGTGACTGGACAGTAAAAGGCGTCAACACACTAACAATCTGGTTTAGGGGTGAAACGGCTAACACTGCTGAGAATTTGTACGTTGCGCTCAACGGCAATGCGGTGGTCAATCATGATAATCCCGATGCAGCACAGACAGCTTCCTGGACGGCATGGAATATCGATCTACAGGCGTTTGCAGACCAGGGCGTGAACCTCGCCAATGTCAATACGATTACTCTTGGCTTAGGCAACAGAAATAATCCCGTTGCCGGCGGTACAGGTATGATGTACTTCGACGATATCCGTCTGTATGCACCGGTGCCGTAAGTGACAAATTAATAATTGTAAGAGCAGCCAAAGTATTGTTATTTTGCTTTTTTTAAGGAGGATTAGTTATGTCTCAGAAATTGGTTTGTTTTGTATTTTTGTTAGGTTTAGTTCTGACGAGCACGGCCAGCTCAGCCGACCCTAATCTTGTCGGCTGGTGGAGGTTCAACGGTGATGTCCTTGATTCCTCCGGCAATGAGCACCATGGTGTTCTGGTGGATGGTCCTCAATGGGTGGACGGCGTCCACGGAGAAGCCCTGGAGTTTGACGCGGGCCAGCATGTAGCGGTGCCCGGTTACGAGGGCATATTAGGGTCGCATGCCCGAACCACGTGTGCATGGATCAATGTCGGTAAGACGTCGGCGAGTATAATAACCTGGGGTCCGGCCGGGTCCGGCACGAAGTGGGTTATGCGCACCCACAATGGCCCTGCGAGCCTGCGTATTGAGTGCGGTCAGAGCTATATCTACGGGACGACCGACCTGGTAGATGGCCAGTGGCACCACGTGGCGGCGGTTCTGGAAGACGACGGTTCGCCGGATGTCGAAGAGATTAAACTTTATGTGGACGGCGTGGTCGATGAAATAGGGGCAGCTAATCCGAGGCCGGTTAATACAGCCAGTGGCGTAGAGTGCCGTATCGCATACGACCTGAACAATACGGGGAGGACTTATCAGGGTCTGATAGACGACGTGCGCATCTACGATCGCGCGCTAAGCGCCGATGAAATCCAGGTCCTCATACAGAGCCCGGGCGGCACGGTGACGCAGGCCCTGGCTCCCAATCCGAGTAACGGGTCCAAGATTGACTCTCCTTGGTACACGTTGACTTGGAAACCGGGTGATCTTGCCGTTTCGCATCAGCTCTATATCAGCGATAAATTCGATGATGTAAATGAAGGTAAGGTTGAAGCCATTCCCGCCATGGGGTCATTTTATCTTGTGGGATTTACCGAACCGTATCCGAACGGCCTGACACCGGGGGTCACGTACTATTGGCGCATAGATGGAGTCAACGAAGCTGAGCCTGACAGTCCCTGGAAGGGAAGCATTTGGAGCTTCCAGGTTAAACCCGAAAACGCCTGGAATCCGGTGCCGGCCGACGGCGCCAAATTCGTGGACCGGAGCGCGGTTTTGAGCTGGGATCCAGGGGTGGGGGCGGTGATGTTTTATGTCTATTTCTCAGATAATTTCGAGGATGTCAACAGTGCTACAGGCGCTACTGCAATAACCACGACTACTTATGACCCCGGGCAGCTCGAACAGGGCAAGACCTATTATTGGCGGGTTGATGAGTCTGATATCCAGACCGTTCACAGGGGTAAGGTTTGGAGTTTTACTACAACTATACCCGGCGGCGGTCTAAAGGGTGAGTACTACAACAATATGACCCTAAGCGGTGTGCCCATACTGACCCGGATTGATCCCGGCGTGGACTTCAACCTCGGCGCCGACTCACCCGAGCCCAACGTAGTCAATGAGGATGGTTTCTCGGTACGCTGGCGCGGTGAGGTGGAAGCTGTATTCTCAGAGGAATATACCTTCTACACACGTACCGACGATGGCTCAAGACTATGGGTCAACGACCAGCTTATCGTGGATAAGTGGGCCTGGGTTAATACTGTTGCCGATGCCCGCAGCAAACCGATTCAACTTGTTGCCGGGCAGTGGTACAGCATCCGGATGGAGTGGTATAATGAAGACGGAGATGCTGAGGCACACCTTCTATGGGAAAGTGCCAGTCAGCCCAAGGGTTCCATCCCGGCGGCTGCATTATCGCTTCCTGTAAGAGCCAGCGGTGCGAATCCGTCAAGTGGTGCTGTGGATGTGAGGCAGACGGCAATTCTTAGCTGGAGCGCAGGCGAGGCGGCCGCTTCGCATGAGGTCTATTTCGGCACCGACGCCGAAGCCGTCAATAACGCCGATACAAGTTCACCTGAATATAAGGGTAGCAAAGCCATCGGTTCCGAAAGCTATGACCCCGGAAAGCTTGATTGGGATGTCACTTACTACTGGCGCGTCGATGAAGTTGAGGACGATGGCACAATACAGAAAGGCAGCCTGTGGAGCTTTACTACGGCCAACTTCCTGATTGTGGACGATTTTGAGCTTTACAATGACTTTAATCCTGATGATCCCGACAGCAACAGGATATTTAATTCCTGGCTGGACGGATTCGACAACCCGGCTATTAATGGTTCTGTCGTTGGTAACTTGGATCCTCCTTTTGCCGAGCAGACTATCGTTCATGGCGGTTCTCAGTCGATGCCAATGACCTACGACAACGCTGTCGGTAAATCCGAGGCTACTTTGACTTTGACTTACCCGCGTGACTGGACCGAGAACGGTGTCAACACATTGACTATTTGGTTCAGAGGTGATGCGGCTAATATCGCTGAACCGATGTATGTTGCTCTAAATGACAGCGCTGTTGTCACTCACGATAATCCCGATGCAGCACAGACAGCTTCCTGGACGGCATGGAATATCGATCTACAGGCGTTTGCAGACCAGGGCGTGAACCTCGCCAATGTTAATACGATTACTCTTGGCCTTGGAAATAAAAACCATCCCGTTGCCGGCGGTGCAGGTATGATGTACTTCGACGATATTCGTCTGTATGCACCGACACCGTAAGTGGCAAATGAGTAATTGTAAGGGCAGCCAAAGTATTGTTATTTTGCTTTTTTTAAGGAGAAGATTGTTATGTGTAGAAAGTTGACTTATTTCGCGGTCCTTTTTTTGGTGCTTGGTCTGGTCGCACCGGGTATGGGCGCCGATCCTGACCCAAACCTTATGGGCTGGTGGACCTTTGATGGCCATGCCCTTGATATTTCCGGCAATGGCCGTCATGGTACGATAAACGGTGATCCGAGCTTTGGGCCCGGCGTCTATGGTCAGGCCCTTGAATTGGACGGAGACGATTATGTGACCATAGACGGCTACAAGGGCACTGAAGGAAGGCATGCTTACAGTATAGCAGCCTGGATCAAAACAGCGACCGGAGACAACAGAACGATCATATGTTGGGGTAGTACCGGCGGCGGTAATAGAAGTGAACTCCGTATCTTCAACGACATCATACGCTGGAACACCGGTACCGGCAATATCGAGGCTGACACCAGTCCAACTGATGGCGAATGGCACCACATAGCGGTAACATCAGCTGATGGCACTGAGGTGTCAAGCGATGGTATTAGAATCTATGTTGACGGTATGGATGATACGGTAACATCGAGCGATGCGGATCCGTGGGGTGTTATCGCCGGCGAGGATTTCGGTATAGGCATTCGAGTCACCCACAGTGACAGGCATTTCATCGGTTCCATTGATGATGTCCGCTTCTACGATAGAGTGCTGACAGCCGAAGAGGTTCTACAAATCATGGAAGTAGGTGGCGGTGAGCCATACCCGTTTGCCTCGAGCCCCGACCCGGCTGATGGAGCGGTCCTTGAAGCTACATGGGTGGATCTTACCTGGTCGCCCGGAGCTTTGGCTCTCTCGCATGACGTGTACCTCGGCGATAATTTTGCCGATGTCAACGATGGCACAGCCGATACATTTATAGGCAATCAGGGCACAGTGTCTTTGATTGTGGGACTTCCCGGATTTTCTTATCCGGAAGGCCTTGTTACGGGAACAACTTATTATTGGCGGATTGACGAGGTCAACGATGCCGAGCCGAACAGTCCCTGGAAGGGCGACGTCTGGAGCTTCGCTATTCCTTCCCGGACAGCCTACAATACCAGCCCTGTCAACGGCGCCAAATATATAGACCCGGATGTCGAGCTAAGCTGGACTGCCGGTTTCGGCGCGAAGCTGCACCACGTGTACTTCGGTGATAATCTTGACGATGTGAACAGTGCCATTATTGGTATGCCGCAAGCGGTAACAACTTATGACCCCGGAACACTGGAATTTGATAAGACTTACTACTGGCGTGTCGATGAGTTCGACGGCGCTGCTATCCATAAAGGCCAGGTCATGAGCTTCAGCACTATACCTGTCATAGATATTACTGATCCGAATCTCATCGGCTGGTGGAAGCTTGATGCAGGTATTGGTACTGTCGCCCCGGACTGGTCCGGCCACGGCAACCATGGCCAGATCATTGAACCGCAATGGCTTACTCCCGGCTGGATCGGCGAAAGTGCGCTGAATTTTGGAGCCGGAAGATACGTGGCCATTCGCAGCTTGGTCTTAAACGATCCCAACGCCACAGAAGTCACCGTTTCAGCCTGGATTCGAACCAGCGACAGTGCCATGCAGACGATTGCTTCTTTCGACCGCAGTGAATACTGGCGTTTAGAGGCCGGAGACAGTCAATACGCCGGTCCCGGCAAGATAGGCTGGGAGGTAAGCACCAACACAGGCATAGTGGATCTTGCCAGCCAAAAGCTTGTCGATGATGGCCAATGGCACCATGTCGCAGGCGTCTTTGACAACGGCTTGATGACCATCTACATCGACGGCGCGCCGGATGTTTCAGCTACCGGCGGTAACACCTTCGGAACAGGAACAGAACGCTACGGCTTCATTGCATCGCAGTCGGAGGCGACCGTCTTCGACGGCGACAGAAGCGGCTCCCCCGGTTATTTCAATGGCAGCCTCGACGATGTCCGAATCTACGACAAGGCGCTAACCCAGGCGGATATCACACAGGTAATGAGAGGCGATCTTCTGTCGGCCTGGGACCTGCAGCCTCCCAGCGGCATATATGACGTCGAGACTGTCCCTTCATCTGTTAGTTGGAGACCGGGTGACATGGCTGCCGAGCATGATATTTACTTCGGTACGGACCAACAGGCCGTCCAGAGCGCCGATGCATCCGATACTTCCGGGGTATATCGCGCACGCCAAACAGGCACCGTATATGTACCTACGGAGGGTTTCGCCTGGGGCCAAACCTACTACTGGCGCATCGATGAATTCAATACCGATGGAACTGTTACCAAAGGCGGAGTGCGGGCGATTATCGTGGCGGACTTCATTGAAATTGACGATTTTGAGTCTTACAATGACCTTAACCCAGATGAACCCGGTAGCAACAGGATTTTTGTTACCTGGTTGGACGGATTTGACAATCCGGCGATAAACGGTTCTGTAGTTGGTTATCCTGAAGCGCCTTTTACCGAGCAGACTATCGTCCACGAAGGCTCTCAGTCGATGCCAATGTCCTACGACAATGCTGTAGGAAAATCTGAGGCGACTTCTGTCTTGACTGGCCTGCGTGACTGGACCAAACATGGTATCGAGCTGTTATCGCTGTGGTTCAGGGGCGATGCGGCCAATGCTGCCGAACCGATGTATGTGGCTCTCAATGGCAGTGCTGTGGTCACTCATGATAACCCGAACGCGGCGTTAGTAGAGGAGTGGACCGAGTGGAAAATCGATTTGCAAGCCTTTGCGGACCAGGGCGTGAACCTCGCCAATGTCGATTCTATTACTCTTGGCCTTGGCAACAGGAGCAATCCGGTTGCCGGTGGTTCAGGTATAATGTACTTCGATGATATAAAAGTAACTTCTACATCTTCTTCTCTCGTAAGCCACTGGAAGTTTGATGAAGGAACAGGATCGACAGCCTCCGATTCATGGGGTAGTAATGACGGGACAATTACCGATGCGACCTGGGTCAACGGCTTACTTGGAGGCGCTTTAGATTTTGATGGTAGTGGAGATTATGTAAATGTTGGGAACGATGATAGTTTAGAGATTGATATAACTAATTCAAACGTAACAATAAGTACATGGGTTTATCCAAAAGTATTAGATAATTATGAACCTATTTTTGTAGTAGATGACTATGACGGAGCTTATTATGGTTATATGTTAATGATAACTCCAAATGGTAATGTTTGGCTTACTTATGGGGATGGAACAGGGGCTGATTTGAATAACAGAAGGACGAAAACAGGTACTACCAGCCTAAAAACAAATATATGGTATCATGTAGTTGGAGTCATTCGTGGGGCTACAGATATGAGTATTTTTATTAATGGATTAGATGATGGAGGAAGATATTCAGGAAATGGAGGAGAAGTTTCATATTCATCTGCTTCAGCAAGTATAGGAAGGGTAAGATTTGGAACTTTAGATAATGAATTCAACGGCTCACTCGACGATGTATTGGTATTTAATAGGGCGTTGACAGAGGGGGAAGTAAGGTTATTACCGGTACTTCTTAAACGTGGGATTCCGCTGCCGTGATTAGCTATGATATGGCTTTCAATGATAGTGCCTCAGTAATGAATGATAATCCAAACGCAGCATTAGTAGAGGAGTGGACCGAGTGGAAAATCGACCTGCAGGTCTTTGCGGACCAGGGCGTAAACCTTGCCAGTGTCGATTCTATTACTCTTGGCCTTGGCAACAGGAGCAATCCTGTTGCCGGCGGTTCAGGTATAATGTACTTCGATGATATTCGTCTTTATCGACCGGCACCGTAAGCGGCATAAGCTGCAAGAATTAATTAAAATGGCGTTTGATATTGAAGTTTCATAGCAATTCAGGGCTTATACTGATTTAGTATAAGCCCTTTTTTAGTGGCGTGCTTATGGGGATTTTTTAATCGCACCTCAGTTAATCAAGAAGAAATAAAAACGCTTGCATTTATCGCGGTTTTCGGTCAGACTTTCATTTAGAATTATGCAAGGAGGCTTCAAGTTATGGATGATAAATGTTTTTTCTTTGCCGGCGGCGGGACAGGGGGACATATATATCCAGCCGTCGCTGTGGCAGAGCAAATAGCAAAGCTCCGGCCGGGGGCGAAAATACATTTTTTCTGCAGTAGCCGAATTATCGATGAGCAAATCCTTGCACAAACCGATTTCGAATTTACCAGGCTTACAGCTACAGGTTTTTCCGTTCAGCCAGGTAAACTAATCAGCTTTTGCAGCTCGTTTTTAGCGAGCTACAAGACAGCAAAAGAAGCAATTGTAAAAAGTAAAAATGTGGTGGTAATTGGGGCCGGGGGTTTTGTGTCGGCGCCGGTCTGTCTGGCGGCACATAAGTGTAAAGTTCCTGTCGGACTTCTGAATGTTGATATTGTGCCGGGCCGCGCAAATAAGATAATAAGCCGCTGGGCGGATGAGATATTTGTGCAGTTCGAGGAAACCGCGAAATACTTTGCGCGCAGGGGTGGGAATGTCAACATTGTCGGCTGTCCGCTGCGAAGCGGCTTTGACAATCCGGAGCCGAACAAGGCGATTGAACAATTGGGACTTGAGAAAGATAAGAAAACTTTGCTCGTAACAGGAGCATCGAGCGGCTCGGAGAATATTAACAGAGCTGTATGTTCGCTGTTGAAAAAGCTGGATGCTTTTGCGGATGATTGGCAGATAGTACATCTGGCGGGAGTCGGTAATTGCGAAAAAGTTAAGAGCCAATATGGCGATGCCAAAATAAGCCATAAGGTTTTAGCATATTTCGATGATATGGCGAACCTGTTGGCTGCCGCGGATTTGGTGATTGGCAGAAGTGGTGCGGTCAGTGTCGCTGAATTCGCAGCGACGGAGACACCGAGCATCTGTATGCCCTATCCGTACCACAGGGACAGGCATCAGTATCTGAATGCGGGTAAGCTGGTTGAGGCCGGTGCGGCGGTTATCGTGGATGATTTGCAGGATGAGGAAGACAGGGCCCAATGGCTGTGGGAAGAGCTTGAAGAGTTGATGAAAGATGATGAGAAAAGAAAGGAAATGAAAAGGAGCTGCCGGGCAATTGCAAAGAAGGAGGCCGGCTTGAAAGTTGCAGAAAAGCTGATTGAAATCAGCGGATAGAAAATAACGAGTTGCGTATCACATCTCGGAAATTTGGAGAAGGATGAAGAGGAGGGCCGTTTTTTTGCAGAAATCGCTTGACAGAAGCGTCCTTGCCGGTGACAATAACGGTTCTTGGTCGTCAGCGAGGACGGGCTAAGAATTTTAGGGTGAAAGCTCTTGAGAAAGTGACCGAGAGCAAATTTGCTACATAGCACAGTAAAAAGAAAGAGGAGAACATGAGCACATTCAATAACACACGTCGCGATTTTCTTAAACAATCTATGTATTTTGGCGCCGCTGCGATTACGGCCGGACCATTGGGTAAAGTACTGGCGATGAGTTCAGCCCGAAAAGGGGCCAAAATGAAACTCGGATTGGTTACCTATCTCTGGGGCCAGGACTGGGACCTGCCTACGCTGATAGCCAATTGTGAAAAGGCCGGAATCTCCGGCGTTGAGCTGCGAACACAGCACGCTCACGGAGTTGAATCGACCCTTAACGCCCGACAACGCCGGGATGTGAAGAGGCGGTTCGAGAACAGTGCCGTTACGCTTGTCGGCCTTGGGACTAACTTTGCCTTCCACCATACCGACCCGGAGAAGCTTCGCAGTGACATTGATGGGGCGAAGAAGTATATCAAGCTGTCCAGCGATGTAGGCGGTTCGGGTGTGAAGGTAAAACCGAATGACCTGCCGAAAAGTGTCTCGCAGCAACAGACAATAGAGCAGATAGGCAAATCACTGAATGAGTTAGGTCGATATGGCGCCCGCTATGGGCAGGCAATTAGGCTGGAAGTGCATGGAGGATGCTCGCAGCTGCCGGTCATAAAGGCGATTATGGACGTTGCCGACAATCCCAACGTTGGTGTCTGCTGGAACTGCAATTCTCAGGACCTCCAGGGCCAGGGGCTGGAGTATAACTTCAATCTGGTTAAAGACAGGTTTAGTGATATTGTCCACGTGCGCGAGCTGAACATTGGCGACTATCCTTACCAGGAGCTGATGAATCTGTTTGTGGCGGCGGACTACGATGGCTGGATTCTGCTCGAAGCCCGCACGAAACCCGATGACCGCGTCAAGGCATTGGCCCAGCAGCGACAGGTCTTCGAGGAAATGGTTGCTAAGGCGCAGAGTTCCGGAACTGGGCAAAAAGGTGCTTCGGGCGTTAAGATTACCGAAGGGGAAAAGACATTGCGGGTTGATATAAACGGTAAACTTTTTACGGAGTACTGTTTTAATGATGTGCCCCGTCCTTATTTCTATCCGGTGATTGGTCCTACGGGTGAGCCGATTAATCGCCATTGGCCGATGAAGGATGGTAAAGACGAGGCGCAGGACCATGTGCATCACCGCAGCCTGTGGTTTACGCACGGTGAGATAAACGGGCAGGATTTTTGGGGTGAGGGCTCCAACAGCGGCAAGGTTGTTCACGATAAATTTCTCAAGGTTGCATCCGGCCAGGATGTGGGTGTTATTCAGTCGCAAAATAAGTACGTGGCGCGCGACGGTAAGGTTATCTGCACCGATACCCGGACACACAGATTCTACAACCGCAAAGACGGTCAAGTTATGGATTTCGAGATTACCATCCATGCTTCCGAAGGCGAGGTGATTATGGGTGATACGAAGGAAGGCTCGATGGCGATTCGATTGGCGCCGACGATGCGACTCAAAGGGAAGGTCGGAAAAGGACATATTCTCAACAGTGAAGGTCAAAGCGACGGGCAGACCTGGGGCAAGCGTGCGGCCTGGTGCGATTATTATGGACCGGTGGAAGGTGAAACGGTAGGCGTTGCCATTTTCGACCATCCGCAGAATCCGAAACATCCGACGTGGTGGCACGTTCGTGATTACGGGCTGTTCGCCGCCAATCCGTTCGGAGTGCATGACTTTGAGAGAAAGCCTGAAGGGACAGGGAATATTACGATACCGGCCGGTGAAAGTCTGACCTTTAAGTACCGGTTCTATTTCCATAAAGGTGATACGAATCAGGCCGATGTGGCTAAGCATTACCGCGAATATGCGGCGGGTAAATAAACAAAAATATATACCGGACAAAAACCTTTGTAAGAAATATAGGAGAAACATTATGAGTAAGCTAAGTCGTAGAGATTTTATGAAAGGTACGATGGCCGCCGGAGCGGCGATGGCGTTAATAGGCCCTAATTCTCGTGTACGCGGTGCGAATGACGAGATTCGGCTCGCCACCGTCGGCGTCGGCTCACAGGGAAGCGGCCATACAAAAATCTTCAGCGAGATTCCCGGCGTGCGTTATGTGGCAGTTTGTGACGCTGACAAGAACCATGTTGACCAGCGAGTCAAGTTCTTTGCCGACAAGGGCGTTAAGGTGGACGGCTACACCGATGTGCGTGAGCTGCTCGACCGCAAGGATATCGACGCGATCACCTCCGCCACACCGAACCATTGGCACGCGCTGGTGACGGTATGGGCCTGCCAGGCGGGCAAAGACGTCTATATCGAAAAACCCGCCTCGCATGAAATCTGGGAGGGCCGAAAGATGGTGGAGGCCGCCCGCAAGTATGACCGTATCGTGCAGATCGGCACGCAGAAGCGCTCGTCCGAAGCCCACAAAGCGGCATTCGAGTGGATTCGCGAGGGCAACATCGGTAAGATCAAGTGGGTTCGCGGCTTCTGCTATAAGCGCCGTGGTCCCGGCAGCAATGGCATTGTCCACGGAACGAACGGCCCGAATCCGGTCCCGGAGAGTGTAGATTATAATAAGTGGTGCGGCCCGGCCGACATGATACCACTGCATCGAACGGCTCTGCACTACGTATGGCATTGGGTCTGGAACACCGGCTGCGGTGACATCGGCAACCAGGGACCTCATGAAATGGACCTGGCGCGATGGGCGCTGGGCGATCCTGGGCTGCCGACGCGCGCCTTCAGTATTGGAGGTCGGTTCGGAGTCGGAGAGACCGACGACATCGGCGAGACCGCCAATACTCAGATCGCCTTCTTCGATTACAAACCGGCGCCGCTGATCTTCGAGGTGCGCGGGCTGCCTCGCACGAAGGGCGACCGCGCGATGGACAACTACCGCAGGACCGGTGTCGATATCGGCGACTTCGTGCAGTGCGAAGGCGGCTACTTCCCCTGCGGCGACGGCGGCGGCTGGATATTCGACAACGACGGTAAGAAGGTCAAACCCTTTACCGGCAAAGACTACGGTGGGATCGGCGGCCAGGGACACCATGAGAACTTCATCAAAGCCGTACGAAGCCACAAGCGAAGCGATTTGAACGCCGACATCGAAGTCGGACACCTCTCGGCCTCCTTATGCCACATGGCCAATATCTCTTACCGCTTGGGCAAGAAGGCGACTCCCGATGAGATCAAGGCCGCCATAGGCGACAACGCCAATATGATGGACTCGTTCGACAGGATGCTCGAGCATCTGGCCGCCAACGAGGTGGACCTGGAGAAAGAGCCGATTACGATAGGCCCGATGCTGACGATGGATGCTCAGACGGAGCGCTACGTCGGTGAAAACAGCGACCTGGCCAACATGTTCATCAAGCGCAATTACCGTGAGCCGTTTGTTGTGCCGGACAAAGTCTGATGAAGTTTGCACTTTGTAATGAGATGTTCGAAGGCCGGCCGATGGCCGAGGTCTGTTCGACCGCAAAGCGGTTAGGGTATGATGGTATCGAGATAGCGCCATTTACCTTAGCGGCTTCGGCGGAGGATATTGGCGCTGAGCAGCGGAAGGAAGTTCGGCAGGTTATTGCTGATAACGGTCTTGAGACTGTGGGGCTGCACTGGCTTTTTGCCGGGCCTTCCGGTCTGCATATGACCACTACTGATAATAAAACATGGGGCAGGACAAGAGACTACTTGTCCTGCCTTCTTGATTTGTGCAGCGACTTTGGCGGCAAGGTGTTGGTGCTTGGCTCGCCGAAGCAGCGAAGCCTTGTGGCCGGACAAACCACTGAAGGCGCATGGAAAAAGGCTGTGGAGTTGCTCAGCAGCGTTCTTGATAAAGCCGGTGAGCTGGGTCTTAACATTTGTCTTGAGCCGCTTTCGACTAAAGAGACCGATTTTATCAACACAGTCGCCGAAGGGATGAAAATGGTTCGCGAGATAAATCATCCGAACATGAAGATTCATCTCGACGTCAAGGCGATGTGCTCGGAGGAGACGCCGGTTCCTGATATTATCCGTTCGGTAGAGGCTGCCGATATCGGCCACTTTCACGTCAATGATTCCAATCTTTACGGGCCGGGTATGGGGGATGTGGATTACGCTCCGATTGCTGAGGCGATAAAAGATGTCGGGTGGGACAAGTGGCTCAGCGTTGAAGTATTTAAATACGACCCGGACCCGGAGACAATTGCCCGCAAGAGCATCGAATACCTTCGGTCTTATTTTTAGACCGCGAAGAATACCGGAATAAGAATGAGGGGAGAAAGAAGCCGTATTGCTTTTTATCTTTTCTTCTGTGGGGTGTTCAGCCAGTCCTGGAGATTTTTGGCTAAAATTTCCACATCTCCCTTTTGCATAATATGGTTGATGATTGCCGGCGAGACTTTCAGCTTTACCATTGCTTTGTGGGCCCTTTGCCATAGCCGGTCTTTCCTGGCTTTGGTATCAGCTAAGTACAGTTCGGTTACAAGCTCGCCGAGTTTGCCGAGCATTATTGTATCAAGGTTGTTGTAATAACCTGATATCACGCCTTTTTGGTATTGCGAGTAGTCATTTTTAGCCATATTAGCCTTCTGAAAGATTTTTTGTTATTTTTGAGTGCTTTTTTACAGGAAAGTTTCAGATAAATCAAGTTATGGGTATTATTAAGAGCGATTTTTGCTGGCTTTGTCAGAATAACCGGCTATAATCTGCGGAAACGTTTTGGCGGTGAGCTAAGTTGTAAGGCGGCTTTGGCGCGCCTTTAAGTAAACTGTTGCGTAAATTCTCAAATGGGATATGAGAGTTGGGATGCGAAATAGAACACTGTTAATTTTATTTTTTTTAATTTTGCTGTCAGGGCCGGCCTTCTCGGCCTTAGGCAGTGGTGCCGAACAGGTACCGGATGCAACCGCCTTTGTCGGTCAGGATTTGCACATGGAAGGGCCAGCGGTTGTAAGCCATCAGTTGAGCACGGGCGAGCATATTCTGATTTTCCGTGAAGGATTTTCGATGTCGATTGGGGCCAATCAGTTTTCCAGTGAGAATGCCGTAGTATGGCTGATTCCACGTTCTGCAGTGCCTGTTCAAAGCACAGTCCCGGAAAAGCTCAAAGTCGGCGACAGGTCTCGAATCGGTTATAAGGCGATGGTTTATCTGCAGGGTGGTGTATCGGCGGAAAAAGCCAAAGGCGCCCGGATGACCAGTCTGACTGGGACGGTGATAGAGCAGGGCCGAGTGATGGCGGTTCAGGCTGGTGTAAGCGGAGAAGTCTTTGTAACGGCGGACAAAAGAAGGATAGCCGACCCTCGAGGATTAGCACTTTACTCAGAGGCCTTTTCGGGGTTGCGGAAAGTCGGGTTTTGGCCGACGAGTGCTGAGGCCCAGCCGCAGGAGATTGACTTTACTGAAGAAAGTGAAGAACCGGTGGCCGCCGGCATCGAACCGGAAGACAAAGAGCCAAAATTCAGATATCCGATTCACTATTCGGGCGTCGGTGAGGTTGTTCCGAAGATAGAATGGGACGGGGATGCAAGGATTGGGACGATAATAGGCAGGATATATCTGTGGCAAAATCAGGATGAAAAAGGCGGCCTGTTGGAGTTTATGGCTGACAATGCGGTTATGTTCCGTTCCGGCCCGGAGCCTGAAGGCAAAGAGAAACGAACAGGCGATGAAAGTGTTTTGGGTGGCGGGGGTGTAAAGGCGATTTATTTGTCCGGCGATGTTTTGATGACCGAAGGGCAGCGGACGATTCGGGCCGATGAAATATACTACGACTTCGAGGCAAAAAAGGCGCTTGCCGTAAAAGCGGTAATGAGGAATTTCGATGTATCTAAGGGGATTCCGATTTATATCAGGGCGGCGAAGTTAAGACAGTTGGCGGAGAATAAATTTGGGGCCGAAAATATAACTTTGACAACGAGTGAATTTTATGTGCCTCAGCTTTCGTTTAACGCTTCGAAAGTGATTATAACCGATACGACGAGTCTTGAGGCGCAGCAGGGTGAGGTCCCCAGGAGCAGTTTCGATGCCCAGATGCGTGATGTGCGTTTAAAGTTATATGATAAAACAATTTTCTATTGGCCTTTGATGCGCAGTAATCTGCAAAGGCCTGATACTCCGCTTAAAACTGCGCACGTTGGCAGGGACAATACGTGGGGGACGCAGGTTGAGACGCAGTGGTACCTGGCCCGGCTTTTAGGGCTGGAAGAGCCGGAGGGCACGGAAAGCACTCTTTCGCTGGATTATTACAGCAAACGCGGCTTCGGCAGCGGAATCGAGGTCGATTATGCGAAAGAGGACTATTTCGGAAGGATTATAGGCTATATAATCAACGACAGAGGCCAGGACCGGCTTGGCAGAAACATCAGCCGCAAACATCTTGAGCCGGAAAGAGATCTGCGCGGACGGTTCAGTTGGCAGCACAGGCAGTTTCTCCCCTTTGACTGGCAGCTTACGACCGAGATTAGTTATTTATCTGATGAGCATTTTCTGGAGAGTTTTCATCGCGGCGAGTTTAATGTTGGTAAGGAGCAGGAGACTCTCATTCACGCCAAGCGTATTGAGGACAACTGGGGACTTGCCATTTTGAGCAAAGTGCGAATCAACGAGTTTGTCGATGAGCTTGAAGAATTGCCCAGTGCCGAGTTTCATTGGACGGGTCAGTCGTTACTCGGCGATAGTCTGACATTCTATAGTGACACTCAGGTAGGCCGATTTCGTGAGCGTTATTCAGAAAATGCACCTGGGGGTTCGCAGCAGTTTTTTTCTTTAATAACAACGAGAAACGAGCTTGATATACCTTTGATGTTTGGCGGTTTGAAGGTTGTACCTTTTGTGGCCGGGACGGGGGCGTATGAAGACGGACTGGGTTTTTACAGTGAGCTTGACGGCGGCACCGGACAAAGGGAACATGAAGTTTGGTCTGGAGAAGCCGGTGTCCGTATGTCGCCTCAGCCGTACTGGAAGGTTTTTCCCGGTGTCCAATCGGAAATGTGGGATTTAAATCAGCTTAGGCATATTATCAGGCCGTATTTGACGGCTGCGGCTTACACTGAAACCGACTCGGTTATCGAACAACGTGATACCTTGAGCGTAGGTATCTCACAGAGGCTGCAAACTAAAAGAGGCACCGGTGATAATATGCGAACCGTTGACTGGATGTGGCTGGATATGAACGTTACATGGGTGAATGATTCTGATGATGAAGCAGAAACAGCAGGGGCCGACAGGTTTATCTGGAACAAGCCGTTTATTCCGCTGCTCAACAGGCACAACCCAATGTTGAACCCACGAGACAGGTACGACAGGCGCAACGGTGATATATTCGGACCGAGGCGCAATTATTTCGGAGCCGACTATATATGGCGTCTGAGTGATACAACCGCGGTCCTCTCTGATATGAATTTTGATATACAAAGCGGTGTGGTACAGCAATATAATGTTGGTTTTTCGCACTTTCGATGGCCTGATTTGAGTTATTATTTAGGCAGCAGATATTTAAGACGGCTTGATAATGGGTACGGTGAACATGGCTCTAATGCGTTTACTTTTGCGGCTACGTATGTGCTCGACCCGCGATACACACTTGTTTATTCCGGACAGCTTGATTTTGACTATGGCAAGACTGTACGGAGTGATTTAACGCTTATAAGGCAGTATCACAGGATATACTGTGGTATTACATATAGCGCCGATGCCTCTTTAGACAGGCAGGCAATAGTATTTAGTATCTGGCCTCAGGGAGTGCCGGATTTAGCGATTGGCTCGGGAAGATATATGGGAACGAGCGGTTCGGCTGAGTACTAATTATTATTGATTCGGCCCGTGTTAATGTCCGATATTGGATATTTATGAGTGTATAGAATGTGTGGTTAAATATTTTTTTAGCCTTAAGATAATTTTGAGGGATTTAAGGAGAATGTAATGGCATTGGTTAATACCAAGAAGATGTTCGAGATGGCTTACAAGAACGGCTATGCAGTCGGTGCGTTCAATGTGAATAATATGGAAATCACGCAGGGTATTATTGATGCGGTGGCTGAAGAAAAGGCCCCGCTTATCCTGCAGGTTTCGAAGGGGGCACGTGAATACGCCAAGATAAGCTATTTAAAAGCGATTATTAACGTGGTAGTGGAGGAAAATCCGGATATTCCTGTCGCAATAAACCTTGACCACGGTGATACATTTGAGACCTGTAAGCAATTTGTCGATGATGGTTTTACGTCGGTGATGATAGATGCTTCACACAAGCCGTTTGAAGAAAATATTGCAATTACGAAAAAGGTAGTTGAGTATGCACATGCCCGGGATGTCGTTGTCGAAGCCGAATTGGGCCAGTTGGGTGGTATCGAGGAAGACGTCGTTGGTGTCTCTGAAGATGATATAAGCAAACACCTGGCCGACCCGAATCAGGTTGAAGAATTTGTCGAAAAATCAGGGGTGGATTCCCTGGCGGTAGCTATAGGTACCAGCCACGGCGCCTACAAGTTTAAGAAGGAACCGAAGCTGGCTTTTGATGTTATACAGCAGATATCAGAGAAGCTGCCTGGTTTTCCGCTGGTTATGCACGGCTCCAGCAGTGTGCTGAAGGAGTTCAAAGACCTTATCAATAAGTACGGCGGGGATATGCCGAATGCAATGGGCGTGCCCGAGGATGCCATCAGCAAGGCGGTAAAGATGGCAGTCTGCAAGGTGAACATTGATACGGATCTGCGAATGGCGCTGACGGCGAAGATCAGGCAGGTCTTTGCGGAAAAACCCGGCGAGTTTGACCCGCGTAAGTATCTGGGACCGGGCAGAGCGGCTATTAAGGAGATGGTCAAGCATAAGCTGCACGTTTTGGGCTGCGCCGGAAAAGCGGCCGAATGCGTATAGATTGTCTGTGCTTCCTGCTGCTTTGCTTTGTAGAAAGCAAAGTAGTGTCGGATGATTGATATTTTAATAGTGGAAATCAGGGATTAGAAAAACGGAAATAGAAAATGGACTACTTATTTTTACGAAATTCAAGAAACGGGGTTTTTGGGATGAAAAGGATATACTTAATTGGTCTATGCTGCTTTGCATCGTTTTTGTTGTTTGCCTGTTACGGCTTTAGGGCTCAAACGAACAATGCAGTAGCGTTGCAGTCCGCGTCGGTAACGGTTGTCGGTGAGTCTGCTGTACTGATAGAACAGATTTGTTCAGAGATTTATGAAGGTGATTTTGCCAGCGCGCGAGGGCTTGTCAAGAGAAGCAATAAATCTAATAGTGCAGCAATCGGCCAACTGGCGAATGTTATTTCCGAGTATGAAGTGACAGAAGAGAAGCGCCGTATAGCACTAAAGGCCGCTTATGAAGAGCAGTTGGCAGAGCTGGAAAAATTTAAGGCCGAGAAGAATATTGATGACATAAACGATGTCAATGATATTGTTGATGCGCTTTCGGCCATCAACCAGGCGTGTGAGTTTGCTGACGAGGAGCAGAAAGCAAAGCTTCTGTCTGATTCGACTTTGAAAGGGGTATTGCAAAAAGCTATAGATAAGGCCGCCGAATTAGAGATAGAGGGCAAATGGCTTGAGGCATACACAAATTGCTACGTTTGGTTGATGGCGATAGATCCTGACTATGAGGGGTATTCAGATTATGCCGACCAGCTTCTGGATAAGGCTGCTATTGCAGTGTCTTTTGAGGATAGCCCCTGTGAGACCCGCGAGGAGCGTTTCTCGGGCATTAAGAAAGAGATGTTTGTTCGGACGATTGTTTTCTTAGACCTGTATTATGTCAATGTTATTGATTACAACCAAATGGCGACCAAAGCTATTGAGCGGTGCGAATTGTTAGGAGAGGTAATCGGGACATCGTCCCGATTTAGTCTGGATTCACAAAAGACCGAAGCGAACAGCTCTGATGCAGAGCCGTTTGTGCCGCCTGATCGTAGGAAGCTTGCAGCCTGGTCGGCGTCATTAGATGCTCTGTCGGATGAAGTCAGGTCAGCTTCTGAAGGTTCCAGGGGCCTTGACAAGCTAAAGTTTATAGAGATTTTTGATAAGGTTCTACGGCTGAACGAAATGACTGTGGATTTGCCGCAATCAATATTGATTGCGCAGTTTGCAGAGGCGTCGCTTTCGGCACTTGACCCTTATACGGTCATAATCTGGCCCAAGCAGGTGCAGGATTTTGAAAAGATGATGACCAGTGAGTTTACCGGTATCGGGATAGAGATTTCGAAGCCCAAAGGATTATTGACGGTGGCGAGCCTGCTGCCTGATACGCCGGCATACAAATCCGGGCTTGATGCCGGAGACGTAATACAAGCGGTGGACGGGCTTAAAACCAGGGATATGACTCTTAGCTGTGCGGTTCATAAGATAACGGGTCCGAAAGGTACAAAAGTTAAGTTGACAATAGAACGGCCCGGCGAAGAAAAGACCAAGGATATTACGATAGTCAGAGACAGGATAGTTGTTCCGACAATTCGCGGCTGGCAAAGGACCGATTCGGGTCAATGGCGATATATGATTGACCAGAAGAACAAGATCGGTTATGTCCGCCTGACGAGTTTTGCCGCTGAAAGCGCTGCGAGTTTAGAGAAGGTATTGCTTCAGCTCGAATCGCAGGGTTTGAGGGGATTGATTCTGGATTTGCGGTCCAACAGCGGCGGTCTTTTAGACAGCGCAGTTGCGGTAGTTGATAAATTTATAGAAGAAGGATTGATAGTCAAGCGACAACCGGGATTTGGCAGGATGCCGATTTATGAGGATGCTCACAGGAGAAATACACATCCGAATTATCCGTTTGTTATATTGATAAATTCCGGCTCGGCCAGTGCTTCGGAGATTGTGGCCGGTGCGTTGGCCGATGAAAAATATAAGCGCGCAACTCTGGTAGGGACAAGGACCCACGGCAAAGGCAGCGTGCAGGGGATAACGGGCTATCCCGATGATGGAGCACAGTTGAAATATACGATGGCGCATTACCATTTGCCTTCCGACCAGCGGGTTGAAAGCCGGGATGCAGTGAAAAAACTTGGCAGAGAAGATTGGGGTGTCGGGCCGAATGTCGAAGTTGAGCTGAAAAGCAATGAACTTAAAAAAATGATTGAGATGCAGAGGGATAATGACGTGCTGGTTCAGGCCAACCACAATAACGCCAACCATAAGCAGAACAAACATACTGTCGAGGAAACCCTCGAGGCTGACCCGCAATTGGCGGTTGGTCTTTTGATTGTCAGGAGTAAATTGATTCAGGCTGAGGCTCCGGCGCTGGCTCAGCGAGATTGACTCGCGGCTATGGATATGTGTGAATTTTACGAGCGCAGAGGATATGTCCCGTTAGAAATTCTACAATGGGGCGTGTAAAAGGAATTATAAGAATATGATGCAAGAAGAGGTTTCTAACGAGGCAAACAAGTTCGAGAAGCAAAGGCAGGAGAAACTGTCACATATTAAAGAATTCGGAATTGATCCTTACGGCGGCAGATATGAGGGAGCCGAGCCGGCCGAAGATATCAAGCTGAGATTTAAGGACGGAGACGAGGGCCAGCAGGCCAAATGTGCCGGCAGGATTGTGCTGTTAAGGGACATTGGGAAGCTGATTTTTATAACTTTGCGCGACCGCAGCGGTACTATCCAGGTCGGCTTGAGCAAAAAGCTTCTTAGTGAGCAGTGGTCGCTCGCGAAATTGCTGGATCTTGGTGACATAATCGGTGCGTCCGGCCAGTTGGGAAGGACCAAAACCGGTGAAATTACGATATGGGTCGACGATGTTGTTTTTCTAAGCAAGTGCCTGCTGCAGCCGCCGGAGAAATTTCACGGTCTGTCGGATATTGACCAGCGTTACAGGCAGAGATATGTGGATTTGTGGGCTAATCCTGAAGTGATGGAGCGGTTCAAAAACCGCAGCGCAATCGTCTATACAATTCGCGAGCTTCTCAAATCCAAAGGATTTTTGGAAGTCGAAACTCCGATGATGCAGACAATAGCCGGAGGAGCCGCGGCCAAGCCTTTCGTAACGCATCATAATAGTCTGGACATGGATTTGTTTTTGCGGATTTCACCGGAGCTGTTTCTAAAGAGATTGCTCGTTGGAGGAATGGAGAAAGTTTTTGAGATAAATCGAAATTTCCGCAACGAAGGATTGAGCCGGCAGCACAATCCGGAATTTACTATGCTCGAAGTGTATCAGGCCTACGGTGATTACAATGTAATGATGGATTTGACCGAGGAAATTTTCGGGCTTTGTGTGGAGAAATACTGCGAAAGCGAACATGTAAAGTTCGATGATATGACGATAGATTTTACCCGGCCGTGGCGTCGGGCCACATACTCGGAGCTGCTGAAAGAATACAGCGGCTGCGATATTGATGACATCGAGGCTGTCCGGGCAAAAGCAAAACAGCTCGGACTGGAAGCAGATGTGGATGATGCGGTGGTTGTCAATGAAGTATTTGAGACCACTGTCGAGAATAATTTGGTAGCCCCGACATTTGTGATAGATTACCCGGCGGTGCTGTGTCCTTTAGCCAAACGCAGAAAGGACAATCCCAAATTTTCGGAGCGGTTTGAATTGTTTATCGCCCGGATGGAATTGGCGAATGCCTATACGGAGCTGAATGACCCTGCCGAGCAAAATGAGAATTTCCTTACTCAGCTTCGCGGGCAGGAAGAATCCCTGACGAAAATGGACCGGGACTATATCACGGCGTTGAAATACGGCATGCCTCCGGCCGGGGGATTGGGTATTGGGATTGATAGATTGGTTATGGTACTGACCGGTGTTGCGAGCATTCGTGACGTGGTGCTGTTTCCTCTACTGAGACCTGCAAAAGGTTAGAGTTGAGCCCCGGGCAAAATTCGAGGCTGAATATTAGCGGTTAAATACTTACGGCAAATGCGATGTTGAAAATATTTTTATGGCTGCGCTATCTTCGCAAGAAAAAGATAGTATTTCTGAGCATTGCTGCCGTTGCGCTTTCTGTGTCCTTGCTGATAATCGTTTCCAGCCTGTTCTCCGGTTTTATCAATGTATTCGAGCAAGCGGCTGTTGAGGCAATAGGCGAAGTGGTTCTTGATCCTTCGAGCGCTCTTGATCCTTCGGCCAAGTTTGCAAAATATGAGCAGTTTATAGAGCGCTTGGAGCAAACAGAGGCCGTGGAGGCGGCAACGGCGATACTAAAGGCTGAGGGTCTGTTACGGTTGGGTACAGGCAATGTTCGTGCTGTGGCAGTTTGGGGGATTGAGCCCCAGCGACGAGTAAAAGTGATGGGTTTTGACCGTTTTTTGCTCAGACAAAGAGGTTCCGGTGGTAAACCATCTTTCAATATAAAAGGCTCTGAAAACAATGTCGGGGGCTTTGTGGGAATAGGAGTTGTGGCCGAGCCCAACGAAAAGACGGATAAATATGATGTTCAAGCGGTTGAAAAGATGTTTGGTGAGGAAGTTATTCTTACTACCGGGACCGTATCGCCGGCAGACTCGGACAGCGGAACAAGAGCAGAAATTAAAAGAAGAGTGATAAAATTTACAATTGCAGATGTCGTTGAAACCGGAGTCCATCAATTTGATAAAAGTTGTGTTTATCTTCCGATAGAAGAGCTGCGAAAATATTTATACCCTGAGGAGGAGTTACCGGTTGCCAGCCAGATTCAAATCAAACTGGCTAAAGATACCGAGGCTGATGGAGCTGTGGCGGTTATTCGAGGTGTCTGGGAGAGTTTTGTTGAAGATGAGCTGGGGGGCGACCTGTACCTTATAAATGCTGATATTATGACGGCAAAACAGATACAAAGACCGATGGTTCAGGCGTATCGAAAGCAAATGGGGATTTTGTTGTTGATATTTGGTGTTGTGAGCATTGGTGTTGTTATGCTGATATTCTGCATATTTTATATGATAGTCAGGCTTAAGCAGAAGGATATTGCAATAATAAAAAGCTGCGGAGCGGCGGGAAGCTCTGTCGCCTGGATTTTTGTCGGCTTTGGCGCTTGTGTTGGTTTTATTGGCTCGTTGTTTGGAGTCGGGTTGGGATATATTGTTACAAAGAACATTAATACGATTGAGGAGTGGATAAGCATAATCTTCGGGCTCAAGCTGTGGAAAAGTAGTGTATATATATTTAGCAAAATACCAGATGAGGTTAATTGGTTCTGGGCTTTGTGTTTCGTATTGTTGGCAATTGTAGCGGCGGTTATTGGGGCTTTGATTCCGGCGATTGTCGCCGCCGCGACAAAGCCGGTTAAAATTCTAAGATATGAATAATGAATATCGTTCGTGATTGAGATATGCACAAGATTATTCTTGCATTCAGGTATTTTCTTAAAAGACGCATAACGCACTTTGCTGTGCTTGCAGTTGCACTTTGCGTTTTTATTGTTGTTGTTGTGATGACCGTAATGACGGGCCTGGTGAGTGATTTTAAGCAAAAGAACTACAATTTTGTGGGAGATTGTGTCGTCGGAACCGAATCATTGGTCGGCTTTGCGTATTATGAAGAATTTCTAAATATACTTCAGCAGCAGAATGATTTTGTCCAGGCTGTCTCGCCTGTAATTAAGAGCTACGCACTGTTAAGTGCAAAAGGTTCGGAACAAAACAGAGGTCTTGAAATTATGGGCATTGACCCGGTAAGGCATAGCTGGGTTACCGGTTTTGGTAAAACATTGCAGTACCGTACATCTGATGTATCCAGGGCGTTTGAACCATCCTATGACCCGAATCTTTTGGGATGCGTTTTGGGGATTGATATCGCTCTGAGTCGTGATGCCAATAACCGGTATTTTTTTACTCCAAACCCGGCACGTGCGGCTTTTTCTATAAGTTGTTTTCCGCTTACTTCAAGGGGCGCTTTATCAAAAGCCGGTACCGGTCTTGTTAATACAAAAACTTTTTACTACAGCGATGTTTCACAAAGCGGTTTGGCTCATGTGGACATTTCGTTAGTCTATCTGCCCTTCGAACAGGCCCAGGAGCTTTGTGGTATGGACCGGTCGGTAAAAAGAGTCAGTGCCATTCATATAAAGTTTAAGCCTGATGTTAAGCTGCTCGCCGGATGTGAGAAAGTAGATTTGCTGTGGCAAAAATTCAAACAGGATAAGGCCGACGAAAAGCAGGCGTACTTATTGGATACAGTTAAAGTACAAAGCTGGAAGGATTACAGACGTTCGTCCATTGCACCGATGGAGAATGAACAGACCGAGTTGATTGTCATGTTTGCTTTTGTCGGGATTACAAATGTCTTTATTGTTTTAGTTGTATTTTATATGATTATCAGCCATAAGAGTAAAGACATTGGAATATTGAAGAGCATAGGTGTCTCGAATATGGATATTATGGAATTATTTTCCGGTTTCGCTTTGTTGGTTGGTTTTTTAGGCTCTTGTATAGGATTGCTTGGGGGGTGGGTGTTTTTGTTGAAAATAAACCGAATAGAAGCCTGGCTTTTTGAACATTTCGGATTCCAATTGTGGGACAGGACAATGTATGCGATAGAAGATATTCCAAACCGGATGAATCCAAAAGTTCTGTCGATAATTGTCCTTTCGGCGATTGTTGCCTGTTTGGCCGGGGCGCTGATACCGAGCCGGCAGGCGGCGAAGCAAAAGCCAATAGAGACTTTGCAGGTAAACCAGTTTTATTGAACTATTGTTAATTGCTTTGTCGTTATGAACCGGCTTTACGATAACGGCATAATTAATTGGTGATTAGATGAGTGATAACGATTTCATATTAAAGGCCGAGGGGATTCATAAATCTTATCGGATGGGTGCGACCAGGGTCATGGTGCTCAAAGGGGTCGATCTGGCTGTAAAGAAGGGTGAATTTGTGGCAATAATCGGGGCCTCTGGAAGCGGAAAAAGTACACTCCTGCATATATTGGGTGCGTTGGATAAGCCGGATAAAGGGCTCGTTAAGTTTGAGGGCCGGGATTTGAGCCGGCATAGCAGCGGCGAGCTGAACAGGTTCCGCAACAAGATGGTGGGATTTGTATTTCAGTTTTATCATTTGTTGGACGAATTAAATGTGTTGGAAAATGTCTTTCTGCCGGTGATGGCGGGTAAAAGTGTAGTCGGCTGGTTTGGGAGCCGCAGATGGGCTAAAAACCGGGCCAAAGAGTTGCTTGAGCAGTTTGGATTGTCGCAGCGGACTAAACATAAGCCGTATCAATTGTCCGGCGGAGAAAGACAAAGAGTGGCTATCGGCAGGGCCTTGATGAATGAGCCGAGACTGCTTTTGGCGGATGAACCGACGGGAAATCTTGACTCTGCGACAGGAAATGGTATCTTAGAAGTCCTTGAAAAATTGAACAGCCTCGGTCAGACGATTGTGATGGTTACCCATGATGAGAGGATTGCACAAAGGGCCGGGAGAATAGTAACATTGGTCGATGGAAAAATAGAACACAAGAGCATAAAGGATTTGTAGGTTGGGTGCTTGTGTTGCTTTGGAGAGTGTTATGGCATTGAAAATTTGGCTTGACGGAAAACTTGTTGACCAGGCGGACGCAAAAATATCCGTCTTTGACCATGGCCTGCTTTACGGTGACGGGGTCTTTGAGGGGATTCGTGTATATAACAGTAGAGTATTTGAATTAGATGCCCATATAAGGCGGCTTTATGACTCAGCGAAGGCTATACGTCTTGATATCTCGATGAGCCCGGGCAAGCTTATCAGTGAGGTTGAAAAAACCGTTGAAGCCAATGGTGTTATTGACGGTTACATTCGGCTGCTTGTTACGCGCGGCATTGGAACTTTGGGATTGAATCCCTTCGTCTGTGAGAACAGCAGTGTAATTATCATAGCTGATAACATTCAGCTTTATCCGGAAGAGCTGTATGAAAAAGGGATGAAGGTAATCAGTGCGACTACGGTTCGTAATCATCCTTTGGCGATTCCGCCTCAGGTCAAGAGCCTGAATTACCTGAATAACATCCTGGCCAAGATTGAAGCGCTGGACTACGAGGTGCCGGAAGCGATTATGTATAACCACGAAGGGTATGTGGCCGAAGCGACCGGTGATAATGTTTTTATCGTCAGGGATGGTGTGATTTACACCCCGCCGGCTGAAGCAGGTTCGCTGGAAGGAATAACGCGGAGTGTCGTTATCAGGCTGGCCAGAGAAAACAATCTTGAGGTTATTGAAAAGAATCTGACGAGATTTGATTTATATGTTTGCGATGAATTTTTCCTCACCGGCACGGCTGCCGAGGTCATTGGCATTGTCGAGATTGACGGCAGGATTATCGGTAACGGCAAGCCGGGGCCTATCACAAAATTATTGAGAAAAAAATTCTTCAAATATGCCCACGGCAAGAAGTTGTGAGTTTTGAGTCTTTAGTTGTAACTCAGAATTCAAAACTTAAAACTATGAGTTCACCTACCAATATATCCGATGGTGTTTCACAAAGCAGGGTACCTGCTTTTGGGCTTATCGATAGCCATTTAAGACGGGCAAAAAAGCTGATCAATGAGCAGATGACCGGGCCTGCGGAAGCGGGGGATATGAACCAGTTGCTCGAACATATGCATTGCCACAGCAGCGAAATGATTCGCCCCGGTCTGGTTTTGCTTGCAGGTAAGTGTTGCGGCAAAATCACAGCCGAACATATCCGTGTTGCAGCGATTGTTGAGATAATTCATAATGCTATACTGCTGCACGATGATGTTATCGACATGGGACAAAAACTACATGACAGGCCTTCGGTAAATAATATTTGTGGTAATGAAAACGCGGTATTGTTGGGGGATTTTTTGTTAGGTCGGGTTTTTCAGATGTGTGCCGAGCTGAAGCCCCAGGTAAATGAGGTGATTGCCGGTGCAGCGGTTCGGATATGCGAGGGCCAGTTGAGACAGATAGCTCAAAGGCGGAATTGGCAATTAAGCGAGTCGGAATATATTGACATTATCACCGAAAAAAGTGCAGTTATCTTTAGCACCGCCTGCCGTCTTGGCGCGCTTTTGTCACACGGGACCGAGCCCCAGACTCAGTCGTTGGCTGAATATGGTTTGAACGCCGGCATTGCGTATCAAATTACCGACGATTTGCTCGAGGTAATTGGGGATGAAAACGGAACGGAAAAAATGGCAGACAATGACATTGGCAAACGTAAGCTGAACCTGGTTTTTATACATTTGTTGAGTTCGGTTGACGAGAAGGAGAAAGAGGCGGTTATAAATTCGTATTTCGAACAAACAGACGCCCAATACGATAAGGATGCTCTGGCGAAGATGTTAAGACGTTATAGTAGTCTGGAATACATGAGGGCTCGGGCGCAAGACTTTGTTGCTGAGTCGGTCGGGGTGTTGGGGGCTTTGAAAGAAAGCGATGCCAAAGATGCTCTGATTGAGACGGTGAAATTTATGGCCTCCAGAACAACATAGTGTCGGTTCATTTAGTGGGCTGATGTAATGAGCAAACAAAAAAAGGCCGGCTTTTTAAGACCGGCCTTTTTTACTTATATTACTTAGTCGTTTTAGAATGCGTACTTCAGACCAACGCTGACCCAGGTGAGATCCTCATCAGGATTGACCGATTTTTCAGGGGTATTTTGATGGTAAACACCCGGCGTCAAAGTAAGATTGTTGCCGAGGTCGAAATCTGTTGAGACCCCAAAGACAAAATGCGACAAATCGTGGTCAACGCCAATGCCACCGGCACCTTCGTTCCAGACCGCTGCTGCGGACAGATGAAGGATTTGCTCCGGAAGGTCGGGGAGCAGGTCCTCAATGGGCAGGTCGTAGCCAAGTCCAAGGATATGTACCCAGCCGGAAATATCACCCATAGGCGTTCCGCGTGCAGAGGCTGGTGAGCTGGGACGACCGCTTTCAGATTTCCACATTCTAACAATGGTGTAGCTCGGGACGACACCTGCCGGGCAGATTTCCGGCCAGGAAAGAGAGGCAAATAATTCCTGCGTATCTACCAAACTGCTGGGTTGATCAGGGAAGTCATAATACGTCCATCCAATCGTGTAGTTCGTGGCGTAAGTCTCATATTCAAGGCAACTACCGCCATAAGTTAAGGTCAGCCATAGTTCCTCGGCATTGACGAGACTACCGTTACCTACTGAACCAGAATTCATCAAAACCCACTTTACACTTGCACCGAGCCCCGTTCCATAAAGGTCAAGATTCAGAGTAGATTCAGTTGCGCCTCTGCCATGAGCCCCGGGATCCCTATCGATACCGTACCATGTATATGCGCTGCGGTAGGTTGCATCGATAGTTCCGGTAAGCTCACCTTCCTGTGCCTGGGCAAAAACCGCTGTACTCAAGAAAATTACGACAGCTAACAAAATTCCTTTCTTCATATTGTTCTCCTTTAAAAACTAATCTCCATATATTATTTCCCTGCTACGTGAAACGTCACTATATTACGCTATAAGATTAAACCACCTACCACCTGTCTAAGAAGTTTATCGGCTCATGGCTGTAAATCAAATAAAAAAAAGTTTTTTTTATATTTTTTTTATTTTCTGTATGTGGGATAACAGGGCGAAAAACCGGCCTCAGAATTGCTCGTTCGTGTCCCGAATTAACTTTCGACAGTTTTGAGCATTTTTCATATAATATAGGACTATGATAAAAAACAAGGGCGGTAAAACTCTGTTCAGCGGCTCTGAAGAGGCGAATATCGGCTCAGTGGCGCCCCTGGCGGCTCGGATGAGACCGAGAAGGCTTAATGAATTTATCGGACAAAAACATTTTCTCGGGTCCGATAAGCTTTTAACGAGGATGCTCGAGGCGGACAGGCTCAGCAGCCTGATATTTTATGGCCCTCCGGGGGTCGGCAAGACGTCTTTGGCGGCGGTAATTGCAAACTACACCAAGGCGGAATTTTACTATCTCAGCGCTCCTGCGGCCAGTGTGAAAGATATTCGGCAGATAATCGAGCGCGCCCGTGGCAGACTCGCAGTGGACAAAACGAGGACAGTGCTTTTTATCGACGAAATTCACCGCTTCAACCGTGCCCAGCAGGATGTCCTGCTGGACGATGTCGAGGCGGGCGTTTTGATCCTCATAGGCGCCACAACGGAAAATCCGTTTTTTTCAGTCAATTCACCGTTGATATCCCGTAGCACTGTATTTCATTTTGAGCCATTGAAACAGGAAGATATTTTGCAATTGCTGAAGATGGCAATTACCGATTCCGAGCGGGGACTCGGTAAGCTTGATATCGAGGCAGACCAGAAAGCACTGAATTTTTTAGCGGTTATGTGCGATGGGGATGCCAGAAAGGCACTGACGGCTCTTGAGGTGGGCGTGTTGTCGCAGGGGGCACGAAAACATAATGCGAAAATAAAATTTAATCTGGAAGTTGCGACCGAGTCGATACAACAGAAGACGATTGACTACAACGGCACGGGCGATACGCATTATGATCTGGCAAGTGCTTTGCAGAAGAGCATGCGGGGTTCGGACCCTGACGCCACGGTTTACTGGCTTGCCCGTATGTTAACGGGTGGGGAAGATACGCGTTTTATCGCCCGGAGGATTGCGATTTGTGCTGCTGAAGACGTAGGAAACGCCGATCCGATGGCAACTGTGTTAGCTGCGGCGGCGCTTCAGATATCTGAGTTTGTTGGTTTGCCGGAAGCCCAGTTGGCACTGGCTCAGGCGGCTTTGTACATTGCGTGTGCGCCAAAATCGAACGCGGCAGCTTGTGCTGTATGGTCGGCGATGTCGGATGTAAAACAGCAGCCGACTAAACAAGTGCCGAAACATTTGAAAGACAGCCACTATTCGGCTGCAAAAAAGCTGGGTTTTGGGGCTGATTACAAGTATCCGCACAACTTTAAGGACGGTTTCGTGCCTCAGGAATATCTTCCGGCCCAGGTGAAGAAAAAATATTACATGCCGAAAGATATCGGTTGTGAAAAAAATATTAAGCGCTATTTACAAAAGTTGCAAAGCTTGTTACAAAACAACAAACCTGTCGAAGACAATACCGTAGAGAAGGATAGGTAAATGGACAAAGCTAAGTTGCGCCGGGAGTTACAGAACTGTCTGCTTTCTATAACATCCCAGCAGAGGAGTGAAAAAAGCCGGAAAGCCTGCCAGAATTTGGTTTCGATACCACAATTTCAAAGCGCATCGATGATTATGATGTTTTTGTCTCTTCCGCACGAGGTTGATACGTCCGAGGCAATACTGAACGCATGGCAGCTTGGTAAGGCCGTAGCAGTGCCGAAGGTTTCCTTCCAGCAAAGGCATATGATAGCTGTACAGATAAACTCACTGGAAACGGGGATTTCGACCGAAGCATCCGGCCTGCAAAATCCAGTAGCAGGGGTACCGGTGGCATTTGAGGAGATTGATTTGGTGGTAACGCCGGGGTTGGGATTTGACAAAAAGGGCAATCGACTTGGCCGGGGCGGTTCATATTACGACAGGTTTTTCGCTAATACCGAACTTAAGGCTTCCAGATGCGGATTTGGTTTTGCAGAGCAGTTAGTTGAGACAATACCGGTGGCAGAGCATGATGAGCCGGTAGATATTTTAGTTACGGAAAAGGAAATAATATATATTAAGAAGCCCCGCGAGGCGAAAATCCAATAACTCAAAAGGAGAATAAAATGGCTCGTCGTTCTCAACGTCTGCGAGGCAGACGAAGACCCCAGCAACGCTGGAGATATATCATTCCAGTTTTGCTTATCGTTGGTTTGGTTCTTGCTATTAAATATGGTCCTTTCGGTAAAGACAAAGATCCGAATGATATTACCGATATCACACCTAAGGCCAATATGTCGGAAGTGGAAGAAAAAGAGCCGGAGGTGGCGAAGGAACTGGAACCACTGCCGGAACGCTTGCCGGAACCAATTCCGGAGCCAATTCCTGAGCCGGAGCCAAAATTGCCGGTAGTTGAAACGAAACCGGATTTGCCTATTGCACCTTTGCAGGATGTTGCACCTAATTCGGAAGCTGCAGCGCTGATCGCCGAAGCCGCAGCGCTGCTCAGAGAAAGGCCCGAGAGGGTTATAGATGCCCGTACAAAGTTGACCGAGGCGTTTCGAATGCCTTTGAATAAACAGCAGCGGGCATTTGTGAAGGAGCAGTTGACCGACCTTGCCGATAAATGGCTGTTCAGCAAGACTATTTACCCTGATGACAAGCTTTGCGGCAGTTATAAGGTCAAGCCGGGTGATTTACTTTCTACAATTGCCAAGAAGTATAAAGTCCCCTGGGAAATTCTTTTGGGCATTAATAAAATCAGCAGGCCCGAGGTATTGCGGGCTGGTGATACGATAAAAGTCGTCAGTGGTCCGTTCCATGTGAGAGTAGATCGTTCGTCTTTTATTATGGATTTGTATCTTCAGGACAAAACTTTTGTTCGGAGTTTTCGTGTTGGTCTGGGCAAGCCCGGAAACGATACACCGACAGGGCTCTGGCGGGTCAAGTCCGATGGAAAGCTCATCAGCCCCCCGTGGCCGGACCCGGACTCACGCAAAATTTATTATGCCGAGGACCCGGACTATCCTTTGGGCTCAAGATGGATTGGGCTGGATGGTCTCGAAGGAAATGCCAAAGGCAGGACCGGTTTTGGTATTCACGGCACAAAGGACTCGGAACAAATAGGCAAAGCGGATTCACGAGGATGTATCAGAATGTACAATGGCGATGTTATACGAATGTATGAGCTGTTGGAGCCGAGCCTTTCAACAGTGACAGTGGTGGAATAAGGTATTATTTTCAAGCTAAATCACAAAATGAGGTTCTGAGACGAGAGTGTGCTTTTTCGACCGTCTCGTTGAAGCAACAGGTGTTTTTGTCTTTTGTTTTTGCCCCTTTAGTGTGTTTCTTTCCCAGAATACCCCGTCGCTATAGCCTTGAATTGTCATATCAAGCCCTGCTGAGTGCAGGCGTTTTGCGGCGAGCAGGCAATATTCGGTTTCAATCTCAAAGCCAAGGAATTTACGATTCAGCTTTTTAGCCGCGACAAGACTGCTGCCGACGCCCATGAAGGGGTCGAATACAAAGTCGTTTTCATTCGTGCTTGCCAGGATTAATTTGGCTAACAGCTTTTCGGGCTTTTGTGTCGGGTGGTCTGTGTTTTCCGGCATTGACCAGAAGGGCACAGTTATATCGTTCCATAAATTTGACGGATGTGTGAGACGAAACTGGCCATCGGATGTTTTATTCCAGTCTTTTGGTTCACCGTTTGTGTCGGTATATGGTGCGAGCACTCTGCGTTTTAACTTTATGTTTTCAACATTGAATACATAATCGTCGGAGACGGTGGCGAACCAAATATCCTCCGAAGCGTTTTTGAAGTTTCTTTTCGCGCCTCTGCCTTTTTCCCTTTCCCATGTGATTCGATTTCTTACCTTAAGCAGCTTATCCAGCACAAGATGGACCGCGGTTGACGAAAACCACTCAGAGCAAACATAGACCGAGGCAGTGTTTTTAAGTGTGGGCAGCAATTTGACCATCAGGTTTTCGAGCCATTCGGCGTACTGTGTAATGCTCTTTTTTCTAAAGGTGTTTGAGTTGAAGGTTTTTGTAAGATTGTATGGCGGATCCAGTATCAGCAGGTCAACAAAGTTCTCCGGTAGCAAAGTAAGTGCTTCGAAAGTGTCCTGATTTACTATTTTGTTTTCGAGGGTATTTACAGACGCATGTTTGGAAAAGTGAATCAAATTCGTGCTGTAACGTTCTGTTTCCTCGCGGCTGAGTGTTATTGTTCGATTTCTATGTGCCCGGACCTTTTTCACGGCGATAATGCGATCTTTTCGTAAATGACCCTCAGGCGGCATATATTTCTTTTCCTTCTTTTAGAACAGTTCTATAAATTAAGCCGATATTATCTTTATGCTTCTCTAAAATACTTGGTGTTGACACTAAGACATCAAATGGAACCCCTAATCCTCTGATTTGCCGATATAACAGTTGTGCAGTTCGCCGGCAATGAAACCTTCGGGCATCGCGACCAGAACATCAATGTCGCTTTCCGGATTTGGTTTGTCTTGGGTATATGAACCAAAAAGAATTATCTTTAGCGGGTGTACAGCTTCAACAATTTTTTGTACAAGTGCTTCAATTACTTTAGGATTGGACAGCATAATTAACCTCAAATCTGACCATTTGAGCTTTTTTAGGCCGATTCTTTTTTTATTTGTTGTTTTGCTGTTATCAGTTCGGCTTTGCCCTCGACAATATCGCGGTTGATGACGTATTTAACGGGCTTTGGTTCTTCGGGTAGTTGGTACATAAGGTCGATCATCAACTCCTCTGTGATCGCGCGAAGTGCCCGGGCGCCGGTGTCACGCTTGAGGGCTTTCTGGGCCAGGGCGTGCAGGCCGTCTTTGGTAAACTCAAGCTCGGCGTTTTCCATCTCGAAAAATCTTTGATACTGCTTGCAAAGCGCATTCTTCGGCTCAGTCAAAATATCTATAAGCGCATTTTCATCGAGAGTTGTAAGAGTTGTAATTACAGGAAGCCGGCCAACCATTTCAGGAATCATTCCATACTCGATGATATCCTCCGGTATTACCTGCTGCAGGATGTCGCTGTATTCGGTTTTTTCATCGGTTTTACCGGCCAGTTCGGAATTGAAGCCAATCATTTTTTTGCCGAGCCGCTTTTTGATAATATTTTCCAGGCCTACAAAGGTTCCGCCGCATATAAAAAGTATCTGCGTGGTGTCGATTTGTATGTATGACTGCTCGGGATGTTTTCTGCCGCCTTGAGGTGGGATGTTTGCTGTGGTCCCTTCGAGCATTTTTAACAGGGCCTGTTGAACGCCTTCTCCGGATACGTCACGTGTAATTGAGATGTTCTGAGACGTTTTGCCGACCTTATCAATTTCATCGATATAGACGATTCCCCGTTGTGCCGTTTCTATGTCGTAGTCTGCGGCCTGGAGCAAACGCAAAAGGAAGTTCTCAACGTCTTCACCGACGTAGCCGGCTTCTGTAACGGTGGTCGCGTCACATATTGCGAAGGGTACTTCCAGTTTATGTGCGAGCGTGCGGGCAAGGAGGGTTTTGCCGGAACCGGTCGGGCCGATTAAGAGAACGTTGGATTTGTCTATCTCAATGTCGCTGTCGTTGCTGTCTGTGTGCATCAGCCGTTTGTAGTGGTTATGGACGGCGACTGAAAGATATTTTTTGGCATGTTCCTGGCCGATTACATACTGGTCCAGATATTCTTTTATTGTTCTCGGTTTGGGCATTTCTCCAAGGCTTACGCTGCCCATGCCGGTACGCTTGCGGTTTTGGCGGATGATGTTGTGGCACAGCTCAACACATTCCGGACAAATATAGACTTTACTGGGGCCTTCTATGAGCGTGTCAGACTGAGTAGCAGCTCTGCCGCAGAAACTGCAGATTGCCTTGGTTTTTTTAGTATTTGTTTGCTTGGCCATTTTTCAGCTTCCCAATCTCAGGTTAAATCTTATTCTTTTTCTTTTTTAGACATTGTATCTCATGGTGGATATTTATGCAAGTATTTACGAAAACCTTTGGTGTTGTCCGGGACGTCTTTATTTGGCATTTTTGCCGGTCAGTTGACTTTTTTTGAGGGAAAACGTGTAGATGGGCTCATTATCGATGCTGATTATTTTGTAAGTTACCTGTGGGTCGGGTATAGAAGTATCAAACTGGAGCATTCCGAATGAGCATTTCTTGTTGTAGCCGAATAAAGAGCCGGGCATTACTTTGTGTGTGTGGATGTTAGTCAGTTTTGAACTTTCGAATTCATACAGCGGATATCCCTCCGGCCTTTCAATCTTCCAGATGTCGGAGCGATGGCGGTCGGCTGAGAGGAGTATTACTCCGTCAATCTTGTTGGATTCAAGAAAGGAAAAAATCTGCTCTCGTTCTGTTTTATAACCCTGCCATGGGTCTCGACTGCCGGGCTTGGCGCCGTAAGACCAGGGCACGGGCGAAGCGAGAACTTTGAAAGTCGCTTTAGAGGACTTCAATTTTTTTAATAGCCATACTTTCTGGGCATCGCCGAGCATCGAGGGATTCGTAACCTTGGATTTGGTACGATAATAGCGGCCATCCAGCATAAAGAAATCGACATCGCCGATGGAGAAATCAAACCAGCAGCCCGGTTGTTCTTCCCCTCCGGCGTAGTAAGGGTTGACCCAGTTGTTGACAAATGTGCGCCAGACAGGAATCTTCCAGTAGGGCTTGAGGATTTCAGGTCCGCCCCCGGCATCGTTGATTGTGAAGTCGTGGTCGTCCCAGATGGCATAGATGGCCGTCGAGGCGGCAAAATCCTGGAATTCGAGACGGGATTGGCGCCGATAATAGCAATATTGCTGGACCGCCTGTCTTGTAGGATTATCGATATATACGTTGTCGCCGAGCAGGAGAAATGCAAGCAGATTGTGAGAGGTAATCGTATCCCACATTCTTTCGTACTGTGGAGTGAAGCCCGCCCCGCCCCCGAAGCCAATCCAAAATTGACTTGGGGCCCCCGAAGCTGGAAAAGTACGGAACGCCCACTGTCTCGGTTGAATCCTGCTGTCCACCAACAGTTTGTAGTAGTAGTGGGTATCGGGCTTTAAGCCGCTGACGGCAATCACGGCCGTAAAGTCGTTGGCCTTATTTGTCGTTACGATGGCGGAGCTGATTGTTGATTTCGCATTTCCAGAGGTTCTGATGAGGACCTGTACAGGCACTTCATTGGCTGTGCGCACCCAGAACTTCGCGCTGTTATCAGTAACGCACCCGAGCATAGGCCCGTGCAGGAGCTCGACGTTATGTTTTTGGGCCAATTCCTTAAACTCGGCGCTGTCGGTCAGAGGTTTTAACAAGTCTCTGGGACCGGCGAGGAAACGGTTGAATTGAAGTCCCTCTTCGAGGGCTTTATTCACATAGGCCAGAGCTGTGGTTATATTATTTTTTTGGGTGTAGGCCACTGCAAGGCCATACATGGATTCGAGGTCTTTTGGGTGTTTGCTAAGATAGTCCTCGAAGTGTTTTATGGCAGCGTCATACTGGCCGTCAACGATTTGTGAAATTGCATCTCGGCTTATTAACTTATATTGTTCCTGGGCACTGGCTACAGGGACAAAAAAGAATAAAATCACCAGACATATAAGCGACAATAGCCAGTTTTTTTTATTTGCTGCTTCGCGTAGCAGCTTGCTATGCAGCAAACCTTTCCGATTCATTTTATTCCTCCGGCTTATATTTTTCTGTGCCTTGTTTACTCAAACCTTGCAGCATGCTTTGATAAATTCGGCGCCGCTTTGCAGGGCTTTGATATTTACCGGCAGTGTTTTATGGTATCGTTTTGCAAGTACATTGGGCAGAGCTTGGCCGGCCTGGTCGGCTGTGAGGTATTCCCGCTTTTGCAGATACGCACCCAAAGCTACCATATTGGCGCTTTTATGGCTGCCTAATTCAACGGCCAGCTCATCGGCAGGTATGGAAATTATCTCGATTGTCTCGTCCAGTTGCGGTTCTGTGTCAATCAGGGAGCTGTTCATTATTAGCAGGCCGTGCTTTTTGAGACGTGGGCCGAATTTATTCAGCGAGGCCTTGTTCATTACAATTAGTGAGTCGGGTTTTGCGACGACGGGACAGGCGATTTTTGTCTCTGCGATAATCACCATGCAATTAGCGGTACCCCCTCGAACCTCGGCGCCGTAAGAGGGCATATATGTTACCTCTTTGCCGGCCTGCATAGCAGTCTGGGCCAGCAGTTTGCCCGTCAGCATTATTCCCTGACCGCCGAAACCGGCAATGATAATCTCTTCATAAAAACCGTTTGCTGTCATTGTTAGCCCTTAAATCGGCCCAAAGGAAAAACCTTTGTCATTTCATTATCGATCCATTTTGTCGCATTAGCAGGGCTCATTCGCCAGTATGTCGGGCACATGCTGAGCAGCTCAACAAGCGAAAGGCCGGGGGCTTTGTTTATCTTAAGCTCAAAAGCGTGTTTCAGGGCTTTTTTGGCCTTTCGGATATTCGCAGGACTGCTGAGTGCGCATCGCTCGATATAACTTACACCCGGCAGCACGGCCAACAGTTCCGAGACACAAAGAGGATAACCCTCTTCGGCGGCATTCCTGCCTTTAGGCGTTGTCGCTGTTATCTGGTTAACCATTGTTGTCGGAGCCATTTGTCCACCGGTCATTCCAAAGACGGCGTTGTTAATGAATATGACTGTTATCTGCTCGCCCCGATGTCCGGCGTGAAGAATCTCGCCGGCCCCGATACTCGCCAGGTCACCGTCGCCCTGGTAAGAAAAAATTATTTTGTCCGGATTTGTCCTTTTCATACCCGTCGCAACGGCCGGTGCTCTGCCGTGGGCAACCTCTATCATATCGACGTCAATGTAGTCATACTCCAGCACCGCGCAACCTACCGGTGCTATACCGATTGTGATCCCGCGTATGTCGAGTTCATCGATGACCTCCGCAATCAATCGGTGAGCAATACCGTGTCCGCATCCGGGACAATAATGCGTCGGACAATCTTTAAGAGTCGGTGTTCTTTGAAATACTGTTTTCATACTTTTGTCTTTTGTCTTGAGTCTTGTGTCTTATCGTTAATTGCCTTATTTTATCGAGAATCTCGTCAACAGTAGGTACTCCGCCGCCGGGTCTGCCGTAAAATACTACCGGAGCTTTTCCAGCCACGGCCAGTTTTACATCCTCGACCATTTGGCCGGTGCTCATTTCGACGGTCAGGAACAGCCGAAATTCATCAGCGGCTTTGCTGATTTGCTCTGTGGGAAACGGCCACAGGGTAACCGGACGTATCCAGCCGACCTTGATTCCTTCTTCTCTTGCCAGGGTTACTGCGCCGCTGACGATTCTTGCGGCAATGCCATAGGCAACGACGATGATTTCGGCGTCGTCAACCTCGTATTGTTCGCACAGCACTTCATTTTTTTGGATCTGCTTGTATTTGTCATCTAACTTAAAGTTTAGATCTTCCAATACTCCCTCACCGAGCCATAATGAGCGAACGATATTTTGCTCTCTGCCTTTGGCCCCGGTAAGCGCCCAGTCTTTGGGCGGCAATTCCGGACTTGGCTTTTTCTTCAAAACAACCGGCTCCATCATCTGACCCAAAAAGCCGTCTGCAAGGACCATTACGGTCATTCGATATTTATCAGCAAGTTCGAATGCCAGCGGCATACAGTCGGCCATCTCCTGTACACTCGATGGACCAAACACGATGGTTCGGTAGTCACCGTGTCCGCCCCCTCGGGTGGCCTGGAAATAATCGCTCTGTGACGGTGCAATGTTACCCAGGCCCGGGCCTCCCCGCATTACGTTGACCACAACCGCCGGCAGCTCGGCGCCCGAAAGATAACTTATTCCCTCCTGCATTAGACTTATACCGGGACTGGATGAGCTTGTCATAGCTCTTTTGCCGGTTGCCGAAGCTCCAAATACCATATTAATTGCGGCCAGCTCGCTTTCGCTCTGTACAAAAACCCGGCCTTCCTCCGGCATTCTTCGGGACATATAAGCGGGGATTTCGTTTTGCGGTGTAATCGGATATCCGAAGTAAGCGTCGCATCCGGCAAGGATAGCCGCTTCTGCAAGGGCCTCATTGCCGCACATTAAAACCCGCTCTTCTGTACCGATAGAAGTTTGCCCTTTTTCTATCATATTCTCAATCCCTGCTTCCGACGGGGCTTATGCTTTTTCCTTAATTAGACTCGGTTCCGATTTTTTCTCTGGCTCGGCAATTGTCTCGATTTTGCCGGATTCGTTACGAAATACCTCAATTATGGCTTCCGGACAGATAATGGCACAGGCTCCGCAGCCTGTACAGTCCGTATTGTCAGATTGGGCCGGGAAGAAACCGTTTTTATTGGATTTTTTGGAGATTATGATGCTGTTCTTCGGGCATGCCATTATGCACAGGCCGCAGCCTTTGCATCGTTCGATATTAATAATAATTTTGCCTGCCATCAGGATAACTACTCATAAATTTGTCTATTGTTTATTCAATTTGTGGATTCTAACAGGCATTAGCACCCTTGTAAAGTCAAAAGAGGATTAAATAGATGCCCATATAATTATCCAGGTGGCGGTAAAACAAATTCTGTGGACTATTTTCGATGTTTGAATTGTACTTTTGCTGCGGCTTACACGCATTTGGCATAACAACTCGCTGGACACGAATGACATAAAAGCTTACACTAATCGGGGCAGATAACATTAGTTCTGCGTCATTTTACCCTGAAACGGATTTTGCGAAAGTCTCAAAATGAAGACAATTAAACTCAAAGGCGGCTACGCAGTCACGCCGAACAGCGTTGAACGTGCCGATGTTATTATGCGCGACGGCAGAGTCGAATTTGCTGCCGGCAAAGACGACTGCAACGAAATCATCGATATCACCGGCAAATATGTCGTGCCGGGATTTGTTGACATACATTTTCACGGTTACAACCTCTTTGAATTCACCAGCGGTCTTTATGACCCAAAATCCGAGACCTTTGATAATAGTCCCTCTGCGTATGAATATGGCCTGGATATGCTCAGAAAGACCCTGGCGAGATTCGGCGTGACAGGTTTTTACATAGGGACCTGGGCCAGCCCGGTTGAGAATCTGCGACATTGTTTTGCACAGCTATATAATTATCTGAGTAAACCGCAAACCCGGCCGGGGGCCAGGCTTTTGGGCGGACTTTTAGAGGGTAGTTTCATTAATCCTCAGATGGCCGGTGCTCAAAATCCTGACCTGGTTCTTGAATTTGTCACCGACTCCTTCGATAGCATCGACGACAAAGGGACAATCAAGCTGGCCAACGTGGTGCCGGATTTTGGACAAGCCGGCTTTGAGCTGATTGATTATCTCACAAACAAAGGTATCGTGGTAGGTGCCGGACACTGCAATGCAACCTGTGAGCAGATTGAAGAGGCAATCCGGGCCGGGCTTAAGTACTTCATCCACTTTACCAATGGCCCGACGGGCGGTTCGTACAAGCCGTTCCACGGCGGCGGAGCTATTGAAGCGGTCCTGAAATCCGAGGAGCTTTATGCCGAGCAGATTCTTGACGGCTACCATGTCAACCCCGCCTACGTGAGGGACATCCTGAGGCGAAAAGGCCCGGACAGGATAATCGGGGTAACCGACTGTCTGTTCGCGGCGGGTTCGCACGTCAGGCAGTTCACGGGCGGCGGTATCCGCGGCGCCCTCAGCGAAAGCGGCGACTACTTTCAAGTTGTCGAAAAGCCCGGCACGCTCTTCAGCAGTAATCTTACAATGGACCGCGGATTTGCCAACCTGCTCAATTGGCTCTCGTCGGATATGCAGGGTATCTGGAATCGAAGGCATGATGCGATGCAACTCGATCAGGCCCTTGTTACAGCGGCAAAAATATTGTCAACAAATCCGTGTGTGTTGACCCAAATGGATAAAAAAGGTTACGGCTCGATTGTCGATGGGGCCAGGG
>Ga0307379_10000663_pt1 | contig 56794 bp, 62 predicted proteins | sample UN2MG_FD_202237 | JGI IMG/M metagenome (GOLD analysis project Ga0307379, IMG submission 202237) | Soil microbial communities from Risofladan, Vaasa, Finland - UN-2 | ecosystem: Environmental > Terrestrial > Soil > Coastal area > Acid sulfate soil | place: Finland: Risofladan, Vaasa | collected... | reverse complement strand
TCGCGGCCCCGGGCACGATCACGCCGCACGTGAAGTTCAAGGGCGAGGTCTACGTGCTGACCAAGGAGGAGGGCGGCCGCCACACGCCGTTCTTCAGCGGCTACCGTCCGCAGTTCTACTTCCGCACCACAGACGTCACCGGCAACTCGATGCTGCCCGAGGGCGTGGAGATGGTGATGCCCGGCGATAACGTGACGATCGAGGTGGAGCTCATCACCCCGATCGCGATGGAGAAGGGCCTGCGCTTTGCCATCCGCGAGGGCGGCCGCACCGTCGGCGCCGGAACCATCTCAGATATCATCGAATGAGGGTGAAATGATCGGCGAAAGGATCAGGATTCGACTTAAGGCTTATGACTACCGGGTGCTCGACCAGAGCACAAGCGAGATAGTCGAAACAGCCCGTCGCACGGGGGCCAAAGTCGCAGGGCCCATTCCGCTGCCGACGGTTAAAAACAAATTCTGCGTACTGCGAAGCCCCCACGTCGACAAGAAGAGCCGGGAGCAGTTCGAAATCCGCACACACAAGCGCCTGCTCGACATCCTCGAGCCGACGCCACAGACCGTTGATGCGCTGATGAAGCTCGACCTGCCCGCAGGAGTCGACGTCGAGATCAAAGCTTCGGGAGCACAGCAGTAACCCAGAGGTGAGCAAACGCCATGAGGGGAATCATCGGCAAGAAAATCGGGATGACACAAGCGTTCGACGAGGACGGCAAAGTCAGCCCGGTCACAGTGATCCAGGCAGGCCCCTGCGTAGTCGTGCAGCGCAAGACAGCCGGGCGCGACGGCTACGAGGCGGTGCAGCTCGGCTTCGTCGAGCCGCGCAGCCACAGGAAGACCAGCATGGCCATCCGGGGTCACTTTGGCAGAGCCGGAGTTGAGCCGGTCAAGTACGTCCGCGAGTTCCGGCTTGAAAAGATTGAAGATGAGGTCGAGACCGGCCAGGAAGTCCGCGTCGACGTGCTGCGCGATGTCGAGAAGGTCGACATCACCGGCGTGAGCAAGGGCAAGGGCTTCCAGGGCGTCATCAAGCGCCACGGATTCCACGGCGGCCGCGCCACCCACGGCTCGATGTTCCATCGCGCCCCCGGCGGCATCAGCGGCAGCGCCGATCCGGCCCGCGTCTATCCCGGCACCAAGATGCCCGGAAGGATGGGGGGCGACAAGGTGACGGTACGAAACCTCCAGGTCGTGCGTATCATCGAAGATCAGAACCTGCTGCTGGTGCGAGGTGCCGTCCCCGGCGCCCGCAACGGCTACCTGCTGATCCGCGAATCGCGCGTGAGCAAGCGAAAGGCTGCCGGCAATGCCTAAGATCGAAGTGATAAATCTCAAGGGAGAGAAGGTGGGCAGCGTGGACCTGCCCGACGAGGTCTTCTCCGCCCCGGTGATGCAGCACCTGGTGTGGGAGTCTGTCAGGCATCATCTGGCCCGCAGGCGCGCCGGCACGGCAAGCACCAAGAGCCGTGGCGAGGTCAGCGGCGGCGGGCGCAAGCCCTGGCGTGCCAAGGGCACGGGCCGTGCGCGCGTAGGCTCGATCCGCAACCCGCTGTGGCGCGGCGGCGGCACCGCCCATGGTCCGAAACCACGAAGTTACGACTACCGCCTGCCGAAGAAGGTGCGCAGGGGCGCGCTGCGGTCGATCCTCAGCCAACGCCTCGCCAGCAACCGGCTGCGAGTGGTCGAGAACCTCGAGCCTGAAGAAATGAAAACAAGGGCGTTTGTGGAGACTGCACGCAAGCTGGGCTTAGAAAGCGCCGTGTTCGTGGACCGGCGCGAAAACAGCAAGCTCTGTGGCGCCACGCGCAACGTGCCGACGATGCTCGTCATCGACCATTTCGCCCTCAACCCATACGACCTGATGCGCTTCGAGAACATCGTCTTCTCGCGCGCGGCGGTCGAGAGCGTTAGCGAGGCCCTCAAGCCCCGCGCGCGTAAGCAAGGAGCCTAAGCCGTGAGTGAGGTATTCAGAGTCATTCGCCAGCCGTTCATCACGGAAAAGAGCTCCGCGCTCAAAGACGACGCCAACATCCTCTGCCTTGAGGTGGAGCGCAACGCCACCAAAACCGAAATCAAGCGCGCCGTCGAGCAGGTGTTCAAGGTGAAGGTCGAGTCGGTAAACATTCTCCGGCTCAAGGGAAAGGTGAAGCGGCGCGGCCGCCACGAGGGCAGCCGGCCGCTGCGCAAGAAGGCCTACGTCAGGCTCAAAGAGGGTGAAACTCCGCCCGAATTCTTCGAGTCAACGTAGGGCAGCAAGAAACGGGCCAGCGAGCGAAGCAATCTCTTGCAATCGCTATGCTGGTGTGGTAGAAAGCGACCTCTTGCGCCACGAAAGCGTTAAAAGACGCACGGATAAGGATTTATGGGAATCAAGAAGTACAAGCCGACGTCGCCCGGCAGGCGTTTTCAGACGGTTCTCGACTTCTCGGAGTTGACCACTGACACGCCGCACAAGCCCCTTGTCAAGGGCTTGAAACAGTCGGGTGGACGGAACAACAAGGGGCGGATCTCCGTGCGCTTCCGCGGTGGGGGGCACAAGCGGCGCTACCGCGAGATCGACTTCCGCCGTGACAAGCACGGAGTGCCCGCCAAGGTGGCGACGATCGAGTACGACCCCAATCGCAGCGCCAACATCGCCCTCCTCAATTACCTCGACGGGGAGAAGCGCTACATTCTCGCTCCCAAGGATCTGAAGGTCGGCAGCACGGTGGTCAGCGGACCCGACGTCGACATCACCGTCGGCAACTCGCTGCCCCTTGAGAAGATCCCGCTAGGCACGATGATACACAACGTCGAGCTGAAGAGCGGCAAGGGCGGCCAGCTAGTACGCAGCGCCGGAACCGCCGCACAGCTGATGAGCAAGGAAGGCCGCTATGCCGGCATCCGCCTGCCGAGCGGCGAAGTGCGCCTGGTGCTCCAGCACTGCTACGCGACCATCGGCCAGGTCGGAAATCTCGACCACCAGAACATCAGCATCGGCAAGGCCGGCCGCAAACGCTGGCAGGGACGGATGCCGCACAACCGCGGCGTCTCAATGAACCCCGTCGACCACCCGCTCGGCGGCGGCGAGGGCAAGAGCGCCGGCGGACGGCACCCCGTGAGCCCATGGGGCATGCCGACCAAGGGCTACAAGACCCGTCAGAACCGGCGGACCGACAAGTACATTGTCCGCCGTCGAGGCAAGAAGTGAGGACGCGATGACTAGGTCGATCAAGAAAGGCCCGTTCGTCGATGAGCATCTGCTCAACAAGGTGCTGACGCAGGAAGGATCCGAAAGCGGTGTGACCCGCACCTGGTCGCGCCGCTCGACCATCGTCCCGGAAATGGTTGGGAGGACGCTCGCGGTGCACAACGGCCGCAAGTTCATCCCGATCTTCATCACCGAAAACATGGTCGGGCACAAACTCGGAGAGTTTGCCTCGACCCGGACCTACCGCGGGCACGGCCAGCGGGGCAAGGTGCGGAAGGCATAGAGGGCTGACGATGATAGCTAAAGCAAAAGGGCGCTACCTGAGACACAGCCCGCAAAAGAGCAAACTTGTCCTCGACGAGATCAGGGGCAAGGGCGTCGAGCAGGCGTTCCTTTTCCTGCGCTTCTGCCCAAGGGCGGCCGCGCGCGACGTCGAGAAGATACTCAAGAGCGCTGTGGCCAACGCCCAGCACAAGGACAAGGATCTCGACACCGAGGACATGATCGTCAGCAAGGCCGACGTCGGCCCGGCTCCCGGCCTCAAGCGCTGGCGGGCCCGGGCGCGCGGGCGCGTCGCGCGGATTCTTAAGCGCGCGGCGCACATCAGCATCGAAGTCGACAAGGTTGAAATAGGCAAAGGCAACTAGGGAGGAATAGCGTGGGGCAAAAAGTACATCCTTACGGTTTCCGGCTCGGCTACACCAAGACGTGGCTCAGCCGCTGGTATGCCGAGAAGGAATACGCGGAGCTTCTTCACGAGGACCTGAAGCTGCGCGAACGGCTTAAATCAAGGCTTTACCACGCCGGAGTCTCCCAGATCGAGATAGAACGCGCTGCCAACAAGCTCAATATCAACATCTTCACTTCCAAGCCGGGCATCATCATCGGCAAGAAGGGTGCCGAGGTCGAGGCACTGCGCCGCACCATCGAGGGCCGCACGGGCCGGGAGGTCTTCATCAACATCAACGAAGTCTCCAAACCCGAGCTCGACGCGCAACTGGTCGCCGAGAACATCGCGATCCAGCTCGAGCGGCGCATCGCATTCCGCCGCGCCATGCGCAAGAGCGTCGACAGCGCCCAGCGCTTCGGCGCGCGCGGCATCAAGGCGATGTGTAGCGGCCGCCTCAACGGCGCCGAGATCGCCCGCAGCGAGTGGTACCTCGAGGGGCAGCTACCGCTGCATACCCTCCGTGCCGACATCGACTACGGCTTCGCCGAGGCGAAGACCACCTACGGCGTTATCGGAGTGAAGATCTGGATATATCACGGCGAGATCGAGCCCGGAAAATTCCACGCGTCGCGCGAGAGGCGCGGCTCGATGAAACGGAGCTGATCTGCGGAAGGATAGCTCAAAATGTTGATGCCGAAGAAGATCAAGCACCGCAAGATACAACGTGGCAAGCGCCGCGGCAAGGCGTGGCGCGGCAACACCGTGGCCTTCGGCGAGTACGGCCTCAAGACCACGGAGAACGCCTGGATGACCGCCCGCCAGATAGAGGCGGGACGTATCGCGATCACCCGCCACGTCAAGCGCGGCGGCAAGGTCTGGATCCGCGTGTTCCCCGACAAGCCGATCAGCCGCAAGCCCGCCGAGACCCGCATGGGCAAAGGCAAGGGCGCCCCGGAAGAGTGGGTAGCGGTGATCAGGGCCGGCAAGGTCCTCTACGAACTGGAGGGCGTGCCGGAGGATATCGCGCGCCGCGCGATGCAGCTGGCGGGCCACAAGATGCCGTTCCGCACGGCGTTCTGCACCCGCATTGAGGCAAAGGAGCGTTGACAATGCTGAAGGCGCGTGACCTGCGTGAAGAGACGCTTGAAGAGCTCAAAAAGAGAGTCTCGGACATGGAGGACCAGCTGATGAAGCTGCGCTTCCAGAAGGCTACCGGCCAGATCGACGACGTTCACAAGATTCGCAACGTCGGCAGGGATCTTGCCCGGGTGCTTACCGTGATAAACGAGAAACGCCGCTCCGCGGCGGCTCAGGAGGTCGACAATGCCTGACGCAAAGGCTGCTGCCGAGGCGACCGAGAAGGTCAGGGCCACCCGCGTCGGCACCGTCGTCAAGGCGGCGATGGACAAGACCGTCACGGTGTCGGTCGACAACCCGACGCAGCACCCGACATACAAAAAGATCGTGCGGCGCAGCAAGAAGTTCCTGGTCCACGACGAACACCAGGTTGCCGGAGTGGGCGACGTGGTCAGGATCGTCGAGTGCAGGCCGCGCAGCAAAAGCAAACGCTGGCGACTGCTGGAAATAGTCAGCAAGGCCAAGTGACGACAGGGAGAGATCAGCAATGATCCAGATGGGCACGCGGCTAGTGGTGGCCGACAACAGCGGGGCAAAGACGATCGCCTGTATTCTGCCCAAGGGCGGCGATGTCGGCCGCGTAGCCGGAATCGGCGACATCATCACCGCCTCCGTCAAGGAGGCGCAGCCCAACAGCCCCGTGCGCAAGGGACAGGTTGTCCACGCAGTCGTGGTGCGGACCAAGAAAGAGATCCGCCGCCGCGACGGCAGCTACATCCGGTTCGACCAGAACGCCGCAGTGCTGATCAAGGACGACAAGGAGCCGGTTGGCACCCGGGTTTTCGGGCCCGTCGCGCGCGAGCTGCGGGAGCGCAGTTTCACCAAAATAATCTCCCTTGCTCCAGAAGTGCTGTAAACGGAGACGGACGATGCGCAAAAGCAATGTAAGAAAAGGCGACACCGTGAAGGTCATTGCCGGCAAGGACAGCGGCAAGGGCGGCAAGGTCCTGCGCGTGCTGCGCAATAAGGGCCTCGCCATCGTCGAGCACGTCAACTTTATCAAGAAACATGTCCGTCCCAATCCCCAGCGCAACATCAAGGGCGGAATCATGGAGCGCGAGGCGCCGATGGAGATTTCCAACCTGCGGGTCGTGTGCGGGGAATGCGGCGCCGCCAAGGGATTCAACATCAACGAGCTCGAGAACGGTCGCAAGGTCCGGATCTGCAAAGCCTGTGGCGGCCAGGTCGGCAAGACGGCGTAGAGGAGAGGCTGAAAATGACAGCCCGTTACATGAAAAAATATTTCGAAGAGGTGAAGCCGGCGCTGAGCAAGGAGTTTGGCTACACCTCACCGATGGCCGTGCCGCGCTTCACCAAGATCGTGATCAACATGGGGCTGGGCGAGGGCACTGCTAATCCGAAGGTAATCGAGAGCGCCACCAAGGAACTTGCCCAGATCGCCGGCCAGGCACCGATGGTGCGCAGAGCACGCAAGAGCATCGCCGCCTTCAAGCTGCGCGCGGGCATGGAGATCGGCTGCGCCGTCACCCTGCGCCGCGACAGAATGTTCGAGTTCTACGACAGGCTGGTCAACGTCGCCCTGCCTCGCGTGCGCGACTTCCGGGGCGTGCCCATCAAGGGTTTCGACGGCCGCGGCAACTACACCTTCGGCCTGCGCGACCAGCTGATATTCCCGGAAATTGATTACAGCAAGATCGATAAACTTAAGGGGTTGAGCGTCACCATCGTCACTACCGCAAGAACCGACGAGGAGGCGCACAGGCTTCTACAAATGATGGATTTCCCTTTCCGGCGGTGACGGAGCGGGAAGGACGGAGGAAGAGAGTTGGCTCGAAAGTCAATGATCGCCAAGGCGAAAAGGACTCCGAAATTCAAGGTGCGGGCTTACAACCGCTGCCAGATCTGCGGCAGGCCCAGGGCCTACCTTCGCAAGTTCGGGATCTGCCGTATCTGCTTCCGAAACCTGGCGCTGGAAGGGAAAGTTCCCGGCGTGATCAAGTCGAGCTGGTGAGGTGAGCCGATGATGACCGACCCGATAGCCGACATGCTTACTCGCATCCGCAACGGCGTGGCCGCACGCCACGACAAAGTTGCGATGCCGGCATCGAAGATAAAGCAGCGGATCGCCGAGATCCTGCTCGAGGAAGGCTACATCAACGGCCTTGAGCGGATCGCAGGCGGCGTGCAGGACAACCTGCAGTTGAAGTTGAAATACCACGCCGATAGCGGAGAGAGCCCGATTCACGGATTGCAGCGAGTCTCGCGGCCCGGCCGCAGGGTCTACGCTGGCAGCGACGAGATACCCGCCGTCCTTGGCGGGCTCGGGGTCTCGATAGTTTCGACCAGCAGGGGCGTGATGACCGGCAAGACCGCCAAGGCCTCCCACGTGGGTGGAGAGGTCCTCTGCAAGGTCTGGTAGGAGAGTCACTGATGTCGCGCATTGGAAAAAAACCAATAACGCTGCCGGAGGGCACGAGCGTCGTCTCCATTGTCGAGACGGAAGTGGTTGTCAAGGGCCCCAAGGGGCAGCTTACCAGCCCGCTGATGCCGGGAATCTCCGTCAAGCAGGAGGGCGCCGGGACGCTGATCGTCGATCGAGCTAACGAGGAGAAGCAAACCCGCGCCTATCACGGGCTCTGCCGCAGCCTGCTCAACAACGCGGTGGTCGGCGTCAGCGCCGGCTTCAAGAAGCAGTTGGAAATCCAGGGGATCGGCTACAGAGCGGCGGTCAAGGACATGGCCCTCGAGTTGCAGCTCGGCTACAGCCACCCGATCATCTACCCGATCCCAGAGGGAATCAGCATCAGCGTGGAAAAGAACACTCTGATTACCGTGGAAGGCATCGACAAGCAGCAAGTCGGCCAAGTTGCCGCCGAGATCCGTGCCATGCGGCCGCCCGAAGTCTACAAAGGCAAGGGCATCCGCTACGTCGGAGAGTACGTGCGGCGTAAGGTCGGCAAGGCTGCCGTCGGCGTTTCATGATGAGGTGGATGAGAGATGGCGAAGGATCGTAAGACAGCCAGGAGGCGCGTCCGCTATCGAGTTCGCAAGCGGATAATCGGTACGCCCGACCGCCCGCGCGTGGCGGTCAGCCGCAGCCTGCGCCAACTGCGGATGCAGGCCATAGACGACAGCAACGAGTCAACCCTGGCCTTCGTCTCCTCCCTCGACCCCGACGTTCGCAAGAAACTCAAGGGAAACGGGGGAAACGTCAAGGCTGCCGAAGAGATCGGCGCCAAGATGGCGAAGATTCTTAAGGACAAAGGCTACAAGGAGATAGTCTACGACCGGGGCGGATTCATCTACCACGGGCGAGTTAAGGCTGCCGCCGAGGCGATGCGCAAAGGCGGACTATCATTCTGAGGAATAGGTATAAGGATGTATACGAGGTCAGACCGAGGCAGGGAGAGAAGGCGCGAGCGCCCAAGTCGCACCGATAGCGATCTCATCGATACGGTAGTCCACATCAACCGCGTCACCAAGGTCGTCAAGGGCGGCAAGAACCTCAGCTTCGCGGCACTCGTGGTCGTCGGCGACGGCAAGGGCCGGGTGGGCTACGGTAAGGGCAAGGCGCGAGAGGTGCCATCGGCAATCCGCAAGGGTATCGAGGTCGCCAAGAAGAACATGTTCAGCGTTCCGCTGAAGGGTGCCACCATTCCCCATCAGGTGGTGGGCCGCTTCGGCGCCGGGCAGGTGCTGCTCAAGCCCGCCGGACCCGGCACCGGGGTCATCGCGGGCGGCGCCGTGCGCGCTGTCTGCGAAGCCGCCGGCATCGGCGACATCCTGACCAAGATTATCGGCAGCCCCAACCACTACAACGTCGTCAAGGCCACTTTCGAAGGCCTGAGATCACTGCGCAACGCCGACTCGGTCGCCAGGCTGCGCGGCAAGACGGTCGAGGAGTTGTAACGGATGGCTACGAAGAAGAACAAGGGCGCCACGATCCGCGTGCAGCAGTTCCGCAGCGTTATCGGCTACGATCGCAAGCAGCGCGCGGTGATTAAAGGCATGGGCTTCCGCCGCAGGGAGCAGATCGTTGAGCTGCCCGATAACGAAGCCAGCTGGGGAATGATAAAGAAAGTGCCGCACCTGGTGCGGGTGCTCGAGCCCGAAGGCGAGAGCAAAGGGGAGGAGAAGTCGTGAGCGAGGCCACTAGCAAGAGCGGCGGCTCCAAAAAGAAAGCTGGCGCCGCGGCCACGAAATCGCCAGCCAAGAAGACTACGGCCGCAGCCAAAAACAAGACTGCGGCGGCAGTGCCGGGGCTGGAGCTACACAACCTGCACCCGCCAAAGGGCTCCGTCAAGAACAGGAACCGCAGAGGACGGGGCGAAGGCTCCGGCAGCGGCCGGACTGCCGGACGCGGCCACAAGGGCCAGCGCAGCCGCAGCGGCTTCAGCAGCAAGCGCGGCTTCGAGGGCGGCCAGATGCCGTTGACACGCCGCTTGCCCAAGCGCGGCTTCACCAACATCTTCCGCACTGAATTCGCCGAGATCAACGTTGGAAGGCTGGAAGCCCTTGCCGCGGAAAAAGAAATCACACCGGAGTTGCTCAAGGAACGCGGTTTTGTCAAGAAGCTCAAAGATGGCGTGAAAGTGCTCGGAGTGGGTGAGGTCAAATCCAAACTCAAGGTCAGGGCACACGCCTTCAGCGCAACCGCAAAGCAGAAGATCGAGGCCGCCGGAGGGGTGGCGGAGGTGATCGAGAAGTGATCGAGACGTTCAAGAACATCGCCAGCATTCCCGACCTGCGAAAGCGCCTGCTCTTCGTCGCGCTGATGCTCTTCGTCTTCCGCATCGGGGCACACATCCACGTGCCCGGAGTCGACTGGATCGCGATCAAGAACATCAGGGAAATGGGCGGCGGCGGCTTGATGGACTTCCTCGACCTCTTCAGCGGCCAGGCGCTCAGCAATATGACACTCTTCGCCCTCGGCATCATGCCCTACATCAGCGCGTCGATCATCCTGCAGTTGCTGACGGTCGTCATCCCCTACCTCGAGAAACTGAGCAAGGAGGGCGAGCTGGGGCGCAAAAAGATAACCCAATACACGCGCTACGGCACCGTCCTCATCTCGGTGATTCAGGGCTACGGCATGACGTTCTACTTCCAGAGTTTGCAGACAAGCGAGGGCTCTGTACTCACCGAGGCGGCCCGCGGCAACATGCTCTGGTGGCAGATACTCACGGTGATCACGCTGACCGCCGGCACCGCGTTCATCATGTGGATCGGCGAGCAGATCACCGAGCGCGGCGTCGGCAACGGCATCAGCCTGCTGATCTTCGCAGGCATCGTCGTCGGCCTGCCAGGTGGCGTAGTGGTGATCATCGAAGACCTGATCGGAGCCACCGCCCGCGGCGAGACAGCGATGACGCCGTTCAAGCTTATCCTCTTGCTGATCTTCATGGTCGTCGTGGTCGGAGCGATCGTCTTTGTCGAGCGCGGGCAACGCCGCATCCCGGTCTCCTACGCCAAGCGCGTGGTCGGCCGCAAGATATACGGCGGGCAGAGCACTTATATCCCGCTGCGGATCAATACCGCAGGCGTCATACCCGTCATCTTCGCCTCCTCGATCCTGCTGCTGCCCCAGTGGCTGTTCGACGCAGGCGCCGAAGCGACCGGATGGGACTTCTTTATCAGCCTGTCTAACATGACACAGTACGGCCACACCCTCTATATGATCATCTACGTCGGGGCGATCATCTTCTTCTGCTTCTTCTACACGCAGATCGTCTTCAACCCCAAGGACGTGGCCGACAACATGAAGAAATACGGCTCCTTCATCCCCGGCAAGCGACCGGGGCGCAGGACGGCCGACTACATCGCCACCGTGCTAAACCGAGTCACCACAGCCGGCAGCCTCTACCTCGCTGCCATCGCAATTCTGCCGATATTCCTGCTCTACGGCTTTCGGGTGGAGACCATGCCCTTCGTGGGCAGGTGGCTCAACGGAGTGCTCCCCTACTGGGTCACCCACGGCATGGACATCCCGTTCTACTTCGGCGGCACAAGCTTGCTGATCGTCATCGGCGTTGCGATGGACTTCGTCCAGCAGGTCGAGAGCCAGCTGGTGATGCGCCACTACGACAGCTTCTTCAAAGGCTCGCGGCTGCGCGGGCGCCGGGGTTGAAAAGGTTGATGCGATGCGGCTGATACTGTTGGGACCACCGGGATCGGGCAAGGGGACGCAGGGCGACCTGCTGGTCGGGCGCTATGGCCTTCCCCGGATCAGCACGGGTGACATGCTGCGTGAGGCCGCGTCGGAAGGTTCGGAGCTGGGCATCAAGGCGAAACAATACATGGATGCCGGCGAGCTGGTCCCAGATGAGCTGGTTTTCGGCATCGTTCGAGAACGCCTGTCGCGCGTGGACGCCGGAAACGGTTTCTTCCTGGATGGCTTCCCGCGCAATACAGCCCAGGCGGAAGAGCTCGACGTCGTCTTCGCCGAGATCGGACATGAGATCGAGGCCGCAGTGCTGCTGGATGTGCCGCGCGAGGAGGTGCTGCGCAGGCTGACTGGCAGGCGGATGTGCCCCGTGTGCCACACCGCCTACCACATGGTCTACCACCAGCCCGCGAACGACTGCGTTTGCGATCACGACGGCGCAAAGTTGAGCCAGCGCGACGACGACAGCGAAGAGGTTGTGAGCGAGCGCTTGAGGGTTTATGAGGAACAAACCAAGCCGCTCGTGGATTATTACAAGTCACGGGGCATACTCGTTAAAATCGACGGCACCGGCCCCGTGGAAGAGATCTTTGACAGGATAACCAAGGCCCTATGATCGATGCCAGGCCAATAAACCTGCGCTCGCCGAAGGAAATTGAGGCGATGCGGGAGGCGGGCCGGATCGTTGCCGAGGTGCACGAGATGATCCGCCGCGAGGCCGGGCCCGGCATCACTACCGCCGAGCTTGACGAGATGGCCGAGGAAATCATCCGCAGCCGCGGCGCCATCCCGTCTTTCCTCGGTTACGAGCCGCACGGCAGGAAGCCCTACCCCGCCACGCTCTGCACCAGCATCGACGAACAGATCGTGCACGGGATTCCGGGTGAACGCGTGCTGCGGGAAGGCGAGATACTCAGCGTCGACGTAGGGGCCAAGCTGGGAGATTATCACGGCGATGCCGCACTGACGGTGCCAATAGGCAAGGTCAGCGAGGAAGCGGCGAAGCTGATCCGCGTTACCGAGGAGAGCCTGCGTAAAGGAATCGCGCAGGCACGAGCCGGCAACCGCATCAGCGACATCGGCGCCGCCGTGCAGGCACTCGTTGAGGCCGATGGCTTCAGCGTGGTGCGGGAGTTCGTCGGACACGGCATCGGCAAGGAGATGCACGAGCCGCCCGAGATACCAAACTTCGGGCGGCCCGGCTACGGGGCGCGGATCATGCCTGGCATGGTGTTCGCCATCGAGCCGATGGTCAATGCCGGCGGCTGGCGCATGAGGGAACTCGAGGACGGCTGGACTGCCGTCACTGCTGATGATAGCCTCAGCGCTCACTTTGAGCACACCGTGGCCGTCACCGACGACGGCCCGGTGATTTTGACACTGCCGTAGGGCGGTGTCGGAAGAAGTTTTATGACAAAGAAGGAAGAACCGATCGAAGTCAGGGCGACGGTGCTCGAGCCGCTGCCGAACGCGATGTTCCGCGTTCAGCTCGAGAACAAGCATACGATACTGGCCCACATCTCGGGACGGATGCGCAAGCACTTCATCCGCATCCTGCCCGGCGACGAGGTGCTGGTTGAGCTTTCGCCTTACGACCTCACCAGGGGGCGCATAGTCTACCGGTACAAGTGACCGGCAGCAGCCCCGGGAGAAACAGGACATGAAAGTACGCCCGTCAGTAAAGCGTATTTGCAGTAACTGCAAGATCGTACGTCGCAAGGGCGTCGTGCGGGTAATCTGCTCCAACCCGAAGCACAAGCAGCGCCAGGGTTGAGCGCGGAGACGCGAGGAGTAAAAACGTGGCAAGAATCTCAGGCGTTGACATCCCCAACGACAAGCGCGTGGAGATCGCCCTGACCTACATCTACGGCATCGGCAAGACCTCCGCCCATAATATCGCGGCGGAGGCGGGCATCGAGCCCCAGGTGCGGGTCAAGGACCTCAACGAAGAGGAAGTGCGCCAGCTCATCCGCATCATTGATGCCAAATACAAGGTCGAGGGCGACCTGCGCAAGGAAGTGACGATGAACATCAAGCGGTTGATGGAAATCAACTGCTACCGTGGTCAGCGCCATAAGCGCAGCCTGCCGGTTCGCGGCCAGCGGACGCACACCAACGCGCGCACCATGAAGGGCCCGAAAAAGGCCGCCGTCAAGACCAAGCGAGCTATCTCGAAGAAATAACAAAGGCTTGATACAGAGGTATAGCAATGGCTAAAGGAGGCCCTAAAGGCGGCAAGCGGAAGGCGAAGAAGAACATCTCCGCCGGCGTTGCGCACATCCAGGCCACGTTCAACAACACGATCATCACCATCACCGACATGGACGGCAACGTGATAACCTGGGCGAGCGCGGGGGGAGTCGGCTTCAAAGGCTCTCGCAAGGGCACGCCCTATGCCGCCGGCCAGGCAGCTGCCGTCGCCGCCAACAAAGCCAAGGACAACGGAATCCAGACTCTCGACATCAAAGTCAAGGGCCCCGGTTCCGGTAGAGAGAGCGCCATCCGCTCCCTCAGCGTCGCCGGCATCGAGATCAAATCGATCCGCGACGTAACACCGGTGCCCCACAACGGCTGCCGCCCGAGAAAGCGGCGCAGAGTCTGAGTTAGAGGATAGGAGTAAAGCTGTGGCACGCTACACTGGACCGCGCACGCGCCTCAGTCGCAGAGAGGGCATGGATCTATTCGGCAACACTCGCGCCGGATTGGAGAAGCGTAACTATCCGCCGGGCGAGCACGGCCGCCGCCCGATAAAGCTGCAGGGCTACGGCGTGCAGCTGCGGGAGAAGCAGAAGGTCAAGCGGATCTACGGCGTGCTCGAGCGCCAGTTCCGCAACTACTTCAAGAATGCAGCCCGGATAAAGGGCGTCACCGGAGTCAACCTCCTCGTGCTGCTGGAGCGCAGGCTCGACAACGTGATCTACCGAGCCGGCTTCGCGCGCACCCGCTCGCAAGCGCGCCAGTTCATTGTGCACGGGCACATCGCAATTAACGGAAACAAAAACAATATCCCCTCCTATCAGGTAAAAGAGGGTGAGATCATAGAAATCCGCGGAGAGAGCAAGAAACTGCAGATCATCAAGGATGCGATGGGCGGCAGCCAGGGGCGCGGCCTTCCCGCCTGGCTCGAGCGAGATGACACCGCGCTCAGCGTCAAGGTGGTATCCATGCCCGACCGCGAGTCGATCGACATGGATATCAACGAACAGCTCATCGTCGAGCTCTACTCCAAGTAAGCCTGAGCGGACAGAATAGGCGTCCTCCGCCTCGAAGGCGGTCAGGCGCAAGGAGGCAGACAGAACATGCTTTGGAAAGGGTTTCAGAAACCGAAGCGACTCGAGGTCAACGAGGAAACTCTGACCTCTACCTACGGCGAGTTCGCCAGCCAGCCCTATGAGAGGGGCTTTGCAACGACAATCGGCAACACGTTGCGCCGGGTTCTGCTCAGCTCCATCGAGGGGGCTGCCATTACAGCCGTCAAGATCGACGGCGTGGTTCACGAGTTCTCCTCTGTTGAAGGGGTCACTGAAGACGTCACGGACCTGATCCTCAACCTCAAGGCAATCTCGATGAAGATTACTAACGACGAGGTTGATCAAACCGTCCTCACCCTCGACTCGAAGAGCCCGGGCAAGGTCACGGCAAAGGATATCCGGAGCGAAGACGGCACGGTGGAGATCCTCAACCCCGATGCCCATGTGGCTACCCTTGCCAAGGGCGGGAAGCTGAAGATGGAAATGCGCGTCAAGCGCGCGCGCGGATACGTTACTGCCGAGGCGAACTTCGACGAGGACCTGGAGTTCGGCTACATCCCGATCGACAGCGTCCACTCGCCGGCCAAGAAGGTCAATTTCGCCGTCACTGCCGCTCGCCTTGGCCGCACCACCGACTACGAGAAGCTCACCATCGAGGTCTGGACCAACGGAGCAATTTCACCTCAAAGCGCTGTGGCTCTGGCCTCCAAGCTCACCAAAGACCACTTCAACATCTTCATCAACTTCAAGGAAGAACCCGAAGGTGAGGGCGAGGATACGGGCGAAGAGAAGGACAAGCTCACCGATTATCTGAGCCGCAGCATCGAAGAGCTCGAGCTGTCCGTTCGCTCCTACAATTGCCTCAAGAACGCTAACATCTCGACGATCGGCGAGCTGGTCAGCCGCACTGAACAGGAAATGCTGAAGACCAAGAACTTCGGGCGCAAGAGCCTCAACGAGATAAAAGAGATACTTGAAGGTATGGGGCTCAACTTTGGGATGAGCATACAGCAGCCCGAGCCGCCTGCTGGAAATTAAGGGAGCATGAGATGAGACACAGGATGGCAGGCCGGAAGCTCGGCCGGACCACCAGCCACCGCTGGGCCATGCTTCGCAATATGGCCACATCGCTCTTCCGCCACGAGCGGATTACGACCACCGTGTCCAAGGCGAAGGAGTTACGACCTTTTGCCGAGAAGATGATTACACTCGCCAAGAAAGAGTCGCTGCACGCGCGCAGGCAGGTGTTACGGCATATCAAGGACCGCGAAGTGGTCTCCAAACTATTCGACACCCTAGGTCCGCGCTACGCCACCAGGCCCGGCGGTTACAGCCGCATCGTCCGCACCGCGTTGCGACGCGGCGACAGTGCGGAATTGGCCATCATCGAGCTGATCGACACCACCACAGCCCATGCCGCTCCCAAAAAGAAAAAAGCAGCCGCAAAGAAGGCGCGCAAGGGCGCTCAGCCGGCCCGCAAGCCCACTCACAAGGGCACGGCCCGCCAGGAGGCGTTGGCCGACGTGGCCGCCGCTGAGGAAGCCAGGGCCGATATAGAGGCTCAGGAGGAGGCCGCCGCTGAGGGGCAAGCCAAAGAAAAGGTCGAGGCGGCCGAGACTGAAGAGCCTAAAGAAACCGAGTTGGAAGAAGCGAAGGCCGAGGAAGAACCTCAGGCGGAAGAGCCGAAGGCCGAGACCTCTGCGGCCGGGGAAGCCGAGACGGAGAAAGATGCTGCTGAAGGGGAAGTAACCGAGGATAAGCCCGAAGAGAAGGACAAGGCAGAGTAAGGGCGGAAACTCGATCTTTCGAGCCGGTTCATTCTTTTCTCAACATCCCTATTATATCTTTAGGATCGACGCTAACAGTCCACTCGCATCCTGTAGTTACCGCTCTGCCAATAGCTTCGGGCAGGGCAAACCGCAGCTCTCCCGCCCTGTTCTTTTTGTCGGCTGAGATGAAACGCATCACATCCTCCGGAACCGCTCCTGCGGGAACCGCAGTCGGCAGATCCAGAGACTGCAGCAAGGCGACGAGCCTTTGCAGATCCCGCCCGGGAAATCGGCAGAGCTTTTGCGCAAGCCTGCACTCCAGAACAAGGCCGATGGCAATAGCCTCGCCGTGAAGCAATTGCCCTCCCGAGGCCGACTCGAGAGCATGCCCGATCGTGTGGCCGGCGTTCAGCAACGCCCGCTCCCCTGCCTCAAGCTCATCCCGTGCAACCACTTCGGCTTTCAGCAGAGCGCAGCGGGCAAGCACTTGCTGCAGCAGCGAGGAGGAACTATCGAGTAGCGCGCCCTGCGCCGACTCGAGCCGGGCGAAAAGGCCCGCGTCGGTGATCAACGCCGTCTTGACCACCTCCGCCAGCCCGGCGCTGAAATGCCGTGCTTCCAAAGTCGATAGAGTATCGAGATCGGCAAAGACCGCCGCCGGTTGGTGAAACGCGCCCGCGATGTTCTTCGCGCCGCCGAGATTAACGGCAGTCTTGCCCCCGATCGCGCTGTCGGCCATCGCAAGCGTTGTTGTCGGCAACTGCAGCCAGGCTATCCCGCGGCAATGCAACGCCGCGGCCATTCCCGCCAGATCGCCGGTCACCCCTCCCCCAAGAGCAACAACGACTCCGTCCCTGCCGATGTTTAACTCGACCATCCTCTGCAACAGCCGGCCGAGCACCTGCCAGTTCTTGCTGCCTTCCCCGGCGGGGAAGGTGACCAGGTCGGCATTCGGGCGGGCTGCCTGCAAATGCCGCAGGAGATCGCCACCGTAGAGGGGGGCAACCCTGTCATCCGCAATGACAGCTATCCGGGACTCGCCGGACAGCGCGGCGGCATACTCGGCCGCACGCCCGAACAAACCGTTGCCGAAGAAGACCCTGCAACGCCTGGAGGGCTGAGCGGGGAATTCTATGTCGAAATTCTCCACGAAATGGTGCTCCCGCTTGGATGTTAAACCCGGTTAGCTGCGGTCCTTTTGAGCCATCGCCCATTCGACCTGGATCTCAAGCAGCTCGGAAAAGCTGATGCCGGCAACGGTGGCAGCCTGAGGGATCAGCGATGCGTTTGTGAGGCCGGGGATTGTGTTTATTTCCAGCACGTAGAGGTCGCCCGCGTCGCTCAAAATCATGTCGGTGCGGCTCATGCCGCCGCAACGCATTTCGATGTGGCAGCGCAACGCAATCTCCTGGACGCGGGCCGTAGCCTCACCGCTGATGCGGGCGGGTGTGATCTCGTCGGTAGCGCCGGGGGTGTACTTGGCCTCGTAGTCGAAAAACGCGCTGGTTTTCGGCACAAGCTCGGTCGGGGGCAGCGGACGCGGTCTTTCCCATCCCGCCCGCTCGAGCACCGCGCAGGTAAGCTCGCGGCCGCGGATGTACCGCTCGGCCATGATCACCTTGCCGGGCGCGGCTATCCGCTCCAGCAAGCTTTTGAGTTCCTCAGCATCAGCCGCTATTCCCATGTTGTGGCTGGACCCCTCGTTTGAGACCTTGGCAACACAAGGGAATCCGAGCGAGTCGGCGGCGCGGGCGATAAAGCCGTCGATGTCCTTCGAGAGGTCAACGAAGTCGATGACGAGGAAAGGGGCAGTGGGAACGCCCACCTGCAGCATTACTCGCTTGGCGGTTACCTTGTCCATTCCGACGGCATTGCCGAGCACTCCCGAACCCGTGTAAGGGATACCCGCGGTCTGAAAGAAGCCCTGAATGACGCCGTCCTCCCCACCGGGGCCGTGCATCGCGATGAACACGACATCGACTCGATCGGCTATCATCCCGGCGAGCGCTTGACCGGCGTTGACGGGCTCGATCCCGTCAGGCATCCTTTGATATTCGCCTTGCAGCCAGCCGGGAAAGAGCAGCCAACCGTTTTGGCGGGTTATCACGATCGGCTTGACACTGAATTTCTCTTCGTTCAGGCCGTTGCAGACGTTCCTGCCGCTCTCGAGGCTGATGTCGTGCTCGCTGCTGATACCACCCATGACTACGGCGACGCGTATCTTCTCCTCAATCATCTATGATTCAACCTCCGGCAATCGCGGTGTGCTATTTCCCAAGTCGGTCGAGTTCTGATTCGATCCTCAGGCGGTTGGGGCCTCCGAGGCGGGCACCCTTGCGCAGCATGCTGACCGCACCTTCCCGGTCGCCCCGCTCGATCAGCATCAGGCCCAGATGCAGGTAAAAGATGTCCTCGCGCTCGATTTCTAGTGCGGCTTGGAACGCTGAACGCGCTTCTTCATAGCGGCCCAGGCCGGTGAGCAACCAGCCCTTGGTGTCGAGGCAGGCGGCGAGAGCATGCTCGAGCTCTTCGCGCCAACGGCGTTCGCTGAGCTGCGGCGGCTTGTTGAGCCTTTCGGGATTCTGCAAAATGGAGATCGCCTGCGAAGCCAGCTCCAAACCCCTCTCTCGCTCGAAGCCGCCTTCCGCCATGGCGAAGGCCACCCCGTTGAGCGTCATCGCGTCGTCGGGTGTCACCCGCAGGCTCAGGAGCCCGAAGAGCGCGGTCGAACGATAGTCTTCACTCTCCGAGTATGAGGCTGCAAGGATCTGCAAGATGCTCGGCATGTAGTCATTAAAGGGGTCCTCCTCCAGCCAACGATGCAGCGCAGCGATTCGCTCTCGTGGATTACGCATCCCGACGATCCCGGCCCAGCGCTCGGTTTCAATGTGCTCCACTTCCAGCAATCGATCTTTATAGCGTTGCGCCAGGGCGGCCGAGCCCGCGGCATCGCCGAGCTGGTGATGCACTCTCGCGGCGGCCAGCACCAGGCGCCCCGACGGGGCTTGCGCAATTTCCGCATCGAGCTGGCGCAGATACTCTTCCTTATCACCGGCGGCGCGGCCGCGAAGTCGCCAGAGAAGCTCTTTGACAACCGGATCATCCACGGCGCTCTCGGCGCCGGCTTCAATCGCCTCAAGAGCCGCGGCATCGTCTGTGCCCGGCAGTGGGAAAGGTGATGGGAATCCGGCGTTCAGATAGGCCCACCAGAACTGCGCCCGCGGCACCAGCCGGCCGTCCACCCCGCGAACCAGCCACGCCTGGTGGGAGAATTCGACCTCCTCACCAAGGCGTTTACCGGCCAGCAACACCGGCAGGTCGCCGGGCAGATCGACCGAACAACCGCCCCCCGCCAACTCGCTCTCCAGGCTCCAATTCCCGAACGGCGATGCCAGGTGAATTGTTGCCCCATCCGGCTCAGCAAGGATCCTGACCTGCCGGCCGGCTATGGGAGGATCAGGTTGTAGAGTCACGTCCGCCGGAACAGCAACGAACAAGAATATCAACAACGCTGCCAGCATATTCCCCCCCACTACTTGTCCGCTGGGGCGCAGAGCTACCGAATTACCGCTTCCGCGCTCCCCGAGCCCACATTATGGAGCTCGTCCTCGACCTGGACGGTGATGGTGTGGCGGCCCGGCGCCAGATTGTCCAGGCGGGCTGAAACGCGCTCACGACGTGAATCGGCAATTCCGTCGCTGGGCAGCACAGCCTGCCACACACCCGCATCAATTCTCAGCCTGAGAGCCCGAATTGTGCTCGAGCCGTCGGCGGCCTCGAAGGTTACGGTCGCGCTTTGGCCGTTGACTGTCACAGCGAGCCCCTCGACCGATGGCGGAGAATTGTCAACAAGGAACGGCCTTGTGTCGAGCGATCCACTCAATGCCCTGTCAGGCGGGTTTGAGGGAGCATCGCTCGCCTCCACCCGGAGCACGTACTCGCCGTCGGCAAGCTCGCGGCTGTCAAAACAAAAATATCGCTCCTCGATATTCTCGGCCAGGGGTGTCCATTCGCTCTCGCCGGCACCGCGCACCAAGACCTGAAAGATGAGAGAGTCTTCATTGGAATCAGATACATCCCAGATTATCGTCCGCATCTGGCGGCTGAAAGCGGTCTGGCCGCGGGTCGAACCGACGGCCACGCTCACGCCGAGCCGTTGCAATTCATTGATCGCCTCGGCGGGGATCTGCTTCAGCATCATGTCGTTGGACGGGCTGGGTTTGAAATAGACACCCGGAGGAAGCACCGCCACCGATTTCACACGCGGCTTGAGATTGTTCTGGAGAAAGAATATCGAAACGCTCTCCAGGACCGGGCTCGAGCCCGGCTCGGTAGTGGAGAGCTCGGCCTTCCACTGAACAAACCTGGCCGCGGGGCTGGCAACTGCGCTGGCGCGCGGATCGCTGTAAGCCGCGCTCCAATCGCTCCAGGTGTTGTCGGGCTTCTCGGTATTGCCGCTGCGCGTGAGCAACCGCACGGCCGTGCCGGACGGGACATCGGCACGCCAGCGGATAGCCCCGAAGGTGCTGAACGTCCCCGTGTCTTGCACCTGGCTGAGGTAGGTGCCGCGTTCGGCGAACTGACGGCTGATCCGGAACACCTTGCCCAGGTTGGAGACTCCCGCGTAGAGCTGGCCGGATGCTTCCAGCAGTGACGTAATCTGCATGCCTTCCAAACGCCGCAGGATTCTATAAGTGCCGTCGGCCTCCACCGAGATCAGACGGCCTTCTGGTCCAGTGCCGACGATCGCCGAGCCTTCTCGGTCCACCGCCAGCGAGTAGGCTACCTCGGTCTTGGACGTCCACAGTGTGGACACCGCGCCGTCGGGAGTGATCCTGTAAAGTGCTGCGATCTCACCATCCGCTTCGCCGGCATCTGTGGCATTGGCAACGCTGACGCTGGTGCCGCCGCCGTTGCTGCCCACCTCGGCAGTGGAAGCGGATATCGCGGCCGGTTTATCCTCGCCCTGCTTAATCTCCTTTGCAGCCTCATCGGAGATGGCGGTCGCGTAGATCGAACCATCCGGACCGACGGCTAAATCGCTGATCTCCCTCAGGGGGGAATCGTAGAGCACGAACACCTTCCCCGCCGAGTCGAGGCGGAAAATCTGGCCGCCCGGATCGCTGCCGAAAACGATCCGTCCCTGGCTGTCCACCGCCAGCGCGGTGATATGGACTTCATCGGAATCGAAGAGGACAGTGCCGTTGCCATCGGGCCCAACCCTGTATAGCCGGCCTTCGATGCCCGTGGCGACGTAGAGGTTGCCGGCGGAGTCGAACACCATATCCCAGATATAGCGTTCGGGCGGGGCCTCATCCGTCTTGGGCACGAAAAACTCCTCGACCGATCCTGTTGCCCCGAGGCGGTGGACGGCGCCCGAAGGCGAGGTGGCGAAGTATAGCCTGCCGCCGGGGCCAACGGCTAACGCCCGGATTTCCGGCTTTTCGTTATCGTGCACGGGATTGCCGCGCGAGTCGTAGATTATCCCGTCGATGCCTCCGGCTACGAATAGCTGGCCCTTGGAGTCGACGGCAAGATCCCATACGAACTGCTGCTTCGAATCGAAGAGCTTGCTGGTCAGCGGCGGCAGCATGATCCCCCCGTCGCTGTTAATTGACGCGCTCTCGGGATCGCCTTTGAGAAATTCCTCTCTCCCGCCCTGAACCCAACGGCGCGTGTCGGTGGCCCCTGTTACGGCCGAAACAACAAACACCAGAACCGAAAGTGCCAGTAATGTAATCGAAATCGGTCTCAACACTATCCTCCTGAAATCAATGGCGCGCTACGGCCGCACGGTGAACTGCAGCTTTCTGACGCCGTCGACGTAGTATTCTGTATCCATGCGGCGCTCGTCCAGCACGGTGCCCAGCAAGCGGACGATTGAATCTCCGCCCTTGTTTGCCTTCATCACGGTGAGTGCCGACGGCGGGAGCCCGGGGAAGAAATCGCCCTCGTAATAGAGGCCTTCCTCGGAGCGATAGACCTGCGCGTAGAGCCGGTTGCTGGGGCGCAGCGAGTTGATCAGGCGAACCATGTGGTCGATGTCGCGGATTTCGAATGTTCCCTGGATCAGCTGGGTCTCCTGTTGATTGATCGCGGCCCCGTTTCCTACGGTCATATTGTAGACACCCGGCTGCAACTTAACCCGCAGGTAATAATCCTCCTCGAGCGTGAACGGCCTGCCCCGCCTCGGCTTCAGCTCCATGATCAGCTTGAACTCGTCGCCCTGCTTGGCCTCGGTCTTGGTCAGCCAGGCGCGCTGCAGCGTCGCTATCCGCTGCTCCTCGATGAAATCGAGAGTGATATCGAGATTGGTGATGTTGACCGGAAGGAACTCGTTGGTGCTGACGAACATGTAGATTGCCGCAGGCAGCGTTCCCGCCTGGTTCACGATGTTGACCCCGCTGAAGAGGTTGTCGATCTCGATGTCCTTGTGGCCTTCGACCGTGATCTTGCCGCTGACCGCCACGGACATCTCGCCGAATTGCCGCTGAGTGATCGCCAGCGACTGGGAGATGGCCATGTCAATCAGGATCGGGGTGAGCACGTAATCGCGCGCGAGCTGATAGTTATATGTGACTACATCCTGGCCTTCGTGCTTTATGGCTACCTTCAACGGCACTGTATCGACTTTCGCTCCCAGCTCGCCGAAGACGGCCGGCGTCCGGTCCTGCGTGATCGCGCCGATCTGCTGCCCGGTGTTTGTGATGAAGAACGACCCGTCGATCGCCGGGAAGATCTTGACCAGCTCTGCCCGTTTCAGCGGCCAGTTAACCGACCCCAGCTGGAAGAAGGGATGCCCGAAGGCCCATACCTTGTTGCCGTCGATGCGCGTGCATGTGCCAACGGCTCCCATCGACAAGTCGCCGCCGATAAGCTCCACCATCACCGGCATGCCTGGCTCCAGTGCGCCCTCGATTTGCACCGGCCCGCCGGCCACGCCTCCAGCGGAAAGCTCGAAACCCAATTCACTGAAAATCGGCTTGAAGCGCTCGGCGAGCGCCGGGTCGAGCCCGGAATGTATCAGGCTGGGTGCCAGAGGCCGAAGGCGTCCGGGGAGATTCCGCCCTGCAGCGTTTATCTCCCCTCGCGAAGGCAGCTCGCACCCAAGCCGCGCGGCAAGCTCAGCGACCAACGGATTGCCGCCCCAGAAAAGGCTGTAGTCGAGCGAGACGGTGGGCTTGCCGCGTCCGCCGAACTGAGCTGCAATCATGTCCCCGATCGGAGTCACCCCTGCTATCGGCTCCTTGGAGAAGAAACCGATTCGTGTTGCGAGCGCGCCGACCAGCTTCCCGTCGATGTAAAAAGGGCTGCCACTCATGCCGTTGGCTACGCCTTCGAATTGAACCAGTTCATCGGTGAGGGTTATCAGGATGACGTGGACGCCGGGTCCCAGGGCGTTCTGCATCACTCCCAGAACCCTGGCATTGACGTCGACGACCTCCGTCCCCTGCCGCGTGGTTTTCACTATCCCGGTCATGCCGGCCTGCACTTGATCCACCGGCATGATGTCGCTCTGTGCCGCAACGCCCGCGCTGAAAAACAGCAAGATCAAGAGCGCCGCCACGTAGTTTGCTTTGATTGATTCAGTCATGACTCTCCATGTGATGTGCATTCATTCAGCCTAGGACGCTCAGTATACCATGCGTTCGAAACTCTTGATGTAAGGGAGGTTGCATGCGTTAGGGCTTACGCCGCCAGCGGCGCGGCAACCACCCTGAGACCTCCCTGAATAACCTCGATATCGACATCCGTGCCGACTCCTGAGAGCGACAACAACTCGCCGTCGGTCTGGATCGGCAGCACCGCTTCGCTGGCGATGTGGATCTTCTTGGCCCGCCGCCAGACGACCTTGGGCAACGCCAGGTGCTTTCCCTTCTTGAAGGCCGGCAGACAGCGTGCCCGGCCGAGCAACCCGAAGCGGCCGGCAATGACAAGGTCGAGCAGTCCGTCGTCGCATTTCGCTTTCGGAGCAACGTTGAAGTCGCCGCCGTACGTGGTCCCGTTCATCACGGCCGCCAGCAGAGATTTTGTCTCGCCGGTCTCTCCGTCGGCATCCCAGCGGATCGCCTTACAGCGATAGAAGAATAGATTCGTAAGAACCCCATAATGATAGGCGGTCTTGCCGCGAAGCCAGCCGGTCCGGTTCATCGTGCGGGCGACGGCGGCGTCGATACCCAGCCCCACTGAATTGACGAAGAGCCTGTCGTTGACGATTCCCAGATCCACTTTTCTTTCGGCGCCGCCGAACAACAACTCCAGCGCGCGCTCGGCATCGGTGGGTATCGAAAGCATCTTGACGAAGTCATTCCCTGAGCCCACGGGCAGAATACCCAGCGTCACGCCGCGGTCGTATATGCCGTTGACGACCTCGTTTATCGTGCCGTCCCCACCGACGGCGACCACTATGTCTGCTTCCTTGGCCGCGACTGCGGCCAGCTTGGTCGCTTCGCCGGATCCCGACGTCACTGAGAGACCGTAGCCGGAGCCGAGCGATTCCATTTTCTCGCGGATCAGGTGGACGGACTTCGCACCCCTGCCTCTCCCCGCTGAGGGATTGACGATGAAATGCAGCCTGCGTGAACTCATCTGATCCCTGTCACATGCGCCGCGGCGCCTCGATTCCCATCAGTGAGAGCGCGCGGCGGTAGTGGCCCCTGAATAACTGCAGGAATACCGTGCGCCCGGATTTGAGGTCGGTGTCCTCCTCCCGCAATATTGGATATTTCTGGTACCAGGAATTGAATTTCTGAGCGATACCGTAAACGAACTTGGCGAAAACCGAGAGCTCCATGTTGCGCACGGCCTCGGCGGCGACTGTCGGCAGGCGTTGGACGAGCGCGACCAGTTCCCACAACTCATCGCCCGCGGTTCCACCGTGCAGGATCGCCCAGTCGACCGATTCGGGCATCCTGTCGATCTCCTCTTCAGCGAGACCGTCGACCTCGGCAAGCTTGCCGAAAATGTTGTTTGCGCGCACCATCGAGTAGCTCAGATAGGGCCCGCTCTCGCCCTCGAAATTAAGCGCTTCGGCGAAATCGAAAGCCAGCACTCGGTTGCGGCCGTGCTTGATCACGAAATAGCGCAGTGCCGCGATTGCGATCAACCGGGCCGCCTCATCGACCTCCTCCCGCCCGAAGTCGGGATTGCGCCTGGCAACCTCCTCGCTCGCCTTCTTGATGAGCAGTTCCAACAGGTCGTCGGCCTTCACGCCGAGGCCGCGGCGTCCGCTCATCGCGATGAAAGGCTTCTCCTCCTCGCCCGGCTCCAGCTCGACGCCCAGGTCGACGCAGGAGGCCGGTGTCAGCGCCACCTTCTCATAGGAAAAGTGGTGGTAGCCCTCCGCCGCCTCGCCGCCCGCAACCGCGCGCACGCTCTCGGCCACGACATTCTGCGTGTACTCCTGGCCGACATCGATCACATTGTAGATCACCGCCGCGGGCGGAGATGCGTATTCCTCCCCTTCTTCCTGCGAGGTCGTGGACCAGACCCACTCGCCGTCGTCGTACTGAACGAAACGGCGGTAGCGGAAGTCTCGGCCCAACAGACCGAATTTCCAGAGGTGGTAGGCAATATCCTTGCCGACGTAGGTAACGGTGCCGTCGCTGCGCACGATAATCTTGTCGGGATCGTCCATGGCGGCGAACACCTCGCTTGCACTGAGGTCCATCACCCAGCAGCCGGTATTCGGACCCTCCGCGGCAAGATAGATCGAGCCGGACTTCTTCAGATTCTCGAACGCTGTCTCCCAGAAACGGCTGCGAAGGATGTCGCCCTCCCATACCAATAGCTCATACTGGATGCCGAGGCGCTCCATGGTCCGCAGATGGTTGCGCACCACGCGGTTAGCAACCACCTTTCCAACTTCCGCCTCGACACCCTCGCCCGTCTCCATGGCGTGCAGGGCCCTGCGCCGAAGTTCCTGCCGCGACTCGTCTTCCAGGTAGAACTCGCCCACGCGGGCGTAGAGGTTCCAGCAGTAGTGGTCGAACGGCTCGTCGACGGCACTCACCTGCTCTGGAGTCATTTTCTCGATATGAAGGAAGCCCACCGCGACGTCGGCCACCTGCACCCCGGTATCGTCGATGTAGTTCTGCACGCGCACCGGGTGGCTGAGGTAGCGCAGCAGGCGCACCATGGTGTCGCCGAGGCAGGAGTTGCGGATGTGGCCGATGTGTGCCGCCTTGTTCGGATTGACCGACGTGTGCTCGACGGTGACCGCCGCGAGGGATGTGTCGGTCTCCGGTTCGGCGTCGCGGCTCTCGTAGAGCGCGCGGAGGACCGCCTCGCGATCGTAATAGAGGTTGATATATCCCGCGCCCGCAGCCTCCATCCTGGCTATTCCCGATGGGGCCGGGATCTTTTCCACGACTTCCTCGGCGATCTGCCGCGGAGCCCGCCGCAGCTGCTTCGCCAGCGCGAAGGCGAAGTTCATCGCCAGGTCGCCCAGCTCCACGCGCGGCGGATACTCGAACTGGATATGCCCGGGATCCGCGCCCAGAAGGATTTCCACCTGCTCCCGGAAGTACTGCCTGAGCCCGGATTGATCGAGAACCTTCATAGCACGGACTTTACCTCCCCCTCCAACTCGCCCAGGTGGGAAGTGTCGTTCCAGGTGTGGCAGGTCCAACGGCCGCGCCTGAGGTTGAAGGTCGACACTGAAGCGTTGGTCAGGCTGAACGAAGTGGAGACACCCACCGGCACGCCGACGAGGGCGGCGAGTGTCATCCTGACCACGCCGGCATGGCTGACGACGGCGATGTTCGAGCCGTCGGGTACACCGGCCAGGATTTCCTTGAGCGCCGACGAGACGCGGCTGAAAAGCTGGTTCATCGACTCTCCGCCCGGCGCCTGCACCTCGGGCTCGCGCAACCAGGTGAGGAACTCTTCCCAGCGCTCGCGCTTGATTTCCTCGAACAGCACGCCTTCGAACTCGCCGCAGCGCAACTCATGGAAATCATCGTTGACCTGAACCTCGAGTCCCCCTAGCGCCTCGGAGATCGTCTCCGCCGTCTCCAGTGCACGCTTGAGAGGACTGCTGTAAAGCGCGTCGATTTTCTTTCCACGGAAATATCCAGCAAGCGCACGCGCCTGCGCCCGGCCGAACCCGGTCAGGATGCTGTCGTGGCTCCCCTGGACCCGGTCTTCCTTGTTGTAATCGGTCTCGCCGTGGCGGACTGCGTAAAGCGTTATCATCGGCGGATTTCCCTCAATTTTGGAAGGCAGATTTTAGCATAGATGGGGGCCGGCATCCAGATTCCGGCAGCCTTGCGCGGCCGATGGAGACGCGCGATCAGGCTACTCTGCGTCGATGCCGCAGGCGGGCAGGCGCAGCAGGATCGGCCGGTCGGGCAGCAGCTCCGCCGCAGTCCAGGTGCGCACCTCTCCCTTGGTGCTGGCGGCCAGCACCTCCGCGCCGGGTGCGAACTCGACAAGCACCTGCCTGCACGCTCCGCAGGGGGCCAGAGGCGGGCTGTTGCCGGTGACCACCGCCAATTTCACTATCTCACGCTTTCCCGCCGCCACGGCGGTCAGCACCGCCACGCGCTCGGCACAAACCGTCATGCCGTAGCTGGCATTCTCGACATTGCCGCCGGTGAAGACGGATCCATCGGCGGTTAACAAAGCCGCGCCGACCTTGAAACCGCTGTAAGGTGCGTAGGCTTTTTCCCTCGCTTCGGCGGCGCGGGCGATCAGTTCGCTGTTTTCCATGTTACGGATCAACTCCTCATGGCATTATAGAGTATAGATTTCGAGGGGGATATCAGATGGTTGAGCGGGGCGGAATCGTCGGCAGCGAGCGCGTGGCGGATGGCGATGGCAGGCAGTACCACATCGACTGCACCCCAGGCGACCTGGCGCGCTTCATCCTGATCGGCGGCGATCCCGACCGTGTAGCGCTCGCCGAAAGGCTTTTCGACAACGTCCGGATCAGGCGCAGGCATCGCGAATTCACAACCATCACCGGCGAATATCGAGGCACCGAGGTATCGATGATGTCGTCGGGCATCGGCTGCGACAACATCGAAATCGTGGTGATCGAAGCGTCACAATGCGTCGAGCGGCCGGTCTTCATCCGCGTCGGCTCCTGCGGTGCGCTCCAACCGCTGTGCGCCGTCGGCGACCTGGTGATCAGCGAGAGCTGCGTCCGCCGCGAGGACACCAGCCTCAATTACGCTCCGCCCGATCACGTGCCGAAGGCCGACGTAGGTGTTCTCGGGGCTCTCAAGCGTGCCGCGTCAGAGCTAAGCTGTGGCTTCCATGTCGGCGTCACCTGCTCGACCTCGAGCTTCTACGGCGGCCAGGGGCGGCTGATCGAGGGCTTTCCGACTAGACATCCGGGCGTGCTCGACGAGTTGCGCGGGAAGGGCGTGCTCAACTTTGAGATGGAGATGAGTACGCTGTTCACGCTCGCCGAAATCAGCACGCTTGGCCTGCGCGCCGGAGGAGTCTGCGCCGTCTTCGCCAACCGCACCACCGGCGAGTTTATCTCACGTGAAAACATGGAAATCGCGCAGGAGCGCTGTCTGAGGGTGGGCCTGAGGGCTGTGGAGATACTGGCCGAGGAGGATGGAAAATGAACAAGCGCATTTCGGTGACAAGGCGGATCGCCTGCAGCGTTTTCGCAATCGCGGCTGTTATCACAATGCTCCAGGCAGCATCCTGTTCCAGCGATATCAGGCTGACCGTCGCCGAGACCGAGTCGCTGGTTAAGCGTCTGGAGACCGGCAGCGAGCAAGAGCGCACCGAGGCGGCCGCGACCCTGGGCGAGAGGGAAATTGTCCGCGCCGCACCAAATTTGATCGCCGCCGCGCTGGATGATCCCTCCCCTGATGTGAGGTCCGCTGCATCGGCAGCGTTGGAGAACATCGGCTCACTCTCCGTACGGGCGTTGCTGGATTCCGCGAGGGAACGGCGCAACAGCGCACCCATTCTCGAGCACGACTCGGCGCGCGAGGCGATAATCAATCCGGAATCCCGCCTCGGAGATATGAAGCTGCCGGAGCGCTGCGTCATCTGTTTCTTTCCCGAGGTATTCCGCAACCTTGAGAGGACCGGGCAGGCGCACGTCGTGCACACGATCAGCGATGACAGCGGCGACAATAAGATCTACACCATTGAGCTACGCGGCGAAAAAATTGCGGCGATGCACCCCGGAGTCGGCGCGCCGCTCGCCGTTGCAAGGCTGGAGCAGTTGATCGCCCTCGGCTGCCGCCAGATCATCGCCTGCGGCGGAGCGGGGGTGCTTGACTCAAGCATCGACGTCGGCGCGATTCTGATCCCCACCTCCGCCGTGCGCGACGAGGGCACTTCCTATCATTACCTCCCTGCAGCAAGGGAGGTGGCGGCAAACGAGGCCGCCGTCGCCGCGATAAAGGCCGTCCTCGACGAGACCGGCATACCCTATCTCGAAACAAAGACCTGGACCACCGACGGCATTTTCCGGGAAACGCCAGCCAAGATCGAAAAGCGCAGGACGGAAGGCTGCCTGGCCGTGGAAATGGAGGCTGCCGCATTCTTCGCTGTCGCCCGCTTCAGGGGTGTGGCGTTCGGGCAGATCCTTTACGGCGGTGACGACGTCAGCGGCAGCGAGTGGGATTACCGCGACTGGAAGGATCAGGCTTCCACACGTGAAAAACTATTTTGGCTGGCGGTTGAGGCCTGCCTGCGGATCGAAAGCAAGGGGGAATGAACAACGTAACCGGCCGATTGAAGTGCCATACCTCAGCAGAACTTGCGGTTCTGGTATTCGACCCCCGGGCGTGTTAAAAGACTAATATCTAATTCAATCGAGCCGGAGGCGAAAATGAAGGGCATATTGACGTCAATTTTAATTGTCTTTGTCATCACCTCCTTTGCCATTGCCCAAGAACAGTACCACGGTGCAAACACCGCGATCGAGGAAACCTCCACCGGCCCGCTGGCCGTAACGCCGGTATACCACGGCAGCGTCATGTTTGAGTGGAACGGCAAGGTCGTCCACGTCGATCCCTGGTCGCAGGGCGACTACTCGGACAAGCCGAAGGCCGACCTGATACTGATCACCCATCAGCACCGCGACCACCTCGACATCCCGCTGATCGAGAAGCTGAGCAAGGAGGGCACGGTGCTTGGCGTAACCGCGACAGTGGCCGAGCAGCTCGCCGGCCACGAGTGGTCGTCCGAGCCGAATTACAAGCTGATGGCCTACGGCGACTCGGGTGAGTTCCACGGCATCTCAGTCAAGGCCGTGCCCGCCTACAACCTGTTGCGGGAACGCTCGCCGGGAGTCAAGTTCCACCCTCGGGGTGAGGGCAACGGCTACGTCCTCACCTTCGCCGACAAAACTGTCTACGTCGCCGGGGATACGGAACTAATCCCCGAAATGAAGGCTTTGAAGGGGATCGACATCGCCTTCCTGCCCTGCAACCTGCCCTACACGATGACTGTCGAGGAAGCGGCCGAAGCCGCCCGGACGCTCAAGCCAGCTATCTTCTACCCCTACCACTACAGGGGGGCTGAGGTCTCGAAATTGAAGGAACTGCTTGCTGACGTGCCGGAAATAGAAGTCAGGATAGCTGATATCTATTGAGGCTCCGCGCGGCGGCTCACTCGGTGAAGACTCGCACGTCCCGGGGAATCACATATACACTATCGCCCCTGCTGACACGCAGCGAGCGGTAGCGCTCATGCGACAGCACGGCCTGCAACGGCTCGCCCGACTCCGAGGTCAGCTCAAGCTTGACTTGTGGTCCGGCGGAATTCACACGCTCCACGACGGCAACCAAGGCTTCGCCGGTGCCGCTGCTGATCTCTATGTCGATATCGTGTGGCCGGACAAAGATGCGTGCCGGCTTAGGCTCCGCAGAGCTGTACTCGGGGTAGTCGAACACAAGTGAGCCGAAGTAAGCCCTGCCACTCTTGGCCTTGCCGTGGAAGATATTCACCATCCCCATAAAGTGCATCACGAATTCTGAGGCGGGATGATGGAATACGTCCTGGGGGGCACCGACTTGCTCGATCCTGCCCTCGTTCATCACGACCAGCCGGTCGGCCACCTCGACTGCCTCGTCCTGGTCGTGGGTGACGAAAACGCTTGTCAGGTGAATCTCGTCGTGCAGCCGCCTCAGCCATCGGCGGAGATCCTGCCGCACCTTGGCATCCAACGCCCCGAATGGCTCGTCGAGCAGCAGCACCCGCGGCTCGACCGCCAACGCCCGCGCCAGGGCGACACGCTGCCGTTGGCCGCCCGAGAGCTGCGAGGGGTAGCGGTTGGCTATGCCGGCGAGCTGCACCAGATCGAGCAGCCGTTGGACCTTCTGCTTGATTTCCTGCCTGGAAGGACGCTCCTCGCGGGAGCGAACACGCAGGCCGAAAGCGATGTTGCTAAAGACTGTCATGTGGCGGAAGAGCGCGTAGTGCTGGAAAACGAAGCCGACCTGGCGCTCCCCAACCCGCATACCGGCGACGTCCTCGTCGTGAAAGAAAATCGGGCCGCTGCCAGGGTCAGGCACCTCGAGACCGGCAATGATCCGCAGCAACGTCGTCTTGCCCGAACCCGAGGGGCCGAGCAGGGCCACCAGCTCGCCGGTTGGTACGTGCAGGCTGACATCCTTGAGCGCGGCGAATTTGCCGAAGTGTTTTGTAATGTTGCGGACTTCGATACTCATTGCCAATCACCTTCCACCGCGTCCTGTTCTTCCAACGTGGCCTGCCGCCTGCTGCGCCATTCGACCAGGCTCTTTACCGCGAGAGTGATGAGGGCGAGGAACGTCAGCAGCGATGCCACCGCAAAAGCGGCGGTGAAGTTGTATTCATTGTAGAGTATTTCGACATGAAGCGTCATGGTGTTGGTCAAACCCCTGATGTGGCCGGAAACAACCGACACTGCTCCGAACTCTCCCATGGCTCTGGCGCTGCAGAGAATCACGCCGTAGAGCAAACCCCATTTGATGTTCGGTAAAGTGACAAGCCAGAATGTCTTCCACCCGCTCGCACCGAGAACCAACGCCGTCTCCTCCTCCTCCGTTCCCTGGGATTGCATTAACGGTATCAGCTCGCGCGCCACGAACGGCAGCGTGACGAAGAGAGTGGCGAGGATGATCCCCGGCACGGCGAAGATGATCTGGATGTTCATGTCGGACAACCATTCGCCGAACCAGCCGTGGAGGCCGAAAAGCAGGACGAAAATCAGGCCGGAGATCACCGGCGAGACGGTGAACGGCAGGTCGATGACAGTGATTAAGATATTCTTGCCCTTGAATTCGAATTTGGCGATCGCCCACGCAGCCGCCAGTCCGAAGGCGATGTTTACCGGGACAACGATCGCTGTCGTCAAAATGGTGAGCTGAATCGCCGCCCAAGCTGTGGGCTCGGTGATTGAGGCGAAGTAGACTTCGAGCCCTTTCTCCAGAGCCTGGGCGAAGACAGCCACGATGGGCAGGAAGAGGAATAGGGATAGGAACAGCAGTGCGAGGGCGATCAGCAGCCTGCGCACGAACCCAGGCTCGGTAGTCACGGGAGAGCGGGCTTCCCGCGTCGCGCTCGTTCCTGATGGTAATCCTCCGGCCATCACCTGTTCTTCTCCCTATCTCGACGAGCGGCGCATGTTCCACCACTGCAGCAAGTTGATCAGCAGCAGCAGCAGAAACGACGCGATTAGCATCACCAGCGCAATTGCAGTGGCTCCCGTGTAATCGTACTGCTCGAGCTTGGTGATGATCAGCAACGGCGTGATCTCCGTCTTCATTGGCATGTTTCCCGCGATGAACACCACCGAGCCGTACTCGCCCAACGCCCGAGCAAAGGCAAGCGAGAAGCCGGTGAGCAGCGAGGGGAACAAGGCCGGGAATATCACTCTGACGAACGTCTGGAAGCGGCCAGCGCCCAGGCAGGCCGCCGCTTCCTCAGCGTCATCCGCCAGGTCTTGGATCGCGGGCTGCAGCGTTCGCACCACGAATGGCAGCCCGATGAAAGTGAGCGCGAAAACTACGCCCAGCGGTGTGAAGGCCACGTTGATCCCCAGCGGCTTGAGCAAGCTGCCGATCCAGCCATTGCCGGCGAACAACGCGGTCAGTGTGATGCCGGATACGGCCGTCGGCAGCGCAAAGGGCAGGTCGACCATCGCATCGATGATCTTCTTGCCGGGGAAGCGGTAGCGCACCAGCACCCAGGCAACGATGAAACCGAAGACACCGTTGATCAGCGCGCTGGCCAGTGCTGCCCCGAAGCTGAGGCGATAGGAGGCGACCACGCGCGGATTGGTGATCGTCGCCCAGATTTTGTCCCAAGTTGTCGTGGCGGTGTAAAAGAAGAGGGCGGAGAGCGGGATTAGGACGATGAGGCTGAGATAGAGCAGGGCGAATCCCAGCGATAGTCCGAATCCCGGCAGGACGCTATGCTGCTTGAGTTTCATCCCGAAGCGCTCTCCTTATTCCCAACCCGGCAGGATATCAGTTCTCTTGACCGGGCTTGTATATCTGATCGAAAGTCCCGCCATCCTCGAAATGAATCTTCTGCGCCTCGTCCCAGCTACCGAATAGCTCCTCGACCGAGAAAAAATCCAGCGCCGGAAACCTGTCGGCGAAATCGGCCAGGACAGCGGGATCGCGCGGCCGCATTTGATTGCGGGCGGCGATCTTCTGCCCCTCGCGACTGAACAGATAGCGCAGGTACTCCTCTGCCAACTCACGGTTGCCATGCTCGTCGACCACGGAATCGACTACCGCCACCGAGGGCTCGGCCAGGATGCTGACCGGCGGGACGACCACCTCCAATTTGTCCTCACCGACCTCGGCTATCGCCAGGTAGGCCTCGTTCTCCCACGCCAGCAGCACGTCGCCGATGCCGCGGTGGGCGAATGTAAGCGTGGCCGCGCGTGAACCGTTGTTGAGCACCGGAGTGTTGCCATAGAGGCGGGTGACGAACTTCCCCGCTGCGGCCTCGTCGCCCCCGCTGTTCATGAGCGCGCAGCCCCAGGCGGCGAGGTAGATCCAGCGCGCACCCCCTGAAGTTTTCGGATTCGGAGCGATGACCGAGATTCCCGGCTCCGCCAGGTCGGACCAATCGGAGATACTCTTGGGATTACCCCTCCTGACAAGAAACACTATGGTAGAGGTGAACGGAGAACTGTTGTTCGGGAAGCGGCTGCGCCACCCACTGGCGATATTGCCCGTCTCGCGGCTGATGATGTCGATGTCGTACGGCAGCACGAGGGTGACAGTGTCGGCCTTGAGGCCGTGGATTACCGCCCGGGACTGCGTTCCGGAAGCGCCGTGTGATTGGCGAATTGTGACTTCCCGGCCCGTCTTCGCTTTCCAGTAGCGGGAGAATGCGGCGTCGAATTCCCTGAACAACTCCCTCGTTGTGTCGTAGGAAATATTGAGGATGGAGTCCGCTTGCTCCGGCATGGTGCCTTGCCCGCAACCGAAATGGAACATCAGCAAGACGGCCAGAACCAGGCCCGTCGCAGCAGAGGTGATTATTGCTTTTCTCTTCACCCCGTTCACCTGTGTTTCGTCTATCGCTTAAACACCCGACGCCTAGTCTATTGGCCGGGCAAGAAGATCTGGTCGAAGACTCCGCCGTCGTTGAAGTGGATTTCCTGAGCGTTTTTCCAGCCGCCAAACATCTCGTCGATGGTGAAGAGGTTGACCTCGGGAAACTGGTCCTTGTAGCGGGCGGCGACCTCGGGATCGCGAGGCCGGTAGTAGTGCCGCGCGACCATATCCTGAGCCTCGGGTGTGTACAGGAACTCGAGGTATGCCTTGGCGACATCGAGCGTGCCGTGCTTCTCGGCGTACTTATCGACAACCGTCACCGGCGGCTCGGCGAGGATGCTGATTGAGGGGATGACGATATCGAATTCGCCCTTACCCATCTCGTTAACCACCAGGAATGCCTCGTTTTCCCATGCAAGCAATACATCGCCGATACCGCGTTGGACAAAGGTCGTGGTCGAGCCACGGGCGCCGGAATCGAGCACTGCGACGTTTTTGTAAAGCGCGGAGATGAACTCGCGCACCTTCGCCTCATCGTTGTTGAACTTGCGCTGAGCGAATACCCAGGCAGCCAGGTAATTCCAGCGGGCACCACCCGATGTCTTCGGATTCGGAGTGATGATCGAAACCCCCGGCTTCACCAGGTCGTCCCAGTCCTTGATTCCCAATATGTTGCCTTTGCGCACGAGGAAGACGATGGTCGAGAAATAGGGTGCGCTGTTATGAGGCAGGCGGCTCTGCCAGTCGGCCGGCAGCAGCCCGGTGCGCTCGCTGATTGCATCAATGTCATAGGCCAGTGCAAGTGTCACCACGTCGGCCTCCAGACCTTCCATCACGGCGCGCGCCTGCTTCCCTGCGCCTCCGTGTGACTGTCTGACAAGCACCATCTGGCCTGTCTCTTTCCTCCAGTGCCTGATGAATGCCTCATTGAATTCCTGGTACAGCTCACGCGTCGGGTCGTATGAAACATTAAGGATTGTTACGTCGGGCGATTCCGCAGTCTCCCCACCGCAACCGCTGGAAACCAGCAAAGAAGCTGCAAGAAAAGCAGCCGCCAGTAATGAAAAAACGAGACGGCCGGTGTTGAATGAATTAGACATAAAAGCCCCCACATAAAAAAATTAGCGGTCAATTGATGACCGGGATATGATACCGGAAAAAGAGTAGTCTCGGCGAGCTTGAATATCCCACTAGGCCGCGCTGCTGTGGCCATCATTCGACCAGGTTTTCACAAATCCCTGCGTGTTCTTCCCGCTCTTGGTCGACAACCCCCCTTTGTCGCGCCGATGCGCTGGAATTGTTCACTTTCCCAGCTCCTTATTGCTAAAATTTTCTCAAATTATCGCCGTGATTGGAAGTCTTTTTTGCCAAGTTCCTCGTGCGTCAGGTATCGTCCCCGACAGCAATCCTGGCAAAATTGAAGTAGAATACGGAGAAACAGGTAACGGCGACAGGGGCGTTGCACCGCCCTGAGAAGCACATATGTTCGGAAAGGAATAGCGATGGTTACCGAGCTGACGAGGAATGTCTACTGGGTTGGAGTGGTTGACTGGGATCTCGAGACTTTTGAGGGCCACGAGCTTACGACGCACCGCGGATCCACTTACAACTCCTACCTGATCACCGATGAGAAGACGGTGCTTGTCGACGCCGTCTGGGAGCCGTTCGCAGATAAATTCATCGAGAACATCATGGAGGTCGTCGACCCGGCGTCGATAGACATCATCATCAGCAACCACGCCGAGGTCGACCACTCCGGCGCACTGCCGGCGATCCTCGAGCTGGCGCCCAACGCCGAGGTGATCGTCTCCAAACGCGGGGTCAACATCACGAAGGAAATGTACAATCGGGACTGGGAACTCAAGCCTGTCACCACCGGCGACCGCATCGACATCGGCTCGCAGGAACTGCTCTTCTTCGAGGCGCAGATGTTGCACTGGCCCGACAGCATGTTCACCTACCTCACCGGCAACAAGGTGCTGATGCCCAACGACGCCTTCGGCCAGCACTACGCCACCGAGTTCCGCTTCAACGACCAGGTCGACCGGGAAGAACTACTCTACGAGGCGCGCAAGTACTACGCTAACATCGTCCACCCCTTCAACAAGCAGGTGGTGCGCAAGATCGACGAACTGCTGGCGCTTGGGCTGCCGGTCGAGATGATTCTGCCCAGCCACGGCATCCTCTGGCGCGACAACCCGATGCAGATCGTCGAGCTCTACCGCCGCTGGGCCGCGCAGGATGAGCTCGAGCCGCGGGCGGTGATCCTCTACGACACGATGTGGCAGGCCACCCGCAAGATGGCCGAAGCGATTTGCGAGGGGTTTGCATCCGAGGGTGTCCCCTGCAAGCTGATCAACCTGGCGATCCGCGACCGCAACGACATCGTCGCCGACATCCTCACCGCCAAGGCACTGATCGTCGGCTCGCCAACCTTCAACGGCAGCATCCTGCCCGGCGTCGCGCCCATCCTCGAGGACCTCCGCGGCCAGAAGTACCGCAACAAGATCGGCGCCGCCTTTGGCTCATGGGGCTGGAGCGGCGAAGCAGCCAAGCACATCAGCGAGCGGATGGCGGCCGCCGGTATCGAAATCGTCGCCGAGCCCGTCCGCGCCAAATTCACCCCCAACGGGGAAGAGCTGGAAAACTGCCGTGAACTCGGCAGGCAGGTGGCCGGGGCGATCAAGCGTTAACGATCAACAGACCGGGTGGGACTTTGATCTCCAGACGGAAGTGTGGTTTGCGCGCGCCTTCCTACTCCTCCCGTTTGGTCTGCTTCATTTGCACCGTCCTGATTGGGAACGGGATCTCGATGCCCTCGGTGCCGAAGCGCTTGTGCAGGCGCTTGATGTAGGTCGTCTGCACAGCCATGCGGTCGTTGAATTGCGGCACCTGGATGCGGATGCGCAGGTTGATGCTCGAGTCGCCGAATTCGAGGAAGTGGATCTTCGGCTCGCTTATCATCTTCTTGCCGACGACCTCGTCGAAGACCTCGTGGGCGACCTCGCTGCAGACGCGCTCGACGTGCTCGAGATCGCTGTCGTAGGCCACTCCGACCAGCACCTCCGACCAGAGGTTCTTGCGCGGCAGGCTGAAGTTGGTCACCACCGCCTGCGCCATCTTGCTGTTGGGGATGATGATCAGGTTGTCGGTGAAGTCGCGGATCGTGGTGTTGCGCCACTTGATGTCGGTGACGTAGCCGACCTCGCCCGAGTCGAGCTGGACGTAGTCGCCCACGCGCACCTGGCGGCTGGCGATGATCTGGAAGCCGGAGAAGAGGTTGCCGAGCGTGTCCTGCAACGCCAGGGCGGTGGCCAGGCCGCCGATGCCCAGCGCGGTGATCAGCGGCGTGATCGAGATCCCTATGTTCTGCAGGATGAAGACGACGCCGACGGCGATGATGATCAGCTTGATGACGTTGGAGAGCAGTGACGCGGTCGGCAGGCGCCCCTCCGCTTTCTGCACCGCGATGCTGATGAAGCCGGCGACGATCTTGGCCAGTACCAGAGTCGCCATAAAGGTGGCAACGGCGACCAGGATCGATTCAATCAGCTTGCTTACATCCGGATCGATCTCGACGCTCAGCAGCGCCATGTAAGCGCCGATGCAGAGGAACCAGACGGTGAACGCTCGCTTAAACGACATGATCACGATGTCATCCCACTTCCATTTCGTCCCCGTCACCAGCCGCAACATAAACTTGAATACGATCAGCTCGAACAACAGACCTACGACCAGACCTCCGATCACGAACGCCGTCGGGATGATCCAAACCAGTGCTTGCTCAAGGTTGAACATTTACTCCTCCGGAACGGTGTGTTTTGTTTTTCGATTATCAGAATACCACAGCCAGGCGGGTCGTTTCCTCACTCGGCCGTTCCCCACAATTTCCGTCAAACTCAAGCCATAGCCAACAACTCCTAGATGATAATCCTCATCGCGCCAGAAACCGCCGGGCGATGATGGTTGCAGTTAGAATTCGGATGACGCCTGAGGATGGATCACTGGATACAGAGGAGTATCACGAAAACTCGGGCTGATGCTTGCAGTCCGGCCGTCTCGGTTTTGCTGCTGATATTGTCATTCCTATCGCCGCCCCGGCAGATTTGAATCGCTCCATAATCAAATCGCCTAAATAATGAAGGTGCTCTCATAGACTAGGGATTCACCAGCGTGGCTTTCACGCGCCGCGAAAGGTGGAAATAGAGGAAGAAAAGCAGTGCCGCGAGAATTACGACCGCGTAGGCAAAATACAGGCTTGCGACGAGAATATTACCAAGATCAATCCGGATGAAGGCGGAGATATATTTACAATATTGCGCAACATTGATTACCGGGACATTCGTATCGAACAGCTCAACGATTGAATCCACCATCAACAGCCCGGCAAGACTTTCAGTACAAATCAACAGGCAGAAGAGATTAACCGCAGCCACGGCCGCTCGCCTTCGCAGAAGAATCAGAGCCCCGATCACCGCCGAGACTATCGCAGCCACAAACTCGATGATGCTCGAGAACGCAAAGAACAATGTCAGCATTCGACTTTCGTGCCAAAGGACTTCCCAATTGATGAGCCGGATTGTGAAAGGTAGGGAGAGAATATTCAGGGCATTAATGAAAAAAATGATCACGAAGACGAGCAGCCACCCGCGCACGCCGATCAAGTAAGCGTCGGAACTTTCGGCGTCAATGTTCGGGGTGATATCTGGTTGCATTTAACTCTCCTCCGCCGGAACACCATGCCACATATCCTTATACGTTAACCGAGTCATTCGGGTTCAGAACCTCCCCGCCGCGTCGATCAGCACGTCGCCACTTATTATCAGACTCCCCGGCTCACCGCGCGCGTGAAACGGCAACCTCGCCTCCGCTCCCATCGAGACCTCCCATTAGCCGCCCGGCCACGTGTCGATTCGAGATTCTCCTTATCATACTAAGCAAGGAATCCACTTTGGGGAAGGGTTGCGCTACCGATCCTTCTGGCGATTCTTAGCGACTATCGCGAATTCATTGCCGTCCGGATTGAAGGGATTGCCGGCCACGTCGGAATAGACGCCCTCGACCGCCAGGCCGCTCTCCGCCAGTTCTCTTTCCAGCGCGTCAAGGCTGAAGTATTGCATCCAATTATATATCGTCCGCGTACAGTTGGCTTCAACAATTGTATATTTGTCTAGTGTTATTTTTTCATTCTCATATTTAAATGTGTTTAGAAAACCATAATATTTATTGGGAGACCAAAAACCGTCAAGGAGGTTGGCTTCGCACAGAGCTTTCTCTTCCCGCTCCGCAAATGCCTTCAGCGAGTAAACGTCGAGCAGAACCGAGCCTCCAGGCTTGAGCATCGTGCCGAACTTCGTGAGCACGGCTTTTCTCTGCGCCGGGCTGAGAGCGCAGAAATCGCACATGATCATCAGGATGAGATCGAAGCGGTCATCTGTCTCGAATTCCAAGTAATTTTGATTCTCGTAGCATATGTGCAATCCCGCGTTCGCCGCGGCGTCTCTGGCGTACTCGATGGAGCGCTTCGAGAAATCTATGCCGGTCACGTCAGCCAGCCTCTTGGCCAGCCTGACGGCATACAATCCCGGGCCGCAGCCGAAGTCCGCGATCTTCGTTCCCGCCTCGACATTGAAATGGGATGTTATCCACTCGACTGAGCGGTCAATGAAAGCCGCGGTGCGGGAGGAGACATCAATACTTTCGTTCAAGTGAAAGGCGAGCATCATCTTTGATGTGTGCTCATCCGTCCATAAATCGCTTGCCGTATAGCATTCAAAAGGCATGGGACGTCTATTTATTCTCTCCAGAATCTCAAACATATCGTCTTTGCTCGCATTGTGTTTGTTATGCATAAATTGCAACCATAATTCCCAGATGGTTGACGAGTTTTACAGGTCGGATCTTAACAAATCCTCCGCCACTGCCGCAACGTCGACAGGCCGGGAGCATTCTTATCGCCGGTGGGGCTTGTGAGCAGCGCTGAGGAATCTCTATCACCCACCATTGCCCCTCGGCAGCGCGGTCCTTGCCGTCGATTCAACCGAACAAAGGGCAAGGGATTCGCTTCGGGAAGAAGGTGCAAATGCGGGCAATCGCGGGACTTGGAATCAAGGGTAAGCTGGTGGAGCCGAAGGGGATCGAACCCTCGACCTCTTGAATGCCATTCAAGCGCTCTCCCAACTGAGCTACGGCCCCACGCAAGAGGAGGGATTGTAGGGACTGGGTGAGCGGATGTCAACCGCGTCGGCGTTTGTTGAAACACCGAGAGGTCCGCAGGTTAAGAAATCGTGATTTGATGCTTCAGCCGACTGCTTGAGCAGCGGTCCCGTGAATCCCTTATCCGAGGGTGAAGTAGAAGGTGGCCCCCTCGCCGGGCTCGCCCTTGGCCCAGATGAAGCCGTCGTGCCGGTGGATGATGCGCTGGACAGTGGCGAGGCCGATGCCGCTGCCCTCGAACTCGCCTTCACGATGCAGCCGCCGGAAGGGGCTGAAGAGGTCGCATGCAAGGTTCTGGTCGAATCCGACGCCGTTGTCGCGCACGAAGAACACCCCTCGTTGCTCGCCCTTCTGGATGCCCAATTCGATCCGCGCGCTCTTTTCCTTCGACGTAAACTTCCAGGAATTACCCAAGAGATTCTCGAAGACCAGGCGCATCATTTGCGGATCGGAATCGGCTGTCATGCCGTCCTCGATTAGGAACTCCGCATCCCGCTCCGGATTCTCTTGTTTCAGTCCGTCGGCGATCTCGCGCGCAAGCTCGCTGATATTGACCTTGCTGCGTTTCAGTTCGATGCCGGACATCTGCGAGAGTTTAAGTAGGTCGTCGATGAGCTTGTGCATGCGGTCGATGGCGCTACGCACCCTGCTGAGATATTCATGTGCCTGTGTATCCAGCTGTTGCGCGTACTCCTCCTCGAGAATCTGGCAGTAACCGTCGATGTGGCGCAACGGCTTCTTGAGGTCGTGTGAGACAGAATAGGCGAAGGCCTTGAGCTCGCGGTTCGTGCTGCTTAGCAGGAGGGCTTGTTCCTCAAGACGCTCACGATAGCTTACAGCGTCGCGATCGGCGTGAATGCGTTTGGTGATGTCGCGCCCGATCGACTGGATCATCGTCCTACCGCCGACTTCGGTGAGTATCGCCGAGATGTCGGTCGGGATGACTTCTCCGTCCTTTCGAGCGAGGCTGACTTCCACCCGCAGCGACTTGTCCTTGCCGAGTTTCTTCATGGCGGAATCCAACTCGCCCCGCTCGGTTGGCGGGACGAGATCCTGGAAAGTCATCTCCAGCAGTTCGCCACGCGAGTAACCGAGCAGCTCGAGCGCTTTGATGTTGACGTCGATGATCCTGCCGTCAGTCTCGTGGAGAAAAATCATGTCGTTGGAGCGCTCATAGAGTTTGCGGAACTTCTGTTCCTGCTCTCTCAGCTCTTCCTCAGCCCGCTTACGCTCGATTGCCATCGCCACCTGGCTGGAGACGAACATCAGGATATCCTTCTCCTCCTCGCCGTAGCGCAGGCCTTCGGTGTAGCTCTGAACGACCAGCACGCCGATGGTCGCGCCGCGAGTGCGCAGCGGAACTCCGAGCCAGTCGATCGGCACTGTGCCGACGCGTTCCACCTCGCCCTGGGCGGCAAGCTCATCGAATTTCTCGGGCGAAGCGAGGAGCGGCTGGCCGTAGCGGAGAACATATCCGGTCAGGGTTTTACCCGGGGGTTCGGGATCCGGTGTCTCGTCGAACTGATCGACAAAGTAGGGGTAGCGGATCAGCTTCTTCCCGTAATCATAAAAGGCGATATAGAAGTTCTCCGCGGGCATCATCTCGCCAACAATGGAGTGGATTCTGCCGTAGAGTTCCTGAAGATTACCTGTCTTTGTCACCGCATCGGAGATCTTGTAGACGGACGACTGTATCAGCTCGGCGCGCTTGCGTTCGCTGATATCCGTCAAGACGCCGGTGATGCCTACCGGCTTTCCATCCTTGCGGATGATGCTGTTGGATATAAGCACGTGCCTGACAATACCGTTGGCATCGTAAACCCTGATTTCGATAGGCTCGTGGAGGCCCTTCATCCCGCGCCTGACGTTGGCTTCGAGGCTGGATGCGTCGCCCGGATGGATAAATCTCCTGAACGGCTTGCCGACAATCTCCTTTACCTTAAGACCGGATATTTGCTCGATGACGGGGCTGATGTAGGTCAGCACACCCCTCATGTCAGTTGTGAAGATGACTTCGTTTATGTTCTCGACCAGCGAGCGGAACCTCTCCTCCGACTCCCGCAAGGCTTCTTCCATCCGCCGGCGCTCGGTGACATCGCGCACCATCACGAGGTCGGCTGGCTCCCCTTCGTAAGTGATCAAGCCGGCGTTGAGCTCGACGTGAATGATTGAGCCGTCGGAGCGCAGTAGCGCGGTTTCGTAAGCGGACGGCAGCGGATCGCCGGAGATGCGCCGCTCGTAGCGATCGAGCAGCTTGGGAATCTCCTCTCGGTAGACGTATTTAATGAACGGCTCGCCGACAAGGTCTTCGATGCCGTGGCCGAGCATCATCGCCAAGCTTGAGTTGGCAAACTTGATAGTTCTGTCCTGTATCAGAACGATGCCGTCCTGCGCGCGCTCAACCAGGTTGCGGTAGCGGCCTTCGCTCTCGCGTAGCGCCGTCTCCGCCTGGCGCTTCCGCTCCACGTCCTTCCTTGCTTCAACCACTCTCATAATGCTGTTCAGCAGGCGGTCGTAGTGGGCGAAAGTTAATTCCTTGGTGTAGTAGTCGTCGGCACCCGCACGCAACGCGCGAGCAGCTAGCTCCTCGTTTCCCTGTCCTGTGAGGAAGATAAACGGTGTCTCGTCGCCTCGGCTGCGAAGGGCTTCGAGGAAATCAAAGCCACTTGAGCCAGGCATCTGATAATCGCAAAGGATACAGTCGAAGCGCGACTCTCCCAGCAGATCCATCGCGTGCCGCGGAGACTGGGCGGGATTGATATCCAGCTCCTTGGAAAGCCGCTTCAGTCTGATGCCTATAAGTTCCAGATCGTCGACGTTATCGTCGACGTGGAGAATCCGAATCATGAGCACCCCTGGAGAGCCCCTAAACCGAGCCGCTTTTTTTCTATGTTATTTTATTACAAAACCACCCTACATTGCAACTTATAAATACATCTTATCTATTGCAATGTAACTTATAATATCAATGAATTGGCGGGAGCAGTTTAGAATCAACCCCTGGTCATCGAGGTAAGGAAGTCCTTGTTGCTTTCCGTAACCCTGAGCTTGTCGAGCAACAATTCCATGCTTTCGACCACGCTGAGGGGTGTGAGCACCTTGCGCAGTATCCAGACGCGGTTCAGCTCGTCGGGCGGCATCAGCAGTTCTTCCTTGCGTGTGCCGGAGCGGTTGATGTCGATGGCTGGGAAGACGCGCTTTTCGACAAGCTTGCGGTCGAGGTGGATCTCCATGTTGCCCGTGCCCTTGAATTCCTCAAAGATGACATCATCCATGCGGCTGCCTGTGTCGACAAGCGCCGTGGCAACGATGGTCAGGCTGCCTCCCTCCTCGATGTTGCGCGCCGCGCCGAAGAAGCGCTTGGGCCGTTGCAGAGCGTTCGAGTCGACACCTCCGGAGAGAACCTTACCCGAAGGCGGAACAATGGTGTTGTAGGCGCGCGCGAGGCGCGTGATCGAATCGAGCAGGATTACAACGTCTTTCTTGTGCTCCACCAACCTCTTGGCTTTCTCTATCACCATCTCGGCCACTTGGACGTGGCGCGCCGCCGGCTCGTCGAAAGTGGAGGAGATCACCTCTCCGTGCACGGTGCGCTCCATGTCGGTAACTTCCTCGGGGCGCTCGTCGATCAACAGGACTATCAGGTAGACCTCGGGGTGGTTGGTTGTGATCGAGTTGGCAATTGTCTGCAGCAACATGGTCTTGCCGGTGCGCGGCGGGCTGACGATGAGGCCACGCTGGCCCTTGCCGACAGGGGTGACCAGATCGAGCACGCGTGCGCTGAGGTTTTCCTTCTTGTCGCTCTCCATGCCCAGCCGCTCTGAGGGGTAGAGCGGGGTGAGGTTGTCGAAGAATACGCGCTCACGCTGCAGATCGGGCGGCTCGAAGTTGATCGCCTCGACCTTGATCAGCGCGAAGTAACGCTCACCCTCCTTAGGAGGCCGGATCTGACCGGAGATTGTGTCGCCGGTGCGCAGGTCAAACTTGCGGATCTGCGACGGGCTGACATAGATGTCATCGGGCCCGGGCAGGTAGTTGTATTCCGGGGCGCGCAGGAAGCCGAAACCATCCGGCAGGCATTCCAGAACCCCTTCGCTGAAAATCCACCCGTTTTTCTCGGTCTGTGCCTGGAGGATGCGGAATATCAGCTCCTGCTTCCTCATGCCCGCGGAGCCCGGGATGCCGAGCTCCTTGGCTATGTGAGATAATTCAAGGATAGTCATCTCCTTCAGCTCGGAGATATTCAGGCTCTTGCCCTCCCGACCAGTCGGTCTCTCGGCCGGCTCCTTGACTTCCTTGGTGTTTGTTTCGTTGCTGGCGTTCGTCTTCTTCCGTGGCATTTCTATTCCCCATCTCCGGCAGGCGTTGTTTCAATCCGCATGCCGGATGAATTTAGCTTCGTTCAACTTGTTGCCGATATTCCAGCGAACCGTCAATTGCGCTCCAAATCTCCCTGGTGCCGAAACCCTTCTGAGCGCTGCACAATATCGCTCCGTGAAGCTCATGAGCGGGATCGGCCAACGCTCGCCTCTCCGCCGCCAAGCGGTTGCCTCCAAGCTTGTCGGCTTTGGTAAGCACGATCTGGTGCGGCAAAGCGTTGCTCCGCAACCAACCGATCATCTGCCGATCGTTCGCCAGGGCGCCGTGGCGGGCGTCGATCAGCAGAATCAGCAACCGCAAGCTCTCGCGGTCAAGCAGGTATCCTTCAATCAACCGCCGCCAACCTGCCTGCTCCCGCTTGGAGACCCTTGAGAATCCGTAACCGGGCAGGTCGACGAAATGGCAAACGCTGTTAACGCGAAAGAAATTAATTGTTCGCGTTTTGCCCGGCCTTGAACTCGTCATCGCCAAGCGCCTGACACCGAGCAGCTTGTTTATCAGGCTCGACTTCCCAACGTTCGACCTTCCGACAAATCCGATCTCCGGCAGGTCTCCGTGGGGTAGTTGGCTCAAAGCCCCAAAGCTGCCGACGAATTCGGTCTCTTTGACTATCATCGGCTGTGCTTTATCTATCTTTGTTGGATCAGAGAACTCTATTAAATGTCGCGTCGTACTCTCTGAGGTTGACGGCTGGATATCGGGGCTTCGCTTCCGGGCTTCCCAGATTCGGGAGCGCACAAATTGTAGCAAAAGCCGAAACCCTCTGCAAGTAAAATCGTTACAGCCGGAAAAGTCGGTGACAGCCGCTCTCGCGCGCAACGGTCAATCAATGTGCTATGCCCCCGCCGGCCATGCGATCTTCGCCGTCCTCCTTGGCTATCTCGTCCAGCAACTCCTCGATATCCGGCAAAGGCACCAGGCGCTCGACAAGCGCGAACTCCAGCACCTGATCCATGGTGTCGACATAGACGAACTGGATATCACGGCGGACCTCTTCGGGCACATCCCGCAGATCCTTCTCGTTCTCCTGGGGAAGGATTATCGTGCTGATCTCGGCGCGGTGGGCCGCCAGCACCTTCTCCTTGACGCCGCCCACGGGCAGAACCTTGCCGCGCAACGTTATCTCCCCGGTGAGGGCGACTTCGTTACGAACCGGCACGCGCGTGAGCGCGCTCACCAGCGCCGTGGCGATGGTAATCCCCGCGCTCGGGCCGTCTTTCGGAATCGCGCCTTCGGGCACGTGGACATGGCAGTCGATGCGCGAGAACACTTTGCGCTCGACGCCAAGACTGCCGCCGCGGCTGCGAATGTAACTCATTGCCGCCTGCGCGCTCTCCTGCATCACCTCGCCCAGCTTGCCGGTGAGCGAGAGGCGCCCTTTGCCTTTCATCAGTGTCGCCTCAACGTTGAGAATGTCGCCGCCGTTCTCGGTCCAGGCCAGGCCGCGCGCCAGGCCCACTTCGTTGGTCTTCTCCAGTTGCGGCTTGCGGAACTTCGGCACGCCGAGCAACTCCTCGGCGACTGCCAGGTCGATCACTTTCAGCGCCTCCTGCCTTCCCTCGAGGCACGCTCTGGCAAGCTTACGGTAGATCCTGGCGATCTGGCGTTCGAGGTTACGCAGGCCGGCTTCCCAGGTGTATTTCTCGATAATGAAATGGATGACCTCGTCAGAGAATTCCACTCCCCTTTTCTCGAGACCATGGGCCTTGAGTTGCCGGGGGATGAGATGCCGTTTGGCGATCTCCATTTTTTCGTTCAGGATGTAGCCAGGAATGCGGATGATCTCCATGCGGTCCTGCAACGGCCTCGGGATGGTGTGTATCACGTTCGCAGTGGTAATGAACATCACCTGGCTGAGGTCGTACGGCACGTCGATGTAGTGGTCCATGAACTCGAAATTGAGCTCGGGATCGAGCACCTCCATCAGCGCGCTTGATGGATCTCCGCGGAAGTCGGAGCTCATCTTGTCGACCTCATCGAGCAGAACCACGGGATTGACCGTGCCCGCCTTCTTCATCATCTGGATTATCTGGCCAGGCAGCGCGCCGATGTAGGTGCGCCGGTGGCCGCGGATTTCCGCCTCGTCGCGCACGCCGCCGAGGCTGAAGTGCACGAACTTGCGGTTGACCGCGCGCGCGATGGAGCGCGCCAGCGTGCTCTTGCCGACCCCCGGAGGGCCCAGGAAGCAGAGGATGGTGCCCTCAATCTTCTTCACAAGCTGGCGAACCGCAAGGTATTCGAGGATCCTCTCCTTAACTTCCTCAAGACCGTAATGGTCCTCGTTGAGGACCTTCTCCGCGCGCTTGATGTCGCGGTTCTCACGGCTCTTCTTGAACCACGGCACGGAGATCAGCCAGTCAATATAGTTGCGGCTGACGGTTGCTTCCGCGCTCATCGGAGGCATGGCTTCCAGCCGGTGCAACTCGTGTTCGGCCTTCTCCAGAGCCTCCTTGCTCATCTTCGCCGCTTCAATCTTCTCGCGTAGCTCCTGGAATTCCTCGGGGCCCTTCTCGCCGCGGCCGAGCTCTTTCTGGATCGCCTTGATTTTCTCGTTGAGATAGTACTCCTTCTGGGCGCGCTCGATTTGCTTGCGGACGCGGTTGTTGACCCGCTTGTCCACGCGCACCTTGTCCATCTCGGAATCGAGGATCGCTACAATCGCCTCGATGCGCTCCAGCGGATCGAACGTCTCCAGCAGGCCTTGCTTCTGTTCTGTCGGGATGTTGAGGTGGGCGGCGATCGTGTCGGTAAGTTTGGAGGGATTATCGGTCTTGATCGCTGCGAGCATGGCGTCGAGGCTCAGGGTCTGGCTTATCTTGATGTACTTCTCGAACTTCTCGGTCAGGTCGCGAAGCTGCTCCTGCACCTCGTCGGTGATGTCCACGTGCTCGGTCACAGCCTGCACGTTGACCTCGAAGAAGCCCTCCGGATGCTTGATGCTACCGGTCAGCTCGGCGCGGTGGAGACCTTCCACCAGCACCTTGTAGTTGCCGTTGCTTTGCTTGACGGTTTGTATGATCGAGGCGACGGTGCCAACCTGGAATACATTATCGATCTGCGGATCCTCGATTGAGGGATCCTGCTGAGCCGTGAGAAATATCTTGTTGCCGAGCCGTGTGGCCCGTTCGAGGCCTCTGATGGAGGTCTGCCGGCCCACGACAAACGGTATCATCATGTGGGGGAAGACCACGACGTCTCGCAACGGCAGCAGCGGGATCGTTTGGCCTTTTTCACTGCTGTCAGGCTTGCCGCCCTGTAACATGCTTTAATTACCTCTTATTCCAAAGTATAGCTTGATTGCGGTACCACAATGATAGCCGAGATAGCCGGACAGTAATGTTAGCTCGCTGACTTCTTTTCACCAACAATTGAGAGTGGATCGACAGCTCTTTCGATGACGTCCCGCGTGATAACGATTTCCTTGACGTCGCCCCGTGACGGCAGATCGAACATGATGTCGAGCAGGAATTCCTCAACTATCGCCCGCAGCCCGCGCGCGCCGATCTTACGCTCTATGGCCTTCTCGGCAATCGCGGTTAGCGCATCATCAGTAAAACGCAACTCCACATTTTCAAGTTCAAACAGCTTGCAGTACTGGCGCACCAGGGCGTCCTTCGGCTCCCTCAGCACGCGCACCAGGGCATCCCTGTCGAGCTCATGCAGCGCGGCGGAAACCGGCAGCCGGCCGACGAACTCCGGTATCAAGCCGTACTTGATCAAATCCTCCGGCAGAGCCAGCTCAAGCAGATTGTGCTCTTCGGAGGTCGTGCTTTTTTTCGGTCTTCCAGTAAATCCGATGCTGCCTTCCCCGATGCGGTTGGCAATCATTTCGGAGAGGCCCACAAAAGCTCCCCCGGCGATGAACAGTATGTTGGTGGTATCGATCTGGTAGAACTCCTGGTGGGGGTGCTTGCGGCCGCCCTGGGGCGGAACGTTGGAGATCGTGCCTTCGAGGATCTTGAGCAGCGCCTGCTGCACGCCCTCGCCGCTGACATCGCGGGTGATCGACGGGTTCTCGCTCTTCTTGCTGATCTTGTCGACCTCGTCGATGTAGATGATGCCGCGCTGGGTGGCCTCGATGTCGCCCTTGGCATTCTGGAAGAGCTTGAGCAGAATGTTCTCTACGTCTTCGCCGACATAGCCCGCCTCGGTGAGCGTGGTGGCATCGACAATCGCGAACGGAACGTCCAGGAATTTCGCGAGCGAGCGGGCCAGCAGGGTTTTACCGGTGCCGGTCGGGCCGATCAGCATGATGTTGCTCTTGGTCAACTCGACTTCATCGGTGTTGCCGGCGGCATACTGGATCCGCTTGTAGTGGTTGTAAACCGCCACTGAGATCTTGCGCTTGGCGCTCTCCTGCCCGATAACGTACTCGTCGAGGAAGGCCTTGATCTCCACAGGTTTGGGGAGGCTTTCCCGGATACGGCCCATCTCGAGGACTTTTTCCTCGGTGAGGATCTCATTGCAGATCTCGACGCACTCATTACAGATGTAGACGCCGTGCCCGGCGATGAGCTTCTTCACCTCGCCCTGGCCTTTGTTGCAGAACGAGCAGCGCAGGCCACCGGTGGTCTGATCGTTTTGCATGAGAATCCTCCCGGGCCGAGGTCAAACCGCAGCCGCAGCCGCAGCCTCACCCTCCCTATTGGTAATTACGCGATCCACGATCCCAAATTTCACCGATTCCTCCGGCGTCATGATGAAATCGCGGTCGGTGCCCCGCTCGATAACCGAGAGTTCCTGGCCGGTGGTCTCCGAGAGAATCTTGTTAATCGTTTCGCGCGCCCTGAGTATCTCCCTGGCCTGGATGTCGATGTCTGAAGCCTGGCCGGAGAAGCCTCCGAACGGCTGGTGGATCACCACGCGGCTGTTGGGTAGTGCGAATCGCTTGCCCTTGGTGCCGGCGCTCAGCAGCACCGCGCCCATGCTGGCGGCCTGGCCGATGCAGATCGTCGAGACGTCGGGCCCGATGAATCGCATCGTGTCGTAGATCGCCAGGCCGGCTGTGATCGTACCTCCGGGGCTGTTGATATAGAGGCTGACGTCCCGCTCGGGATTCTCGGCCGCGAGGAAGAGTAACTGCGCGATCACCAGATTGGCGACGTTGTCGTCGATCGGGAAGCCGATGAAAATGATGTTGTCCTTGAGCAGGCGCGAATAGATATCGTAGGCCCGCTCCCCTCGCGCAGTCTGCTCAACCACCATCGGAATCAGGGCCATCGTCGTCAACTCCCTTCAATCTTGTTTTTGGCAAGCAGCCAGTCCTCGACCGCCCGCTCGAGCATGTGGCTCTGGAGTATCTCATAGCGACCATCGGCAAGCATCGCCTTGCGCAATTCCTTCGGATCCTCCTTGCGGGCCGCGGCGATTGCAGCTATCTCTGCCTGGACGTCCTTCGTCTTGACCGAGACGCTCTCGCGCTCACCGAGCGTGTTGATCAGCAGCCTGCGGCGGACGGCGCGTTCGGCAGCCGGCCTCTCGGCCTCGCAAAATGCCTTCCAGTCGTAGCCGATGTGGTCCGGATTGAAGCCGCTCTCGGCAATCCTGCGGCGCATCTCGTTCTCGACGCCGTTCATCTGCTGCTGGAGCATCACCGAGGGTAGCTCGAAGGTCTCGTTTCGCTTCAGAATCAGGTCAATCAGCTTCTCAACGCTGTCGGAGCGGCGGTGGTGCTTTGCATCTTCCTCGAGTTGCCGGCGGATCTCGGCGCGCAGATCGTCGAGGCTGTCGAATTGGCCTTTGTCCTTGGCAAAGTCGTCGTCGAGCTCGGGAAGGATGCGCTCTTTCAACTCATGGACATCGACTTCGTAGTCTACGGTCTTGCCCGCAAGCGCCGGGTCTTGGTAATCATCGGGATGATCGACCACGAACTGGAGCTTCTCTCCGGGTTCGGCCCGTTCCAGCCGCATCGAGAAGCCCTCTACCGCGCCGACCTCGACTAGCACGTTGTCGCGCCTGAAGGGGGCTGAGCCCTCGGCCCGCGGCTCGCCGCGGAGGCTGATGTGGGCAAAGTCGCCCTTCGCCGCCGGCCGGCCTTCAATGGTGCGGTAGTTGGCGCTGCGCTGGCGCAGGTGCTCCAGTTGCTTCTCGATCTGCTCATCCTTGATCTCGTAATCCGATCCCTCGAGCTCGACCGAAAGATCGGTGTATTCCTTCAACTGAATGTCGGGCTGAACCTCGAAGTTTGCCGTGATCCGCAAGGGTTTGCCCTCGGACCAGTCGACCTCATCGAGCGTCGGACGCTCGACCGGCCTCAGTTCTTCCTGCCTGATCGCCTTGTCCAATGCCTCGGGGATGAGCTTACTCATCACCTCCTGGCGCAGTTCGGCGGAGAAGCGATTGCGGATGATGTGGCGCGGCACTTTCCCCTTGCGGAAGCCGTCAAGCCGCACCCCTCCCATGAACTCCTCGATCAGCTCGTTATAGACCTCGTCTGGTCGCTCGGGCGGGAGCTCGATCTTGAGCGAGACCTTGCAGCCCTCTTGACGTTCTAATTCGACTTTCATATCTCGATTTCGCGCCCAAATCGGAAGCGCGGACACATTTTCGGGTTAACAAAGCCGCGCAACCAGCGACCCTATTCCCTTCACCTGGAATTGTGGGGGTAGTTCACAGCGGCATAATAACTTAGGAGGCTTTTAAGCCTCCTTCTATATTTATTATATCATACCATCGCGGGCTTTATTCCGCAACTTCATGCGCCCCGCGCGTCGCCTTCCGCTGCGGCCTTCGTGGCTTCAGTGACCGGAGGCAACTCCTCAACCCTCAGCATGACGAGAATGAGGCAGGCGAGCGCCAGCAGAGCGATGGCGATGAACGGCAATTCGTAAAAGAAGTAGCCCGCCAGCAATCCCGACATCAGCGGTCCGAAGGCCATACCCAGACCGAATGAGGTGGTCAGCACGCTCATCTGCTTCGCCTCTGCGCCCGGCGGGGCCATGTCGGCGGCGAGCGCGTATGAGGGCGACGACATCAGCGCCCTTGCGAAGCCTTGAAAGCCCATGGCCACGATCAGCACCAGTGTCGAGCCTGCGAACCCGGTCAGCAACACCGCGGGAATCAGCAACGCCAGGCCTGCAATCATCATCGGCTTGCGGCCGATGCGGTCCGAGAGCTTGCCCGCCGGAATCTGGAAGATGAAGCCTGCGAAAAGCATAGCGCTCAACGCCAGGCCAAACTCCACCGCCGTCTGCTCCAGGCGTTGGTTGGCCCACTTCTCCAGCGGCACGAGCAGGGTGACCACGGAGCCCATCGCCAGGCTGATCATGCCGAGCACCACAAGACCCTTTAAGCGGAAGAGCTCGCCGAAGCTCGCGGGTCGCCGGCCTGCTGTGTTCTTGTTGTTTGCCGCCGTATTTCTGCGCTCGTTCAGCAGTATCCCAACAAACGCCAGGCCAAGAATGATAAGGGCGGAGGCGACGACGAAACTTATTTTCGCGCCGCCCATGACGTAGAGTATGCCGCCCAGCGGTGGGCCGATTGTGAAGCCGAGCGAGCGGGCGGTGGTGTAGAAGGCTACCGCTGTGGCGCGGTTGCGCCTCGGAGTGTTGATCGAGATCACCGCGAAAGAGGTGGGTATGGTGAGCGCGACACCGAGCCCCTGTAGGGCGCGCAGGATGACCAGGTGGACGAAAAGTGTGGCGAAGCCGAAGCCCAAGGTCGCCGCGGCCATCAACGCCAGTCCGGCGAGGATCAGCCCCTTGCGGTGGCCGATGCGGTCACTCAGCCAGCCCACCAAGGGCTGCAGCGGTGCCGAGACGAAAGCGTAAAGCGCGATCAGGAATCCTACCGCCGCCTGCTCCGGCAATGCCACGCCGCTGCCGGCGAAGCGGGCGAAGTAGAGCGGCAGGACGACGAAGAGAACGCTGTTGCCGAAGGCGTCGCAGAAGCGGGCGATCGAGATGGCGATCACCTCGCGCGGAACGCCAAGCAGCGTGTGATCGGGTGGTGCGGGTTCGCCGTTGAAGGCCCTCGAATCTCCGCTCACCGTGCTTCCCCCTTCAGGCCGCAGCCGCCAAAAGTCGGCGCGTGATTCCCTTCCGATTTAATGAGAACACAACGGCGGTTCTGACCGCAACCGCGTCCAAGAGAATCCCGCAGAATTTTTTTTCGATGTAAAGCAGGTGCCGGGGGATGGTGCGAACGGGGGGATTCGAACCCCCATGGGTCGCCCCACTGGATCCTAAATCCAGCGCGTATTCCAGTTCCGCCACGTTCGCGAGAGAAAAAAATGGTGAGCCGCGAAGGATTCGAACCTTCAACCTACGGATTAAGAGTCCGTTGCTCTACCGTTGAGCTAGCGGCCCGGCGAATTGGATTGTATAGAACACGCGCGACCTCATGTCAACCGTAGCATTTGCTATTATTTGATCTGCGATTACACATGCACCCCCGGATCAGCTAGAATCACTGCATGATCAAGCGGATCCAGATAAACAGCACCCGCCGTTGCGAGATGATCGACATCACGCCGCAGGTGGCCGAGGCCGTCAGGGAAGCCGGTATCGATGAAGGCCTCTGCACCGTCTACTGCCCCCACACCACCGGCGCGGTCACCGTCAACGAAGGCGCCGACCCCGACGTCGCCGCCGACATCCTAGCCCGCCTCGAGCGCCTCGCCCCGCCCGACGCCGGCTACCGCCACGCCGAGGGCAATTCCGACGCCCACATCAAGGCCGCCCTCGTCGGCCCCTCCGTCACCATCCCCGTCGAGAACGGCCGCCCCGTCCTGGGCACCTGGCAGCGCATCTTCTTCTGCGAATTCGACGGCCCGCGGCAGCGTACAGCACTCATCAAGATCAGCTAACCAGCCGTTCGTATAATTCTCCGAAGCTCGTCAGTCGGAAGGCTGATGTATACATCGGCCACCCTGTTGAACTCGAGATCGATAGCTCATCGAGGAGCTTTGAAAAGGTTCCCCCGGATCTGGTGGTGGTCATCCGAGACCTTTTCCTGCCAAAGAATTAGGAAATCCGCTGTTTTCCCGGAGATGGGATTCCCCGCTTTATCGACAAGGAAGATTTCCTCCCCATATATCGAATTCAAAGCCATGTCATGCTGAAAGATTTCTTTGTATGAACCGCTGGTCTTGCCAACATCCGCGATCCTTCGCCGATAGACTTTGCCATCGGCCGCCGCGCAGATCAAATAACCGAACGCTTTCTTGGCGGCCGGCGCGAGGCCGATTTCCTGCGACAAATTCCCGCTGGTGACTGCCAGAACCAGGGAATCGACTGCCTGTTTCTGCTCGATGGTCTGGCGGAGGAACGATAATTCGGGTTTCTTCCCCACCGTGGAGAGTTTCATAGCTTTGTTGACGACGCTGCCGTCCTGGAGCACCGATCCGACAACGATAACGCCATCCAACGAATCTCTGAACATGCAGATGCTTGGGTGTGTGGCACCTGGCGCTCCCAGGTACTCAGAATCGGCCAGTGACTTGAATCTGTCGATAACCAGGACCACCGGCTGATCGAATTTCGTGCTGTTGTCTCTGATCCGTCTGAATACCACAGGCAGGACGAGATTCTGCGCGATGACGCGCCCCGTCCCGCCCGGCAGAATTCGCCGGCCGGCTGCCAATTCACCGGCGCCTTGAACGCCGCCGGACAGCACCAGCCGCGGCTTGCGGGCCTTGTATTTTGCACCTAGCCGGGCCGTATACAAGCCCGGGCCGCCCGCAGCATCGACTGAACTGAAGACCAAATAGAGCCGCGCTCTGGAGGTTTTCTCCCCCGTTGCCGATACCGCCGCATCCCTCGCGTAAACGTGGGGAGATTCGTTCCTCTTGCCGTTGGACAGAACGTCAAAGACTTTCCCCTCCGGCAGCCCGCCCGCCGAGACGATTCTTCCCACGACATTACTTTTCGCCGCCGGCTTCGCCGGAGCGGCCTCGTCCCAGACAACCAGATATTGGTCTTTCGCTGGGATATATATAGGGAACGGATGGGCACAATAACCGCCCCCTTCGGACAAGGCATGATTCTCGATCGCCGTATAGCCTCCGGCCACGTTTCGCATGAGCATCATGCTGCGTATCGTGGTCGTCGCCTTGCTATCATCAGCCTGTGTCCAGACTGCGAGGAGGTCACCGGTCGCGGGATTCAGCGCGCAACGCGGATTGGCGTTTACATCCTCTACATTTCGCGACACGAGGAAGGCTTCAGAGGTATCGTCCTCAACCTGTTGATGGCCCGCATAAATCTGCATGTCGCGTCTCAAAGCTGCAGGAGTGCTTTCTATTCCCCAGTTCGTGCAGAACCACTCGTAATGATCCAGGCTGGTCTCGAAGTCAAAATCGATGAAATCGTCGGTCAAATCCCCGGCTAATTCCCTCCTGACATCCAGCATTTTCACGGGTGCCTCGCTGGACATGTCGATTCTGCGGAGGTCAATGTATCTTTTTACCGGGTGGTTAAACGTGCGGAACCAGGCTCGCAGGTTCCGGCTGTCGAAGACCACTCTCCACTGTGAAATGTGGCCGCCGTTCCGCTCGCCGGCGATGGTGTCCAGCGTATCGAAAGCATATTCAATCGCCGCTTCATCGCTGGTTGAGCTGAATCCCTCGACTCGGTCCGCAGCCTTGCTGAAACGCCTGCGCGACTGATCCAACCCGATGTAATTCGAGTCTCCCCTCTGGTAATTTTGCCAGCTGCTCAAGGACGTGCTGTAGTCAGTGTTGGCGAGAGCCGCCACCGGCAGATTCTCGCCTGAATGAACGAGCAACTGACCGTTGACATTCTCCACCACGGCGCAGTTGCCGTGCCTGTCCGTGAAAAGAAAATGCTCGGCCAGGTTAAGCCTCACCCGCGCAGTGGTGGCGATAACCTCATCGATGTCCTCACACGTATCCAGCACATACTGCGCCCACTGCGGTCCGCTCATGGGTGGACGCCCGTCAACCGGCGGTAGCACATAAGGAAGAAGCGACATTGTGGAGAACGATATGCCCTTCTCGTTCATCCCTCCCCAGGGCAACTGATAACAGACCAGGTTGAATGTTACGCTGGCGTATTTTGATTTCCATTGCAGGACTGCCCCGGTTGGGCTTCCGTATGCACCCCTTTTAAGTAAGCCCCTCTTGTTGAGGTAGATAAGCCCATTGTCGCCCATGTTCCAATCCATGTTGCCGCCGAAAAGCGCATAACCGTTGTTGCTCAGGCAAAAAGAAGAACATCCTCTTCCACGCTCGGAGACTGCTAAATCTTTACTTTTCTCAAGATTCGAATCTGATCCAGGCGAGTTTACAAGGAAAACAACGACAGCAGCGCAAAGGAAACGGAGAAAGACCCTCATTTCCCACCCCCAAGTGCTGACAGACAATGACTCCGCCCAGTAAAAACGATTCTTTCAGCAGGCACAGTAAGCGGGACAACATTAGACAAATCAGACCTCACCATGATCCTCCAGCGGATTTTTTACTTACCCCCTAAAGCTTTTACGCTTGAGCGCCGATACGTACGGTGGTTGGAAGCGACCACGCTTCTGCTGTAGCAAGGTGCGGCACGGTGGCTGCACCTCAAAACATTCACGGAGGAATGTGCCATGGGTAACTTCTCGATTGTTAACAATATCGC
>Ga0307379_10000661_pt1 | contig 56885 bp, 100 predicted proteins | sample UN2MG_FD_202237 | JGI IMG/M metagenome (GOLD analysis project Ga0307379, IMG submission 202237) | Soil microbial communities from Risofladan, Vaasa, Finland - UN-2 | ecosystem: Environmental > Terrestrial > Soil > Coastal area > Acid sulfate soil | place: Finland: Risofladan, Vaasa | collected... | reverse complement strand
GTCGTGAATACCCCATAGGCGAAATGGTCGGCAATGAAGGTCTGTGGCTCCGGGGGCTTCACGAAAAGCCGATCGATGTCTAACTCGTCTAAGCGTACACGATCGTTTGCAATCAATGCCTGGCCGACAACATGACTCCGAAATGCAATGCCGTTCGCCAGTACCCGATAACCCCGAGCCTTCCCGAAAAGTGAGACGCTGCCGCCCCCCATGAAGGCATCCACCAGAACGGGGGCTTCCGAGGGCGGCGGGATCCACTTGAAGATGTGACCGAGTAGACGACGCTTGCCGCCCAGGTAGAGCGGCAGTGCCCGAAGCCTCGACCAGGCCATCAGCGATTGCCCCCAAGATCCCTGCAGATCGCGTTCGGACAATTGTGCACCAGGCCACTCCCGATGTGAAACTCGGTCGGCTCAAAAAACGTCACGTTGATCATGACGCCATCGCCCAAGGCAAGCAGCCGAATGAGCCGGTGCCGGACAGTGCGCAATGTCAAAGGGTTCCAGTGACGCGAGATCCAGCCGCCGAGGCGCCAGAGCCGTCTGTGGCGCGAGCGCAAACACCAGGTGAGAAAATCCATGACGCGCCTCCTTGAGAGATTGAGGTCGATGAGCACCCGCTGGAAGCCCACCGACCTCACCCAAAACGGAGTGTGACGAGGATGAGTCGTCAGCGACGACCACTCTACCATGGCCCGGGAGTGACGACAATATAAAAATTCACCCCGGCGTTCCCGTGTGTGAAAAATGACGACCAAGACAAGACACCCGGGCGATCCTGCCCGTGATCAGAGGTGGGGGATAGAGCAAAATTCGTGCCATCGATTTACGCTAATTTGCATTCTGCGCTGCCGGCCTTGCATGTTTTCGCACAGATTCTGCTTTGCTGTGAGTGCCCTTGCTGATCGTTGCCGACCCTTGTCGATCAAACTGATCATTTGAGCAATCGCTGTCGTCATTTGACCGGGTTTTGCACATGCTGTGCAATCAGTGTGGAACGTTGTGTTCTACAGTCACGGTGTTTGCTGATTGTGACACCTGGACAGCTGCTGTCCGCTTTTGCAGATAGCGAGCTTTAGAGTCACGCTCCTTGCACATGCTTGCGTATGCGTGTGGAATCGCACTGATTTCTTGGTCAGGTTTGGCAGATTGTGTGCTTTGGTGTGGGTGATTTCGCAGGTGAGTGGACAGAGTGGTGCCCTGGTGCTGCTCGGTGCGGGCGAAGTGGGCTGCGGAGAGTGGAATTTGCACTCACATTTCCACAGAAGTGGGCTGCGGAGAGTCGTATGTGGGTGCTTTTTCAGTCGGAAGTGGGGCGATAGTGGCAGGGTCAGTGATGCTCCCGGGGTGATGGTGGAGCCATGGTGGGCTGCGCGGAGTCGATGTGACACTTGATTTGAGGGCAAAGTGGGCTGCGAAGACTGTGATTATGACTCACATTCCACCGTCAGTGGGCTGGAATAGTGGGTGTTATCACCCAGGACACGACTGATGCATGACTGTGTGTGTCCGCCAGGCGGCGCCGGTGGGACGCCGTCCCAGGATATGACTCATTATTACACTCATGTTTCACTCGAAGTGGGCTGCGCTGACTCAAACGTGAGTGCTTTTTCAGCCGAAAGTGGGCTGCCCGCCCGGGGAAGTCATGACTGTCACATGCCTGTGACACATCCTCTGGTGGGTGAAAACCCGCAGATATTGGAGAGTTCTTTTGAAGGCAATGTGGTAGCCTGTCTAACTTTAGCGATCCAGAGACGCGAGCCTGCTGGCGCTTCCCGGGTGCCCGGGGGCAGCCGCGAGCTCCCGGATCCTCCAGACAGCACACCTGTAATCGCCCGTAACGGCGGCCTCTCCCGCATGATCGCATAAAAGGCATTATGTCAACTTGGCTGAAATGCGCAGGTTTTGCACCTGTTGATACTATGACATCCCCGGGTGTGTTCCCCGCGCGGCGAACATCCCGCGAGCGCCGCCGGACATGTCCACAATCCGTCCACACACTGTGGATAACCGACCGGAGTGACCACTTTTGAAGTCATATGCGACTGTCGAGCGACTGTCGAAAGTGACCACTTTTAGAGTCAGCAAGCAGTCATGCCGGAGTCATGGATCAGTCATGCGGTGGGTGTTTTCACCCAGGACACACCCTCACAGTCATCCTGTGAGTCATCCTCGCAGGATCCCCGGGGTAGCCCCGGAAACGAAGGCCACAGAGCGCCCGTGTGCGTCGACCGCAAGCCCTCGCGGCTCCCAGGTCGTATCCCCGGCGATCGCCTCACACACGCGACGTGTGCGCGAACCTGCCCCCGGCATGCCCTAGTGTATGGGTGAAATAAGCAAAAAAAAGACCGACCGGAGGGTGCTCTTCCCGGGCAGAGGCAGATTTACCGCCCTAACCATATGGCCCATATAGCCCCCGCAATCGCCCTATTTGCCTACCTTCGCCGCACGGCAGCGCTGCAGCGTCTCTGCGTCCATCCGAACCTTCCGCCCGTTCAGCGTTCTATCACATATATCACACGGCATAAGCAGGCTTCGGCTAGACGCGAACGTATCATCCTCCAGGTGAAACTTCACTCTACACGCCACGCAGACGATCGCGACTCTCTCTTCGATTTCGCCACGCCATCTGTGGTGTCTCATCCCTGCCCATTTGTGCACTATGCCATCGATCGTGCCCGGGGTAACCTCGAGGATCCCGGCGTAATCGATAATGAGTTGTCGTTTGGGGTCTTCGGAGAATGGTGCTTCGAGGTCGCAGATACAGCACACCGCCTCTGCGAGAGCGCATTTATCATCACAAGCCATCGTCAGCCTCCGGTTCATCATCAGCGAGTTTGATTTCACATGCCGCGGCCTTGACCGCCTCGGGATCGAGCAGGTCGACTCCGGCCAGGTCGGTAAGGATAAGGCACATGGCCGCGAGGGTAACGGCGTTCTTCCTGACATCCTCCTTGAGCGCATCGGGCAGCGGCTCATGCCCCTGGTATCCCATCGCGCCGAGCACCGTGTGCAGCAGGCTGGTATAGGAATCGGCGATCTGACACGCCGTATAGGCGATAGTGCCGGCACGCCAGTTGCCGTCGCGGCGGTAGACCTGGAGTAGGCGTTTGCGGAGTAAGGATGCGAAGGGGGGGATGAATTGTGAGACTGCAGACGAATATAAAGGATCTTTTTCTAGCACAGTAGTGTTCCCCTCCATTTGGAACAGCGGAAGCGCGCGGCCTCCGGGGAGACGCCTCTCCCTGGCGGGAGAGGGCAGGCTATCGCCTGCCGTATCGTTCAGGACTTTTCTTCTATTTCCACTTCGACACCGGGCGAGGTTATCGGTGGTGTTTCCGGCTCGAGTTCGAGGCAGAGTGTGGTCACGCATTGCCAGGTGTCCTCGTCGGTCGTTTCCAGCACGATATCGCCTTTACCGATGAGGCGACCGATATCGTTATTATTTATCGCATCACTGAGCGCGGTGGCCTCATCATAGGTTTCGGACAGATCGGCGAGGCGTTCTCGTATGATGGCCAGGTCGGTCACTTCGAGAACAGTGATCATTGTTGCCTTGTATTTCACGTTTGTTCCTCCTTTCGCCAGTGTGCGGCAAGGCGTGAGGCGATGCCATGCATCCGGCGCGTGAGATATGCTTTGCCAGTTTCAGGATCCACGCCCTTGCGTTTCCGCCAGAGCATTTCTTCACACCTGCCATCGGGTGTGCGGTCGCAGATACCATACACGTCACGGAATCGGCGCCGGAGTTCGGTTGTAAATACACCATCAGGGGCTTTGCCGCTCGCGAGCCACTTCCACAGCACATATTGTGCGGCGTCAAAGCCGAGCGAGATAAACACGTCCATATCCTTGCGACCCTGCGTGGGGATATACTCGTTGACGAGCCAGGCGTACCAATCGCCTTCGGTGGTGAACTCGCGCAGGGGACGCAGGCCCAGCCGCGTGAGCAGGCGATCAGCCGGGCGCATCAAAGGCTCCATATGCCAGCGAGAAATCGTCCCAGGTAGACAGGCCAGATGAACAGCGCCCACAGGATCGTCCAGCCTTTGAGTGACAGCAGTCCCACGGTGCCGAGCCATCCGATGGCCCAGAGCGGACCAGAAGTTTCAGTCTTCATCTCTTTCTCCTTTCATGTTCAGACACGCCAGCGCCAGGCCATCAGCGGCACCTCAAACGGGCGAGGACGCCTTGTTGGCGGCGTTCCTCTATCTCGCGCTGGCGGTGTTCCCGCCCGATCAGGCATCCGATAACTGCGATCAGCTCATCCCTGGTCATATCCTTGACCGGACGCCCCATGAAGTGAGTGCGGATGCCAGCCATATACCACTCCCAGAACGCTTTAGCCTTACGAATCGGAGTCAACATCAGGCGCCTCCTCCCATCTCTCGCTCGAGGTCTATGATATCCCTCTCGATCTCCTCGAGGCGACGCGATCGGTCGCCGCCCCGGAATAGAGACCAAACAGCAGGTCGCGGCCAGCATTTGCTCGCACCTCGAACAGGATGGCTTTAAGTATCTTCAAGATCTTTCTCTCGTTGGTGGTCACGGCCATCGCCTCCTCTCCTCCGGGCGGCCGTCTTTTTCAGCCACGCACACATGCGCTGCCATGCCGACGGGGACGTTGCGTACTCCGGACAGGTATAGGCATAGGGACAGTCCAGCCGGAGCGCGCCGCCCTTATCCTGGCCTGTCAGCCCTGAGCGCGGGCACCGCCATTTGCCTTCGAAATAGACCCGGTTCCCGCTGCGCCTGGTCACGAGTTCAATCCCATTCTGCCAGCGACAGATTTTCATGGCGGCCACGCAGTGTAGTCTGGCTCATCGACCGTAGCCTTGACGTGCCGGAAAGCCTTGGCGGCATCGATACATGCCGGGTTATCGTTGCAATAGCGGACGTTCTGCGTCATCGTCCCGGGCGGCAGGTCATGCTCCACGCTGGTGTCCGATGAGAACACGCTGATCTTCTCATCCGGCCTGACCGCACCGCAGATATGGCATCGCCATTTCATAAGCGCCCCCCCCTATGTTAGTATCTCTCCGTCCCCCCAGCATTGTGGCGCCCATGCCGATGGACAGCACCTGGGCGGGAAAAGCCCGCAAATCTCATCAATAAGATGGCACCAATGCGCCACCGCGTACCGATCCCCATGTGTATGGAGTTCCACACGAGCATACTCATAATGCTTGCACTGAGGGCGCTTCGGTTCCGTCTGCGCCAACGCGTCATAGATCTCCGGGTCTGTCATTGCGCCATCACCAGCCGCAGGCTCGCCTCCTGGAGCACGCTAAGATTGGCCATGACCTCCGCGTAATTATCTCCCAGCACCTCTGGCCCATCGATCACCACCGTGTCCATATCGGCATCGTTCCTGATCTCGCCGACCATCCTGAAGAACTCCTTGAACTTCTCCTTGTGATCGGCCAGGAGTTTAAGCCCCTCGCGCCTGCTCATCCACGACTCAAAGCACTCGCGGGAGCAGAAGTCGTGGGTAATCAGATGCTCGGGAAGCAGGATATCGCCCTTCGGGTTGCGGTAACCCTCGAGCCGGATGACGCGGTTGGCGATCGCGGGATCCCCACCACATCCCCGTTCCGGAACCTCCGCGTGACATTCATCACATCTTACTAGCCTCATGTGACCTCCCCTAGCCGGACAAATGTCCTGGCCTCCTCGCGTGGTGACCGCCGCGTTGCGTTGAAGAACTCTATTACCTTCCGACACAGATCCTCATCGGAGAGCGCGCGGGGATCGATCCCCTGACTATCAAGCCAGCGGGCAAACCAGCCATCCCCTCGCTCGACCCTGGCCCGATCGATCATGTCGCCCCATCCTCTCTCGCTGTTGCCATGCCTGGCGACAAAATGAATCTCCCGTTTCTCAGCCTCCGGCTTCTTCTCCGCCATTGCGCCTCCTCTGCTTCCCCTCGCGCCGCGCTGCGCCTCCGCCCGCACCGTCTGGACGTAGAGCACGAGCATATCGTAGACGCCTGGCTCGAGAATGCTTGTGTTCGAGGGATCGGTCGGCAACCCGTTCTCGGTCGTGAGAACGAACATCCCCGCCCGATCGACCTCGCAGTACACGCCGTCGCCCAGGTAAATCTTGCCTGGGACTTCGATCTTATCCGGCATCCCGCCTCCTCTTTGCCCGTTGCTTTGCCAGTAGTTCATCCCGATGGCACCAATAGTATGCTGCCCCTCGGGAGCGCGCGGCCCGGGCACGTTGCTCGTGATAGAGGTCGACGAGCGCCTGCCGCGCACCGCGCAGCGTTTCCAGGCGCTGGTCGATCTCATCGAATGTCGCCCGGAAGGTTGCCGCGTCCATCCCGCCTCCTTTCATCTGCCCAGCCTGCCGGTTAGACACAGCAGCGCCATGCGGGTAAGCGCCCCGCTATCCGGCAGGCGGACAAGGGGTAAGTGCTTGAGTACCAGTTCGAGAGTCTCAGTGCCATCCGTCATGAGATCGTAGACCTCCGGCGGCACATAGATGGTGCCCCGAGCAAATACCGCCTTGTTCATGCCTGCCAGCATGGGTGCGACGACTACGGATATGTCGGCAAAGGGTTTCATGACTTAGGATCCAGCACCTTCGCCAGCCAGAGGCGGTCCTTAACGGTTACAGCCTCGGCGCGTGGCGTATGCAAGATCGCGCGCAGCGCCTTCCGCACCGCTTCGATCCCATGCAGCCGCCCCTTCAGTTTCGATGTGTCCAGGTGCTTCGCCTTATTCGCACGGATCTCCGTCTGGATCGCGGTGACCTCGTGCCGCAGGGATTCCTTGAGCACAATCAACTGGCGCCGGATGAAGAACCCCTTAGTCACCCCGGTCGAAACCGCTGCCGTCGCCACAACCTGGGAGCGCACGAGGATACCCATCTGAGCCATGCGATCGATCGCGTCGGCCAGCAAGCGCACCTCATTCTGTCGATGCTGCTCCAGGTTCATTGCCTTCAGCCTATTCACCCTGTCGCCCTCCTATCCGGCTTTAAATTCATGGTATGCCGTAATCCAGTCAGGATACCCGCGCGACTCTGCCTCCCGAGTAGCAAGCCCCTCTATGAGAGACTGGCTCTCACCCTCAAGCGGCCAGGGATCCGACACCATTATTAGATCCAGAAATGCTCGGAACTCTTTATCCTCCATCATGCCTCCTTCCACCACTGGCGGCACGTCTCGCAGTAGTAGACCTCCGTCCCATGGGCGCCGAGCATCATGAGCATCGGCTCCTCGCATTCAGGACACAGCTCCTGGTCGACCGCTACCGCCACGATCGCAAGTTCGACCGGCTCAAAGTTAGGAAGTGACATCGCCGTCTCCTCTCCGGAGATATGGCGGCACGCACCGCGGATCCCCGTCCTTCGACCACAGCGGCGCTGGCGGCACAGGACAGAATGCCCGCCATATCTCCGCCCGCACCCAGCGCCTGAGCGCCGGGTACTTCCGATCATGGGGATCCTCCGGCAGCAATCGGATCTCCGCATGCGCTACAATGGCCTTGAGTATTGCTATCTGAAGATCCATTATGTCATAAACCTCATGCGGCGCCGGTAGAACTCCCGCGCCTCATCGTAAAGTACCTCGCCGATCTCAGCGGCCTCCTCACAGTGGTGCTGGCTATCGCCCCAGGTAATGCATTCGATTGTCCCCGCGTCCTCATTGAGCAATATCACCACCACCTTGTTACCGCCGAACTGTGTCGCAAACCCCTTGGCTGCCTGGATCCGTGGCGTTAGATTCCCGGCCATCTATGTCTCCTCTCCGGACGCCTCCTCAAGCCCACCATCGGGATCCCCCTCGGCCTCGCCTTCATTCAGGGATAAGCCCTGGCTCTCGCCCGCGCCTGCCGCCCCGTCGTCGGCATCGGGAGCGGCATCGCCATAAGGCAGCTGTGGCGCTTCGATCGCAATCGTAACCATCACCCGCTCGCCGAGCATGCCGATGAGGTTTTGGACATCGGTTTCAGAATAATCCCCCCGCGCCAGGGTAACCGTAAGGGAATGCTCCCGCATCCCGCCCCTGATCTTTGCCTTCGGGTGTACGTCCTTAAGGATGAATTCCGTTCTCACGCTGGCCATTGTCCCTGATCCTTCCAGTATCGGATGATGATATTTGATAGGCTTCGCTTTAATGTCCTGCGCCACGCAGACCAGGCAAAGGCCACCCGGGGTGGCGCCATCCCGTCCGCATCGGCTGCAGGCTTTGTCCATATCTGCCCTGACCACTAATCGTTCCACGTGAAACACCTCAGAATAGTTCGCCCTGTCCCTTTCGCTTGGCTGCAGGTTCCGCATGCGCGCGTGGCTCCGGCGGTATCGCCGCGGCCTTCTCGCGGACAGCCTTTGCCTGCGCCTTCCGGCAGGCTATTGTCCGGTCGACCTGCTCCGCCAGGGCGCCATCAAAACACATCCAGCACCTGGGCACCCCACCAAACACCACCATGGCATATGCCCCGCATCGACACCGGAGTGTCTTGTTACCGTACTGGTTGCTCATGTCTGAGCCTCTCGATCCGTTCCATCTCATCACGCCAGGCACGCCGCACCATTCTCAGCCGATGCTGATCGGAGAAGCGCTCCTCGAGGAATTCGATATAGAGCCGCCGCCAATCGAGCGTGCGCAGAAGCATGTCGATCTTGCCGCGGTTATGGTTCCACACCGTAAATCCGGCAGTACCATAGATCGCCCCGAGTGCGGCGACCACTATCAATGCAATGTTCATCCGTCTCCCCTTTCTATGGGGCTGGCCGCAGGCGCCGTGAGATCCCGGCACCTACGACTCCTCAACAACGCTCGCCGCCCGGAGAGCTTTGTCGCCATGGCAGAGCGAACTCACACCCGCCATGGCCAAGCGCCGCCTATCCCACTCCCCCTGTCGCTACACGCACCCCGAAGGGCTGATCGATCCGCCTCACTCAGCAGGGAGTGAAAACCTATCGAGTTGGCATTGTACAATCGCCCACTTTGTCCCGTTGTCTCAGCCAGCCTTGCAGCAGGCGCGCCACGCTCCGAGCGCGTGCCCGGCTATCATAGTTCCCGAGTGCACAGAACAGCTCAGGCTTCGCCGCCAACTCGGCGACTACACAGTAGCACCCCTTAAGCGGCGGCATCGATGCATAGGGCAGCAGCCTGCCAAGGTGCCGCCGAGTGGTCTTATAGCTCCAGGCGCGAACGCGGAAAATGAATCCCTCCGAAAGCGAATATAGCCCCTGCGTTTGGATATACATTATCCCGCCCCCAGCTGTGCGGCGAAGAGGTCAAGGGCCTCGCCTACCGCATGGATCCCCGCCCGGCGCTTTGCCTTGGTCTCCTCCTTCAGCGCATCTGTCAAGGCACCGATGAGCGCACCGTCGCCCAGGTCATCAAAGCCGAGGTCGCCCAGGCTATCGATGGCCCCGGCAATCTGCTGGAGTCTCCGCACCTTGATGTGCTGCTTGCATTTCGGACGCGCCATTTGGCTTACAGCCGCACGGATCTTCCGCAGAAGGATCCGCGCACGCCGCCTCCGATCGGCTAGCGCATCCGCGGCTGCTGCCTCGTCTCGAGTTGGCTCACTCATTCTTGCATCTCCACGACCAAATAACCCCCGTTCGGCGGCGGTAATGGATGCTCTCGTGCAACCCGCCTGAAGTGCGAACTGGCAAACAGAGTCTTGGACAGTCTGCCGCCAGGCGAAATCGCGGCCCCGTCAGGATACTTCGCCAAGATCTCACGCACCGTCATGTCCTCGTTTTTCATGCGATCACCTCAAAGACGTGCCAGATCAAGGCGCCGCCCTTCATCTGCGCGGTACCGATGTACTTGAAATTGTCCGCGCCCATCTCATGGCCAGTCCCGATCACCGCGATCGAGCGAGGCTCCTTCTCCGCATCGGTGTCTACGACCGCCCACACACATAGCACCTCGGCCTGGGTGTCGGCACACAGGATCTCGGCGCCTTTAGGCATCTCGACATCCTGCAGCCCCTTGACTGCCAATGGAAACTTCCAGATCGACTTCATGTAATCACCTCCTCTCCAATGTCTCAAGCCGGAACAAGATCGCGCAGCCCAGGAGCCAGATCCCGCGCTCCGGCCATGGCCTTTCCGCCCCTGGCCAGCCGAAGCAGACGCAGGCACCTATCATCGCAAGCCAGAAGCCCAGGGGACTCCATCGTCTTGCCTTCTCTTGTAGGCTCATCCTGCCTCCTCAATCACCCGCATCGCCGCGGCCTTGCCTGCCTCAAAGCCCTTGTCGTATCCCTCCGCGTGCCCATCGGCCTTGCCGCGCGAATAGCCCTCCTCGTCCCCGGCCTCATCCCCTTCCGCCTTCGCCTTCTCCAGACACGCCTCACATGGCTCGACCTTGACCATCGCGTTCGTTCGGTAAGACCCTGCAGTCACGTCCGCCGTAAGGGTTGCCCCGCAGGTCTCGCATTCCACATCGAACTCTATCTCGGCTTCATGATTTAAAGTCGGCACTAGAACGGCACCTCCACTTCCTTCTTCGCCACCTCCTCCTGCGCGCGGTGCTCGGGCACCCGTTCCGGCGTCCCCTGCCGCGATCCAATTACCACGCGTTCCACATTCATCAGAGGGAAGATATGTATTTCGCTGGTGCCCATAGGATCGCACCAGAGCCATATGCACTCTTCCTTGAAACTGTAGGCACAAATCCCGCCCATCACATGCGCGCCGCCATCGAGCATCTGTATTGTGATCTCTCGCCCGGGCGGCGACCCAATTATATTTAAGTCGCCGGTTTGCATCCGATACTCACCTCCAAGTCTTCGCCTCCGCGTACAGGTAGACTTGCCCCCTGGTGCAGCGTAGCATAGATGCGCCACACCCCCTTTGGCTCATCCCGCACCGCCTTGGTGATCTCGCCGACAACCTTATCCTCACATCTGATCGGTCGCCCTGCGAGGTCGCCGACAAGATCTATAAGGGGCACCTCAAAAACAAACCCGTTCCAAAACATCAGCCTGTTCCCTCCGTTTCTCCTTTCTTCGATTGCAGCCGTTCAAAAAGCGTGTTGGCCAAGTCCCGCGCCACACACTCGCTAATATCAAATGCCCCCATCACCTGCTTGTCACCAAAGAACAATGCGATCGCTTCCTTGGCATCCACGATCGCGGCAGCCTTGGCTTTAAGCGCTGCCTCTAGTGCGCAGGCTGCTGCCTGGTTCTGTTTGACTAACTCCTCGGTGCGCATCTCGAGATCCTTATAGCGCCGCATGGCACGTCCGAGATCCTGCCGCAGGGTCTTGATCTCCTCGGCGGCATCGATCGTGTCGGGTTCCTGATCGAGATCGGAAAAATCCTCCGGATCCCATTCGGCATCGTCCAAAGGCCCAAGGCCCATGGTCGCCCGCTGGTTATTGATGGTTGCCTTCTCGCTCTGCGACACAATATAATGAACGGTCTCCCGTTCGGTTTGTAGCCGCTTTAGATGAGCCGCTACCGATGTCGCATCGGACAGACAGGATCCGCAGATCCATATGTGCCCAGGATATTGCTGGCCCCCTGCTTGGCGGAATACTCGCATCGGATGTACGATCGTATCCTTTGTCCGGCAGCAGGTACAGGTATCCGTGATTTCGCCGCCGAGCCGCGCGACCTGAATCCGCAGGCTCTCGATCTGCTGTACCAGCCGATCGACAACCTGGCCGGTAGCATCGCTGGGGAATCGCTCGAGCACATTCCCCTTGAACCACGCAGACGCCTGGAGCGCCTCCTCAACCTTGGCCATGAATTGTAAGTCAGGTTTTGGCTTGCCCATCCCTTTTCTCCTCATATATTTCTCGCGCCACTCGCCGGATTTGATTGCCGAATAGATAGAACTTATCGATATGAAACTCGACCAGCACGCGGTCGCGGAAGTCCATATAAATGCTCTCGATTATGCTGCGATATCTTTCGCCAAGCGTCTCTAAAAGAATCGCATAGGCCAGATCCGCAGCCCCTGCGTTCGGCTCCCCCCAATCAAAGCCCCGCGCACCATGCCTGGTGACAAACGGGATCACCTTATACTTCGTTCGTTCACCAACCTGCTCGGCCAGCGTGACCCGGGTTGCAACCCGCTCTCCGTTCTGTCCTCGCCGCGTTCGGCATCCGGTGAAAGCCAGCGCACGCCTGGTCGCCATCAGCGTTTCCGATTCCATTTATCCGCCCGGCAAAGCCCATTGAGATAACAATGGATCCCCGCCTGGAACAAACGACTGACGCGCGCTAGCGCGATGCCGGTATACGAGAGCACAATACCCAGCAACGCGCCGAGGCTGAGCAGACACCACACAACTATGAATCGCACCCTATACATTCGGCCCCTCCCTCGAAACCGTGGGCGGCGCCACCACGCCCCCTTCCCGTGAAACGCAGCGGCGCCACCTCCTGGGTTCATCGCCCGATCCCAGCCCCCGTACATCCATGGAAATAATGGCTGGCGAAGATCCCAAAGTCGGACAAGTCTACCTCCATGTCCGCATTGAAATCACAAAGCGGGTTGTAAACATAGGGCGGCTCCGGCCCGCCCAAATAGTACTGCGCGAAGTATCCGAAATCCGCCAGGTCGACGGCCTGGTCGTGGGGCGGCGTGTTCGGTGTAATAACTAAGTCCACGCTTTTAATCGCATTCCCCGCGCCATCGATATAGAATTGCCATGGGCTGCCGACCCAGCAGCGCCATGCCATGTTCCCCACCTCAGATCCCCCGATATGTGTCGGCGCGAATTCCCACACCCCATCGGCATTGGTGTAACCGATGTTCGCGCCGGTTTCAAACTCACACATCGTATAGACCTGTTCAGACGGGTTGTACGGATACATCTTCATCGGGAACACCTCAACCTGTATGCCTTCACATGGGCTGCCCGCCTCGTCGCGGACATACACGGTGATGCCGCATTGCTCGTGGCCGGTATTGCCGCACAGACAATACAGGGTGTTGTAGCCGATCACGCATTCGAGATAGCAATTCGGCTGATGAGGATCCCCGGCAAAGCACGTACTGGCGATCAGTATCCCCAACATCAAAAGTAACCATCGTCTCATTGTTCTCACCTCCTCCCCTTGTGATATAGAAAAGGCTGGCCCCCCCGGAACTTGAGATTCAGGAGAGACCTGCGCGGGCGCGCATGGCGAGCTTCTCGCGGGGTCTCAGGGAGCCAGCACAAAGTTGTCTATTAACACGAGGGACATGGTTCGCCGCCCCGCGTGCCCTCCTTGGCAGCCGTCCTTGGCAATCCCGGCTGGCTGATATCGCGCGCGATAATAACCAGGAGACAGCGAGAACCATGTCCTCGCCCGAATCCTAACACCGCCCCGCGATCGTGTCCAACCTTTTTGCATTCTTGGCTCCAAGACTCACGGTCAATTCCTCAATCTCCTGCGCAGACATGTGCGCGGTGCTCATGACCTTACCGCACGCGTCGGCCTCAATCCGGAGCCGATCTCGGTGCTGCCAAAAGTAAGACCCGATATCGAGCCGCGCATGCCGGAATAGAGGGATGATACCAAATCGTTCACAAGTCTCTTCATCGTTCTCAACCGACGCCGTCGTCTGTTGCGGCAATCCATATCGCAACTCAGCGACCATCGTCAACCCATCCGCGCGCAGCCGAGATGTGTAGCGCCAGAACGAATACGTCTGCTCATAGCGATACGCCTTCCCCGCCTGTGATAGCACTGCCCCATCCAGGCTGGCAAGATCCATCTGCACGATGCGCAGCCCACAGGTCTGCGCTCGCGTTAGTCGACTCACAATGCCGCGCCGCCTCCGGCCATCCAATGTAACCCCCCAGGGTTTCCCGACCACATTTTCAATTATAGCGTCGAAGTCTGGATGCCCGAGAAAAGCGGCGTCGACAAAATGATAATACTCAACCTGCGAGCTGGCCGCGGCCCTCTGTATCTCAGCCCATATATGTGCCACGCGTCTGAATTCCAGGTGCGCGAAATCCCCCTTCCGCTCCCGCCAATTTGTCCGATCGATCGTCCCCCAGGATCCGCGCACCGCTCCATAGCGATAGGCAAATGCCTCCTCGGGTAATACGACCGGCGCGGGATACGGGTTCGGCCCCACAAGGCCACGTGGCCGCTCCCCCCGGGCGATCGCCTCAAGGTAGGCATATCCGTGGCCATGAATAAGAAGATCCCAACCGTCGCTGCCTGTGGCCCTGTCAAGGCCAATCGCCTGGCCCAGGCCCACGGTCAGCGTGTTGGCGCTCTCGGCTTTGCACATCTTTGCAAATGCTGACGCAACGCGGAAGGTCGCAGGCTCGAGTGCGATTACGATCATGTCCCAGGGCTTGGGAGCGAATTCAAAGATCGCATCCGCATCAACCCGTTGATCGAACACCTGCGCCTGGCCCAGCAGCCGACACTGCCGAAGCCAGGCGAGGTGGTAGAGCAGATGCGACGGCGGCAGAAGCCGGAAGCGATCAGCCTCCGGCTTCCCCAACCGCACGATGGCCATGGAAAGTGGTGCCCGGGTTGTCATAAGCCCGCCCCCTGCGGTAACCCAGCATCGTCGCCACAGGGTTTTGCGTTGGTCAATAGAACAAGCGCCTTCCCCAGGCGCCCGAGTATCTCATCTGTCAATCCGACACCGTCTGTGTGAGTTGGCGCCGAGTCCTGCAATAGATCAATCCCCGCCTTGAGTTCAGCGATTGCCTCGTCTGTCACGAGAGGCGAGTAACATATCACATCCCAAAAGGGCGGCGCCGTCCCCTCGGGTACTGGCGCGAAGTCGGGGGATTGCATTATCAATACGAAGCGTGCTCGGAGAGAATCATAAGCCGCGCCGATCATCACAAGATCTGCCGGCGGATCCTCGATGGCAACCCTCAATATCGCCTCCTCCAGAAATTCCGGGGTGACATGTAAAATGCGGATCCGGCGCTCTCCCGCTGTTGTCATCCGTGTCCTCCTCCCATTCCATCGTGATGCCTCCTGCTATGCAGGCCAATCGGGATCGCCGAAAGCCCACAGGAAAAGCATGTAGATCAATGGCAGCATCAAACTCACCTCCTCATTGTTTTTCCGGCGCCGCGCCGAAGCCTGCCATCCGGATTGTCCCCTTCGCATTTCTGGTGGTCTGTGTCACTGTGGAGCAGTGGTCGATTACTCCGGCGAGCCGCCAGCTCACCTCGCCTTTTCCCAGGGGACAGGCAGACAGGGCGCATGCCACATCCTTCGCCGACAGCCCTGTCCTGATTGCGTAACCCATAAACCAGATGGCCATTACTGTTCGTCCTCGATCTCTGCTCTCAACCTTCTCCACCAAGTGACCGGATCCTCCTCCGCGACTTCCACCACAACCTCGATGCGTGGCTCGGCCTTATCCTTCGCCTTGCCCACGCTGCCGATCACGAACTGGTTATCGTTCTCGTAGATGATCCCCTCGAGCGCATCGCAGATGCTCTTCGGCGCGTTGAAGATGTCGTTGCCGCTTGGCTCGTAGGGATAGAAAAACATCAGGTGCATCACCAGGCGCGTCCCCTTCGGGAGAGGGAAGCGTCCGCGATCGCGCCGCCCGAGGATCTGCTCGAGCGCCAAGACCTTAATCCGCTTCTCAAACTCGCGGTAGGATGCAGGGATTAAAATGGCAGGCGCTCCCCGTTTGATCACCGGGAAGCGCCTGTTGTCCTTACTGATGGGCTTGCCTGGTATGACCAGGGTTATTACATGGCCCATTACGGCGATCTCTTGACGCGATCCTCTGTGCTCTCAGCCGACATCGGAATCTGAAATGCGAAGTATGCCTGATCCGGCTTACCCCGAAATCCGCGACCCCATCCCATTACGAGCGATCCCGGCAGGCCCGCTGCCTTGAAGTCAATTTGCGCTTCGACTCCCATTGACAGCCAAGCCTCATCGTCGGTGACCTTCAGCCCGGCATCTATCTCTTCGGCCGTAAGTGTGGCTGCATCCCGAAACGCATCGGTCGGGAAAGTCACATCGAAAAACATCGCCATACCAATCATCACATTCTGCACCTCTTCGGGTGCATATGTCCCGCCAATGCCCACGATTGCATTTGTAAGATCATTGGCAACGCCGCTGCCGCCCACTACCTGTAGGTTCCATTCACCATTGGCCGTGAGTGGTACCAAGTAGTGTCCGGCGATTTCGACAATGGTCGAGGTTTGAATCTCCACCTCGGGGTTCTCCGCGATGGTGAATCGATAGCCTATACCAGGCTTGATTGCACCACCGCCCTGATCTTCGGCAAACGTACTAGCCGCCATCGCGAGTAGCACGATCACCAGTACCGCTAAGACTTTCCGCATCCGGCACCTCCTTCGTTTCGCCCAAGGCTGCCAATGCCTTAAGCAGAGCCTGCGAATTCTTCCGAAACCAATCCTGCCGCTTGAGCTCACCAAGCACTACCTTCATGGCCTTGGCCAGCGAGACGTGTCGGCCCTGCTGCATGGTCAGCCAGACGGCGGTTTCATATATCACCCGCCAATCCTCATCGCGCAGAGCAACCGTTCGCCGTTCCAAAAGTCACCTCCCTGTTACCACAAGTTCCAGCTGCCGCCCTGTTCCATGAGCCATTCGATTACATACCACCACCACTCCGTCCTCTCCTCAGAAGCCGAAACGATGGCGGGGAACAGCGGGGTGGCGAACACCGCCACGGTTAGAATCATGAGATGGAGTCGCTTCATCGGACATCCCTCCTCTCAATAATCACCTCCGCTGGCGGAACGAACTCGGCCTTGTCCAGATCTCTATCGTCGTGGTCGAGGTCAAGAGAACCTTCATCGAAGGCAATCCAGATCACAAATGCCTCGCACGATGATCGGCTATACCAAGCGCCATCGCAGAACCTCAAAATCTGCGTGTCGGTTGAAAACACCTCACACATGCGCGGCGATTCTGTCGCGAGAATTTCATGGCTATGCGGCTCGCGGCCATTCGCAAACCGCAAGACCACCTGCGACAGTGCATCAAAGGACACCTCCGTGCTATCGGGCACATAGAGGTGCCACATCGTCCAATCGGCTGGATGCGCGATCATGTATTGGTGGATCTGCAGGCAACCCTTCTCCTGCAGCCTTCGTTCCCACCATTTGAAAAGCGTCGGCCAGAGGCTATATTGATTCACCCCTCCAACGCAACACAACCGCGCACCGTCCTCGAGAGGTACTTCGAACAGATATTCGAACTTGCGCGCCTCAGCAGTCCCCAGGAGCACAAGCAGCAGGATCGATACGATTAAACAGATGCGCCTGCGTGACATGTAGGTGTCACCTCCTCAATGGATTCGGGGTGACAGACAGTGCCGTAGTGAGGACACCAACGCGGATGGCACCATCTTGATTGAGTGTTTTTCATAAAGACGCGCCTCCTCAAATGCCCCACGAAGCCTATCATCCGATCCCAAAATTCGTCAATGTCTTTCTCTTGAACCTGCATCCAGTCGCGCACGATCTCCACCGGATCGCTTTCCCGAATGATATGGATCCGGCAAGCCGTGTCCGGTGCTATTTTCAGCATCCGCCGGACGCCTTCCAAGTAACAAACCTCTTGCATAACATCCTGGATCGTTCGGATCTTCTTAACGACCTTATAGTCTGCGAGAGCCATGTCCTCGGTGAGAAGATCGATGATGCCGGTTAGGATATATCGCACCCGGCTTTTATACGGCAGCCGATCGGTAATGTCGATATAGAACTGCTCTTCCACCAACAGGGGTTTGCCCAGGTGCGGCGCGACATCTGCGATATAATGCGCGAGGATCCGACGCGCGCGATACTCCCAATAATCATTCGGCGCCCCGAAAGTCTTCTGCCATTCCCATACGAGAAGATCAAATGGCAGGACTGTCCCGCTGCGCAAGCCCCGGTTGAAAAGCGCGAGCGCGGCATGCATAGCCGATCCGAATGATTGCTGCACCGTTGTTACGCGAGGGATCTTCAGGATGCGTTCCAGATAATACCGATAGGGGCAATCACGGAAGCTCCCCTCTTGAGAAATCGAGATGAATTTAAACCACTCTTTAGCCATCGCCCCTCTCCATTCCGTCGAGTAAGCCCCCGACCTTGGCATCGTAATCCTCAAGAACCTCCTGCGCCTCTTCACCACGCAGGTGACGGAAGGGGATTACGTTGCGGAACAACGTCGCGATCCCGCGCTTGACCACCATCCCCTTCATCGCGCGCACCTCGATCCCAACACCGCTGTCGCGCGCGGAGACGACCCATACCCCCGCCTTGACTGTCACGAATGTGTCCCCCAGGTGCAATATCTCAGCATCCGCACAGGGGATCCATTTGCCATCAAAGCCGCGCCGGTATCGCGCCCGGAAAAGGCGCCGGTCATCATCCCTCATATTTCCACCCTCTCCTTGCGGTTTTTCGCACGCTCTGTCCAGGCGGGACAGATTAAAACCTTCACTTTGAGCTTCCGGTTTTCGAAGAGGAACCCTCGTATCGGACACGTAAATGAATGCTGGCTACACGTCCGACACTTCTCGGTCTTGTATGTTTCGACAACCCCCTGTGACCCTCGCGGGACGTAATATGGCATGCCCATCTCCTTTCATATGGCCTCCCCGAGCGCAGGCATAAGGTTCAGGCGCGGCACTACCATCCATGGTAGCGGCCATCCGCGCCAGCAGAGCTGCGAGTTCCTGCGCCACAAGAATGTGGCGACTTGATGCGCTGCGCTCGGTTCAGCCAGGATATTACGTTGCGGGCGGATCCCCCGCAGGTTCAAAGGCCCGTTCGATAACGGCCAGCAGTTTCTCTTTCGTCGTTATATCTGCAACAACCTTCAAGAGCTGTCGCAGAAATTCCAACACCTCCACGTGTGCCATCGGATCCCAGGCCTGGGGGATAATGGCAAAGCCCCAACGCTCGCCTCTCTGCTCACTCCGATCAGCTATCGCATCGAGCTCCTTGCGCAATTCCCAAATATCTTGTTCCGATGTATCTGCCGGCACCTTCATAAAAAACATCTTCGCTGCCATCACGCCTCCTGTAAACTGGCTGCCATATAGCTGCCAGCATAAGCCTCAAGACCACGCCGCATATCCGGCGTCTGATCTTGTGCATATCGGGTAATCGCATTCAGCAGATCCCAACGCGTGAGCGCGACCCTGGGTTTCTGCGACTGTAGATCCTCCCATATCACAAGCCAGCGTTTCCGCCCGATCTGCGCTTCCAGATCTAAGGCGACATCACGGATATCGATCTGGCCTTGAGCATCGCGCAGCAACATCCTTGACATCGCCTCCGCATTGTCTGCGTAGATCTCCGCGACTTCTTCCCAACGTTCAGGGTCATTAATAATTTCCCGGACAGTTCAGAGCGCCGAATCAGGATCGACCATGTGTTTTTGTTTCCAAATCTGCGCGAGGTTCTTTTCGGCGACAACCAGCCCATTGGTACAGACCAGCCGTAACACATACGGCGCAACGCTGATTGCTAAGTTGCGGGTTTCACTATTCAAGATCTCAAAGCCGACAGAATGCAAATCGTCCGTTGCAACGTTGGCCATGTTGTCCCAGGGCTGCACCATGAATTGCTCAGTCTGTGCTCGCACTCGCAGCATCAGATCGGTCAGCGTAACCTGGCCTTTATCGGTTACGGCCAGGGCTTCATCGAGAACCCGTTCGTGATCGAGCCAACGATACCGCTCGCTCACAATTGCTTGCGCAACGATCCGGGTTTGCATCTGTGTCTGCGGATCCCGCCAGGCCTCAACCCGGATTTGAAAATGCGTGCCCTTCACCTTCTCGGTGCGCAACAGACGAGTCCCTATGGTCTCGAATAGATCCGCAGGCACATCCCGGGCAAAGCGGATCGGGATCTTCGGGCTGACGAATCCCGCAAATGCCTGCAGGAAAGATTCTGAGATCGGGTACGCACGTGCCCCGATCCGTACCATGTCGCCAGCGAATCCAAAGCCGCTATCGCCTGCGACGACATCAAAATCATGCACCTCGCGATTCACAATGGACGCACGAGCATCGGCGATCGATTCGAAGTCATGCCGATATTTCGGGATAATTCTCATGGCGTATGCTCTCCCTTCATGTGTTCGGCAAATGCCCAGGCAATTTGCGCAGCCATCTTCAGCGACTCACTATTTGCACTCGCGTGCGGCGAACCAGGCATTGCGACGCAGCGCAGTAGTGTTATAACCTTGGCTGCGAATTCTGTGATCTGAGGGGCGATTGTGCTGTCAACCTGCAGATATTTTTGTAACAGAATCACAAATGCCTGGCGTTGTGTGAGTCCCTGAAGAGCCGGATCGTCTACCTGTGCTTCAGCCATCTCTGTCATAACGCGCTTATAGAAAGCCCGCGTATTGTGCATCCCGGCATGTGCCCGCCGCGATGCTTCGGCCATGGCCTGAATAGGTATCGCCTCGGCTTTAGGCACCACCTCGGGTGAATCCCCTCCCTGGACAAGAAATACGAATGGTTTATCCGGCAGTCTTATCACCTCCCTCTTTTGGGATCCTCCGTTGTGTACATTTTTTTATCGCCTCTCGCACATCATCCCATTGGCCATCGATCTCTTTAAGAACTTCCCCGGCCAACCCGGTTGGTAGCCCGGCAGATTGGCAGGCGCGCTCAAAGATCCCCGACATCACCACGGCACTGTCCTCATTGACCCGTGCGATTGCATCGCGTGTGGCTGCGTCCGGAATGATCCCGGGCTTGATCAATGCGGTCAATCTGTCATCGAGCGTTTTGAGCATCGCCCCTGCGCTTACCACTTCATCTTCGAATCCCCGGCTCAATCTCTCGAGCGCCGCCACCTCTCCCTGTATCTTCTGTTTGCGCGCCTGCCGTGTCTGCCATTCATCCAGTAACACAATCAGGTCTGGCACCGCCGTGGCGAATGCGGCGACGGTATATCTTCGGCGTGGCATCGTGATATAAATGGCTATCATCTGCTGCACCGTATCGAGCGGGTACGTCTCCAACACCGGCTTCAGCGCTGCGGTATCTCGTGACCAATTGACCAAATATTTGCGCTGCTTTTTCCGCAAATGCAGATCGCGGAACGCATTGATGGCCCCCATAAGCTTATCACGTGTATACGCCTGCGCTTTAAGCGCAGGCTCGCCGCCCTTGGCGGCGGCATTATCAGCGGAGTCTTTACTGAGTATACTTCGGGTGACACCGGTGTCACTTCTAGATATGACAATATTGTCACTTCTGAGTTCAAAAGCGAGCAGGCTGGTCACGATTATGTACAGATTCGTTTGGCCCTGCCCGCGCCGCTCCTTCGTGAGATACCCTCGCTTGACGATTTCTTGAATGTGTCTAATCACATTCCGTTCGCTTTGCCCCCTTTCTTCGGCAATGCGCGCCAAGCCCGGGTAACAAAAGGGGTCGCCATCTTCAGTCAATGACGCTTCGTGATCCCATGCGAATTTTCTCAGCACCGCATAGGTGCGGAAGGCTCCATCCGACAGATCTGTGTCTGTGACGATGACGTAATCTATCATCACAAACCCACGCTGCGCGCGTGGCCGGTCAAACCGGATCCCTATTTTGTCCGGCATCGGTGGCTCCTTCCCGTTGCTAGAATGGCACCTCCCCGAATTCATCGAGTCCGCTCTGTTCGGGGTTGCGGTATTCCACAATTGACTCCCGCATCTTCCCGCGGCTCTCTTTGTGTTCAACAACCAGTTGCACCCTTAAGCCCACCACTTCGTGATCCCAATCGATATCGAGCGTGCCCTTGCTCGGTAGACCAAGGATTTCGAAGAGACGCCTTAACCTCCAGAGCGCCTGGGGCTGCAGGCTGAAATTGTCAAAAAGGTGACGCGGACTCTCGTCGATCCTGAAATCGAAGGCCATGTATGGTTGCTGCGATTTTTCGCCGAGACGTTCGTCGATGGCCCATATCTGCGCCTGGTATATCCCCTCCGGCAGGAGCTCAAACTGCGGCCCATCATCTTCGGGGAATGTGATCCTCGTCACGCGGCCTCACCTCCATCTGCCGCCTGGGATTCAGCGGCGGGTGCTGCAGCGCCTTCGCCAGGTTCCGCTGCGGGTGCAACCACCTTGGGTTTCTGTGTCGGCACAGGCCTCGCGCCCGGAGTAGCGGGCGGCGCCTGTGCGGGTGCAGCCTCGGCGGGCGGCGCTGAGGCACCCTGTGCTGCCGGCGCCTCTTCGGATTTTGCAGGCGCGCCTTCCGACTGAGCAGCAACCTGGGCTTCGCCGAAGATCATCTTCTGGAAGATGGCGAAATCGGGCGGCATAAGCCGATCGAGTTTCCCGAAACGATCCTTGCCATCGTATTTCGGCATCGGCTGGACGGCGATGAAGCGCTTGACCGTCTGATCTTCATCCTTCGGCCCTGGGCTGCGCACAGCCATGTAGCCGACGACATCCACGTAATGCGGCATCTCATCAGCCATCCGGCCAACCATGCCACACTTGTGAACGATGCTGCCGACCTCCTCGTCCTTGTCGTCACGGACGCTGTGGATGAAGAGAACGTTGATATTGAGATCGCAGAACTCCCTCACGATCCTGCGCATCTCGGTGGTGCATTCGCCATACATGTCCAGGGTCATATTCGCCTTCTCGTGCGAGTCCATGAGGAAGTCCATGAACTTACGCTGCGCCTCTGAGAGGGAATCGATTATGACGGACTCAAATCGCTGGCTCGTATCCTTCTTGAGAAATTCCAAAGCCAGAAGGAGATCATCGTAGGTTTTGACATCGATTACTGTGACCGCATCCATACGATCCCGGATTGATGCAGTGCCGGATTCCGCTGCCAGAAGGAGCGGCTTTGGCATTGTGGATGCGAACACGGTCTTGCCGACCCCGGCGCGGCCATAAAGCGCCATCTTGATTATCGGCGGGATCTCCGTCACTCGTTTGCCCAGCAGCGCTTCCTCGAGGAACTGCTGGGTCTGATCCACGTATTTGCGGCGGGTTGATTTCGGCGCCGCAGGTGCCGTCGTTGGCGATGGCTCAGAAGTTGGTGCTTTCTTATCCTTGGCAGTTGCCATTTCGGTCTCCTATCGAGCAAAAGGTAAGCGTTCCCGTTCAGGTTTAGCGATGCCAGCCACTGGCGCGACGCCTAACAAAACCACCTCCTCCAGGCGCTGGAATAGGGCTGGCTCGCGGCCCCGTCTCCCCTGTGCCGCGATCGGCACTCCCCCCGGCCCCTACCCCTCGGCGCCGGAGAAAAGCCCACACGCGGCCTCTGTGGCCCTCAAAATCGCGGGGGGATAGGCCAGATCCCCACAATGCGGTGCTGTGGTAGGCAGATACCGCCCTGGCGGGAGCTACCCCTACCGGCAGAAGCCGCCTACCACCGCGACCCTATGGTAGCGAGAGATCGCAGCGGGACGCTCCTGTCCGGGCAGATGGCACGGATCCGCACCGAACGTTACTGCGATCTCTCTTTTCAGTCGGTCGGCGACGCCGAGGTTCCGAGGTCGATACCAAGATCGCTCTCGATATCGGAAGCGGAGAATACGTCGCCGACCAAAATATCATGTGGCAAAATGGCGTTGCAGAGAGGGCACAGATCATAGAGTTGCCCTTGGCGAGAATCAAAACGGCTCATCTCGTGTTCCGCACCGCAAGCGAGACAGATTACCAAGGCATCAATAAACACGGTGCTCGCCCTCTCTTTCGCCTATTCTGATCGTCCGAGTTATTTGCGCGCGCCGCGTGACCTCGCGGCGGATCCGCGCACATAGATATTCATTATCACAACCGGCGCAGCGTGCCACAAATGTATCGCGCCCATCTACATGACTGCAACTGGCCAGACACCTCAACACGGATCTGGCGCCGTTTTCGAAGCGGGCTTTCTGTTCTGGCTTCATCATGCGCTCGCCTTTATGGATTCGATCTGTTCGGCTTCCATGCGTTTTACGGCTTCAGCCAACATGGCATCCTTGCAAGTGCTACAAATCCCGTGGGAGTGTTCGACTATACACTCGCCGATTACTTTTCGGCACCAGGCACACAGTACAGGATACATCGCTCTCACCTCGTTTTTAATCTCGTGTTAAAGCCCAGGCAATCAAGAAAATCCCGCCCAAGCAAACAACGCAGAAGCCATGAAATTGTCCTAAAAGATTTTCCATCTCTTTCACCTCATGTGTATGAAAGGAGCCGAGCCAGGGATTCACGAATTAAGCCCCTGGCTGCACATCGCACCGCAAGCCGAACAGCATCGGGCGGAGAGCATTCGCCCGCGCCAGGATCTACGGCCACTGGCCCAGCCCCATCTGTTCGTCTTCTATGGATCCTCTAAAATGCTCTCTCTCTCTTGGCGCTCGAGATCTTCAGTGTCTCGCATCTCGTTGCAGCACTCGTAACCGGAGCGCCAGCATCCCCACCAAGCCTCCCAATCCCCTTCTATGTCTGTTACCCCCTCCGCGTCTGCCCATATTTCAAAATCAACCCATCCGAAATCATGAGCATCCTTCGGCATCTCTCGCATCGCTACCCCCTCAATCGCTTACCCAAAAAATGTTCACAAAGGCATCCCGCCCGAGCATCTCCTCGCGGCCAGCATCGCTATTGAAATCGGCCAGGCCCAGCGGCCGGAACCAGATTGCCTCTTGCTCCCTCGTCATCCTGATGTCCCCCAATGGTGGGATCACGCCATCGCGGATCCAAGACGTGACCTCACCCTCGTTGCTGGGATCTCCCTCGCCGCCGCCATAGAGTGTGTACTCACGGACGTCCGGCTGCGTGTTTCTCTTGGGATCGTAGGACAACGCGATCCATCTCTGTGGTGTTGCCATTGGTTATGCCTCCCTTTTTGTCGTTTGGAAACGGTGCCAGCCCCGCCTGATATAACAGGCTTCCCATTGGGTTGCCAACTCAAGAAGCGCGTCCTCGAGTTCGGGCGGCGCCTCCTGATCATTCAGGATCCCCATCGCTATATCGGCATATTCTTCAGCGCGGATTTCCTGGATCCGTGATTCCCACGGCATCCGCTTGTGATCGAATGGTTCCTTGCGCTGCCAATCTCTAACGTGTCCAAGCTCATGGCAGCACGTTCTGTAGAATCGGCTGGCTACCCTAAGGAAATCGTCCTCTAGCCGTCGGTGCTGTGGTCGGATGACCACAAACCCACCATCGGTTTCGATCCAACGCTTGCCGCCATTGCGCACCAGGAGATAGCGCCGGACGGATCGGCAGCCAGTAGCCGTTGAAGCCAGCCGCCAACTCCGTCCCCCTCGCGTAACCTTCACAACAACGCCCCGGGCAATCCGGCACCTAACCGCTTTGGCCGCGCAGGTCAGAATCGTCTTTAGCGTGGCGTCTTCGAAGTGTGAGTTGTTATAGAGTTTGATCATGGCGCCTACCTCTTCAAATCTTTCCGATTAGTATCGTCAGCTCGCCTGGGCTGAGATACGTGCCACAGTCCGCGCAGAGGGCTGCGCTGAACACTCGCTCTTGTTCCTTCTCGCCATAAATTTCCTTCGCCCGCATCCCGCTAGGCGGGATGGGATAAACAAACAGCCTCGTATGAACAATTACTTCAAATTCCCGGCCACCGCAGGTGTTGCAGGTTAATGGCTTTTCCGAACGGCGCTCCCGCCGCGCCTGCCTTAGTATCTGTGCATCTTTGAAAGTCGCTCTCTTGCCCATCATTTCCACCTCGTTTTGTTCGGCTTCTAATCAACCGGCGAGGCGGCGCCAGTGTCTAGCCCACGATTCCCCGGCGCCGCCCCCACCGCTCGGCCTCGTTATTATCCCGCGGCCTCCTCTTCCGGCTCGCTCCCTACGGTCTGCAGATCAGCCAGTTTGGCCTCCCAATCGGGATCGGTCGTCTTCAGGTCGGCCTCGACCTTCCCGACCTGCTCCATCAGGCCTTCCATATCGCGGAGAAGCGCAAGCCGCTTCTTGACCAGGCGTGCCCGGCGATTCCAGAGTGCATCGATCTTCCGCTGCTTGCGGACGCCGATGTGGCTCGCCTTGAATTCCTGCCGCTCCGCCTTCGCCTGCTCCTTGAACTCGGCAGGCGCACAGGCGGGATGATAAGGATTCATGTGGTCATCGTAAACCGTGAATCCGGCAATCGGTCGCTCGCATTTTGTACAGATTATTTCCGTCATCTTGTTATCCTCCATCTACTAGTGAAATTTCTGTGGATCCCCCTTCGTGGTTCAAATCCCGTTTGCTATACAACGTCGAACGTTCTATTCCCACCGCTGGCCGCTCCCGTGATTTAACACCGAGCAGGCGCTGCTGGGCTTCCCAGGCTTTCGATCCCGAGTTATGAGGCGCCGCGCGAGGCGATCTTCGTACCCCTTCTTAGCGATTCGTTCGGGTTGTCAGTCCTATCCTTGGCCAGGCGCATCCTCCGGCCTGGCCTTGGATCCAGGTTCGCTTCTACCTGCTCTTATTGTCTTCCCCGATCGGCTCCGCAGTTTATCCGGCTGGGCTTCCCCTCGCCTGCTATGCCGTTGTGGAGCCGCCTTTTGCTCCGCGAGGTCTTGCCGATCGGCCTCTGTCCGTGTGTGCTACATCCTTTCAGGCTATTCGGTTGTAAGGGTTCCGTCTATTTCTCGTCAGGGTATCCGCTCAGGAAATCTTCGATATCCTTAAGCTGCCCATCTACGTGCTCGAGGTCGCCCACGAATCCCCAAAACATCTGGTCATCATCGGTCGGCCCATGCTTTGCTATCAATCTCTGGATCCGAAGAATCCGGTCGGTGATCGCGGCGCGCTTCTCTTTACAAGCCGCCTGCGCCTTGGCCAGGTTCTTCGCCCTCTTCTCTTCTCGGCTCGTGTGTTCGGTTCTGGTCTTCATCCTGCGTCCCTCCTTTGTCTCAAGTTCTACCCACCAGTGTAGCAGGTACCATGCCAGCAGTCAACACAATTCGACATTTATTTTCCGGCCTAAGTCTTTGATCTATCGGCACTTCTAACGAGGATCCCCAGCGACCAGATCCCGGGGCAATCCGGGCAGCGCAGATTGCCCGATTCGCCGGCAGATCGCAACCAAGATAATTCGACGCTTATAAGTCTTTGAAAGCACAAGGGGTTAGGAGTTACAATGTGCATGGGGTGCGGGGTGGTGGCTAAACCCATTGCAAATGGCCAGGAACGGTGCGAAATTCCTGGCCATTTGCAATGGGTAGTGGGGCACTTACCTTTTGCTCAAGGGCGATCAGAGCCTTCCTGGGAATCTTTTCTCTCCCGCACGATATCCCGCCCGCCTTCGATGCCGATAAACCCCCACAGGCTGGCTACGGCCACGAGGGCAATGGTAACAGCATCCCGCGCGGGAGTGCCGGTTTGAGTAAGGTAAACAGTCAGGGCCACCGTAACGCCGGTTGCGATCAGCGCCAGGGTGAATTTCTTCTTGCCAGGCATGAATGTTCTGTCCGACACGGGTTAGCCTCCTTTCGTGATATCATAATACTTGCAAGTTGCGGGAGCACATCCCTTGAATCCACTGTGTAATTCCCCGTCTTTCGGGCAGCGCCATTTCTCTCCTTCCCAACGTAGACCCTTTAGCCATTCGCACCAGAGCGGTAATCCCGGACTCGTCCCCGGGCGAAAAGCATTCCACCATACCTGCCGACCACGCAGCCCGGCCTGCCAGCGTTCATAGGTTACGGGCACATCGAAATCCACCGTCTCATCGAAAACCACGCGCGTAGTCCCGGCCCTTTGAAACGCCAACCCCGGCGTGATCTTCCAATCGCCGATATAGGCCAGGCCATACCAAACCCGATAATATCGCCAGAGCTGTCCGCAGTGATGTTCCTCTGCGTCTTGCCGCTTCGCCGCGAGATCCAATACGCGCCGGAGCGTCTTCCCGGCCCGGTCGTAATACTGGCGCCGAATGGCCATCCCCCATATCTCGGCTTCGCCGGTATAAAACATCGTCTCGCCCTTCACCAGTAGATCCATGCAAAAATCTGAATAGTAGACATCACCTAAGAGGACAATGGTCTGTTCTGTCCCCCACAGATCGCGGGTAGAATATAGGGTTTCGCACGTCCAGCGATGCCCGCGTGGCTCAAAAAACCTGGCGCGGATCCCGGCCTCTTCATATACCTCGGGCTGATGGGTAATCAACCAGGTGGGGATCCCGCGTGCAGCGCATTGATTTAATGTGCGCTGGACGAGCGGCGCGCCGTCGATCTCAAGCAATTGCTTGACAACCCCGCCGAAGCGCGTGGCCTGCCCGGCGCAGAGGATAACTGCTACAACCGGATCATTCATCGGACTCGGCCCCCGTTCGATAATATGCATGTTTCGCCGAAAGGTTCTCGCGGATCCTGTTGCCCATTGCCAGGTCGACCGCATCAAATGTAACCCCCATCCGCGTGTGAATTTCAATGATCCAATCGAATCTGTCGTCAGTAAGGAGTCCCTTGGCGCCTGCCAATACGTCCAGCTCGCTGCCCTCCACATCGATTTTCACCAGGCCCGGCTTCCCGACCAAAGGATAATCCGCACGCTGACGTAATATGTCATCGAGGCTAACCGCATCTAATCCTACCTCGGCATCGTTGGCTTCGACTGGGCTCCATGGGGTTTGGCTGCGCTTTGCCTTCTGCCCTTCGCGACCGGCAAAGCATAGGTGCCGGCAGACATTCGGGAGCAGCTGTGTATTCCAGCACAATAACCCGAATCGCAGAGCGTTGGCCTCTAAGGCGACAACCGATCGGCAGTGATGTGCGGCGATCATTGTGTGGTAACCCCAGCCCGCGCCGACATCAAGGAAAAACCCATATCGTTCTGACTCCAAGATCCCCACGATCGGCGCTTCGTAAGAGAGGTCTTTGAACCAGGAATTCCGGTTGGTGAAACTTATGTGTAGCGGCGATGGCCCGTGCGACCAAAAGTCGCCATATCTGTTCCGTCCATTCAGCAATTCAATGCGGGGGTTTATAACCATCGGCCCAGCACCTCCTTATATGCATTCATTGTCTGTCGCCCTGCGATTTCCCAGGTATAGTTCTGAAGCATCCGCATCTGGATCTGCGCTGTATCCGTCGCAGTCGCCTTCAGACATCCCTGCATACTTTCCGGCGTGAACGGATCGATATAATAGACTGCATTCCCAAAGTACTCGCGGGCAGATCCGCGGTTAGTCGGCGCGACCGGCACCCCCAGCGCGGCGGCCTCTAACACGGCCAGGCCCGGGGTTTCATAGATGGATGGCTGCGCGACAAGCCTGGCGCCTTTCATGTAGTGATAGATCCTCGGGGGCGGGATCCCCATAAAAAACTCTGTCCGCGCACGTCTCTTCTGCGCCATCTCCCAGCAGGCCCAATAATAATCATGTTCATAATGACAGTCGCCTACCATCAAAATCGGCACATCGACATCGCGCATGGCACTGAGAAATCGGAATTGATTTTTCCGGCCTTCATTGCGCCCAACGATCAGGATGTAGTCTCGCATGTCGCAGAGTTCCCAATCCTCGAGTCCATTCCCATTTGTCTGCTCATTAATGTCGGGGGGCACAGCGTTTACCACGACTCGCATCTTAGACTTCGGCACCTGGAACTCTCCGGAGATAAGCGCCGCCTCAGCATGGCTATTCGGGAGCAATAGGTCGGCTTCATGGTAAGCCCAATGGAACTGCCGCAGGTGATGTGCCATTCGCCGCTGCGGGTGATGCATCTCCTTGTAAGTCCAGTAAATCGTGGAGAGCACGATCTTTTTGCCGAGGCTACGAGCCTCGGCCATCCGCATCGGGGTCTTCCCATACACACCGAAAAAGTGAACTACCTTGGCCTTTGTCCAGTCATAGACAATTTCGACGCCTAACCGCTCAAGCCATTTGATCGTCTCGGCCTGCTGGGTTTCCATCCCGCCGAAACCGGCAGGTTTCCCGAAGCCAAAGCCCTGCCGGTGGATTGCGACGCGCATGACTTACCTCTATTTCTCTATAAGCCTCTTCAGGTGTTCGATCCCGTTCCCATTTTTGCTATCGCGCCTCTCGCGCCAAGACAACACGGCCGCAGCAACGCCCAGGCTCACGATAACAATTCCGGCAAGCCCCGCGCAGAAATCAAACCCCATGTCAGTCCTCCCGCCGTTCTAAAATCGTGAGGATTTTGATAACCCCCTCTTTGATGCAATCGACTTTCCGGGTGAGAGTATTTAAGAGCCATCGCAATAAGATGAGCGCGACCAGGCCAGCGAATCCGAATCCCATCAACTTCTCAATTTCCAGCCCCTCTACCATGTGATGCCTCGTGTCCCTTCCGGCTCTACAAACCATTCAAAGTTGCCTTCATTGATTTTTGCAAAATTCAGGTCACCATCTGGTTTGACGAAGAACGAAACGCGCCGCATATCTGCGGTTTTGTTCCGTGGATGCTTTGTCTGTTGCCCGTGGTAGATCACCAGGATCGCCTTGCCCATCCTGGCCGCCAGCGCACGCGCATGGTTCAACGCGCCTTGATAGCAATTTGTCCCCCCGGGTTGATTGTGCCAAGTGTAGATCTTCTGTGCCATCAGGTAGCCCCCAAGATTTCGTTTATCGCATCACCAATCATTGCGATCTTATAGCGTTCTAAAAAATCTGCAATTAGAAAATTCCCATCCTTGGTGACCACATCCCAAATCACCCGATCGGTGATCCACATATCCGCATGGCAATGCCCGCCCTTAGAACGGCTATACATACAAACGCGGCGGAAGTGCTTCCGCAGAAGCAGCCAGAGGGCGAATGTGTCCTGGCCCCAGGAGAGATCCACCGCCTCGCCACGGAGATGTGGACTATTTGCAGATCCGCCCTTCCGATCATTCCAGGCGCCGCAGCGGACGCCGGATGTCGGGAATAAAGGCTGGCCAGCCTCGAGGCGTGCATTTTCGAGTGCATCGATAGCAAGCTCTTGCATGTCGGCTCGTCCACAGGAATCGCGGCAGGACAGCTCGGAACGTGTGAAATGAGTGATGCGGCCATCGGTTGTAAGGTAATATCCTTGGAAGATTCGCGCGATCATGTCAGGCTCGTTTCCAGCATCGCGTGGCGACACTTAACCAGCATGTCGTCACAAGATGTGCCGCCGGTGGGGAACCAGTGCACCTCGATAATGTGATTCCCCGCGGCCCATCCGGTGATGTCATAAGCATCGATAACCGCGAACCAGACCCAGCCGGAATAGTCTGCGCAATCGAGTGTCGATGTCCGCATGTTTTCAGCGCCGAGGTGATCAACTGTCAGCTGTAGATTCCCGGTGCCAATGTGGGGAACGTTGATTTTCTCCATGATTGTCAGGCGATCCCAAGGGCAGGCATCTGTAATGCGTATCGAGTAAAACCAGGATGGGTTAACGATACTCGTGTATTCGTAATAGTCATGGAATTGTGCTTCATGTAACCGTTCCATGCCTTTGTAGAGACGCCAATTATTCAGAAACATCGTGTTGCATTTGATCGCCGAGATCAGCAGCGGTGGCGTGCTTGTCCAGAAATCCGTGGTGTCAGACCAATCGCCTATGGTCATGTTGCCTCTCGCGTCAGAACGCCTACCATGCTCCGCAGCCGCGAATGCCTTTGGAGCGGTGCGTTAGACTTTTCCTGCAATTGGAATTCATAGCTGCCAGCAACCCACGCTCCCGATGGCGGGGTGAGGTCAACCGTGATCATAATCGACTGATATTGATACCCGGGGAAGGGATTACCCAAGAGCCAAATGGGTAATGAGATCGGTTGATAGCCTGTGGCATCCGGGTAGTATGCGGCGCGTTCGGGGCAGTAAATCCGCATCCAGCAATCCAGCGGCGCCAACAGCGGTGCACCCTCTTCGGTTACGGCCAGATGGAACATGTAGACCATCTGATCATAAGGTTCAGTGCCATCTAACGTGACTCCCCACAAAGCACGATTTGTCCACGCGCCTACAGTGAAAAATCCATCGATCTGATCTCGGCCCCAATTGACAAAGGTTTCCTGCTCGACCAGCGCGTGGGAATTCTGCGTGAGATTGTGTAGCTTGGTGCACGCCGTGAGAAACGGGGTTTTATCAAACCAATCTGAAGTCGGATCTGTCCAGCTGCCGATTGCCATTTATGGCTCCAAAGATGAGGTCAGATAGACTTGTAAGTATTTGGCACTAAAGCTTCCGGACGGACATCGCCCCAACACTGCGACGCTATAAAGGATCCCATCGGATTCTGCGAGACCTGTGCTATGATGCTTATCAATTTGCACCCACCCGATTCCGCTGACGGTCGCTCCAGTTGCATTCGGGATTGTCGCAATAGTATTGTCGTTTTCGTCTCGCACCTCGAGGCGGATATAGTTAGTCCCTGAGTTCGCGCTGATATAGATCCACGCGCCGAGCCCATCCCATGCTTGCCCGCTGCGGATATAAAGGCCCGTATACCAGGACGCTTCCGTCCATGCGGCGAGGTTGAAACTGATGGTATCTGAGCCATCTCCGGCGATGGCGGCCGTCATGCGGTCGTACCCGAGAAGCATCCGATTCTGATCCGCAGCGAGCTCGGCGAATTCTTCATGCTCAATAACCTGTTGGTAATTCGCCACGCTACGATTGTCGTCCCAATCGCCGATAGCCATGCTTATACTCCATAAACCCAGCAGTCATCTGTGGTACCGACTCCGCCACAAAAGCCATAACCGCATCCTGATGCGGGTTCAATTACATCCGAAACATCCATTAATTTCGCCGTGATCGCGCGAGCAGACGGATCCTTCTCGATGTCGACCACCAATCCATATCCCTGGCGTACTGGCCGCGCGCTATCAATATACACCACTTCGCCCAAATACATATTTAATTCATCGATCTTTGATTGCAACCTGAAAACCTGCCGTGGATTATGGGGCAGCCCCGCACGCGTGAAATAAAACCCCTGCAGCAGCCCCCGGACGGTGCTGTAGTCTGCCGAGACATAACCTCGCAACGTGAAAGTATAAGGGTATTCCATACGGTATCGCGTCACGCTATCGTTCGCAGCGCCAGGCGCAGGGTACTGTGCCCCACTCGTGGGACTGCCGCCATCGCCATAACCGGTCTGCGCACTCAGCACGTTATAGATATCAAGATGTTCAACTTGCAGGTCGACTAAGTTATAGCGCTTTCCGATGCATCGTGTGACCCATTGTGAAGGATCCGGCTCAAAAGTCATAACCGAAATTTTCGCTTCATGTGTCGGGAACGCGGTTGCGATTCGATGCCGCATGAAAGTACGCAACAGGCGCAGGGGATCGACGACATTGTCAGACCAATATGTGATCTTATAGGCAGCGCTTTTGGCTTCAATGTCTGCCCAGGCAGCCAGATCCAACCACGCTTCAGGGATGTCAGACAACGTCGTAAGCATGTGGCGAGCGGCGACGATTACGTTCGTGGCGGTATAGCGGATCCCGCTATTAAAGGTCACGGTATCGCCGATGTCCCATGCGCCATTCCAGAAGGCGGCGGGGATAGAGATAGATCCAGAAATCGATGTGAATCCGGCGCCGGTGCTGCCACCACCGTCTAGGCCAATCTTCGATCCATCTATTGTGTAATCGGTTGCTGTGGTGAAAGTAATTGTCCAAGTCTGCTGCCGGCAGTAAGCGGGATCGCACGATGCCTGGTTCTCATTTATCGTGCCCGTATTGGATGTTGAAGCCACAAACTTCCCGAGAGAATTCGCCCGCGTTTCGCCGCGCAGTAGCCATATAAAGATATCCTCGAGACGCCAGCGGGTTTTGCCCCCGGGGAGAGGTTTTGCGTCCGCCAGGAAATACCGCCCGATCTTCAAGACGGAGCCGGTGCCCACGATCCACACGCCGATATCGACATGCTTGCCGAACCAGTTGTCCTGATAAATATCGCTCGTAGGGATGTGGGGATCAAATCGCCCGGTTGGATCCACGAATTCAATATCCGTATCAGAGCCTCGGTATTCGGCGAATTGAACGTCGCGCGCCTGCTTGACTGGCCGCATATTTTGCACAAAAGGTGTTAGCTGTAGATTCCGCCCACCGGGGTCATAACAGACAACGACAACCACTCCCGGCACGTGCGGCTTTGCCAGCAAGGCTTGCCAATCAGCAGGATAGATGCCGGAGAATGAATTGTAATCGCACGAGACAACATCGCACGGATCACATGGCGGCGGGGGCACCGGTTTTGTGCAGAGACACGCCTCCTCTTCATAAGGCTTGCAGGCGCCGATACAGAGGTTCTGATCGCTGCCCCAAAGTACGAGCTGATTCTCCGGCTCATAATTGCTAGGCAGGATCAGTCCATACAACCACTCCCAGGCAGGCCCGCCCGTGAATTCAGGATCGACTGCCCACAGATCGCCAGCGCCCAGGCCAACGTTATCGCAGGTAGCGCACGTCACGTGGTTGCAGAGCTGGCTCAACCCGAAATAGCAATTATTATGACTGGTGAGCGTGCCGCCCATCATGAGGCCACAGTAATAGGCATAGGTGCCAGAGTAGAAAATGTTGTTCTTCACCGTGAAAGTCGAGGTGCCACCGAAATTGTTGATCGAGACGCCATACTTGAAATTCATGAATGTGCAGTTTTCGATGTCAATTGTCCCGATCGCAGCAGAGGCGAAGTAGAGTGGCGCCTCAGTGTCTCGCATGACGCAGTGCTGTATGCTCGCGGTTTTGCATTGGTAAAGTTGAATGAATCTTTTGTCCCCCGTTATGAAGCCCTGCGCCTGCCGCGCATAACAGCACCGCACCTCGAGGTCGAGTGTGATAGCGCCGACGCCGCTAACCCTGATAATATCCTGAGAATAGTTTGGCAGGGATCCGGCATCGATGCATTCGATGCGGATGTGCTTCGCGGTTTCCTGGATCGCAAATGGGACGGGATTCTGGCCGGAAGCATTACCAATGGTGACACGCAGGTTGCGAATCGACACGTAGTCAGCATTCGCTTGGATCGCAAAGCCATCATTCCCGGCTGGAATATTGAGCTGCCAGATCGGCCAGGACGTGTTGGGATAGCCTTCAATAATCAGCCCTGGCCGGACATCGTAATCGTCACCCTGGAAGGCGGTGCCGATTGGGATCCCGTAGTTATTCACGCCGGAATAAGGGGTGCCGGTGTTGACAACCTTGAGAATATGCCCGATGGGATCCGGCAATGCCGCGATGTTGGAAACGCTGCCTTTCATTGACGCCCAAGGCAACAGTTCAGATCCATCGCCGGTAACATCATCGCCGATCACATTGTTACACCAGAAGGTTGACATCAGATATCTCCGACAGCGAAATCTCCTACCGCCGAGAGGTACCCGAACGGCTGCACCTCATTCGGGCAATACATGGCATGGAATTCAATCTCGCCTGCCGTGGCGGCATCGATACTCCAGGGTAGTTCGACCGGCTGCGCCACGCTCGCGCGATGCAGCACAACCGTGATCGTGGCGTCATGGCAGGGGAATGTGTGAATCAGCGTCACCCGATACACCGCTCGCCGTTGCACAATTTGCCAAGCCATCTGATAGCCTCCGGGCACAGGCGTATTCACGGTGTCATAAAAAGTTGCAAGTGTGCGGGGATTGATCTCATCGACTGAGACGCGGATCACCAGGTGGTTCCGGAAAGCGCAGATATATCGGGTATCTGTGGCAGGCGAGGAATCGTAAGACGAGAAGTGCTCGCCAGCATCGATAATAGATGCAATCACCACGTTCCCAAGGATGAATTCATCCGGCTCTGCATCGCCCTCCGCCAACAGGCGGCATTCAAAAGTCCCAAGGGTATAGTCAGCCAGCGCCTCAGTGCATCCCTGACAAAGATCATCTGCCATGCTTAGCTCCCTGCAGACGGGGGATAGCATACCGCCCCGGTATATTCGCGGAATTCCAAGGTAATGATCTGGTCGGCATGGGGATGGCCATGATACCACGCCTCGAAAATCGCCTCGGGGTTCCACAAGACCACACAATATTTCTCCTCACTATCGTCCATGTAGTGAGGATAAAACCAAAAGCGATCACGGATCATCCGGATAAAATTCAGGCGTCCCAGGGTACTGGCAAAGACTGTAATGAATTCAAATGTTGCCCGGTAGTGATCGACGCCCTCGTCATAAACCGTGGGATCGCCGAGCTGGGATTCTATTTTGATCTGCGAGACATATTGCCACTCGCGGCTATGACCAACTTCGATTTCGTCAAAATCGTATGTGCCGCCCAGGAGCGTTTCGAATCTCACTGCGGTAGCCATCAATCCGCCTCCGTTCCTTGATCGGCCAACTCTTTCCGGCGCGGCTCATAGTGACGATCGTAGATCCGGACATATGTCATTTCATTGGCCTCATTGATTTCGACGACGGGTTCAAAGTTAAAGCCCTGTTCACTGATTGTCCCCGGCGCAGACTGCAGCGCGTCTCCGGCAGCAATCGGCGCGAGCCGTCGTTGTACCCCCTGCATGAATAAATCCGCAAAACGGCCGCCTTCATATCGGGCAAAAAAGTCTGGCCCGGGAGATTGGAAGCCGCCTGACAGCAATGAGCCGAAGCTGGGGACTGGCCCGCTACCAAAGATCGACAGAATCGTCTTTAGGATTAAAGCCTTAACGATCGCCGCCGTGAGTTGTGCGAGCAGGCTCTGGAAGAATTTTCCTGCCGCAGACGTGGCTTTTCCGAACGCCTGCGCCAAACCTTGTCCGGCCAGGTTCCCAAGGCCATCGACGGCAGACATAAGCGTCTGGAACCCGATCTGCCCGAAATCAGATGCCTGGCGCATCTGGTCTTGCATCATCTCCCATGGAGTGGGATCGGAAAGTTTCTCATGATACCGCTCTAGCTGTCCCTCGAGCTGGTTGTAATATGCGAGATCCTCTTCGGTAGCATTAACCAGCAACTCCTGCCGCGTGCCGAAGGTTTCAATCATCGCATCGCGTTCTTGCTTTACGAGATCGAATAGCGCCTGGTACTGTCCGCGCCGTTCCATGAAAGTGCGCTGGGCAGCGGCGCGCCTCCGCTCAGCGCCGATATCGCGTTCGGCAGGTAGCCCGGCCTCGGCGCCTGGCTCTTCGAATACAGGGGCAGCGGCGGTTGGCGCTTTGCCAGCGATGTCATCCATCCCCTTGCTGACCTTCTCGTAATCGCTGGCCAATTTCCGCGCCGCCTCAGCCCCGCCATACATGATCTTCTCGATCGCCCCGATGGCAGCATTGATCGGAGAGACATTAGCGACCGTCCGCGCGGCGAATGGCAGGCCTGTTACAGGGTCAATCCCCGAGGCGATATCCCAATATGCCTTAAGAGTTGTCTTCGCCTTATCATCGCCGAATGCGGCTTTGACCAGCGTGGGGATATCACTGATGAGCACAAGCGCCGCCATCACCCGCTGGACAGCGGTGCGGAAGGAATCCCACTGATTGATATAATTCCCGATCTCTAAACCAAGTGCGAGTGCGGCGAGTACCCCGACAATGGTCAGGAGATTCACGCTGATCGATTTCAGTGTCGGGATGAAATTCGCCTGTGCCACGTGTCGGAATTGATTCAGCGCAGTAATAGACTTTAGGACTTGGCTGCCGAAGATGAGAAACGTGCCCCCGGCCAGCGCGATAACAGCAATAAGGCCTCCACCCCCGCCAACCACCAACCCCATCATGCGGATTAATTCGCGATGGCTATCGGCGAATTCTGCGAATGCCACAACCGCGTCCCGGATCTTTGTTACTAATGCCACGAGATCATCGCGCAGCGCTTCGAAGATAGTGATCTCGATGTCTTCAATCGCGGATTTCAACAACCGCCCGGCGCCGGAGAAAGAGTCTAATTGAATCGCGGCCATCTCCGCGGCGGCCTCGGTCGCGGTGATTTTCTCCGTAAGATCAGCGAGTTTCTCGCTCCCCTGCTGTGACAGCGTCAGCCATACGCGGGCACCCTCGGCGCCGAAAACCTTCATGGCTTTCTGCGCATCGAGATGCCCGCGTTCGAGAGCGCCGACAATATCTGCCATCGAGTGCAATTGCGGATTGATATCGTCTGCGGTAAGGCCCATCTCCCGTAGCGTTGCCGCGCCTTCGCCGCTGATATCTGTCAGTTTCAACAGCGATGTCCCAAGGAGTCGCCCGGCACTTGATGCTCGGACACCCGCCGAGACGAGTACGCCGAGCGTGCCCACGGTCTCCTCGAGGGAAATCCCTAATGCGCTCGCGCTCGAGCTAACAAATGGCAACGCAATCCCGAGGCGTTCGAGTGTCAACTGCGATTTCCCGATACTCGCGGCGAGCACATTTGAAACGCGCCCGGCATCAGAGGCGGCTAACCCGAAAGCATTGAGCTGGCTAACAACAATCTCGGTAGAGGATGCCAGGTCTGATTGTGTCGCCGCCGCCAGATCCAGGATGGGCTTGAGCGACTGCATCTGTTCCTGCGCACTCTGCCCCGCACTGGCGAGGAAATACATCCCCTCACCAGCCTGGCGCGCAGAGAATACCGTCGCCCGTCCCATATCCTTTGCGAAATCAGAAAGTTCTCGGAATTGCGCTTCGGTGGATCCGGATACCGACTGAACATTCCGCATGGTCTGTTCAAAATCCGCACCGGTTTTAATGATGGCTCGGGACGCTAAGCCAAGAGGGACTGCAATGGCAGCGCCAAGCGCCGCGAATTGCATGCCCATGCGCTGGGTCTGCTCCCCCATCCGTTTGGATTTTAGCGCAAAGGCATCAAGTCTTGCATCGGCCTGGTCCATCTTTTGAAGGAAGTCGCCGATCGCTCCCTTCAGAACTACCTCGAGCTCCGCCAGTCGAGTCGCCAATTGCCCTCCGTGGCACCATGGGCAGACTACCGAACATCTTCATCAAGGTCTTATACTTAAGCCCGGCGCCTGCTCCTTTCAGGCGCGACAAGACCCCGCGTAATCTGCCATATAGTTTCTGGGGTTCCTTGCCATGAATCATTCCCAGCAGGCTCATCCGCCTTTGTACATCGCGAATAGCGGCCTGCTTTGAGTACAGCATCAACTCTTCAAAGTTGAACTCTCGGATTTCGTCGAGCCTGTATCCTCGCCCAACGAGCTCATCAACTGTTTGAGCGAATCGAACCACGCCTTCAGCGCGGCCACCGGCATCCCCGCCGCCTCCAGGACTCCGAAAAAAGCCTTGGCGACTCCCTGGTGTATCCTCACGAACACCTCGACGATATTAAGCATATCCTCTGCATCCATATCGTCATAATCGGCCTCTGTGAGATTGGTAGCCAACTCGAGCATCGCTACCAAGGGATCCCAAATTGCAACCACCAGACTGCCGATAAACGCATAACCACTCGCAGCCTTATCCGTTTCTTCGGCCTTGGTCTTAGTCGCCGCCGTCAGCCCCGCCAACGCGCTGACGAATGTCCCCGCATGCTGAATGATTTGCCGCAGCTTTAAGCGACTGACTTCAGCTATCCGCCCGTCACGAAGCGGGACACATTCGGGTACCCGGAGCACAACCCTGGCCTCGCTATCTGCACTACCATCACTGGGCTTCAAAGAGCCTCCTGCTGCCATCAGAACATCCTCCTTACGTGGCCGGACAAGTCGATTGAATCTCTATGTTCCCAAAAGGCTCTGCAGGATGCAGAGACGCACAGTCGGTTGCCCGGAACCGAATCGGGAACTCCACAATCGACTCGCCGAACTCCATGGTAAACTCTGCGGTAATGAGCGCAGCCCACAGGTTGATATTCAACCACTTGCTGGCACAGGGGAACGCATGCTCAAACCGCACGCCATAATGCCTGCCACAATCCGGCTTTTTGAACGGGATCTTACACGATGAAACATCGGGGATCCAATTCACTCCCAGGGCAGTCGCCAGATTATAGACGGTGATCTCATGGATGAGCACTTCCAACTCAAACTCTGCGCGGATTGGAATCGCAGCATCGAACTGACCATCCCGGCTACGGTAATGGTCAATGTATGTCGGGCGATAGGTAAAGCGTATCACCCCACACTCGCCGAGATTCGTTTCCGCGCCACCGCTGTGGTTACAGACAAAGACCTGACCAGAATTGACCGTGTAATTCTCGTTGGTCGATTCTTCGGTGCAGGCGTCACAGATGGACACTAATCTCACCTCCTCTCACAGGCAAAATTCCGGTTGCCCGGGGCGGCAGCATTGATACGCTACCTTGAACATATATCGCGTGCTTTGGTGCCAGGCCTGAATAGTGGAATCGACGTCCGGCTCATCCAGGTCACCATCCCACCGCGAATTCATCACAATGATCTCATCTGAGGATCCCGGGCTGCAGCAATCAAAGTCACACTTGGCACAGCCGAAGCGCCGCCGGATCCAGTAGAGGATGTCGCCCAAAACCAAGTCGGCGTTTTGGGTTTCAGAATAATCGATACGCACATATGGGGTAAAAGTGCAGAACACATGCTGTAGCGGCTCACTGACAAATCCGGGGATCGGAGCGCCAAAGGCTTTCCCGTAACACAGGCATGCGCGGAAGGAGCCATTATCTGGTCGCGCCGCTCGCCGCAGGCCATCGGTTGTGTCCAGAATCGCCATCAGGTGCTGGCAGCCTAAAAGACAGTCGCACACATAAGAATAAAAAGCACTTATCCTCATAACTGGATGCTCCGATCAATTACCTTTTTGTATTCATCCTGGATGTACTGTAGCACAACTGCCCGCTGTTTTTCAAACGCTTCAAATAGGAACCCCCCGTCCGGCAGATTCTCTATAAACTCTGCATATGCTCGATCGGTGCCAACGCTGACCTCTACCGTCCGCATGGTAACATTTGTGATCTGCGCGGTCTGCGATCGCCACAGCGCGCCAGTCAACACATGATCTTTCGCCGTAATAATCTGCGCAGCTGAATTGGCAATGATCAACCCCCCGCCCCGGAAGACGCGTCCGATATCTAAGCCGAACCGAGTCTTCAGGGCGGCGATATTCTTCTTCGCATTCCGGATCCCCCGCAAATTCTGTTCTTCCTGTGCTGTAATACCCATCAATCCTGCCCCGGCCTTGTCGGCGGCACCTTGATTTCACGCACCCAACATTTCATGTATTCCATCGAATCTTGACCGCGTGGCCGTTTGGCCATCGTAACGATCATCTCTGAGCCTCCGGAGCGGATCACCTTGTCGCCGGTTTGGATGTCTTTCAATTGCCCGATCATCATGAAGCGCGCTACCTGGCGCTCGCCTTCATCGGCATATAGGGTCTCGGCATCGGGGTGATAAATCCGGCAATGATACCGCGCGATGTGTGCCGTGAAGACCGGGATCTTGCCACATGCGCTATCGCTAAGCGTGGTCTTCCGCTGGATCGCTACGGTTTCATTCAACAACAATCCGCGATACATTAAAACACCCGCCCCCCAAACTGCTTCCGCAGGAAACTGAACAGCAACCCGTCGATCGCAGGGATCCCGGTCTCATTATGCACCGCCGCACGTTCGAATAATTCCCGGAGAGTATAGGCATAGCCGTCCACCGATTCGCTCGCAAAGTTCGCAAACATCGGCGCGGTAACTGTGTCCCACTTCCCGCCCTCTTTCAGGAGCAGACACGTTGCCAGCGATATGGGATCCGGACATGCGGCATAGAGCCCCCAGGTCGCCTCGACTGCGATATTCTTAAACCCATATGGGAATATCGACGATGTCCCACTGCAGTATGCCACTGCGGCTTCGCCGGTCGGCGGATCCATCTGGTTCCGCGGCCACGGTCGACCGTCTTTATGGATCAGCCAAGTCCCGCGGATCCTATAATCTGCGACCGTGAAAGTCGCTGTAGAATCATCAAGATTCGTGATGGCGGTCAATTCCAGGATCGGCCCATCGCATGGCAAATAGAACATCCCGGTGCCATCGACATAGCGGGTCTCTTGTACTGGCAAAAAATGCTGCCCGCAGACTCGATCGATGATCGACATAGCAATCCGAATGAGATATTGAATATCATCATCCGGCAGCGGGCTGCTTATGAGACAGCGTGCACGCGCCTCGGTTACGGACAGGTAATAATCCGCAGCTGCAAACGTCCCAGCTGCATAGACATAGAATTCCAGCGTGGCCGTTACGGCATCGTGCCCAGCCTCCGGGGTGTAGTACCACTTGTCATAATGCTTACCCAAAGTCTCGGCGCCAGGGACGGCCCAATCCACATAATAAAGCCCGGTAGCATCGCGCACGATCCCGCTGGCCACAAAGGTGTGTAAAACCGTGAGATCCGCCGCGAGAATCTCTACCTGCGTGAATGCATATGGGTCATAAAGATTCCCCTCGGGATCGTGGAATTTGATGCCAAGTCGGACGGTCTGGCCCCGCTCGGCAGCATAGCGTGAAACGGCCATCGCAATCGCCTCCTAATATGCCTGCGCGGTGAAACCACGCAATGCTTCGATGATGTCCTCATCGACATCAAACACCTGAAACGAAAAACATGGCGGGATAGAGCAGTCCAGGGTCACCAGCCATGCCCCGAGTGCATCCGGGGTGAAGTCCGCGTAGTAGACTGCCGTCGCGCCGATCTCTACCGCACCCGGCGCCAGCGCCAGCACCAGCAAGGGATTGTAGACTTCAACCGTGATATTCCCGGCGATCCCCGTTGCCAAGGTTTTGTCCGCATTTAGGATCCGCATGAACACGCGGATTGGTTCGTTAATGATGTTCATGCGGTAATCGTCCCTTCCTGATATACAAAGAAACTCCCCCAGCCATAGACAGCGTCGGCAACGACGCTCACGGAAACTTTATGCATTCCGCCGCTGTCTGGTGTGGCGTTGTAATAATATTCTCCGCCCCCGATCTCGGTTGCATTCCCGGATGCGAGGATTGTGTTGTCCTCGCGCCGGACTTCGACCGCGACTGTTCTGCCCGTCAGCGGCCCGGTTTCATCAACCACCGCGATCGGGATCTGGATCTGTTTCCCGATCGGATGTAGCCCACACCAGCCTGTGCTCATGGCGTTATCTCCAATGTAGTTGCGTTATACATTTTCCCAATATCCAACTGTTCTGAAGAGAACTATCCCCATGCCCGCGCCACTGAAATCGGCACAAAAGCAGAACTTCTGGTCGACGATTTTAATAATCGTTGTGAAATTGAATTGAGCGTTGACTGCCTGGAGCCTATAGCTTTGCCGCTTCCCGTTAGCCTCAGATTCATACGGGTGTAGGACTAACCGACCGGCGATAGCTGCTCTGTCTAAATATGTCACATACACCAGGGCGGCAACGACATCGCTGCTTAGAAACTCTGAACAATCTACCTCAAAGTATTTGAAGGCCCAAGGGGAACTGACAGTCGGACTGTTAGTGGTAATCGCATCCCCCGCGCTCCATGCCACGGTCATAGGTGCTGTCAAAGTAATTCTATTTGTCAGCGTGTTCACCGATTCAATCAGCCTGTATTCTCCGATGGTTGAATTGTATAGTCTCAGGTGCCCGATCTCGTTCCCGGTCACAAGTCTCGGCACAATGCTGTCTTCATTGCCGACAACATTTTTATAGACCAAAATGGTATCTGAAACAAACGTATCTATCTCCGCGGCAAAAATTGTATCACTGCTAGCGGCATTCCCGAAAATCTCATCGTCACTCGTGTAGTTAACAAACCTCGTGAGGGGGCTCGGAACGCTACCGCCGATCCTGGTTACAATGATCATGATACCCGCGCTCCTCTCGGACTCGAGTTCGGGATTGCCGCACAGTTCCATGACCAGCCGTTGCCGACGATTCCGCCGTTATAGTGTGGTACACTCGCATCGTGTACCTGCGTGCCGGAGCCTTCATCGAAATTGAATCGCATGAGATCGGTCGGGCGAGCGGCAAATGGGTATCCGGTCATGAGCGGCCAGTCCACATAGTCACTGCAAATCGCCAATTGCCAAATCCGCATTGCCATGCCCCGGCCAACCATCGCCGACGCTTCTGGCAGCAACATCACAAATGCATTCCCGACCGGCCACGGCGGTTTGAGGCTCCCATTAATCACGGCTTGGTATGCTGTCTGGATCGGTGGGAAGAGAGAGATGCTTTGTACCCGCCACTCGATGAAGTAATGCGTGCCGACCACCATTTTATTGACAACAGCGTTGCCGTAGCCTCCGGTGCCGACGCCCGCCCAGCGGACGGCAAAAAAGTCGTGTGTGCCCTCGACATAGATTTCAATGCCTTCAACTATAGCCCCGCCAGCATCCCGCGTTGCCCATTCGAATAGATACGCATCGTGTGGCGCTGGCATATTCAAGACCTCAAACTCCATTGTAACTGTGAGATTTTTCCGGTCACTTGGCTCCGGCATTGGAATCGCAACGTGCGCGCTGCCCGGCGTATCGCCTGGCAATTCGATGTAACAGCGCCGCTGTTTAGATACCCCCACTGCTTACTCCCCCGGAATCCTACAGGATCCCGTAAGTATAAGATCCATAATCAGCATCGATCCGCATGGCCCCAGGCCCGGCTGGACGGATGAAATATCCACGCGCGGTAAACGTAATGGCCTTCCCACCGCTGGCCCGCCGCACCACAAATTCCGCATTGGCCGGCAGAATCATTGCCTGCACATAGGTGCGCTTCCCGTGTTCGTAAAACCCCTGCACGTAGTCGAATTCAAAAAAGGTGCCGCCCTGTTGATATGCCAATACCAATTCTGTGCTGGCCTGATCGCCACTCGGGAAATCCAGATCTTGAATCGCGATACAATAGTGGCTCGGCGGCCTCACGATAATATGCCAGTTATCATCGGCCCAGGTCATTGGTACACGATACCAGGATTGAACCGGCTTTCCAAAAGCAACGGCGCGCCGGAATTTATTGATCATCGGATAGCCCATGTCTTCTCCTCCTCGCGGACATTTGTATTAACTCTCTCCGCAATCGCCTGACGAACACGAGCAATGATCTCGCTGGATGAAATCGCTCGCATACACTCCAGCGTCGTACATGTCGGTCTCTTGTCAAAGCAGGGACACTTGGGTAGCCCCAGGGATCCCGCCTTCCAAATTGGAAAGGCATATCGATAATGCGATAAGCGTAATCGTGGCGGCCAGCTTGAGTATAGATCTATATGAGGGGTTTCAACCGCTTCCGCCAAATGACACAACCCGGTATCCGGAGAGATCACGGCATCGCATTCGGCGACGATCGCACATAGCTGCCGGATATTGAGCTGCCCCGTGAGATTCAGATCGGCTGGCCAATCCAGGAAGTCGTTGTACGTTAAAACCGCCGACATATTCTCTTCATTCAGGCGATGCGCCACTTCAATGACTTGCGCCTCGGGGAATGTCCGCAGATGGATCGTGCTGCTTTTCGCAGCGATAGCCACGCGCGGCGCTGGGACTTCAGCGAGAGTCTGCCTGGCCCATTGGCGTTCGGCCTCGGTCAAGACGGGCACACAGAACCGATACTCCTTGGGGCGGCTCCCGAGGAGATAATCAAAATAGATATCGATCCGATCGGTGGTATATTTCGCATGATGCCGTTCAGCGAATCCCCGCAAATCGATTGCATCAAAAGATCCCCGCATGCTGGAGATTTGATAGGTGCAGGTAAGCCATGGCACGTTTTCAAATAGCTCGCGGTGATAAGAATTAGTCGCCCAGGCAAAGCGCAGATGTGGGTGTGCCTCATCCAACGCTTTGATCGCTGCCGAGATAATCACCAGATCGCCGAGACCAATGTCGCGGACAATAACAACCTCTGTCCCGGGGCGGAGTTTCTTCAAGTGATCCGATGGCCAGAGCCGGAAGTCTTTGTAGGGGTCTCGGAAATATCCCGTCCGCAATAGCCAGTTATAATCGTGCTCACATTTAACACCGAAGATCTCGCCGCGCAGAGCGTGGTAGGTGTTGCTCATGGGGACGGTGCCCTGCCATGAAACGGAACGCTTCAGGATCAGGTGCCCGCAATACTTCGGCATGGTTTACCCCTGGCAACATAGAGCAGGGAGTCCGCCCTTGGGCGCTGGCGGCTCCCTGCCCCGCGAAGATATCGTTGACGGCCTAGTAGGTGCTGGACTCGACGCAGCACTCATCCCTGGTCGTCAGGTGATCAAGCAATACTGCGGCATCGGTGTTGATGATGCCGGTATCGAACGCGATCCTGAAGATATGGAACGTCCGTGAATTCACGCCATCCCGCTGACGCTCGTAGTTGATATCATACTGAATACCAAGCACGAGGTTCTTCGGGTCTGTCAGAAACATGAACGTCCCCGCCTGGCCATCTTCATAATGCCCGCAGGCATTCGCCAGATCGGTCGGCAGGAGCGGGATCGTTTCCATCGGAGTGGTCATCCAGGTTGCGGGAGCCTCCCCCGTGATAACCTTGTCCCCGAGGGCAGTCCCCCGCTTCTGCAGAATGTCTGCCCAATCCTGGAACACGTCGTCGGCCATGAAGAAGCGGAGTTTCTTTTTGTCCCGACGCCACTTGGTCGGGAGCTGCTTCATCATCTGCCCGAAATGACAGATGTCCAAGCAACAATTGGGGAAGGTCGGCGTCACAATGTGAGCCGCCTTGAGCTGCTTGTACCATCCATCGAAAAGGTGAAATACGCTGGTGTCTACATCCGCATGGACATAGGAATGATCGATGTTGGCCATAAGCGCCATGATCTCCAACTCGTTTGCGAGCTGGGATCCGACCATCTTTAATACCTGCTTCTCCAGCGCATCGCCGGTGAGATTGTCTGCGAGCATGTCGTCGCAGATCGGGATGACGGCCTTGAATTTGCGCGCGGTCAGTTTGAAGCCTGTGGCCGACATGCCGCCGGTATCGACGTAGTCACCACAGTTGTCCGGGCGCAGCATACCTTTGTTAATATCGATAAACCGCACCCACTTCTCATTGGTCGTCATCCGCTCGACTCTGACCTTGCTCCACAGCGTTGATTCATCGACGATGAAATCAATCAGCCGGTCAGCTTCCTCGGGCTGGATGATCGACGGCGCGCTCGAGCTTTGAATAGCCTTCTTAAAGTCGAACGTGTCCTTTGCTTCAACTCCAAGAAGCTGCATGGCGCGTGCCTTGCTCACGATCAGCCTCCTTGCTAGTAACGCCTCCTGGCATCCATAAACCTATTCAATTACACGATCGCCACCGATCGCTACGTCTTCTTGCTGCCCTCTTCCTCCTCGACCGGAATATATCCGCCCAGCATAGTCGAGTATCTCATCCCGGGCTTGCCCTCGGCGCCCTTGGCACCATGCATTCTCTCCTGCATGGAAACGCCACGCGTGTGCTCGATCGCCTGCACGCGATGATCCATGCCCCGAACCATGTTCAGGACAAGATCCATCTTGGCCGAAAGCGCTTTCTCGCCTTCGGTCTCATCCGCCCCGGCGCCACCGTCGCCAGCGCCTTCAGCGCCAGCCCCGGCATCGCCTTCCCCAGCGGCCCCGGCACCCTCCCCGGCACCGCCTTCACCAGCGCCTCCGGCGCCTTCAGCGGGCTTCTCGCCAGCGGGCTTGCCCTCCGGCTTGCCTGCAGCACCAGCAGCGCCCTGTGCGCCGCCTGTGCCCTCAACGGGGGACTTGCCCGTTCCAGGCGATGCCTGCTCCTTGGGCGGCTCCTGCGCGGCCCCAGCAGCGGAAGCCTCCGCGCTGGCCATGACGGCCGAGGTATTGGCATTAACCCGCGCGATAATGAGGTTAAACTGCGTGGCCACGGCGTTGGCATCGGCCAACGCCTCCGGGGTGACCGGCTGCAGCTCATCCTGCTTCTTGCCGAACATCTGCATGAATTCGGCGACCACCTGCTTTGCTACGGCTTTGACGTCCATCGGCCTCCTCCCTCCTTGATTGAGCCAGAACATCCTCTCAGCATCTGTAGTATCCGCTATCTTTTGCCCATGCCCATTCGATCCGCTTTCGGATTCTATAACAAGCGAACCCGTCCCGTTTTTGTATCCGGCAAAATCCTTTCTGATCGCACCCTTGATCACAAGCGAGAGATCTTTAATGTGAACATCCATCAGCTGGAAAATCCCCTTGCTGCTGGTAGTGCGGGGGATAATAGGGATCAGCGTCCATACTCCCCCGATCGAGAATCCGTTGAGTTCGCCATTTTGTACCTTGGCCCAGGCAACATCGGAACACCTCACCCCGGCGACGCCAGCGCCTGGCATGAAGAATTTCGACCCCTCCGGCGCCTGGAAGCATTCAACGAGATCGCCCACGCCGCCCCATAGGATGTGATTGATACCAATGCCCCTTGTCCGGCCCGCAGCATATTCAATCATGAATTCATGGATCGCCTTCCCGATCTCATATTCGCTCAGGAAATGCCCCTGCGCATCGGTAGCCCACGGCACCAGGAATTCTCCATAGACAACCTTTTGCGAAGCCATGAGGGGATCCTGGGCGAACTTGAAGAATATCTTCCCGTCGATTTTCTGCGGCTTGTAGGCATCGCTCTGGAGCCGTGTCTTATTGGCGCGGATAAACTGCTCTGCCGCCAACTTGGTAAAGATGGAATCATCGAACCAGACGGTAATTAGATCCCAGGTCTCGGTGCCCTCATTGAACCCAAACTCCAGCCGGACGCCTTCGCTGTCTCTGAAATTAACCATGGCGGTCTTATCATAGGAATACACATTCGGCTCGAGTTCAATAGAAAACCAATTCGTCTTAGCGCCAACCAGCGCCACGATTTCCCGGGGATCGATGATATCTTTTTCCCGTAACGTCCAGCTGCCGGCAGCATCTCTGGTGTATTTCTGCTTGACCGCTGCCCAGGCGGCAATGCGTGCCCCCTCCTCGCGCACGGATTCTTCGCCGGTCAGGGTTTGGTAGGTTGAATTGAAGATCCGGATCCAGATCGCCTGTGCGCCTTTCGGCAGGTTCTTAATCGTGTCCGGGGGATTTGATAGGAGATACGGCATCGCGCTTCTTCTCCATGGCATCTAGCGTGCCCATGATCTGATTCAACTGTGAATTGAGCTCCCGGGCGAGCGCCGTTAATTCCATAAGGGTCTTGCGGACTTTCTGTTCTTGGTCAACGGGGATGGCGATTTCCATTCTAAGGGGTTGTGCCTTCATCCCCCCAGCATCCCGCAAGTCCATTACGTGCGGGTTTAAAATTCGTGGTCGATCTCCGTTGCCCTGCCCGTTCGCCATCCTTGGCCTCCGTAAGAGTCAGCCCTTCGAATTAGGGCTTCGAGAGCCTCTAAGCGCGTCATCCATCGGGAGTATAGAAATCTCCCGATAGCCTGTCAAGAAATCTTTTTGCACCGGGGGCACTTGATTCGGATCGGCATGTGCCGCTGTGCGAATTCCCTCTCGGTAGGCGTGCGGTATTGCCCGAGCTTCTTATTGCAGAATTTACACCGCTTATCAGAGTCACCTTTGGGATCCGTCCCAGATGTCCTCTTCAATGAGTTCGACTCCTTCCAATACCGGCAGGAAGGTGCATTGACAATGCACGAGTTCCTCGGCCCCTGCCGAGGGATCGCCCGGGTGCATCATCTGATGCGCACCGACAGTGAACGGCGCGTCCATGCGCTGCCGCTGGCCATGTGCGTCCATATGTGTCTGCCGACTATTCCGAAATGAACAAGCCCAATCTTTGAACTCTACGCTTGTGGTTTTGTAGACTTCAAATTGCGCCTGCTCGACGGCGATGAGCGTTTCTGTCCGCGCCGTGGCATTCGCTCTGCCAATTGAGAACTCATCGAATTTCGCCGCAATCATCTGCCCGACCTGCAATGGGTTCAGCCCCTTGTCATAGAACCCGGTCGCGATGGTTCGGGACAGATCATCGATCAGATCGTCGGCAAAAAACTGCCCCCATGCGGCTGCGCGGACTTTGAGATTTTCAAGTACAGCGATATCTTTCAGATTAAATGAGCCAGGCATGCCCATGCGGATCTGTGCCGTTTTGCCCCCCGCATTATATGCCGGAAGCGAACGCACCTTGAGTGTCGCTTCCATCTCGGCGGCAAGCCCCTGGTGGGTACCTCGCAGATCCGACAGCAGGATTTCTCTAACCAACCGCTCCTCTTCCGGGCTGGCCTTCTCGGTGCGTTCTCTCTCGGTCTTCACATAGATCCGCTCCAGGGTATCCTGCTTTTCCATCGCTGCCATCCCGGTGCGTTTGGCGTCAACCACATGCTTATGAATAGCGTCATACGTGGCCCGCTCAAGCGGCTCCAGTGGAATCGGGCGAGTAAAAGTTTCACGCGACACGGTGCTGCTCCCTGAAGCGGCCATACATTTCCATCGCTTTTACCTGCGCCTCGGGATCCATCAGCGCCATGAAACTCGGGAATCCCATGGCAGCACTCCCGGGTGTGCCAGTTGTAATCTCGCCGCGCCGGATCCCGAGATCCATCATCGCTAACTGCGCCTGGATTACCTGAAACGGCAGATTCGCCCACGGCTCCGGAATAGCCGGTAGAGCCATTTTCAAGAACCTTGTCATGTACTCTCGGCCTTCATTAATCGACATAAATGGCAGCACCCCGATCCGCGCCAGGATCTCGGCTTCGCGCTGTTCGTCGAGGGTGTCGATCTCATCGAACTTCGCATAATGATCGTGAACGAACAGCCCCTCTTTTATCAGGCGGAGCAATTTCTTTTCCCATGTCTCTTGACGCGGTTTGGTAATCGAATGCTTGTAAACTTCAATCTGTGTCTCACCACTGCCGGTGCCGATGTTGCCGGTTTCTATGATGCCCACGCGATTCGGGAGCATCCCATAGGAACGCAGGATCTCATCGCGGTTGTCTCTCCGGTATTCGCGGAAATCCGCGTCCTTATGATCCGGCCCCAGCTTCTTCCACTCGAGTTCAATCTCCTTGGGGATTTCCAGGTAGAGTAGCCGGTAATGATCACCCCGGAGCACGAGCTCGAGGTGGTTCGTAATGTTCTCACGGAATACGGCGAGTTCCTTGTCCATGCCGACCAGATCGCCCTTAACCATCAGGCACCATTCCGGCAGCGTCCGGTTGAAGAAGAACTTGATATTCCGATCTGCCTGGTATTGATATCCCCGCACCGCCGATAGCGCAGGCACAATCCGGGGGATCCCGTAGACCGGCGAGAACGAATGATAATGCCGGAACCAGATCATCTCATTAAGCAAAGCCCCCGTATCCGGATCCCGCGATCGTTCATTCTTGGGATCGCTACCGAAACGCCGGAACCACACCTTCTGCGCCCCACGGATTTGACAGAAATTCTTCATGTCAATTGTGATCCGCACCTCTTTCGCTGGAACGTGATCGAGACGCTGAACGGGCTTGGTGGGCAGGTTCCCGATTCGCGTGCATTCGATGTAGCCGTTCCCGGTCGATTCCCAATCCATATTTGTGGCATCAGAGATCTCGCGGAAGGTATCGTCCGGATTGCAATCGCCGAAGAACATCTCGACCGCCAGGCGATTTTGCTCACTCGCCAGGTCTTTCTTAAAGGGAACGATGTGCAGCCCCAGCCCTGAGACATCGGTTGAAATCTGATTCACGGTAACCGCAAAATCGGTGCTGCTCAGAAGAAGCGCCGCCATCTGCTCCAAGGATTTCCCACCGAGCGGCGGGATCTCAAGATCCCATGCGCCTTTACTGTATTGCCGGAAAAATGGGTCAACAATTTTCGTGGGCTGCATCCAATCTTTATATGGACGCTTCGGCCCTGGCCCCAAGGATAACGCCTTAGCTCCGCGCTCTTTTATGATATCGCCATCAGCCATGTTTGTCCCCCACGATTATTTCCCAAGCGAAGTGGCTTTAAGCCCACCGCGCGTCCTCTTGCCACAGGCGCTGGTGAAAAACCAAGATGCCATCAGGCGATCGCCTGTATGCTCAACGGGATCGAAGCGTAACATATCATCTATCCATTCTGCCGATTGATGGTTCCTGGGGATCCGCCACATACGGTTTTCGAAGTCGACAGACATCGCGCGAACGCCCAGGGTAGGATCCGCCTTGTTCTTGCCCGTAGTAAAAGGATGCAACCGGATGGCCTTGGCGAATCGTTTAATTTCATCAAGCGCCATGGAGCCTTCGGATGGCGTGTTTTTGATGATGGCTCTAAAGATCTCATCGGCGCCTCTTAGGAACTGCAACAGATAATCCTGTGCCGAATTGTTTTCCACCTCAAACAGCACAGGCTTAAAACGATCCTGAATCTGACAGAAATTCTTGATGATGTCAACAAGTCCCATCCGGCCTGCGATGATATTGAGCACCACTTTTGTCCCATGCGGATCCACGCCGCCGATAAAAAACACCGTCTCATGTGCGCCGCGCTTCTTCTTGACCGCCAGGTCAACGCCGACATAGACCTGCAGTTCATTATCGTCATAGCGGGAGACAAAATGCCTGCCTTCGGCCTCGGCCAGTTCAACGCATGTCTCAATCGCTGCCCGGCTGAAATCATCACTCCCGCGTTCCTTGTCGGGGATATTCTTCATCGATCGTGCATACTCGATCGAGCTGACCTCGGCGAGTCTTTCCTTGCGGCGCCACTCCGGCCAACCACAGACCTCCCCCGATGGCATGATTTCAAGATCCGGCCAGAGATCATCGTCTGCATCATAGCGTTCGACGTGATAATTTGTATTCGCGGCAGCCCAATGCATCGCGTCTTCTGCGTGCCAGGCATTGCCGATCATCCAGAGGCGCGCCAGCGCGGTAAGCCTGGAGATCACCGTGTTCTTGACATATTCAATCACCCGCTTGCGCTGGCCCCGGGTTAGAGTGTTTTCGAAGTCGAGGATATCATCTAAGATAGCCAGGTCGAGGCGCGCTCCCATGATGTTCCCGTTCACCCCGACCGCCTCTACCGTATAATCCTTATTCGACAGATCCTTTCGCTCAACAACGATGTGACTGTCCTGCCAGCCCATGACTCGCCCGCGCCTGCGTTCAGGACGCACGTGTGGAAACACCGCCTGATAGCGTGCGTTATAGCCAATCGTCTGGCGGATCACGCCGAGAAATTTATGCGCCTGGCCAGCCGTATTGGAAACCAGCGCTGCGCGGATGTTGGTGTTCTTGCCGATCTCCCAGCTCAGGCGGCACACGGAAATTTGCATCGACTTCCCGTGCTCAACCGGAGCGAAAATAACCAGCCGCCGATATTTATTGCAGAGATCCTGCCACTCGTCATGAAGGGGTTGTGCCTTCCAGCCGAAAACGTACTCGCCGAAGGTCGCCGGATCCTGCCTGGCTACCTGGATCGTGTCGCGTTCGTAAGCGCCGAGGTCGGCCTCCAGTAGATCCTGATCGTGCTCAATTTTCCCGGGGGAATCTGTCATCGCCCAACGTACCCTAACCCCTCGAGCCGTTTTAAAACCTCCGGATCCGCAGTCGGCCACGGCAGGGACGGCCCGGGTTGTTTAATGGAAAACCGGCGCAGAATCGTATTGAGCATCATGTGGTGATTGGCAGGTTCATAGACTTCACGAACGGCCAGCTGGATCGGCAATGGTGTCCGTGCGATGAGAGGAACCCGGATGAGTTCGGGAAACATCCCATAGGCATGAATACAAAAGCCCCGCTCGCCTAAGCCTTCACCGTGGTCGCCGGTAACGAAGATCTCGGCATCAGGAAAGGCGTCAAAGAGTTCAGGCATCTTCGAATCGAGAAACCGGATCGCCCCATCATAAGCAGCGATGTAACACGCCGGATGGTTGGCGATGCGTTTGCCGAAATACCGCGAGCCCTCCGCTGTCCACTCCTGGCTATCCTCGCCGCACCACTCGATCAGCGCGCCGATCTTGTCGAGGATCTTCATGCCCGGCATCGCCATCGGCCCCCAGCGCTTCTTGTGGGTTTGCCAGAGAGCATCCCCGACAAAGCGCTGGTGGTTGCCCCAGGGCTGATACATCGCATGCGTCTCCTGCAGGTGCAGCACCCCGAAAAACTCCGGGCGGCCTCGATGCGCAGCGATAAAGGCATCGATCATCTGATTCGCCGTTGGCCTCTTGCCGCGCCGGTGGTACCACGCAGGCCAGGATTTGAAGTCGAAAACGCTCGTGGCCATGCGCTGGCCTGCCGGTGTCGCGTTGCCGCTGTAGAATGATGTGTGGATCTTGTTGCGGGAGATCGTCAGTGCATAGTTGGCGATCCGCTGGAACGTCCCCTTAGTCGCCGAGGCGTTAGACTTAAAATCGTTCCACATCAAACCCTTGGCTCCGGTTACGACGGAATCCAAGAACGGAGTCGTCTCGCGATCGTACCCATAACAATGAATATGATCGCTCCGCAAACACTCGATCATGACAAGAATAACCTGTGTTTTATTCATCTGAGATCCTCTATCGATGGCACTTCAAAATCACAACCCTCTTCATCTGCACCATCGTCTCCGGCGTCATTATCAGCCGCTCGGTCAAGTCCTGTGGCTGCGAAACTAACATCAAGGTGTCCGCCGTTAGATCCGGGATTGTCAGGATCGGGATCCCCCACAGGCTCTTCGGCGACCTCCTCGGCGGTAGCAGGGATGGCCTGGGTATCGCCCCCGGGCGGGACTTCAAAAAGGACTCCATGAAGGTCTCCTTCCTGCGGCGCATCCTTCACGCCACGCAATGCCATTTGCGTCCGCGCATCGGTTACGGTCGTTACTTGCTCCCGGCCCAGCAGCGTGCGGAGTTGTCGCAGGTGTTTGCGCACTGCCGGAATGTTGTCCGCCGGCACCTCCGCGAATTCCCCCTTGCCGCCTCCAGGCGACGCGTTGTTCGTTGTCTGATTGATAAAGGCAAAAACCGGCGACTGCTCGGTCTTGCCGAAACCCAAGATCATCGCCTGCAACCGGATCGCCTCGAGCACCCGCGCGTCAGCCGCTGTGCGTGCATTGTAGTCGGGTTCGGTCACTAACTGCGGTTTCTCCTCCTTGCCCTGGCGCACCTCCCGAACCTTCACGGCCTTGTCGGCGATCCTATTTTGCCGAGTAATTACCGTCCCGATCCTCGTGAGCATCTCGCCCACGGCACAGCCGTCAATGATCAGGAGATCGGTATAGCGCTTATAAATCATCTTCAGATCATTAACCACCGTCGCCCGGGTTACCTTCACCTCCTCGGCAATCTGCGTTGGGTTCGCCCCCCGCGCGGCAAGGCTCAAAACCTGCTTTTCACGTTCCCAGCGTTCCTGCCTATCCGACATCCGTATCGCCCTCCGCAAGACCGACTGCCCCCAGGTACCCTCGCACCATTACCATCAGCGCCTTGCCCCGGGAAACGCCTCCGGCTAACGCGCTGGCCCGCGTCAAGGCCTCCTCGAGCAGCGCCGGATCGTCCTCCACCACGAAGGAGACGATCTTCGGTCGCGTCCGCCCCGCCTCCTCCTCCTCGGCATCCAGGTCGACCTCTAAGGCATCGGATACCTTCGAAAGTTCAAGCGCATCCCGGAGCTCCGCCTCGCTGTAGGGGAGATGCGTCTCGAGGTCGTCGATCGATAGATCCGTCGACAGATCCTGAACCAGCTTCGCAAACAATGCTTGCACCGACTGCCCCTTGAGTTCGTTCAGGTTGATCGATAGGATCTTCGCTTCACGATCGCCCAGGTCGACCACGCTGCAGGGGACGGCCGTGTAGTCTAACTCCTGCGCCGCCATCCAGCGATGATAGCCACCGAGGATCTCCCAGCGCCCATCGTGCGGACGCACCACCAGCGGCTCTACAAAGCCCCGGGCTTTTATGTAAGCCCGGAGTTTCGCATATGTCTCCGCGTCCATGCGATTCGGATTCCATGGATTAGGTACCAAATCGCCGATCGGAATTTCCCGAATATCCATCTTGCCCTCGCTCTCGCCCCGAGCCATGTCCACCACGGCCAGAGCCATTCAATTCGCAATGCGTCAAGCAGATCCTGCTCGCTGATAATGTAATCGATAAACCGATCGGCCTGAGCATAGGTGATGAAGGTTTCGGCCTGGCCCAGCGGTAGACCCAACATCACGCCCTCACCCTTCTCGCGGCCTCGAGGATCCCGCAGATCTGTGCAATCGCAACCCGCGTCATTAAAGTTTCCAAACGCCCGACCGCTTCCTCGATCCGATCAAGAAACTCCTGCAGGCCCGGCGCCGTAACTGTCACATTCATCTTCCCCACTCGTGCCATCTCGCCCTCCTTGCATCGCCCCGCCTACCTCACGCGGATCACATACTCCACATTTGTCGCCCGATGCCGATCCGATGCCAGCGCTGCCAGGTGTGTGCATTTGATCTCCTCCACCTCTATATCTTCACGGAACTTCCGGATGCTGTCAACTAGCTCCGCGATCGGAAACCCCTGGTTGCCACAGGATAGAACCCAGGTGGGAAACTTCTCGCAGGCTATAAATAAATCCTCCAATGCCGATCGCGCCTCCTTCGTCGAGAATACACTGCGCGGCGCCTTCGATATCGCGCCCGCCAAGATCGAATCCAACACCCGAAGGCTCTGCTCATAACTCTGCGTGCCCACATACGGCGGATCCAGGTAGACCACGTCCCCCTCTACTCGATCGAGAAAGTCGAAGACGTCCAGCTGGTGCGCCTCGTTCTGAAGCCCGTTGGTGAATACCCCCTTGTTTACATACGACAGCACCCGCCTGGCAACCGTCCGCGGATGCCCCGCTATGTTCCGCGCCAAGATGTCACGAACGTAGTTCTGATTCATCTCCTCCCACTTCCCGTCCTCCGCCTGCTGGATGATCGTCTTCGCCCCGAAGTTCCCCGCCGGACGCATCCGTAAAATGTACTTGATCAAAAGAAGCAGAAGCATCCACCGCTTGACACCCTCCGCTCGATGCGCCCAATAAAATGCCCGATCGAGAAAACGCGCGTGGCGTGTCGTGAATACCCCATAGGCGAAATGGTCGGCAATGAAGGTCTGTGGCTCCGGGGGCTTCACGAAAAGCCGATCGATGTCTAACTCGTCTAAGCGTACACGATCGTTTGCAATCAATGCCTGGCCGATAACATGACTCCGAAATGCAATGCCGTTCGCCAGTACCCGATAACCCCGAGCCTTCCCGAAAAGTGAGACGCTGCCGCCCCCCATGAAGGCATCCACCAGAACGGGGGCTTCCGAGGGCGGCGGGAT
>Ga0307379_10000660_pt1 | contig 56887 bp, 51 predicted proteins | sample UN2MG_FD_202237 | JGI IMG/M metagenome (GOLD analysis project Ga0307379, IMG submission 202237) | Soil microbial communities from Risofladan, Vaasa, Finland - UN-2 | ecosystem: Environmental > Terrestrial > Soil > Coastal area > Acid sulfate soil | place: Finland: Risofladan, Vaasa | collected... | reverse complement strand
AACGCCCCCCTCAGCCGAGTTCTCATCACTTTTGATAAGAGGATTTGTCAAAACTGATGGTTCAAAAACGGTTATTTATCACGTGAAGACTTGGAAACCGGGTGAAATGAGCGAGAACGGCGGTCTCGGGGATGAGATCGAGGACGTAATCATGCAAGCCCTGACTCATCGCGAGAGGCGTAACATACTGAAGATCATCGACCATTCCAATGGTGGTGTGATCTACAGTGGGATCCTCGGAGAGACAGGGCTCTCCACAGGGAGGCTAAACTACCACCTCAAGGAGCTTGAAGGCTTCATCGAGAAGGATGAGGAGAGGAAGTACCTCCTCACAGCCCTGGGGAAGAAGGCCGTCAGGCTCATGCGGGGCATCCAAGAAGACATAGATGAGAGCTACGAGAGCTACGTCTCAGTCGCAAGGGCCAGTAGAAGGACCTTCATCAATCGAAATCTAGACCGAGCGTTCTACGTGATAGCTACTCTCTTGTTGATCGGCCCCCTCTTCACAATCTGGCTCTACACGAATAACCCTCAAACTTGGTGGATTGGCGGTCTCACGTGGACGTTCTACCTCATCCTTGTCTACCTTATGGACAGGGTACGTAAAGGGTCCCCAAAGTATCTCCTTGGGTTCATCAACTGGCTGGAGTGGAGGCTTTACGGGAATGGAACAAATGGAAAGGGAAAGGTCAGTTTCCCAGGCTCCAGGCTCGTTATCGGCCTACTCGTAGGATTGGCCATCGGGACTATATTTGACAAGACGGGAGCCGGTCTGCTCCTCGGCCTTTTCATCGGAGCAGCGATGGAGATCTGAGCTCAAAGATGAAGGCCACAATATTCACACAGGACATCATGATTATACAATGTTGGAGGGAGTACCTTGGCTGAGACGGGGGGAGCAAAGTCCAATAGAAGGCTAATCATCGTCGAGGTCGTAATCATTGCTTTCTCGATTGGACTTTACCTATGGTACAACTGGAGTAGTCCCGTCGAGTATGAGAGGTACAACAGGTTTGGGTTATCCTTCAACTATCCAGAGGGGATGGAGTTTTCAGAGACTGGCCTTGGTAACGAGGGCCTCGCTTCAGTGAATTCGGGTGTTGTTCAAGGGATGTTGATGGGGGGAAGCCCAGAGTTGATTGGTGCTATCTGGCTCCACAACGAGTTTAAGCCGGTGCTCGAAGTCTTTCTTGATACGGCATTCACGCAGCTGGGTGAGGGAACCGAGGTCGAGGAGAGGAATGAGCTAGTAGCTTCAACAAAGGATGGCTACGATCTGCTGACACAGTCGTTCACACTTTACATCGGAGACGACAAGACGATAGGCATGGTGGGGACCTGGTACGACTCTAACGCTCAAAGGACCTACATGGTTTTCCACATCAGGGCCTCGACGTTACCGGAAAAGAGGATGGAGAACGATTTCAACAAGCTTCTGGGATCCTTCGAAAGCTCCTACGAGGCTCAAGTTAAGATAACATTAGAACACTACTGGCCGACAGATGAATGGCGGACAGCAGATCCAGAGGAGGTAGGCATCTACTCAGGGCCTCTAGACGACATGCTCGAGGCGATCAGTAACAGAGGCATCGGCGTAGATAGCGTCACCGTGGTAAGGGACGGATACGTCGTGCTCGACGAGTATTTCTCGCCCTACGAAGGAGAGCCGCACATAATCTACTCATGCACAAAGAGCGTGGTCTCGACCATAATCGGCATCGCCATCGAGGAGGGATACATTGAAAGCCTCGACGTGAGGATGCTTAACCTCTTCCCGGACAGGACAGCGGGCAATATGAACGCTTGGAAGGAGGAGATGACCCTCAGGGACCTCCTCACCATGACGGCGGGCTTCGATGCCCGCGACTCATACCTCTACGATTGGGAGGGGCTGTACCCCATGCATGACAGTCCGGACGCCCTCCAGTACGTCCTGAACCTCCCTGTTATCGAGGAGCCGGGAACCCGGTTCGAGTACACCAACGGCGTCTCCCACCTCCTGTCGTGCATCATCACCGAGAAGACGGGTATGAGCGCATTGGAGTATGGTATGGAACACCTGTTCGAGCCCCTGGGCATCCACGATGTGGAATGGCACAACGACTCCATGGGGAGGAACTGGGGCTACAGCCGGATCTACATCACCCCCCACGACATGGCCAAGCTCGGCTACCTCTTCCTCAACAAGGGTCAGTGGGATGGAACCCAGATCGTACCGGAGGAGTGGGTGGAGGAGGCCACTACTAAGCACGTAGAGGCAACGATCATGGACGGGTACGGCTACCAGTGGTGGGTCAGCGGAAATGGTTACTACACAGCAGTGGGCCACAAGGGGCAGTTCATCCACGTCGTCCCAGAGCTCGACATCGTAGCGGTCTTCACCAGCCGAAACGAAGTGGATTTCGATAGAATACTATCTCTACTGGAGACCTATGTCATACCCGCGGTCGTCCAATAACCTCAGTTCCGAAAATCAAGGTCGGATACTGTTACGCACGTGTACGTGAAGGGGGGGAGGGGGGGGTCATGCATCCAAGCGAGAATAGCCATCTAACCGATAGAAGGACGCTGAAAACAGCTCCAGACGAGTCAGATTCAACGCAAAAGTCTCTTGATAAGACCTGAATTCAAGGTAAAACCAGGTGGGCGGGCGCCCCTGTCCCTCACGGCAAACCCACGACATCACAGATGGGACAACGCCCCCCTCAGCCGAGCTCTCTCATCCGTAAGGATTCCGACGCCCGCCCTGCCCACCTGTACCATGTCTGGGTAACCCCGAATCACCGGCAGCCCTCCGCGAGGTCCGTCTGCATGGAGCGTCGCCCGGCGGGCAGATAAAAGAGACAGGAGGCGACACTTAACCCTTTCAGAGGGAAAGGCGGGGAGTGCCCTGGACTTAGGTTTATCGATGTGAGAAATTCACCGGGAAGGGCCGATCTCTCCCCGAAGATAACCGCGCTTGTTCAACAAGTTCCCCCCGATTATGAGGAGTACGATCATGACGAGTATTATGACGAGCTCGGTCTGGACACGAGGGTCCCGCACATCTCTCCCTCCGATGGTGGAGAAGATGACTACGATGAAACCGACGACGTAGAAGGCGATGTCCCTGAGCTCCAATGGTAACCTCGGTATTGACTGCGCGGACATGAGAATATAGATTTACTGTAAAAATGAGGGGGGGCGGAGGACGTCAAGAGTCCTGAAGGAACCTCTTGAACCATCTGATCTGATGCTCCAGCCTCTCCTCCCTGTGCTTGGGCTTCCCCGACCTGCTCAGCTCGTGGGTCTCGTCCGGGAACCGCACGAGCTCCGTGGGGACCCCCCTCAGCTTCAGGGTGGTGAACCACTGCTCCGCCTGCTCCATGGGGCACCTGTAGTCCAGCTCGCTGTGGATGATCATGCAGGGGGTGCTCACGTTCCCTGCGTACATTATGGGACTGTGCCTCAGCTGCTCGATGATGTCATCCCCCCAGAAGGTCTCCCGACCCGAAATGCTTAGGGGCTGCATATAACCGATGTCGCTGACCCCAAACTTACTCACCCAGTTGCAGATGCTCCTGAAGGTAACCGCCGCCGCGAACCTGTCCGTCTGGCTGATCATCCAGTTGGACATGTAGCCGCCGTAGCTGCCTCCGGTGACGCCCAGCCTCTCGCCGTCGAGGAAGGGGTACCTGCTCAGCGCCTCGTCGACGAACATCATCAGGTCGTCTAAGTCGCACTCGCCGTAGTGCCCCATCACAGCCTGGCCAAACTCCTCGCCGTATCCGCTGCTCCCACTAGGATTGGTGTAGATGACAGCGAACCCCTCCGCCGCCAGCACCTGGAACTCGAGGAGGATACAGTCGCCGTAGAGGCCGGACGGCCCCCCGTGGATCTCGAGGACCGTGGGGTACTTCTCCCCCTCCTGGAAGCCGTGGGGTCTGATGACCCAGCCCTCGATGGACTCCCCGAGGGCGTTGGTGAACATGAAGCTCTCCGGGGTGGACAGCTCGATATTCTTCAGCAACCTGTCGTTGAAGGAGGTGAGTCTCCTCTCCCCTCCCTCATCCTTAATCCATACCTCGGCGGGGTGGGTGGCGTCGAGGGCGTTGAACGTAATCTTCGTGCCGTCGCCGCTCATGCTGAAGCCATCGATCGCCTTGCCGGTGACGACGTCCTCCACCTCTCCACTCTCCAGTGAGACCCTGTAGATGTTTGAATGGGGAATATTCGCTGCCTTGAAGTAGATGTGCCCCCCGTCGGGTGCCCAAACCGCGCCCGGGCTAGGAGTGGAGACCCTGAGGTCCCCGCCGACGCTGCTGTCGATAGCCAGGTCGAGGCCCGGCGTCAGGTTCCTCTTGTTCCCGCCCATCGAAGGCATCACCCAGAGCTTCCTGTAGACGGCGAGGTCATCAGGCCTGTCGTGCCCCAGGAAGGCAAGCGTCTCCCCATCGGGGGAGTAGGAAAAGTCGGAGATGCTGAAGCTTCCCTCCGTCAGGTTGGTCGCCTCGCCCCCCTTCGACGGTATCACGTTGATGTCCTTCACCCTGCTGGTGTCGGCGTTCTCTGCCATGTTGGCGATGAACGCGATGGTCTTGCCGTCCGGGGACCACTTGGCGACATCGACGTCGAACTCCCCCTCCGTGAGATGCTTCGCCTTCCCGCCCACCCTGGCGGTGAACAGGTGGGTTCTCTGCCCGTTGAAGAAGCCGGCGCCGTTGAGCTTGTACTTGATCCTTTTGACGACCTTTACGTCGGTCTTGGGCTCGCCCTCCGTCCACACCTTGGAGAGGAACAGTACACTCCTCGAGTCAGGGGCCCAGATGGGCTTGGAGAGCCCCCTCTCAGACTCGGCGGCGACGCTCGCCTCACCCCCTGAAAGGGGTATAACCCAGATCTTCGTCTTCTTCTCCTCGGGCTCCCTGCCGCTGGAGAGGAAGAGAAGCTTTCCGCCGTCGGGGGACCACCGTGGGTACGTGTCGTTCCCCTGTCCGTGGGTGAACTGCTTCACCTTCCCGGTGGTCGTGTCTGCCATCCAGAGGTGGCGCTCGTATCCGTTCTTCTTGTAGTTGATGGTGGAGAGGACAAATGCGATCTTCTCACCGTCGGGGGAGATCTGGGGATCGGAGACGAACTTGAACCTGCGGAGGTCCTCGATCTTGACCTTACGCTTGGACATGCTGAAGGATGATAGAAAGGATAGGGGAATTAAAACTTGGGCTCACTGCGGTTTGAGGTAGGCGTCGAACCACCGTAGGATGTGGCTGAGCCTCTCCTCCCTGTGCTTCGGCTTACCGCTGCGGCTGAGCTCGTGGTTCTCATCGGGGAAGCGGACCAGCTCCGTGTCGACACCCAGCTCCTTCAGGGCCACGAAGAACTCCTCGGCCTGCCCTATGGGGCACCTGAGGTCGTTCTCCGAGTGGATGAGCAGAGTCGGCGTCTTCACGTTGGTCGCGAACCTGATGGGCGACTGTGTTAGGAGTTTGTCCTCGTCCCTCCACGGGTAGCCCATGTTGCCCGACGGGCCGTGCCTGAACCCCATGTCGCTGTATCCGTGGTGGCTGTACCTGTTGCACGTCGACCTGCAGGAGACGGCTGCCTTGAACCTGTCGGTCTGGGTGACGATCCAGTTGGTCATGTAGCCGCCGTAACTGCCGCCGGTGACGCCCAGCCTCTCGCCGTCGATGAACTCGAACCGCTCCAGGGCGTCGTCCATGAAGGTCATGAGGTCCCTGTAGTCGACGGTGCCGTGCTGCCCCTGGAGAACCGCCCCGTACTCCTCCCCGTATCCGCCGCTCCCCCGGGGATTGGTGTAGAGGACAACGTATCCCGCCGCCATCAGCAACTGGAACTCGAGGAATATGCCGTCTCCGTAGATCCCGAGGGGTCCGCCGTGAATCTGGAGGACTGTGGGATATCGCCTGCCAGCCTCGAAGTCTGGGGGCTTCATCACCCAGGCGTCTATCTCGTTTCCAAGCTCGTTCCGGAAGGTGAACGCCTCTGGTGCGCTGAGGTCGAGGCTATTCAGCAGCCTGTCGTTGAACTTGGTAATCCTCCTGTTCCCCTCGTCGTCCCTCACGTAGAGCTCGTCGAGGTGGGTGGCGTTCATCACGATGTAACCCATCACCGATTCATCACCTGAGAGGCTGAAACCGTCGACCGTGATGCCTTCCGTCAGTTGCTCGATTTCACAGGAGTCCCTGTCGACCCTGTAGATGCTGGAGTGAGGAACTGAGCCCGTCAGGAAGTAGAGGGCACTGGAATCACTGGCCCAGACCGCACCCGGGTTGGGAGATGAGACCTTCAGGTCGCTGCCGATTCCGCGGCCGATGCTCCTGTCGAATGCTGCTGTCAGGTTCTTCGCCTTTCCCCCCTCCGAGGGGATTACCCATATGTCTGTGTTCGTGGCGCTCATCTCGTGGAGGTCGTGACCGAGGAAGGCGATCTCATCACCGTTCGGCGCCCAGAAGAGGTTGCTTATGAGGTGTTTCCCGTCGGTTACCATGGTCCACTCTCCGCCTTTGGAGGGTATTCTGTAGACGTCCCTGATGTAGGAGAGGTCGGCGCCCTCATCGGGATTGGTCACGAAGGCGACCTCCTTACCGTCGGGTGACCAGGCCGCGGCGTCGACGTCATACTCCCCCTTGGTGAGCTGTCTCGGCTTCCTGCCCAGGCTAGCTGTGAAGAGGTGGATCCTCTTGCCAGGGAAGAGGCCCACCCCGTTCAGCCTGAAGTTAATCCGCTTCACAACCTTGACGTCCGTTTCTGGCTTTCCCCTCTCCCAGACCCTGGCGAGGAAGAGGGCGCTCTTGGAGTCAGGAGACCAAGTGGGCTTCGTGACGCCCGCGTCCTCGAGCTCCGCCATGAGCTGAGCCTCCCCGCCGTCCGAAGGTATGACCCAGAGCTGGGCGCCCTTCTTATCGGGCTCCCTCTTGCTCGAGAGAAAGAGGATCTGGGTGCTGTCGGGGGACCACCGGGGGTAGCTGTCGCTCCCCGTTCCGTGGGTAAACTGCTCAGCCTTGCCCGTCTCCCTGTCCCAGAGCCAGACATGCTTCACGTAGGAGTCCTCATCGTAGTTGACCCTCGTGCGGACGAACGCTATCCGCCTCCCGTCGGGGGAGACCTGAGGATCCGAGACGAAGATGAACTTCCGCAGGTCCTCGATCTTAACCTTACGCTTTGACATCGATATCCTCTAGTAGGGAATCGGTTAGAAGAAAAAACTTGGCACAGAGGAGTTGATCCGTCAAGTTAGATGCCTTCATCCCTACCTGACAGTTATCTATGTTTGGTTTACTCGTGTATTGTCCCGTGTCGTGAGAGGGGCATGTTGCGTGAAATGTTACAGAAGAAAATTTCTTCGAGAATAGTGATATATTATATAGATTATTGGGTTTCAAGACCGTACTAAAAACGGCTTGTAATGAATGATTTTTAATATTTCCTCTGCGACCTAGTATCATGTCACCCGATATTAAATCGCCCGAGGACTTCTTCGGGCATAAGATGGGCGCGGACCGCAAGCTGGTCCGCTGGGACAAGCTGGTCGAATACTACTGGCACCTTGACAAGCATCAATGCGTGAAGGTCACCGATCTCGGGCCCTCGACGGAGGGGAACCCGTTCCTTCTCGTCGTCATCTCCTCACCCGAGAACCTGAAGAAGGCTGACAGGCTGAGGGAGATGAGCTACAATATTGCCCATCCCGAGGGGCTGAGCAAGAAGCAGGTCGATCTGATCATCAGCGAGGGAAAGACAGTCGTATCGATGACGATGAGCATCCACGCCTCCGAGGTTGGAGGGGCCCAGATGGCGCCCGAGCTCTGCTACGAGGTCGCCACGAGCCCCGAGCACGAGGAGACCCGTGAGAACACGGTGCTTCTGGTGTTTCCTAGCTTCAACCCGGACGGCCAGATCATGGTCACGGACTGGTACAACGAGCAGCTGGGCACCGAGTACGAGGGCACGGGCACCCCATTCCTCTACCACAAGTACATCGGCCACGACAACAACAGGGACGCCATCCACCTGAGCCAGGTGGAGTCCCAGATGGTCTCCAAGGTCATGTACGGGGAGTGGTATCCCCAGGCGTACATCGACTACCACCACATGGGGGGAACGGGCGCGAGGTTCTACATTCCGCCCTTCGCCAACCCCGTCGACGAGAACGTTGACCCCCTCATCTGGACCGAGCAGCAGCTCTACGGAGCGATGATGGCATCGATGCTCGAGGCTGAGGGAAAGACGGGCGTCGAGTCGGCGGCCACCTACCCGGGAGAGTTCATGCCGACGTTCAACTACATCCCGTGCTGGCACAACATCTGCGGGATGCTCACGGAGTCGGCGAGTGCCAAGCTGGCGACGCCCACATACGTCCACTACCACCAGCTCAAGGGGAGCAGGCGGGGCCGCCCCGAATACAGAACACAGATGGGCTTTCCCCACCCGTGGCCGGGGGGCTGGTGGAGGCTGAGGGACATCGTCGAGCAGCAGAAGATCTCCGCTCTCGCATGCCTGAAGGTCAACTCCAGTCACAGGGAGCTCATCCTGAGGAACATGTACATGAAGGCGATGAGAAGCATAGAGGCGGGGAAGACGAAGGCCCCCTACGCTTTCATCATCAAGCCCGAGCAGCACGACGAGCTGACCTGTTATAAATTCATGAAGGTACTCATGGACATGGACGTCAAGATCAGCAGGAGCAAGCGGGAGTTTAAGGCGGAGGGCATCGCCTACCCGAGAGGAACGTTCTTGGTCTTTGTCTCACAGCCCATCAGGCCCTACATCATGTCGCTCCTCAGGAGGACGTTCTATCACGCCGGCCCCTACAGCTTTAAACCTGACGGGACGCCGGTTGCGCCCTACGACCTATGCACCTACAACATAGCGGAGTTCATGGGGGTCGACCTCCACGAGGTGGAGCACCCCTTCGAGGGCGAATTCGAGGATCTGCCATCCATCAGGTTCCCGAGAGGCTTCGTGGACAACGGCGGTGAAGGCTACCTCCTCGACTGCAGCTACAACGACAGCTACGTGGCCATCAACAGGCTGCTGAGGAAGGGGATCGAAGTCCACAGGACAGGTGAGTCCGTGACCGTCGACGGAGTGGAATTCTGCAAGGGCTCCTTCTACATACCCGAGGGCTCGGGCGTGGAGAACGAGGTCAAGAGGCAGTCCAAGAGGCTACACCTTATGTTCGCCCCCGCCCCCTCAGGGGGATTCAAGCACGAGCCGGTGAAGATGCTCAGGGTCGGTATGTACCAGAGGTACAGGGGTGGCAATATGGACGAGGGCTGGACGAGGTGGCTCTTCGAACAGTACAGGTTCAGATGCCAGAAGATGATGGACGCCGACATCAAGCGGGGCAAACTGATCAACAAGTACGACGTGATCATCCTCCCCAGCGACAGCAAGGAGATGATCACGGGTGAGGGCATCGAGGAGTACTACAAGAAGCGGTTCGGGGGCGCCAGGACGCCGACGAGGTATCCGAAGGAGTATGAGACTGGCATCGGGAAGGAGGGCGTCGAGAAGCTGAGGGAGTTCGTCGAGGCGGGCGGCACCCTCGTTGCATTGGGCGAAGCGTCCGGGTTCGCCATCGAGGCTCTCGAGCTACCGGTCATCAACGTCCTGAAGGACGTGAGCCCCATGCAGTTCTTCTGCCCCGGGTCAACACTTCACGTGGAAGTCAACAGCGACAACCCGCTTGCTTCAGGCGTCTACGACGACCTCCTGATAGTCTTCAGGAACAACGCCGCGTTCGAAGTCGTACCAGGACCCTACAACCACGAGATGGACGTCGTTCTCAGCTTCCCGGATAGGCACATCATGGAGAGCGGCTGGCTCATCGGGGAGAACCACCTAAGCAGGAAGGCGGCGCTCATAGAGGCGAAGAAAGGCAAGGGCAGAGCGGTGCTGTTCGGATTCTCGCCTCAGTTCAGGGCGCAGACCGACGCCACGTTCAAGCTGCTCTTCAACTGCCTTATCGGATAGCTATTAGTATATATTATCTCCATTTTTACAAATACTGTTTATATCACTCTATACAATCGAAGACGTTTTATACCAAATGCATTGTAGCTAAAGAGAAAAGTGGTAAAAATGTCAGTTGAAAAATTTGCTAAAAAGGAGATTGTACAGATGCTTTCGGGCAGGAGGGGAGGGGGGACACGCGCGAGGGTGGGACCCATCGAGGGCCTCATCAACCTGGGCGCAGGTGATCCCAACTTCAACCAGCCCGAGTTCATCAACAAGGCCGTCTACGAGGCCATGAAGGCGGGCCAAACCCACTACAGCTTCGGCGGGGAGCCTGACTTTAAGGAGGCCATCGCCGAGTACTACAAGAAGTACGGCGTGATTGTTGACCCGGCCAGTCAGGTCCTCGTCACGAGCGGTGGAAGCCAGGCCATCTTCCAGGCCTTCGGGGCTATCCTCAACCCCGGGGACGAGCTTCTCATAATGGACCCTGCCTACGGTGGATACAGGGGACCGACCGCCTACTTCGGCGCAAAGATGACGAGAGCCAACCTGACGAAGGACGACAAGGGTATCTTCAGACCGGACATGGAGAACATCAAGGCGGCTATAACCGACAAGACAAAGGCACTGCTCATCTGCAACCCCGACAACCCGGCCGGAACGGTCTACACAGCGGATGAGCTAAAGGGCATCGCCGAGATCGCGGTCGAAAAGGACATCGTCGTCATAGCCGACGAGATCTACACCGAGTTCGTCTGGGACGGCGCCAAGCACAGGCCCATCATCAACCTCCCCGACATGTGGGAGAGGACCATCGTGCTCATGAGCTTCTCTAAGACCTTCGCCTGGACGGGATGCAGGGCGGGCTACATCATCGCGGGCCCCGAGATGATGCAGGCCGTGGGCGCGGTGCCGACAGGTATCTGTGGCATGCCCGTTCCGTTCCAGAAAGCAGGCACCCTGGCTCTCAAGGAAGGCTGGGACTTCGTCGACATGATGAGGAAGGAGTACAAGAAGCGCATCGACTTCATGGTGCCGAGGCTCAACGAGATCGACGGCATCACCTGTCCGTACCCGGAGGGCGCGTTCTACCTGTTCCCGGACATCTCCGGGGTCGAAGTACCCTCCGCAAAGTTCGCCATGGAGATGTTCCAGAAGGCGAAGGTGCGAGGCGCCGCGGGCAGCGGCTACGGCGAGAACGGCGAGGGCCACATCAGGTTCGCCCTTGTCAAGCCCGTCGAGGACCTTGCCGAGGCCTGCGACAGGATCGAGAAGCTGGTCAAGGAACTCTAGGGAAGATAAACTTCCCCACCCCATTTTTATTTTTCATCGTTCTAGTCGGCACTCCATGCGTTTAGCATCAAGGCGCCCAAAAATAACGAATGGTGCTGGACTTACCGTATGCACATGAAGTGACAGGTTTCACGTGACGGGCACGAGTCCGTCTTTGAGGTGAGCAGAATCGGCAAACTCGGTATAGTGATCGATTCAGTACGCCGTAGCCCCTCTTTCATTCACCCATCTGATTTATTTTCACGGTGAATGCCGTTTCTGGAATCGGATCACGATCTTTTAGATCGTTTTCTTGAAGATGGAGTGAGAGCGTCTCGTAATTTCATTGAAGCATTCGGGGAGCCTGTGAACACCGTCACTTGTTGATGATCGCTTCGTTCAGGCTGATCCTCTGGGACTTGATGGTCTCCTCGTCCGCCCAGCCGACGATGATGTGGTTCCGGCTGACGAGGTCGTCGTGGAGGCCAAAGTGCTCTCTGAGCCTCTTCTGGGAGTCCTCCCCGTGGGTGAGCCAGCAGGCGCCGAGACCCAGCGCGTGGGCCATGAGGACGATGTGGTCGGCGGCGGCCGCGGCGTCGTAGTAGATGTTCTGTGGTACGTACTCGTTGAACCTGAGGGCCTTGTAGAGCCGCATGTCCTGGCAAACCACTATCATGACGCAGTTCTCGATGGGAATGTCACTGCTCACCAGCTTCTGCTCGTCGGGGTCCCTCAGCACGATGAACCTTGTGGTACCCACGTTGCACCCCTGAGGTGCCCAGAGGCTCGCCTTCAGTATCTTGTGGATCAACTCGTCCGGTACGGGCGCGTTCTTGAACTGCCTGAAGGACCGCCGCCCGTAGATCAGCTTCTCCACGGTCGCCATCTCCTCGTCGGTGAAGGGCTCCGGCAGCCCCTCGCCGAACTCTGGGGTTCCCCCCTCCCTGAGGATCCTCGCGTAATCGATGTACCTGAGGCACCACTCGATGTCGGGCCTATCCGTCGGCAGCCCCCTCTCCTTCCAGATTTCTAGGAGGAGCTCCGCTGTCTTCCCGAACTCGGACGGGAGCCCCCTCTTGCCTGCCATGATGCGGTAGATGTTGACCTCGATGGTGTGATGAGTGCGCTCGTGAATGATGGCCCGCAGCACAGCGGGCTCGACCTCCATGAGCTCCTCCCGGGTGAGCCCGTGGATCCTGACGGGTTCCGTTAAAAATGTCACCGCAGGTAGCTATGACCCAGGACCATTTAAAATAGATTAAAAAGGGGAAAGGGGGGTGGACCTAACCGAATATTTTCTTGAAGCGCTCGACGATGTGCTTCTCGTCGCTAGGTAGCAGGTTGATGCAGTTTATCGCGAAGCTGTTGCTGCGGCCTCCCCTCACCCAGATCTCGGGGTCGTCCTCCCGCAGACTCATGATGATGTCGCGGACCTCCTGCATCGTCTTCTTATTGAAGATGAGGTTCAGGCCCATGGTGTGGTAGGCGACGCCTTTGCCGTTGGGTGGCAGGTAGCTGAGCTCCACGTCCTTGAGGCCCGGCAGGTCCTTGATGCCATTCTCGATGTAGTGGGCCTTCTCCCAGGCGGGCTCGATGCGTTCCTTCTCGTGGTCCATCTTCAGCCACTTCTTGAAAGCTACGATGAGGGCGACGACCTCCTGCCTGTCGAGCTTGTAGCCCCTGCCGATGCTCCTGTAGTAGCCTCCCTGCTCCAGGGGGCCGGCCTCGGCACCGATGAAGCTGTGGAGGGCGATGGCCTCGATGAGGCCCTTCTTGCCGATGCAAAAGCCCGTCGAGTTTGGCCCGCCGACGTACTTACCACCGTAGCAGGCTACGTCCACGCCCATCTTGACGTACTTAGTGAGCCCGTCGAGGGGGTACGTCATGCCTGAGACGTCAAGGATCACGGGGACGCCGTGCCTGTGGGCGACCTTCACGGTCTCCTCGACAGAGAGGACGCCCGGCCTCAGGGAGCCCGCGATGACGTGGTGTATCGCGGCGGTCTTGTCGTTGATCGCGTTCTCCATGAGCTCGGCTGTGCAGCCCCAGGACTCGTCGCCGACCTGGACGAACTTGGCCCCGGGAACCTCCATGCTCCTGTCATATAGCAGTAGCCTGTTGGCCCTCTGGATGATGATCTCGTTCTTCATGCCGGTCGTGTCGGGGAGGTGCCTCATCCTCTCCGGGTCCTTCCCGGCCATGGCCGACGCCGCGGCGAGGACGAGGGCGTTGAAGGCGCCCGACGTGATCCAGCCCGCCTCGGCTCCGCAGGCCTCGGCGATGGTCTCACCGCCCTTCTTGATGAGGTCCCACATGTAGACGTAACTCTTGTTGGCCTCCTCCATGGCCTCCAAGAGGTCTTTGGAGAGGGCCGATCCCCCAAGCCTGGTGAGGGCGAAGGAGGCGTTGACGACCTTGTGCACTCCAAGCTCCTTGTAGATACTCATGATGATCGGATAGGTGTTGGGAGACTCCGGATAAAACAGTTTCCAGCCTAAACCCTTTAAGAGGTTCCGAGAATCTTCTGAAGATTCGTGATGTACGCGAGGATGAGGGTGCGGGAGTTCGGGTGCAGCCTAGGTCAGCTGGAGACGGGGAGGCTCAACGCGATCACCGACGTCGACGGCGTCGGGGTGGGCCACTCCACGTTGATCGAGGGGGACTCTGTGAGGACGGGGGTGACCGCCATCGTCCCCCATCAGGGGAACCCCTACGAGGAGAAGGTTACTGCGGCCGTTGACCTCTTCAACGCCTACGGGAAGGCGACGGGGCTCCCCCAGATCATGTTCGAGGGGGTCATCGAGGTCCCCATCCTACTCACCGAGACGTTGAACACTTGGAGGGTGGCCGACGCCGTGCTCGATTACATGGAGGAGGGCTACGGCGTGAAGCCTCGGTCCCTCAACGCGGTGGTCGGGGAGACGAACGGCGGGGGCCTCACCGACAACTTCGGGAGGCACGTCGGCAGGGAGCAGGTCTTCGAGGCGCTGGACACGGCGAAGAGCCCGAGGGGGCGGGGATCGGTCCCTGAGGGGAACGTCGGCGGGGGCACTCCAATGACTGGCTACGGCTTCAAGGGTGGGATCGGCACGGCGTCCCGGGTCTTCGGGAACTTCACCGTGGGAGTCCTGGTTCAGCTGAACTGCGGCAGGAAGGACGACCTCAGGATCGACGGCGTCCCCGTGGGCAAGGAGGTTAACCTCCCCGAGTCGCCCTGGAGGCCTCCGGGCAACTCGATAATGATGATCGTCGCCACAGACCTCAGGATGGACGCCCGTCAGCTCTGGAAGGTGGCGAAGAGGGCGGCGCTGGGGCTGGCGAGGACCGGCTCCTACGGCGGGAACAGCAGCGGGGACTTCACCATCGCGTTCACGACGGGGGAGAAGACCGTGGAAGGGCTCAAGGAGGCGGTGCCCCAGATAGACCGCCTTGGGCTCGGGGACGGCTTCCTCAACCCGGTCTACAACGCCACTGTCGAGGCGACGGAGGAGGCGATCGTGAACGCCCTGTTTAAAGCCGAGACCATGGTGGGCCACGGCGGGAGGACGAGGCACGCCCTCCCCCTAGACCAGGTGACGGAGATCTTCGAGAGGTATGGGAGGCCCCTGGCTAGATAGGGTTCCCGATTTTCTTTAACCCCTGTACTCCCGGAAGAAGCTCTCGGTCTGGGACAGGTACTCATCCACGTCCTCTCCGGTGTGGGGCTCAGCGATGAAGCAGTGAGGCAACGTCGAGCTCACGTAGGCGATGTTGTGGGCGAGCATGTGGGCGTAGTAGGCGAGGGCGGGCTTCGCGTCGTTCCTCGTCATCTCCCTGACGTTCCTGGGCGCCTCCCCCTGGAAGTGGATGGCGAACCCTGAGCCGACGCCTGTAACTGCTGCCTCGAGGCTACTCCCCCCGATGATCTCCTTGAGGCCGTCCCTCACCCTAGCCCCCAAGCGGTCGATCTTCTCGTAAACCCTGCCGTCACTCAGGATGTCCAAGGTTGCTAGCCCGGCGACCATACTCACGGGGTTCCCGGTGAAGGTCCCGCCGTGGAACGCCCTCTCCTGCATCCTCGGGTACTTCCTGTGGTCGAGCCGCTCGAAGACCTCACGGCCGCCGACGAAAGCTCCTATGGGGAAGCCACCGCCCATAATCTTCCCGAGGATGGTGATGTCAGGCGTTACGCCGTAGAATCCCTGGGCACAGCTGGGGCCCAGCCTGAAGCCCGTGATGACCTCGTCGAAGATGAGGAGGGTCCCCGTCTGGTCGCAGATCTCCCTCAGCCCCTCAAGGTAGCCGGGCTCGGGGGTGATGAGGCCCCCTGCTCCCAGCACGGGCTCCACGATGATGCAGGCCAGCCCCTCGGCCTTCGCTGCTTCACGGGCGGCGTCGAGGTCGTTGAAGGGGATGATGGTGGTGTCCTCGACGGTCTTCGGATTGAGGCCCGCGGACTCGGGGATGTCGAAGGGGGCGTGGACGCCGACGTGGAGGCTGTCGTAGCCCCCATGCCATCCGCCCTCGATCTTGGCCATTCCCATCCGCCCCGTGTAGGCCCTCGCCAGGCGGCTGGCGTACATGTTCGCCTCGGTGCCCGAGCTCGTGTACCTCACCATCTCGGCGCTGGGGACCATCTCGACCAGCTTCTCGGCCAGCTCGATCTCGAGTTCGTGGGAGAAACCGATGTGGGTGCCCCTCCTGACCTGCTGGGTGACTGCGTCCATCACCTTCTTGGGTGCATGACCTAGGATGAGGGCGCCGTGGCCCGTCCAGTAGTCGGTGTAGATGTTGCCGTCTACGTCGGTCAGCTTGACCCCCTGAGCGCTATCCACGTAGAACGGGTGGGGGGTTATATCCCTGATAGCGTAGGAGACCCCTGCGGGGAGAACCTTCCCGGCCCTCTCGTAGAGTTCTCCCGATCTCCGGGTCTTCTCCTCGTAGTCGCTCATTGATGAAACACCTTTGTGGATGATATATTCCGTGATGAAATAACAGTTACCCTCCCCGTGTAGATCTTATTTTCCGCTGGCTCTCTATAGCGCTAAATAGATTCTCTGCATTATGTTTATTAGTGGACCTTAGTTAACCATCGGAGGTTTCCCCGGATGAATCTCGCTTTAAAAAAAAGGCCTGTTTCCCTTGCACTAAACAGCCATCATCGCGAGTGGAATTCCCCAAGTTTTCCGGGGAGCCTTTTTATCAATTAAATATAGAGAAAGGGGTGGATCAGAGGAAATAGCTTGGGGGCAGGACCGACTTGCCCGTCCTCTCCTTCAGCTCCTGGAGCTCCTTCTTCTGCGCGTTGAGGACCTCCCAGAACTCCTCGGGCATTCCGGGCTCGGGGCTGAATATCTCCTCCATCCTGGCTATCTTCTCAAGGTACCTGTCCAGCCTGACGTCGTATTGGAGGTTGTATTCCTCCTGGGTGTACTCCCTGTCGAAGACGAGCCTGAACAGGTCCCTGAGGTCCTCGTACCTCGGCAGGTAGCCGATCGGGGTCCTGATGGCGTCGTACTCGCCGTGGATCCTGCCCTCAGCCCAGATGACCCAGATTTTCTTGTCGACCTTCTCGTTGGTGTAGGTCCCCTCGTGCTTCAGGAAGTAGTTGGTGGCGAACACCCGTGGGCAGTTGCTTAGCCTCCTCCCGAAGCTGATGTGGTTGCTGAGGTAGGTGCCGAGGGGGACGACCATGAAGTCCATGACCGCCATGGGGCTGCTCGCCCTGACCCCCCTCCTTCCGATGGTTGCGGAGGTGGTCTCAGACTCGATGGTTGCCCCCATGTAGACCCCTTGCTCCCAGCTCAGGCTCTCGGCGATGGGGACGTTCGTGTCCGAGTCCCTGCCGCCGTAGAAGACCCCTCTGACCACGACGCCCTCAGGGTTGTGTATGTTGGGGTCGGCGTTCTCGAGCTCGCTGAGCCTTATGGTGTACCTGGCGTTGGGGTGGGCGAGGGGTATCTCGTTTCCCTCGGGGTCCTTATTTCTCTTCTCCCATTCTCCGGAGTGGTTCATCCCCTCGGTGGGGTACTCCTCTTCGTTCAACCCCATGCCGAGCCAGTAGGGCCTCCTACCGTTGATGAGGACGTTGGAGAATATCATCTCCCTGGGCGTGTTGAGGACCTGGTAGATGAGCGGGTCATCCACGGCGTTGACGTCCCTGATGATCCCGAAGACCCCGGACTCGATGTTCACCGCCCGGCAGTTCCCCTCGTCGTCACACTTCAGGTACGCTATATCGTCGCCGACGATGCTCTGGCCCGGGATCATCGCGGTGCTCGTCTTCCCGCAGGCACTCGGGTAGGCCCCTGAGAAGTAGGTCACCCGTTCCTTGCCGGGGGGGTGGACGCCCATGATGAGCATGTGCTCGGTGAGCCAGTCCTCGTGGTTCGCCTTGTAGAGGGCGAGGCGGAGGGCCAGCTTCTTAAGGCCGAGGCTGTTCCCGGCGTATTGGTTGTTGACGCTGTAGACCTTGCCGTCCATAACGTCGACGTAGATGCGCCTTTCGTCAACGTTCACGGTGCAGTTCCTGTCGTCGAGCTCCCCGGCGGAGTGGACGAAAGTGAAGAAGTCAGGGGAGCCCCCGAGCCTCCTGAACTCCTCGTAACCGCTCCTGTATAGGAGGTCCTCGCTGTGGGCAACGTATGACGAGTCCGTGAGCTGGAGGGCGCACAACGCGTACCGGCTCTCAGTAGGCCCGAGGCTGAAGAACCGGACGAGCATCTCCTTCCCTGCCATGGAGCCATCGAGTAACCCCAGGACCTCCTTGAGCCCCGCCTCCCTCTCCACAGAGTTGATGCCCCGGCTCAGGCTCCGGCCCTCTGGCAGGAGGACCGCCGTGTGGGCCTTGTCCCGGGCCTGATCGTAGTAGCCATCATAGTGGATGGTGTGGCCGTGCATGTCGAGCTCCGTCTCCTCGCCGTTGTCCAGAGCGAGCTGACGTACGTAGGCGATCTCCTCAGGATCGTCCGTGATGACGGTCACCTTGGCGGGCTTACACAGGGCGACGAAACGCTCCACCTGCTCAACTACGTATGGGTTGTTGAGGGCCTCGAGCTTGGAGAGGACCCACTCCTCAAGAACGTTCGAATGTGAACTGGGCATGATGCCTCTCTGAGAAAACTTTTGCCCTGTATATAGCATTTCCCATCGAGTAAATATGGATAAATATTCAAAGAGATCGATCGGCGGCGAACTTATCCTACCGATGAAGTATATTCCCTCGTACTCGCACCTTCAGAACTCTGCTGAAAAATGGGGGTAGAATGCTAATGTTCTGGCTCCCTATCATCATATGGATAATGGTCACGACCGGAGAATGAGGCCTTGAAACCAGAGAGGGATTTCTCGACCGCTTCAGCCACCCTGGCCCCGATGTCCCTCAGGACCTCCGGTTGCTGGATCCCGTTCCTGTCTAATAGGATCCTCTCACCCTTGCCGTTCTTGATCAACACCGTCCCATCCTGAACCGAGATGGCGTTGTCCTCGTTTAGGACGAAGGCCCGCTTGCCCCTCGTGAAGACGATCCCCTTGGCGTCCACGACGGCGACGCATGTCTTGCCATTTTCCCGCCAGAGTAGCACGCCCTTGTCGGGTGACGAGTTTCTTTCCATGTCCCTGTCGACGGACCGGGTGCCCAGGAGTTCATCTATCTCCCGGTTCGCCGTCTCCTTGAAGTCATCGAGGTCACTGTACCCATGACTCTCTGCATCCCTCAGGTCTACCGGCCGCGAGACCTCCTCGAGCCCGCTGCGACCGAGGTAGAGCTTGTAGCCCTCCATGGGACCCTTGTAGGATCGGCCGATGGCCCCCCTCTCGGTCTCGATGATAGCCTCCAGGGCGTAGCGGGTCTCCCCCAGGAAGATCACGCCCTCCTCCTCATGGTCCCGTTTTACGGCTGACCACAGGCATCCGGGCTCCACATCCACGATGAGCCTCTCGTTGGTCATCAGGCGGTGAGCCTCGAGGGTGACCTGGGGTTTTCCCGTCAGCTCAAAACGTGTCATCGTAGTAGTCCCCCTCGTCGTCGGCAGCCCTCGTCTGCCCGGCCCGCTCCCTCTCGACGCGGCTGGTTAGCCACTGGGCGAGGCGGTAGGCGAGGCGCCCTTCGACGGTCACGTAGTAGGTGCCCCTCACCTCGCCCTTGATGACGTAGCCCGCCTCTATGAGGGGGTTCAAGTGGTGGGTGAGGGAGCTCCCGGTCCTCCCTGTCCTCTGCTCCAGCTCGTTGAAGGTCTTCGCCCCCTCCTTCAGGGTGTCCAGGATCTTCAACCTCTCCTCGCTGCCGAGGGGGTTGATGACCTCGGCGACCCTATCGGGGGGGATGCCCTCTATCTCGGAGCTGTCCATCCTGCGGTGGACGTTCCTGTTCATGCGAACCCTCCTCCCGTCCTTCCAACTGTCGATGCCCCTGGTGACCTCCATGACGTTGGTTGTTATCTCCTGCATCATGTCCTCCAGGCCCTCCGTAAGCCCACTGAGGTCGATCTGAGGGGGCTCCACGACGATCCTGCGCGGCCTCGTGGAAGGCTTGGGCCTGCTGGATCTCATCGATTCGAGCTCCTCCTTCAACTCCTCCTTGAGCCTCCGGACCTCTTCGAGCTCCCTCTTTATCTCGTCTATGTCTCCCGACATATCAGTATCAATTAATGTACATTTATACACCTATATAAATATTCGGTAAAAATACAGTAAAGGATCTATCAGAACTTTTCTAAGTGGACAAGATCCTCCAGCGGCTTCTTGGGCCTCGCTTCAGGCTCCTCCCCAGGGTAACCGAGGGGGGTTAAAGCCACGATCTGCATCTCCCCTGGTATCCCAAGCGCCCCCTAAATCACCTTCGCGTGCTTCTCGAGGTTCCCCAAGTACGTTCCCTGCCAGCACGCTCCGAGGCCGAAATTGGTGGCGGCGAGCACCAAGTGCTCGAAGGCTATGATGCCATCCGCCTGGGAGCAGCGCCCCATGCGGGGGTCGATGCAGCAGACGATGACGATCGGAGCCTCCTACACCCAAGGGTTCAACTGCATCCTCCTCTTAGTCTCCGGGTCTCTGACGACTATGAAGTAGAAGGGCTGCAGGTTCTTCCCTGAAGGGGTCTGTCTGGCGATCTCGAAGAGCGTGTGGAGTAGTTCGTCGGGCACGGGGTCTGGCCTGTACTTCCTGATGCTCCTGCGGTTCCTGATGACGTCCATGAACTCCAGTGTAAACGCCTCATCGAACCGATCTCAGCTGGATACTTAAGGCATGGGCTGAGGGGCAGAGACTTACATACAGATTGACGGGTCTAGGTAGTGGGGCGCAGCTGGGATGAGAGAGAACGAGTGGTTGATGGCGAACGCGGGACCCGTCATCAGATACCGCACGGCTGCCGAGCTCTTGCATGAAACCGAACCTGCCCAGATGGAACGCCTAGAGGAAGAGCTGCTCTCCACAGGGATGGTGAATGCCTGGCGGGTAAACGTTGTCCCCAGGTTCAAGGCTTACGAGATGCACGGTAGCAAGTCTGAGGCGTGGGAGAACGCGATGGGGAAGATGTACGACTTCGGGCTCAGGAGGGGGATGGCCTCGCTGGACCGCGTCACCGCACCGTACATCGCATGGCTGGAGGAGAAACTGAGCCTGCCGGAGGGAAAACGCCCGTCCCGTTTCTACCTCATACTCGTGGCCGCGTTCCTCGCCATGACTGGCTACTCCGAGGAGGAAACCGTAGAGCGGGTAATCTCGGAGAGGCTGGAGACGATCTACCCCTTCGCAAGGAGGGGTGACCTCAGCGACTTTTACATCTCGAAGGAGGGGTACAGGCTCCCGAAGGTCTGGAGGAACAGGCCCCTCATCAACCCGGATCTGAGCGAGAGCGGGGTGATCCCGAGCGTCCACGACCTCAACGGATTCCTCCACTCGAGGTCCATGATGGAGGACCCCACACTCCGTGAGAGGGTGGAGACGATCGTCGGCTTCATTCTCACCCCGGAGTACCAGAAACTGGAGCCAGGCTACGGGATCCTCTACGAGAGGGAGACAAAGAAGTACTACGCCGCGGGCTGGAGCGTCCACCTCTCCGGCTTCTTCGGCCAAGAGGTGAAGGGGAGGAGCATCGACTTCGACCGGCCCAACCTCCTGCGTCTGAGCATGCTGAGCCACTCGAGGATTGCGAGGGGGCACCCGTGGTTCCGTAGGAGCATCGAACGACTCAAGGTGTACGAGGACGAGGATGGCCTCCTGACGTTCCCGAGGGAGTGGCTCCCGAACTTGGGCACGGGATACTTGATTTCAGGTAAGAGGATGACCCTCGAGGAGAACAAGGGACCGAGGAAGGCGATGACCGCGGAGTCGACCTTCGGATACCTTGAGATCACGATGAAGAAAGACTAGCGTCCATACCTTAAACGGCGTCCGCCTCATCGTGGCATGTTTTATTTGATGTGTACGACTTCAATTACGATGAAATTTGGGTAGGAACAAGAAGTGGGACGGATACACTTCCTGGAGCTACATCACGCAGGACGTCGACTACGCCGTCTACCTCCTGGAGAAGCAGGTGAATAGGGTCACCCCCTACGACTTCGGCCTCTCCAAGGCCCAGGAGGAGAGGGTCGAGGGCATAATAGAGGAGAACATAGTCATCAGCCTCCATGAGCACCTCAACGTCTTCGCGGCGGGCCCGCTCCCACCTGGAGGCGCTCCTTCGTTGGCTACGAGGGCCTCGCCCACTTGGGAATGGACGCCGTTTTCGAAAACAGCTTCTGTAGCACCTTCGATCAGGTCGTCAGCTTCATGGGGATACGGTTGTGTGACTACGCCCATCAGGACTTTGTTATACCGGCGTTGAAGGCGGATGACATCACCCGGGCGTTCAAGGAGGGAAAGGCTGCGGTCATCCAGACCATCGAGTAGGCCTCAGCCATCGACAGGGACGTCGACAAGATCGACCTCCTCTTCGGCCTCGGCGTCCGCTCCATGGGCATCGTCTACAGCGAGTCCAACACCCTCGGCTCTGGCTTGAGCGAGCTCGGGGACCAGGGCCTCACCGACGTCGGCTACGACGCCGTGAAGTGAATGAACAGGACCGGGATCGTCATCGACGTGTCCCATGCCAGCGATATGACCGCCATGGATACCGTGGAGGCTAGCGAGAAGCCCCTCTGCATCAGCCACGTCGGCTCCAGGACCCTAACCAACAACGCCCGGATGCTCCCCGACGAGATCCACCAAGCCTGCGCCGAGAAAAGGGGCCTCGTGGGAGTAGAGGCAGCAGGCTTCGCGCCCAGGACCGAGAAGAACCCCGAGGCGTCTATCGAGTGCCTCCTGGAGCACCTCGAGTACCTAGTGGACCTCCTGGGGGTCGACTACGTGGGGGCCGGGCCAGACAGCCTCTGGGGCGACCACGCTGGGCTCTACCGGGATGGCCCGAAGGGGACCGTCGTCAAGCGTACGGGAAGGGGGCACTACCCCCGCATGAGGCCTCCCGAGATGCCGGAGATCTTCGACTCCGGTGAGATGGTGAGGGACCTAGACTACGTGAAGAGGCTGGAGAGCCCGTCGGACTTTGGTAACATCGCGAAGGGCCTCGTGAGGAACGGCTACTCCGACGACGAGATAGCTACGGTGATAGGGCTCAACGGTCTCCGGGTCATCAAGGCCTGCTGGCCCAGATGACCGGCGCCTCCTTTTTTTAACGTGCGGGGATCCTGAACCTGAAGGTCGAGCCCTCCCCCTCCCTCGACTCGAAGGCCATGGATCCGCCGTGGGCCTCCACCGTCCTCTTGCAGTACGCCAGCCCCAGGCCCATGCCGCTCTCCTTGGTCGTGTAGAAGGGCTTAAACATGTTTACCTTCTCCTCCTCCTTGATCCCGATGCCTGTATCGGAGATCTCGACGACAAGTTCGCCGTCCGTCTTCGCCGCCCTGACTGTGAGCAGCCCCCAGTCTGGCATGGCCTTCAGCGCGTTCATCATCAGGTTCTCGAGGACCCTCTGAATCTGCTCAGGGTCCAGCTCCAAGTCATCGAGGTCGTCCCCGAACTCGGTCTCGAGGTTCACGTGGGATGGTATGCTTAAGCCCTTGACCGTGGTCTCGATCAGGTCTCTGATGTCCGTGGGCCTTAGTCTGACGGGGATGTCCGTGGTCTTGCTCCTGATCTTGCCGAGCATCTCGTTGGCACGCAGGACGGAGGCCTCGATGATCTCCAGACCCTGCTCGCTCCTCTCGGGCATGTTCCTGATGAGGTAGAGAGCGTTCCTGATGGTCTGCAGCGGCCCCCTCAGGTCGTGCCCCAGCATCGCGGCGATACTCCCGGCAGCGGCCATCCGCTCCGCGTCGATCAGCGCCCGGGTTTTCTCCTTCACGATGCCCTCGAGGTCCCGGGTGTACCTCCTCCGCTCCTCCGCCATCTCCTTCATCTCGGTGATGTCCTGGTGGATGTGGAACATGGCCTCCCTGCCGTCGAACTCGACGGGCGCCATGCTCGTCAGGATGTGTCTCACCTCACCGTCGTGCCTCACGATCCTGAACTCGTAGGTGGCGGGAATCTCCTCGCCCCGCTGCCGGGCATCGATGCGCTCCTGGATCTTCTCCCTGTCGTCCTCGTGCACGAAGTCGAAGGTGCTCATGCCAATGATATCGGAGGGATCGGTAAAGCCGGAGAGCTCCGCCCGCTTCCTGTTGGCGTATACTATGGTCTTCTCGACGGTGATGGAGGTGGGGTTGGGGGAGCTCTCGACGAGGGTCCTATACCGCTCCTCCGACTCGGACAGCCTCCTCTCGGCCTTGTGCTTCTTGACGGCGTTCCTGATCCGGTTGGCGAGGACCTGGTAGTGGCTCGACTCGATCTCCTTCCTAATGTAGTCGTCGATGCCCACCGAGAAGGCCTCCTCGGCGACCTCCTCGCTCCCGTGGCCGGTGTAGAGGATGAAGGGGGTGCTGCTGCTCTCTCGCACCTTCTTAGCGAGTTTGATGCCGGTCATCCTGGGCATCTTGAAGTCGGAGATGATGCAGTCGAACGACTCCTCCTCCAGGAGCCTGAGGGCCTCCTCGGGGGAGCCGACGGAGGTCACCTCCAGTGACGGATCGGCCTTCTTCAGGAAAAGTTTGGTGAAGGTGAGCTGATCCTTCTCGTCGTCGATGTGGAGCACTCGTGTTCCGGGTTCCTGGGTCGAGCCGTTCGGGGTCAATACAGATTTACAGACGATATTTTCTTATAAAGATTATACATTTAAAATATCCCATTCTTTGAGTCATAATTAGAGTTATTTTACATTTATAATAATTTCATACTTGCTTATAACACTCTTTTATTTTCATCATCGAAGTTCCTCTTCATCCACACAGCTCCCGCTCACCACCTTTAGAAGCGGTGTTTCACCGATCTCCCCACTTCAAGAAGCTGGGTCGGCTTTATCAACCTCAAGGGGGAGTTTTCTTTCCATGGTCGTGAGAGTTGTGGAACTTGGGCCGTTCGGATGCAGAATTGACAGAGGGACCATTCCAGACTTGTCGCATCTGCCAGAGGGCTATGAGGTGAAGAACGTCACTGATGAGCTGAACGCGATGACGGTATACGTGGAGCCAGTGAGAAATTAGTCAGCTCTCCCCAACAACTGCATCCTTGAGATCTCGCCACAGACGAATACAGAAGGATGTACGAGATCGTTAAAGTGTGCCAGAGGACGACCTTCGAAGCGATCAGACCCGAAGTGACCTGCGAGAGCATATATCTAGTTGAAAAGGCGGTCCTCGATGACCCTGTAGTCCGCCAGATCCTGCAGTGTTAGGATGCCTCCATTATCCTGTATGAACTCCACAAGGAGCCGGGCTGTCTCACCGTGATAAAAGTCATGGGAGCCGTGCTTCTGGATTCTTCTTAAAGTCTCCGCTAAGTCTGGCTGCTTCAAGGTGTCCCCCGGCTGGTAGAAGCTTCCATCTGTCTTGAGGAAGATCTTCCCTGAGGAGGGATACTCCCTGAATGCCCTCTCGCAGGCCTTCATCTCCCTATAAAGCCGCTCATCTACCTTGAACCTATTCTCCGACAGATTAATCGCCGGTTCCACCAGTTGATCCCATGGAAGGCTGCCGAACCTGCTGTGAGCCAGTTCCATACCAAGTACTGTGCCGGGTACCCCCACGGAGATGACTCCCTCCCAGGCGCTAACCTTCAGTTCACCCCTCTCGTTCAGGAACATCTTCATGTTCGCTGCTTTGGGGGCTATGGCTCTGAAATCGAAGGTGGTGACTGTGTTGTCTGCTCCGTGGTAGAGCATGAATCCGTCGCCGCAGATATTGCCGCAGGATGGATAGGATACGGCCATGCTGAAAGCGGTGGCGACCGCTGCGTCGATGGCGTTGCCGTTCTTCCTCAGTATCTCGATTCCCGCGATGGAAGCGTAGTGGTCGGTGCTGACCACCATGCCCCTTCTGCTGGACGTAGGATTCATTATTAATGCCTTGTCATGTCAGTACTTGTTGATGGAGCCCATCGCTCTGATCTTGTGGACTATCTTCTCAAATAGTTGGCTTGGAACGTCTACTGAGCCCATGGCTACAATCTTTGAGACGACCGCATCAAGCATCTCTGGGCTCATGTCCTCGCTTATAGTCATGCTAGACATGCTGTGAACGTTGACCTTCTTACCCCTGCTGTACTACTCCTCGACGAGTTTCTGATTGATGTATCCAACATTATTCTCCCTGACGAACTCCTCATTCACACCCTTAGGAGTGAAGGAGTAAGGCATGAAGTCGCTGCTCGACGCCCCGCTGGCGATGGTCCTCAGCGTGTCGGTTATCCTCGGTATCAGCATCAGCTCGATCGCCCTGGAGAGGCTGTTGTAGGTCAGCGTGTACTCCCTCCCGATGTAGTCGACGAGGCCCACGGTGTGGAGCTCGTCAAGGTACTTGCGGGCCGTGTTGGGGCTGATGTTGTACTCGGAGGCGATGTTCGTGGTGGTGCTCCTGAGGTGCTCCTCCAGGTGTAGGTAGATGTCCTGATGTATCCTCTCCAGCCCGATGGAGTAGAGTACCCACCTCTTCACCCTCTCCGTCAGCCCCTCCCCGGTCAGGTTCTCCAGGGGCCTGAGTCGGCGTATCGTCCACTCGGCGAGCATGTCGAACTCACCCATCTGTTTCTCCTCATCACTCATCCTTCTCACCTCTCACTATCACCGTGTGGGCCTTGACGTCGACGCCCCGGGAGTACTTCCCGCCCACCACCACCCTCTCGCCGCTCTCCGAGAGGACGACCAGGTGCTTCGGGTCGTGGCCGTACTCCAGGGCGAGGCCCTCTACCTCCACGGACTCATCATCGTATCCCCGATTGCCCACGATCCTGACTACGGGTGTGACCCCCATCCGGGAGACCTCCTTGCAGGCGACGACCGCTTCGCCCACATCGCTGAACGCCCTCCCCCTCATCTTGAGGTAGTAGTCGGCGTCCGACCTGGTGCGGGACTCGGCCCTCGCCACCTCCATGAGACTCTCAGTTATCCTGGGGATGAGTCTCTTGGTGATCGACGAGGAGAGCCTCTCCCTCACATAGTAGGCCTTGCCCACCTTCTCCACTAGCCCCACCGTGTAGAGGAGGTCGACATGGTCCTGGGCCTCGTCGAGCCCCATCTTCAGGTGGCCGGCGAGGTCCTCCAGCGTCGCCATCTTGGCGTTCTCGAGGTAGATGAAGAGGCCCTGGGCGGCCCCCTCTATGCCCATCGATGAGAGGACCCATGTCTTGAGCCTATCGTCGTAGGACTCCTTCGGCTCCGTGGGAGGCTCTGGTATCCGCCGCACCTTCCACTCGGCCAGATATTCAAACTCAGACAAGGTTAAACTCAACTCAACAATTCTTGCGTTTAAGTCAATATATCATGCGACTATATTTAAAAGTAGTTATTCATGTGAACGCGAGGAGGAGACGCCGTAGACCAAATAGAACGCCCTCACGGGAACTGAATAAAAAGCCTGAAAAAAGGGTGATTAGAGGACGACCAGCCCGATCAATGCCTCTCCGCAGTTCACTGAGTAGAACACCCTGAGGAAGTTAACCGTCGAGTCATCCGGGGCAGTGTAGGTCTCCATGACGTTTCCGAAGAGGTCGACCATCTCCCCTATCACCTGCCCCTTGGCGACCTTCTCGCCCAGCTCCGCCTTGGGGTGCCAGATGCCTCCCTGAGCCGCCGTCATCCTGTACCTCTTGGGGCTCTCGGCGGGCTCGACCATCTCGGGCTCCCCCTCGAGGATGCCGAAGTACTTCAGTATGTTATTGACGCCCTCGTAGTGGAAGCGGACGTGCCTCTCGCGTACGTTGTGGGGCGTCCCGGCCTCCGATGTCACGCAGGGGATGCCATAGAGGCCCTGGGCGGTGATTGTGAGGCCGCTCACCCCCTTGGGCAACGTCGTGACGTAGGTGGTAGGGAAGCAGCGAGCCATGTCGAAGGCGGCCCGGTTGACGTCATCGTCCTCCCCCTTTCCGGCTATCACCATGTCGTCGATGTCCTCCGTGATGTCGCCGCCGTGGCAGTCGATGAGGGCGTCCGCCTTGGAGACGACCTCGGTAAAGAGGACGTGGGCAGTCCTCTGGGAGAGGGCCCCCTCCGGGTTCCCGGGGAACACCCTGTTCTGGTTGAGCTGGTCGAAGGGGCTCAGGAACGCCGACCTGTGCTCGAACTGGGGGCCGTTGACCACGGGCACCGCAAGCACCGCCCCCTTCATATCAGCGGGGTCGAGGTCCTGAATGGTCCTGATGACAGCCTCGATGCTCGCGAACTCGGTCCCATGGATGCCGCCCAGGACGCAGACGGTCTTCCCCTCCTCCGCGCCGTTGATCACGGCGACGGGTATCCTGTACGTCGTGATGGAGGTAGTGCCTACCTCCAGGAAGCCGAAGGCCTTCTCCCCCGGCGCCGCCTTGATCCCACCTATCTCTAAGACGCTCATTTCATGCTCATGGTCAGCTTATCGGGTGAGAATATAGGGTTTTGCCGCCTCGCGAAAGATGTTATAAACCTTGCACCATTGTTATACGAGGTTTCTAGTTATGGTTATCAAGACGAACAAGGATAAGCTGATGAGGCAGGCCCTCATGGGCAAGATAGCGCCCCCGACGATGCCCGGCGGAGGGACGAGAAGCACCTACGTCACCACCTGGGACGGCAAGCCCAAGATAGGCATCGGCGTCGGCGGCATAAAGTACAACGTCAAGATGGGCGACCCCTGCCTAGGGTGGCCGGAGACGGAGTACCTCGAGCCGGGCGTCGCACTGACGGGCGTCGACGAGAAGGCTGACGTCGGCTACCGAGACGTGAGTGGCACCGGCACGGCGTTCCTGAAGTACTGCTGTGTGGGCAACGTGGCGACGGTGGTCAGCGGCTCCGGCAAGGGTGCCACCGGCTTCATAACAGGGAAGGGCGGGGTCGGCGGCACGAGGAGGCACGTACTTGTCCACTTCAAGGGGGAGGACCTGGAGAAGCTGGACATCGGCGACAAGGTTAGGGTGGCCTCTGATGGCGTCGCACTGGAGGTCGAGGGGTTCGACGGCAAGGTATTCAACGTCTCCCCTAGCTTCCTGGAGGCCCTTAAGCCAGAGCGTGACGGTGACGTGCTGGAGCTGCCCGTCGCCAAGGAGATACCCGTCATCGCTATGGGGATGGGGGTCGGTGGAGGCTCCGCGGACACGGGAGGCTGGTGCATACAGACCTCTCCGCCCCACCTCGTGGAGAAGCTGGGCCTCGGTGACCTGAGGATTGGGGATCTGGTGGCGTGCAGGGATGCGTTGATGGCCTTCGGTAAGGGTTTCTATAGGGGGGCCGTCACCGTGGGAATAGTCACCACCGGGGAGAGCCACGTAGCAGGCGAGGGGCCCAATGTGATGGCGATAGCCTCCTCGAAGAGAGGGAAGATAAGGCCCAGGCTGAATCCGTTGGCCAACGTTGCCAAGTACTTGGGGCTGGAGGGATGACGATGAAAACGAATAAGGATAGGCTCGTTCAGCAGGCTGTGAGGGCCGAGGTCAACCATCCCACCGCCAGCAGGGGATATAGGGTCGACTGGGATGGGGTGCCCAGGATCGGCCTCGGAATGTCGGGCGTCAAGTACAACGTCTCCGTCGGGGATCTCTGCTACTTTCACGAGGAGGGGGAGCACACCGAACCGGGGCTTAGCCTCACCAACACGAACCCGGGTGAGAGCCAGGCGTTAGGCGTCCTCGGCTGCATCGGGAACGAAGTGAAGCTGTCGTCAGGGGACGCGAAGGGGACCAAGGGCTACATCACCGGGAAGCACGGGAGCTTCATGTGCTGGTTCCCTCCGGAGGCGCAGGAGAAGATCTCCCCTGGCGACAAGGTCAAGATCAGGGCCTGGGGCGTCGGCCTCAAGATCGCAGGCTTCGAGGAGAAGGTTCGGGTCAACAAGATCGACCCGCTGCTCCTAGAGAAGCTAGGGATCGAGGAGAAGGACGGCAAGCTCATCGTGCCGGTAACGAGGGAGTATCCGTGCTGGATCATGGGCTCGGGGTACGGGATGTTCCCGGTTACCATCGACTACGACATACAAACCACCTGCGACCTCGTCTGGGACGAGCTGGACCTCAAGGACATCCGCTTCGGGGACGTCGTCTGCCTCAGGGACCAGCTCAACTGGTGGGGCAGGGGATACTACGAGGGCGCTGTGACCATCGGGGTAATCATCCACGGATGGAGCTACTCGGCGGGCCACGGACCAGGCGTCACGACGATTCTGAGCAGTAAGGACGACACCATCGTGCCCAAGATCAACCCCCACGCGAACATCGCGTACTACCTCGGCGTCAAGGATAGACCCGAGTAACCAACCCTTTTTTTCCCAAAACCTTCACGGGCAAAAGTCGTCTTTCCCTGAACTGGAAGGTCTCGGAAGCTACTGGTCGTCGTGCGGTATGTTGGCTGTCGAGTCCTTCCTGCACTCGGAGTAGAAGTGCCCGACGCAGTAGAAGGGATTCTCCTTCTTGCCCGCCCGTATCCGCGTCTTTATCACCTTGTCCCCCGCGTTGAACTTCTTACCGCAGCGCCTGCACATGACCTCGATGCCGAAGTTTTCGTAGGTCCGCATGCTCTTCTTGGTCAGCACCATCTCCTTCAAGTTGAGGGGGTCACCTCCTCAACCCTGTTGAGGGGACAGGTATAAACCGTGCGATCCGGCTCCTGGAAAAGGAGCGTTTCCCCCATCATTAAGCTAAAAGGGCATTCTAAACCTATCCAAATCATTAAAATGGACTGTGATAACGCCCGTTTCAAAAATTTTTCTCGTTTATTTAGATTAAAATTCATACAATTTGAAAAGGATAACCCGTCTTTCAATCGATTAGAGGCAAATATTTCTAAAGCAGTTGCCATCCCTATTCACTTGGGCCTAAACGATGACACCGGAGAAGTTGTAGAGCATCTGGAGGAACATATGAGTGAAATAGTTCATCGCGATGTAGACGGAGGCCGCCGAGAGACAATATCCCAATATCTTTCTCTTCACAATTTACACCTCATTACTTAAGCATTACGTCATATACTTGAAATATAAGGCTTCTCTAGCCATAAAAGCCATAACCACCCTTTTTTAGGGAAATATATCCTCTTTTCCCCATTACTGGAAACATCGACAGGATTTGGGAAGATTCTAACGTGAAAGGACCTGTAATAAGGAAAACCTGCAACGAATATTAAAGAATGGGGAGGTGTGTCGCTCACCAGATATGGGCGTTGAAACGCCTGTTCCGGCGTGTTCCGCCGCGTCCCTTTAACGTAAACCAGCCCAGATGAGTATCATGGATATGGATCAGGTTCTTGAGATCGAGCCGAAAAAATCGGTTGACCTGGCCGACAGGATCTGTCTCATAGTCGAACTGTGGGGTGAGGGCGAGGCCCTCGACGGCGACAGGGTGGAGGAGATTGCGTTGAACCTCTATGGCGCGAGGGCGGAGGAGGTCTTGAGGGCCATCATCGCCAACCTGAGGACGGGAAGGATTAAGGGAAAGTTCTACATCGACGACGGGTATAAGACGCGCTAGGGAACTTCATTCCATAATAAATAAGACGAGTTGAGTTTCTATCATCCAAGAAGCCGTACCCTCGAGTCTGAACATTCTATGGTATCATCTTTAAAACGGTCTGCCATGTAGTTATGGCTTGTAAGAGGAAAGGGAACAATGTAAATTTTTATCTCCTTTAAGCTTCACATCAATATCATCCGACTCGATTTCATGGAGTGCTATCTGCCTTGGGTTCAGAGATCGTAGGAGTTCACGTACCAAGCAAGACAGAGATGGCGTTCTTCTTCGTCTCAGGGATGATCGTCAGCGTCCCCATGACTCTCTTCTCGGGGCCGTTCACGAACGGGCTCTGCTTCGTCCTCCCCCTCTTCTACGCCCAGGTCTGCTCGACAGGGCTCGTCACTCCCCTCGTGGAGGAGTTCGCGAAGGCCTACCCCCTCTTCTACCGGCATGGTGAGTCCGGGAGGTCCCTCTACACGATGGGATTCCTGACGGGGCTCAGCTTCGGGGTCGTCGAGTTCATCATCTACGTCCTCCAGTTCCGGGCGGCCATCCCCTTCAGAGTCGTCGCCGTCGTCTTCCACGCGTCGACCGCCTCGTTGACGGCGTACGGCATCTGGAGGGAGCAGCCATTCAGGTACTACATACTTGCCGTAGCCCGCCACACGGCGAACAACTTCTCCTCGTTCTTCGGGAACTGGTGGTACGTCGGAGGTCTGGGCGGCTTCGCCGTAGCGGCGTTCCTCTCATGGACGAGGTACCAGGAGGTCCAGAGTGTACAGATGCCGGATTGACCGCTTGAGAGTGAAACTCCTAGGGATCCTCATAATGTAAGGGATCCAAATTTGCGATATCAAAATTAAACACCGTTCCTCAGCTAATCATGATGCCTTCATTGTTCGAGGGAAAGGTAGTCATCGTCACCGGGGCGACAGGGGCCCTAGGCTCTGCCGTCACCATGATGCTTGTGGAGAGGGAGGGAGAGGTCGTCGCCCTCTATAGGGACGAGTCGAAGTTGAGGGCTCTTAGGAAGTCCCTCGGGGCGCACGGGGATCGCCTCACCGGTTTCAAGGGGGACGCGACCAGAGCCGAAGACTGCAATGCCCTTGTCGAGGAGACCCTCAGGGTGCACGGGAGGGTGGACGTCCTGATGAATGTCGTCGGTGGCTACCGGGGCGGCTCCACGGTGGCCGAAACGCCGGAGGAGAACTGGGACCACCTCATGGACCTGAACCTGAGGTCCGCCTTCCTCTGCAGCAGGGCCGTGCTCCCCCACATGATCGAGAAGGGCTATGGCAGGATCGTGAGTGTCTCAGCCAAGTCGGTGACCTCCTCCGGCAGGAAGGCGAAGTCGGGGGCCTATGTGGTCTCCAAGGCCGGCGTGAAGGCCCTCACAGAGGCCATGGCTGAGGAGGTGGCCAAGTACGATATTAACGTCAACTGCGTCGCACCCAGCGTCATCGACACCCCGGCGAACAGGGAGATGTTTCCCAAGGCGAGGCATGAGAGGTGGGTCCCCCCGGAAGAGATCGCCGAGGTAATGCTCTTCCTCGCCTCGGACGCCTCGAGGCCAATACGGGGTGCCCTGATACCTGTCTTCGGTAGGTCTTGAGCACATCCTATAATCTGAGGCTCTTGTTAAATCAAGAAAGGAACACGATGTGTGATTCTTTAAAACTCACACGAGGTTGGCCTTCTTCAGGCCTTAGGTTTCTACCACTTTGAGACTCGGAGGAGGTTCACGGCCGGCATGTCCATGGCGTTCTCCCTCTGTACGAGGTGGCCGAGCCTGTTCCTGAACCGCCTCATCATGAGGCCCATCATGACATCCGTCATCCAGCTCATTTCTAAACCCCTTTATTGAGATGTTAAGAAGCTTCGTTCAGATATAAGGGTTCTCTAACAAATTAAGTAACTAATAGCCCTCTTTTAGAAATTTAATGCCGTTTTTCCCGTTTTCTGTCACGGTTTCCCTCCCAAAGGAACATTTCCTAATAAGGGAAAAACGAGGGGTGAACGAGCCGATCGTGAACTCTCCATGCCTAGATAGGGCAAAGACCGACTTTCACGGGCGTCTCAAGCCCCTTCTAAGGCTCTCTATCGCCTCGAGGGGGTCGCCGCTCCCAGTTATCCTGGAGCCCACCACAAGCCTGTCGGCTCCGGCATCGATGGACAGCCTGCCCGTCTCCTCGTTGATCCCGCCGTCCACGACGATCGTCTTCGATCCATGGGCCTTCCTGAGGAGTCTTATCTTCTCGACGGCTTCAGGGCTGAATCTCTGCCCCCCCATCCCAGCCGGTACGGACATGACATGGATCAGCCCCACCTCCTTCACCACGTCAGGGTGTAACGTCGCCGTGGGCGTGGCGAGATCGAGGACGACGCCGGGCTCGAAGCCCAAGCCCCGGATCTCCCTCAGGGCTCCGATCGCGTCCTCCACGCCTCGGAAGACCTCGACGTGTACGGAGGCCGCGGGCACAGGATTCTGGACACAGAGGTCTCCCACCGTCGAGAGAATCTTGAGAGGTTCGGGGGCCATCACGTGAATCTCCATTTCTGTCCCTGAGAGGCTTTGGCAGACCTCTCTCACGAGGCGATCTGTGAACCTGGGCTTCTCCGAGTAAGGGGGCCTGATGACGTCGAGGTGGACGCCCTGAAGCCGTCCGAGGAGACCTCGTATCAACTCGAGGGGCCGTGACCCCGCCACGGGACCATTTAACTCGCTCAGTTCAGCCTCGTAGCCGAGGATCGAGAGGAAGATGCTTGGCTCCACAGATTTTAGATAGGCTGAGCCTTTCTTAAGGTTGAGGGGTCCAGTTGGGAGATTATTTCATCGGCGTGGACAGCGGAACGCAGGGCACGAGGGTGGTGGTTGTCGACGGCGAGACCGGGAACGTCGTCGGAAAGTCCTCGAAGGGCTATGGACTCATCGAGGGGCTGCCGCTGGGATACATGGAGCAGCACCCGTCGACCTGGGTTGAGGCCATGGTGGAGACCGTCTCATCGGCCCTGAAGGCCTCCGGTGTCGACGCAAGGAAGGTGAAGGGGATCGGTGTTTCCGGTCAGCAGCACGGTCTCATCCCTTTGGATTCAGAGGGGAGGGTGATCAGGCCGGCGAAGCTCTGGAACGACACGAGCACCGTCGAGGAGTGCAGGATCCTCATCGAGGCCCTCGGGGGTGAGGGCTCGGTGATCGGCCTCATTGGGAACTCGATCCCGCCGGGGTTCACGGCCTCCAAGATCCTCTGGCTCAAGAGGCATGAGCCGCGTAACTTCGAGAGGTTGGAGACGGTGCTCCTCCCCCACGACTACCTAAACTTCTACCTCACGGGGGCCGCCTCGATGGAGTACGGCGACGCCTCCGGGACGGCGCTCATGGACGTCAGGGGGAGGCTCTGGTCGGAGGAGGTCGTCGATGCCATCGACACCGGGCTCATGGAGAAGCTCCCGCCCCTCCACCCCTCGGATGAGGCGACCGGGAGGCTGAGGGGGGAGGTGGCCCAGAGGCTGGAGCTGGGCGAGGACGTCGTGGTGAGCACTGGTAGCGGGGACAACATGATGGCCGCCATCGGCACCGGGAACACGAGACCGGGTATCGTCACGGTCAGCCTCGGGACCTCGGGCACAATTTATGCCTACTCGGAGAGGCCGGTGGTCGATCCCGGGGGGGAGGTCGCCGCTTTCTGCGATTCCACCAACGGCTGGCTCCCCCTCGTCTGCACCATGAACGTCACCGTCTTCACGGAGCTCATCAGGGGCCTGTTCGGCCTCAGCTACACGGACCTCGAGGAGGCCGTCAGCGTGGCCCCGGTGGGCTCCGGCAGCCTCGTACTGCTCCCCTACCTCAACGGGGAGAGGACTCCCAACGTACCAGAGGGGACGGGGGTCTTCTTCGGCGTCAACGACAGAACATTCAACCAGGGATGCCTGGCCCGCTCCGCCATGGAGGGTGTCACCATGGGCCTGAATTACGGCTTCAAAAGGATGAAGGATCTGGGGATCCAGCCTACGGAGATCAGGCTCACGGGGGGCGGGGCCCGCAACAGAGCCTGGAGGAGGATCGCTGCCGACGTCTTCGACGTGGAGGTCGTCACACTGAAGGTCGAGGAGGGCGCTGCCTACGGAGCCGCCTTACAGGCATATTGGACCTACGGGAGACAGGTCGGCGAGGCGGAGGACATCTCCGAGATCACCGACAGGTTCGTCGAGGTGGACGAGGCAAGCAGGATAGAGCCTGACCCCGGTAACGCGAAGGTCTACAGGGGGCTTCAGAGGCTCCAGGATAAGCTCAGCCTCGACCTCCGGGGGGCCTTTGGGAAGCGTAAAGCCATATATGGTTAATCATTTAACCGCCAAGGAGAGATCTACGGCGGTGTCAACAGGTTGAGGGACCTGCGTCATCAGAAGACGGAGAGAGAGCCGAAGGAGATGCTGAAGCATCTGAAGGGATGCAAGCTCAAGCCCAGGTACTCGGCCGGGGTCTGGTACTTCTACCCGGCAGGCGGGCGGTTCCACGACGCCTACGTGGAGAAGGGCTCCATCGAGGACATCCTGGCCAAGATCGGCGGGCTCCACGACGAGGGGTTCATCGACTCCTCCTTCGGCGTCGAGGCTCACTACCCCAACGAGGTCAACAGGGGGAACATGGACCTCTACAGGGGGCTGATCAAGGAGACCGGGATCAGACTCATCACCGTCATCCCGAACCTGTTCTTTGACAGGACCTACGAGTTCGGCTCACTGTCCAACCCGGACCCGAAGGTGAGAGGGCACGCCATCGATAGGCTCACGGAGTCCCTCAGACTCAACAGGGAGCTGGAGACGGAGTTCGCCGTCGTCTGGCCGGGGATTGATGGCTATGAGAATCCCTTCGGCTTCGACTTCTACGGCATGTGGAGGCGTTTCGAGGAGGGGATCGCCAAGGCGATGGACGCCGTCCCGGGCGTGATGGTAGCCCTTGAGCCTAAGCCCTAGGAGCCCAGAGGGAACAACATCTACAGGAATACTGCCAACGGCCTCCTGATGGCGAGGAACGTCGAGTCCCTGCTGAAGGCGGGGGAGAACCGGGCCGTGATCGAAGGGGGCGAAGCCATGGTGGGGCTGAACCCCGAGGTCGGCCACGTCCTCATGGGGCACGAGGAGCTCGCTTACGCCTTCGCCTCCATTCTGAGAGAGGGTCGCCTAGCCCACACCCACTGGAACAGCCAGCCCCTGGGCAACTACGACCAGGACCTCAACGTCGGCGTCCTCGGGATAGACCAGATGCTCGCGGCACTTCTCACATTGAAGATGCAAGGCTACAGTGGGTTCTACGGACTCGACATCAACCCTGAGAGGATTCCCGTCGAGAGGGCGTTGGTCCTGAGCATGAATGCCCTGGAGGCAGGCTGCACGGTCGTGAACGAGCTCGATTATGACAGGCTCGTTGAGGCCATGTACAGTCCTAAGGAGAATAGGGGAATGATCGAGGACGTCCTGACGAGGGCCCTGGCGCCCAAATCAGCGGATCTCAAGGAGATCCCCTAAAATATTGGAATAAGGGCTGCTGAATCATTTTCTCAGCTTCTCCATCGAGGGCTCCAGCTCGGCTAGGTCAAGCCTCTCCAGCGTCTCCTTGCGGGGGATGCCCCTCTCGTCCCAACCCATTGTCTCGAAGTAGGTTGCCCTTCTCTCGACCACGAGGTCGCGGTCGGTCGTCCTGCCCTTGAAGGGGCCGTTGGGGAGGGGCTCGTAGAACCTGGGTGGGTTCTCGTCGTCCTCGATGGGAGTCCAGACCATGTCGGGACCGCCCATCATGAGGAACGCCCGCTGCAGTGTTACGATCCTGACGCCGTTCACCTTCCTCCAGCTGTCGATGGTGATGGGGAAGCCCGTGATGGCCCTGGCGATCTCGAAGGCTAGCTCCTGGCTGGTGCGGCAGAAGTTGCAGAAGACGCCGGAGTCGGAGAAGACGGAGCCCGAGTGCTCCCGGTGGCCGTCCACTGCCTGGCTTGTGTGGTCCCCGCCCTGGACGTTGGCAGCGTAGCTCATGTCGTGGGCGAGGAAGTCCCGGTCGCTCCTGGTGCCGTGGGCGCCTATCTCGATCCCCTTCACATGCACGGCGTAGGGGCTCAGGTCGACCCCCTTCATCTCCCCGAGCTTCTTGGCGGCCCTCAGGGTGCCCTCGGCGAGGATTTTCCCGACGCCCTCGCGGTGGGCTATCATCCGGGCCAGCCTGTCGAAGGCCTCGGTGTCACCCCATTCGAGCTTGAAGCCGAGCTCCTCCTCTGTGAGGAGTCCGCGCTGGTAGAGCTCCGCGGCGAAGGCCATGGTATTGGCTCCGCCTATGGCGGAATGGCCCAGCTCGTCGATGAGGGCGCTGAGGTGGATGCAGTCCCCGGGGTCGAAGATGCCGAAGTTGTTGCCGGCGTAGGCCTGCTGCTCGTAGTCGGGGCCGTCCGTGATGTCTCCCTTCCACCTGCCGCTCTTGATGCAGCTGAGCTTCATGCAGTTCGCCGTGCAGTTGAAGTCCGCCCAGTACTTCTTCACCCAGTAGCGGGTCTCGAACATGGGGCCGGCGAAGCTCCTCTCATCGTGCCACTCCTCCTGCCAGTTCCTGACGGGGGAGGAGCTCATCGTCGCAGCCGTAGACCAGCCCCCGTACCCTGTCCCGGTTCTGCGCCAGCTGTCCCTTGCTATGAGCATCCGGTGGGCCTCGTCCCAGAGCTCCTTCATCCTCTCCAGGTCGTGGACCTCGGGCAGGGGCCCCCGGCCCTTCGCGACGATCGCCTTCAGGTTCTTGGAGCCCATGACGGAGCCGTAGCCCCCGTACCCGGCCGCGTGGGTCAGCTTCGACATGACGGCCGAGTTAAACACTATGTTCTCCCCGGCGGGCCCGATGTAGATCGAGCCCGGGTCCTTCCAGAGGCCGACGGGCTTCCTCCCTGCGAGCTCCTCTGTCACCTCCCTGTTGATGATCTTGATGGTCTCCGAGCCCATCTTCCCCCAGAGGTGGCCAGCGTCCCTGATCTCGCCTAGGTCGTCGGTCACGAGGATGTAGACGGGGCTGCTCGCTTTCCCTGTGACGATGACGCCGTCGTATCCGGCGGTCTTGAGCTCGTGGGCGAACTCTGAACTCGCCGTGGAGCCCACCGTGCCGTTGCTCAGGGGCGACTTCCCAGAGCAGCAGATGCGCCCGCCCGGATAGAAGCCGGTCATGGGGCCCGTCAGCGCCATGAAGATGTTCTCGGGGCCCAGGGCGTCGACCTCGGGCCACCTGCCACCGATCCTGTCGAGGAGTATCTTCACCGCGAGCCCCCTCCCGCCGAAATAGGCCTCGAGGGTCTCCTCCGGGAAGGTGACGTCCCTCAATGTCTCCCTGGTGAGGTCAACGTCCAGGTACTTACCAGCGTATCCCCGTGGCACCTAGATCACCTCCTCGCCCCTCTCGCCGAAGAGCTTCACAGCCAGGTCCCTGGCGACGTCTAAGGGCTGCCTGCTGAAGTGCTTCCTGTTGGCGCTCATCCCCTCATGGACGAGCCTGAGGGCGTCGTACCTCGCCTCGTGGCAGACCTTGACACACTCGGGGTCGCCGCCGCAGAGGTCGCAGATCGTCGATTTGTTGTCGCCGGGGTGGAGGAAGGGCACGCTCCCTGGGCAGGCTTCGATGCATTTGCCGCAGCTGATGCAGGCCTCCCTGTCGACGACGACCGCCGTGGTCTCGTCCACTGAAATGGCGTCGACGGGGCAGCTCCCTATGCAGGGGTAGTCGTCGCACTGGGCGCAGAGGTGGGGGACCTCGACGCCGGGGAAGGGCATGAACACCCTGACCCTGCTCGCCTCGGGCCACCACCGCCCGTCATGCTTCATGCTGCAGGCGAGTTCGCACCTGCGGCAGCCCGTGCACCTCTCATAGTCCCTTACTATCCATATCTCACTCACTTTGAACACCTAACGTGGCCTGGGAGGATTCCTGGGGCAACGTGTAGCCCCCTCGACGAGCCTGTTCGAACCTCCGTACTGCCCGCCGATTCCGTCCCCGAACAATCCTGACATGTTGAATATCGCTGTACGGAAGATAAAAGTGTCGAGGGGAGCCGGGCGCCCCCGGTTGAGCGGGCTACGTGCCCTCGATCTTCACACCGAACTGGAACACCGCGAGGCCTATGTAGTAGATGGCGATAGCGACGAAGAATATCGGGTAGATGCCATAATTGTCGACGAAGTATGCCGCTATTAAGGGTCCTATGGAGCCCACGATGCTCCCAGGGAGGGTGGAGAGAGCGAAGCCCATGCCCCTCTGCCGCGGCGGGGAGAGCCTTGCGGTGATGGCGCCGGAGGCTGGCATGCCGAGAATTCCGAAGAATCTCTGGGCGAGGTAGAAGAGCATGAAGGGCCAGAAGCTCTTGAGGAGGACCGCCAGGAGGAAGCAGGTGTAGGACGCGAAGAGGGTGAATACTAGCCACCTCTTCTCGCCGAAGCGGAAGGCGAGCTCCCCTCCGATGGGGGAGACGATGATGCCCATCATAGAGCTCAGGGTGAAGAGCAGGCCGAGTTGGGCGATACTCCAGCCCTGGGACTCCGCCAGCCAGAGGGTGAGGAAGCCGGTTGTGAGGCTGCCCCCGAATTGCCTTATCCCGCTTGACGTCAGGAAGACGAGCATGTTCCTAGAGAGGAGAGTTGTGGCCGCGCCCTCCTCGATCTCCTCCGAGGATGCCCTGTTGCGAGTCTCCTCCGCGGAGTCCTTCAGGAAGAAGAGGGCGACGAGCCCCAGGAGGATGGGGATCACCCAGAACTGGTAGACCTGACGCCACTGGAAGGCGAAGAAGCCCATCAGTATCGTGATGGAGAGGGGGCCGAGGCTGACCCCGAAGGTGCCCCCGCCGTTCCAGACCCCGAGGGCCCGGACCCGGTCCTTGGGCTTGGTGATGTTGGTGGTGTAGCTCTGGGCGGGGGGGTGGTAGATTGTGGAGTTCAATGTGAGGAGGGTAGAGGCAACGATGTACATCCAGGGATCCGCCGAGATACTGCCAAGGAAGGCGCCGACGGCAGCCATGACGATGCTCAGCCCTATCAGCCTCTTCGCCCCGAATTTGTCGGAGAAGTGGCCCGCTGGTATCGAGAAGAGGACCTGGCTCAGTGGGGGTATGGCCGCTATGAGGCCGATCTGCTGGTTGGTGAGGCTGAACTCGGCCTTGAGGGTGGGGTAGAGGGTGGACCTCATGTTCCCCGCCGCGTGGATCAGCGCGTGGATCAACACCGAGAGGAGGAGCCCCACGCTCAGGAGCCTCGCTCCGCCGTTACCGTTCTCCCTATCATCCGCCATTCATCTTCCTCCTTGTCTCACATTGATAGTTCCATCAACGTAAAAATGATACGAGGGCTCCAGCGTGAGACTTCTCGCTAATGGTATGAATCGTATGCAAATATACGCCGTTGAGTACGGCAATGTTTAATATAAGGATGATATGATGGGTTCGCCTCGGCGAGTGGAAGCCCCTGACTGCCGGCCGTCAAGCCTATTTCATTCGTCTTCCTCGTCCGCGTGCTCTTCGTCCCGGAATGCCTTCGCCTCATCCTGTATTTCGTTGAGGTCGTCGATTACCGTATCGATCTTCAGGGATAGGTCTGTGAGACCCTCCGTGAACTCCTCGACCCAGTAGTCGCCGAGCTCCTCGAGGTCGACGATGATCGTCTCCACCTGTCCCTTGGAGCTCTCGAGGGCTTTGACTAGGCGCCCCATCTTCCGGATCAACGTTGCTGATTCTGCTGACATGGTTGTAAATATCCTCCGTCAAGGGTTAGAAATGTGGATTATAAAAACCTTAATGATCGAAGCGCAAGAGAAGGATAATTCTAACGGGATAAGAACAGCATGAAGAAAAGGGAGGGGAGACTATTTTCTCCACTTCTCCCCGATGGGGTAGACGTCCCAGGGGATGTTCTCGTAGTGAAGGGTGCTCAGGTCGGCGGGCGTCGTCCCGGGCGGGTCCACGGGGTAGTCGACCTTGCTCCAGGTCTCCCAGAACGCCTTGTGGTGGACGCGGCTCTTGATCTCCACGATGTCGAAGCTGTCGACGTCGAGGCCGATGGCCTTCAATGGGTCAGCGCTCATGGGCGCCCTCAGCCTCTCGGAGATCACGACGTGCCTGTTCTCCCCCAGGTCCAGGGAGACGACGAGGTCGTCGTGCCTGATGGCCCCCCTGCCCATGGGCCCTGTCTCCACCCAGTCGGCGGGCCCCAGCCACTCGATCTTGCCGGTGACCTTGACGGGCTCCCCGGAGATGGGGTGGACCCAGCCGCCGATCTCGACGGTGACGGTGTCCCCGACCTCTTGGTCCCTGTCGAGGCCGTAGAGCACCTCTGGGTCGGCGATGCTGGTTGTGCAGAAGTTCCTCGCGCCCTGCTCCATGAGCTCCTTAAAGACGTGGGTGCCGTCCCCCAGGCGGTCGTCGTGGTATGCGATGACCACGGGCTTGGTGCCCTCGGCCACCATCTTGATGACGTTGGCGACGCCGTCAGGAGCCTTCGGTAGGGGCCTCGTCAAGTCCTCCCTGAGGCTCCAGATCAGTTCCGAGATGTTCTGGGAGACCTCCTCCGCCAGCTCGTGGTCGCCGTCTGTGACCACGAAGACGGAGGCCCCGACGTCCGGGGTGTCCATGTAGGCGAACCCTGGGGCGACGGAGGCGCAATAGACCCCCTTCGTCTCCCACTCCCTGCATCGGTCGTAGACCAACTTCATGGGGTGGTACTCGGAGGCCTGGTAGACGCTGGCGCTGATGACCCCCGGCTTCCTGACGGCCATTGTTGGCTTGAAGTTGCCCCGCAGGGTCTCGATCATGCAGTGGCCCGCGATCTCCCCGATCTCGTGACCGTCTAGGTGGGGATAGGTCTTCAATATGAAAACTGCGTCGGTGGCGTATGCCAGCTCCTCGTCCTCGCAGGCGTGGAGGTCCAAGGTGACCATGATGGGCACCTTGTAACCTACCACCTTCCTCACCCTCCGGCATAGCTCCGCCTCCGGTTTGGGAATGTTGGTGACGGCCATGGCGCCGTGGAGAGCTAGGAGCACCCCGTCGACGGGTATCTCCTTCTCTATGCCGTCCACTATCCTCCCGGCGATGACGTCGAAGGCCTCCGTTGTCAGCCAGCTCCCCATGCCGACGGTCTTGGGCCTCCCCGGCCTCAGGACCCCGACGAGCTCGACGTCGGGCTGCCCCTCGGCGGCGGCCTTGTAGCCTGTGATGTAGCCCTTCCCCTCGCCCTTGGTGTCGATGGCGTCGGGGCCGTACCTCATGCCACCTGCGTCCCACGCCTCAAGGGTCGTGATGTTGGGGCAGAAGGTGCATGTCTCGTGCGAGAAGCTCGCTACAGCGATCCTCAATCAAATAACCTCCTGAATAAAATGGTGTATGATATAAAAAAATCCGATGACTCGAGGTCGCTGACTAAAAAAAAGTGTGTTGGCTTCAGCCCTCAGCCGAGGATCGCCTTGAGGTCTTCCTCGGCGGTGGTTATCGGCATTATGTTGAAGTTCTCCACGAGGTAGTTCAGGACGTTGGGCGTCAGGAAGGCGGGGAGGCTCGGCCCCAGCCTGATGCCCCTGATCCCCAGGCTGAGGAGGGAGAGCAGTATGGCGACGGCCTTCTGCTCGTACCAGCTCAGGATGAGGCTGAGGGGCAACTCGTTGACACCAACGCCGAAGGCCTCAGAGAGTGCCAGGGCGATCTGGACCGCCGAGTAGGCGTCGTTGCACTGGCCGACGTCCAGTAGCCTGGGTATCCCCTCGATGTCGCCGAGCTTCTTGTCGAAGAACTTGAACTTGCCACAGGCCAGGGTGAGGACTACGGTGTCCTCGGGGGCCTGCTCCACGAAATCGGCGTAGTAGCTCCTAGCGGATTTGGACCCGTCGCAGCCTCCCACTAGGAAGAAGTGCCTTATCTTGCCCTCCTTGACGAGTTCGATGACCTTTCCGGCGACCCCCATCACGGCGTTGTGGCCGAAGCCTACCGTCACGGAGCCCATGTCCTCGTCCTCCTGGAATCCGGGGAGCTCCAGGGCTCTCTCGATGACGGGGGTGAAGTCCTTGTCCTCGACGTGGGCGACCCCGGGCCAGCCCACCAGTCCCGTGGTGAAAATGTTCTCCCTGTAGGAGTCGACGGGCCTCTGGATGCAGTTCGTGGTCATGAGTATGGCGCCCGGGAACGCAGGGAACTCCCTCACCTGGTTCTGCCAGGCCGTCCCGTAGTGGCCATAGAAGTGATCGTACCTCTTCAGCTCAGGGTAGCCGTGGGTGGGGAGCATCTCCCCGTGGGTGTAGACGTGGATCCCCGTGCCCTCTGTCTGCTCCAGCAGGAGCTCCAGGTCCCTCAGGTCGTGGCCTGAGACGAGGATCGCCTTCCCCTTCCTGTGGCCAAGGGGGACGCTGGTGGGCACTGGATGGCCGTAGGTGGTGGTGTTGGCGGCGTCGAGGAGCTCCATCGCCCTCAGGTTAGCCTTCCCCGCCCTCATGACGAGGTCTACCATCTCCTGGAGCGTGGCGTCCTCGTTCAGGGTGGCGACGAGGGCCTCCTGGATGAAGGAGTAGACGGCGTCGTCCTCGACCCCCAGGATGGCGGCGTGGTCGGCATAGGCGCTGATGCCCTTCAATCCGTAGATGAGCGTCCACTTCAGCGAGTGGATGTCGGGGTCCGCGCCGGGATCCGACTTGATGCCGACACCGGCCCCCTGGGTGACCATCCCCTTGAGGGAGGATCCGGGCTGGAAGGAGGCGGTGGGGTGGCGGGACTCGATCTTTCCCCCGGCCTTCTCCACCCTCTCCTTGAGCTCCTCCCTCCGCCTGAAGGCCTCCTCAATGAGGGCGCGTATCCTCTCGGGGTCAAAGTTGACGTTGGTGAGTGTGGCGAACATCGCCTCGCAGGTGAACCTGTTGGCCTCCACGTCGGATACCCCGACCTTCCTCCCCTCCACGGCGTAGATGGATAGCCCCTTCAGTGCGTGGACGAGGAGGTCCTGGAGGGCGGCGACCTCGGGGCTCTTGCCGCAGACTCCGAACTTGTCGCAGCTGGTCCCCCCGGCTGTCTGCTCACATTGGTAACAGTACATTCATTCTCACATCTCCTGTGCGGGTCACCTCGCGTAGAGGCACTCCCCCTTCGCGGGGCAGTGGTTCTCGGCATGGTTCTCGACGGCCTTGAAGATGGGCTCCATGGTCTCGGAGTTGAGGGTGTAGATCCTCTCCTTGCCCTGCCTCCGTGTGGAGACCAGGTTGCATCGGATGAGGGGCCTCAGGTTGTGGCTTATCATGCTCTGCTCCTGCTCCAAGGCATCGGCGATGCTGGAGACGTTCATGGAGCCCGCCCTCAGCTTCTCCAGTATGGCGAGCCTCGTAGGGTTCGCCAGGGTTGCGAAGAACCCGTAACATGTCTCTGTTAGTCCTCTCTTCATGACCTGCACCTTGTATGAAGTTTCCTTCATATGAAGAATTCCTCATACATATATAAGGGTTGCTGAAACAGACCTAAAAAAGGAAAGGAGGTTTGGCACCCTGAGGGAGAGAAAGGCCCCTACTTACCCTTCCTGTGGAGCCTCCACCGCTCGATGTAGAGGTCCATCCCGCCGTCGGGAGCCTCCTCGAACTCCACGGGTATCCTGCCCCCGGCCACGAGGTAGTGGAACCTCCTGTTCCCTGCCTCCCGGCTCTCAGGGATCAGGGGGATGCTCGTCTCCGCGAACCGCGACGAGGACTCCAGGTAGAGCATCGCCCCCTTCCTGGCGACCGTCTGCTTGCTGCCGCCCTCGTAGGCCTCGTAGTATCCGGTCAGCCTGTCGAGGTCCAGCTCCTCGGCGTAATAGGAGATCGCCTCCTCGGGGTCCCTGCCCATAAGGAGGGCGAGGGCGGCCTGGGGGATGAGGGATCCGAAGCCCCCGGTGTTGGAGGCGGTGGCAACGGCGATGTCGAGGTCGGGTATGAAGCTGAGATTCGCCGATGAGACGCCGGTGGATCCCCCGTGATTCACCATCTTGTGCCCCAGGAAGTCGTCGACGCAGAACCAGCCGTAGCAGTAGTAGCCCTTGCCGAAGGCGCCCTCGCCCCTCTCGATGTGGCCCGTGTGCATCTCCATGAGCAGGTCCTCGTCGACGATCCTCCTGCCATCGTGAACGCCCCCGTTGAGATTCATCTTCAGGTAGCTGGTGAGCTCGGTCACGGGACTGAGGATGCCGCCGGCTGCGTAGATCATCCTATGGAAGGGGTGGACCGTCGCCGTCGTTGAGCCGTCCTTCTCCTTCCTGTACGCCGTCATCCTGTCGGGGTCGGCGTCGAAGGCCTCCCTCTTGATGGTGGACCTCGCCATGCCCAGCGGCTTGAGGATGTTCTCGGCGATATAGTCCTCGTAGGGGACGCCGCCTACCCTCTCGACGATCTCACCCAAGACGGCGAAGCCGCTGTTGTAGTAGAAGTACCGTTTCCCAGGCCTCGCCGCGAGCTCTCCCTTGGATTTGTTGATGAAGAGGAGGAGGTCGTCGATGTCGGACAGGGGGATCCAGCTCCCCTCGACCCCGGTCATCCTCTGGATGAGTATGCCGGCCATGCCGTCGGCTGGCATCCCCGAGGACATGGAGAGGAGGTGGTGGACGGTGATGGGCTCGTCCTCGTACCCCGGCTCGTAGGGGAGGTACTTATTCACTGGGTCGTGGAGGTCGATCCTTCCCTGCGCCACCAGCTGCATGATGGCGATGGTGGTGAACGACTTGGTACACGATCCAATACCGAAGAGGGTGTCGGGGGTCGCAGGGAGGTTCGCCTCAATGTTCCTGGCGCCGAAGCCCCCCTTGTAGACGACCTCGTCGCCCTTCAGCAGCGCGATGCTCAGCCCGGGGACGTGGAGGCTCGCCATCCTTTTGGAGATGATGCCCTCCAGCTTCCGGGTGGACGCCGCGCTGAAAGAGTCTACCATAGGAATCATCTAAAGTGGTTTGACTTCTATAATAAAACTTGAAGGGGAACATCCGAGATCCTAAAGACTATTTGCGCGCGCGCAATGTTTATTAATGTAAACATACAACTGTTTACAACAGTTGACAGATATGATTGAACCAATCTTCACAAGAAGAGTGAGCAAGATCAGCACGATATTTATCGTCCTTCTCATCGCAGCCACCGGTGGAGGCTTGTACCTCAGACAGCGAAACACTACACCCGAGTTCAACGGCTTGGACATCTCCGACAACCTGGTGCCAAATGTCGACGCGCCAGGATGGATGGGTGTGGGGCTCAGCAGACTCAACTTCACCGGGGACGCCGTAATCGTCCTCGTGACAAAGGAGTACGGCATCAGCGAACCCACGGAGATCCCGATCAACGCCGGCGAGGGGCTAATCGCCATTACAGAGGTGGTCGAGGAGGACGTCAACGCCTACTGCGAGGAGAACGGCCTACGCTATCGCTTCGACTTCGTGCCCTTCCCCGTCCTGGGCACAGAGGAGGCAGTGGTTGAAGCCACCCACGTCTTCAGGGATCTCGGCGTCCAGCTGGTCATCGGATACGACGTCAGTCTTCATTGCACAGCAGCCTTAGACGCCATCCGGGACCTCGACATGTTCTACGTCAGCCCCGGAACCAAGACGTCCTGGGTCACAGACACCATCGACGGCTTCTACGGCCTGAGGCCCGACATCCCGGAGGCCGAACTCATACCCAAGATCATCGAGGGTAAAGGCGTGGACGCGCTCGTCGTCCTCCAGAACGACTGGGCGATCTCCAGAGATCGTCACGGTGACTTCTGGGAGGGTTACTACACCGAGATCTCCTGGAACTTCGAGCAGGCTGGCGGCGTCATCCATGAGAGGATTCTCTACCCTCAGCCGGAGGTCATCAGCTCGAGCATGGATGAGAACCCCGACTTCACGGAGTACTGCCTGCTCGCAGACGAGGCGGTCAAGGAGGCGATCGACGAGCACGGCAGAGACAACGTCGGCGTCCTGTGCTTGGGGTTCGGGGAAATCTATTCCATCCTGTACCAGGGCAGAGCGTTGGAGCACCTTGAGAGCGTGCCGTGGTTCGCCACAGAGGGCGCGAACCACATAAGATGCTTTGACGAGGCAGGGCTCTACGCCGAGCGTGTCGGCCTCTACGCCCCCATGGAGATGCCCTGGCATGAGGACCGGTTCGCGGAGCTCGAGGACAGGGTCATGGAGATCGTCGTCACGAGCGAGGAGGGCTTCACCTACGACCTGGAAACCTACAACGCAGTCATGTACGACGCCTGCTGGCTCATGGCACTGTCCGTCGTCGAAGCCGACTCCAGTGACCCGGGGATGGTCGAGGCAGCCTTTCAAGATGTGGCTGAGGGCTTCGACGGCATAAACGGCGTCTACGCCCTCGACGAGGCGGGTGACAAGCTCAGTTTCAAGGTCGCCGTCGGTAAGGTAATAGAGACCCCGGAGGCTCCGTACTGGACCCACGACATGGAGCGATGTGGGATCTACGACGCAGGGACCGGAGAGATCACCCTCCTAGACAGTTTCCACGAGGGACCGTAGTGACGACTCGAAGATTTAATTTAAACAGACACGTACTACATGGTGAGGTCGCATGACGTTCGGGGGAGGATACCTGACTGGCAGGGAGCTCGGCATCTGGAAGCTGCGCAGGGACGGCGTCCGGCAGGCGGAGATGGCGAGGAGGCTGGGGGTCCAGCGGCAGGGCATCAACCGGGCCCTCCTCGGCATCGACTCCAAGGTGGGCCAGGCCCTCACGGAGGCGGCTACCCTCAGTAAGCTCGACATATGGGGGGTGAATCTGGAGGACGGCGTCATGGAAGCCTACAGCCAAGCCCACCAGGTCCCGGCGATAGTCAGCTTCTCCGAGGCAAACGGTGTCCAGGTCTGGTACCTCTACGAGGGAAACTGCAGCTCATGCAACAGGATCGACTCATGCCGGTCCATGTTGACGGCGGAGGCGGGGGAGAGGGGTATAACGCTCGATGAAGGGGATCCCAGCGAGGAGCCGACGAGGCTGGCCAGCAAAATATTTTCGAGATTCGTCAAGATTGCAGACCTGAGATAGGATGAAAGGAGGCCGACATGGTTCCTGATGGCAGGGAGACACCCACCGAAAGGTCGCAGAGGATCTGTCCAGTGCCCCCTAGGCCTGGGGGATTCGATCAGGTGGGGAGGCTTATCCGGATTGGGGGTAGGCTCCTCAGGAGCTTCAGGCAGGGGTACGGGTGGTCCCTGTTACACGTCTTCCTAGTCGCCTCAGCCCTCGTCTCATCGGCCGTCCTGTTGCCGGTCTCTGACGCCACCAGGAGCCTCTCCTCACTGCACGAGGGAGGGTCCACGCCCGTGTTTGAGGTGAAGATCCCGGACCAATACGGGGTCTACCATAATTTTATCGATTGTTATCTGGCGAGCGACGAGGACGTCGCGTGGTCCTATTTTTGGGGCGATTGGGGGAACCTGTTCACGGAGGAGGACGCCCTGAGGGCGGAGGGGCTGGACGGAGTGGAGTCGGTGGCCAGGGTCATAACCTACAGGGGGCACACGGAGCTGGGATCGGAGTGGGAGCTGGAGAAGGATGAGTGGATCCAGGGGATCCTCTGGGGGAACTCGAGCTATGACCAGGGCAGGAGGGAGAGGACGAGTCAGATCGCGGAGAGATGGAACGTGTCCATGGTTGACTATCTCAACCTGACGGGCCCCTACAGTCGTGGTTGCAATATCATAGGTTACGAGGTGGAGAAGGCCCGGGACTGGAGCCTAGGTTTCAACGAGATCACCGACGGAAGGTGCATCGATGGGGGTGAGGACGGTATTATGCTCAACAACTGGTGGCTTGAGGGGGGTGAGGACCGATCCCTAGGGGATACACTTCGTCTAATGGTTGGTCCGAGCGGATACTACAACCTAAGCGATTCAAAAGAGTGGTATGACGATCGGAAAATCTACTCCTTCCAGATCGTTGGGGCCGTTCAAGGATCAGGCTACGTCGACGCGGTTATCGATATAGATAGGATGCTCGAGATGTTCGGCCAGGTGAGGCACGGGAGATCAGCCCCCCTCCCGTTGTACACCTCGTTCTACGTCAAGGCTGCCACACCAGCGGATTCCCAGGAGGTCGAAGAGGGGTTGAACAAACTATTCCCGGGTAAAACCATTCTCAGGGTCGGGAGCGCGCCGATAATGGTGGGTGAGGCCCTGCAGTCGGTCAGCGGGAGGCTTGGCGACATTTATGGGATGACGATGTTGCTCATCGGGGGCGCCCTTGCGCTGAGCCAAGCTGCGGAAGTGCACTCCAGCAGGAAGAGCGTCTGGCTCATAAAATTGAGGGGATGGGGCTACCTCGACCTGCTCAGCTTCGCCCTCCTGAGGATGGCATTGATCGGGACCCTCGCCGGGATCGCCTCAGTCGCACTCATGAAGGTTGTGGGACCTAGCGTACCAAACCTCATCGTCCCGACGATGCATCTGAGTAGCCCCGAGGCAGTCAGCTACATATCGGAAACCGTCTCGAACACCCTGTCAGGGTCCGGTTGGCCCCTGGTTGTTCAGGGGGTAACTGCTACGGTGATCAGTGGAGCCCTGTCGATCATCTACCTACTGCTCACGAAGCCTCCACGCTCTGGGTAGCGGGAAAGGCTTATCCCGGTCACGAACAAGTAACACCGACATGACCAAGAAACTTACCCTCGTGGCCACCGGGGACTCCCTCATCACGATGAAGATGAGCGTCCACCGAGAGCCCGAGTACATGAAGATGGTGGAGCTCATCCGCTCCGCCGACCTCGCGTTCACCAACCACGAGATGAACCTCCACGACTACGAGGAGGACTGCTACCCCGCCGCCCAGTCCGGGGGCACCTACACCCGCGCGGACTCCTCCATCATAGAGGAGCTCAAGTGGATGGGATACGACATGGTCTCCACAGCCAACAACCACAGCCTCGACTATAGCTATGGCGGCCTCTTCAGTACCAAGATGTACCTCAAGGAGGCGGGCGTCCCCCACGCCGGGACCGGGAAGGACCTTGCAGAAGCGAGGGCCCCCACCATGTTCGAGACCCCCCAGGGGCGCGTCGCCCTCATCGCCGCATCGTCCAGCTTCGCCCCGTGGGGGAGGGCCGGGGACGCGCGGAGGGACATGCACGGGCGCCCGGGGCTCAACCCCCTCAGGTACGACACTTGGTACGAGGTCAAGCCCGAGACCCTGGAGAAGATCAAAGCCCTCGACAGGGAGATCGACTTCCCCGAGATCATTCAGCCCGACGACCCGGGCACCTACTACTTCATGCGGGACAAGTGGGTCGTTGGGGACGATGTCGGGATCCACACCAAGTCCAACAAGTCCGATATGGAGGGCAACCTCGCCTCCATCAGGGACGCCGCCCGCCAGTGCGACTGGGTGCTCTTCACCCTTCACGCCCACGTGGGGAGGTGGAAGGACTCCGAGCAACCCGCTGACTTCATCGAGGAGATCGCCAGGGCCGCCATAGACGCTGGGGCCCACGCCTTCATAGGCCACGGACATCACGCTATGCGGGGCATCGAGATAAGGGAGGGTAAGCCCATCTTCTACAGTCTGGGCGACTTCATTTTCCAGAATGAGACCCTGATGAAGATGCCCTCTGACTTCTATCAGAGGTACAAGCTGGACCCCTACGCCGGCACAGTGATGGACGCAATAGACGCCCGCTCCAACTCGGAGTCCCAGCCAGGCGGCCGCGAGTTCAAGTGGTTCACGGACGACCGCAAGTACTGGATCAGCGTCATCCCCAAGATGAAGTTCGAGGGAGACAAGCTGACGAGCCTCAAGCTATACCCCGTGGAGCTGGGGCAGAAGAAGCCCAGGAGCCAGAGGGGCAGACCGACCTTCGTCGACCCCGAGGAGGGAGCCGAGATCGTAGGCATCATGAAGGAGCTCTCCAAGCCCTACGGCACGGAGATCACCATCGAGGACGGAGTGGGCACCGTACAGCTTTAAACTTTTTTTTACACTTTCCAACCCAAGTTTTAAGGTAACATGCGAGGGAATACATCATTAAAGGTGGATGAAATGCTCGAGAAGATCCTCCTAATTGGATCGGCGGGGAGCGTCGGCCACGATATGGTGTACCTGATTGCAGGCATGACCTCAGAGATCAGCGTCGTGGGCGCCGACATCGACGAGGAGAAGGGGCAGTACGAGATCGAGGAGTCCCTCCACATCGCCCACACCCTGGGCAACTACCCCGACCTCAGCTTCCGCAAGATCAACCTGTTCGAGATCGATGAGACCGCTGAGCTGCTCAAGGAGATCAAGCCCACGGTAATCTGCAACCTCGCCTCACTGGGCTCATGGTGGGTCACTAGGCTTCTACCCATCGAGGTCTACGAGAAGATCTGCCCCGTCGGTCCTTGGCTACCTAATCACCTCACCCTCGCCCATAAGCTGATGACGTCAGTGAAGAAGTCTGGGATAGAGACCCGAGTCGTCAACGGCGCCTTCCCGGACCTCACTAACGTCGTCCTGGGCAAGATCGGCCTCGAACCCACCTGCGGCGGTGGTAACATGGACCTGGGTTGTCTTAGAGTGAAGAGGATCGTCGCCCGGCAGATGGGCGTTCCCTACAGGAACGTCCAAGTTTACGGCGTCGGCCATCACGGCTCATACTACACAGCACACATGTCGGGTCCCATGAGGCTTAAGATCATCGTGGACGGCGAGGATGTCACCGGAAAATTCCCGAACAGTAGGATAGCGCAGTTCTACGGGGAGGCCGGGTTCTCCAAGAGGTCATCGTATAAAGGGCCGCTGGTCGACCAGATGCACACGGCAGCCTCATTCCTGAAGCACGTGCTCGCAATCTACTACGACACCGGGGAGCTCCAGACCTGCGTCGCAGGCCCATGTGGCCTCCCGGGAGGCTACCCGACCCGCCTCAGCCTCAAGGGGGCCGAGGTGACGGTGCCCGACATGAGCATAAACGAGGCAGTGAAGATAAACGAGGCAGGTGGACGCCTCGACGGTATCGAGGGAGTCAAGGACGACGGCACCGTGGTGTTCGTAGAGAAGAACGTGGATCTCATGAGGGAGGTCGTCGGATACGAGTGCGAGGAGCTGAAGGTCTCAGAGTCCGAGGAGAGGGCTAGGGAGCTCAACTCCAAGCTCAAGAAGCTCTATGAGAAGTACAACGTGAGTTAACGGGAGAGCCCATTCGGGAAGACGAGGGACTTCACCACTACCGGGATGAACCCCCTCTCCCAGGAGGGCTCACCTATATCTACGAAGTTGAAGTCGTGAAGCTTGATCTCGTCGATGGAGACGAGGCTCCTGCCTGGTGCCACCTCCTCGCTGAAGACCCTGCCCATCCCCATCCCGATGTCAGCCTCGAAGACCAGCACGACGGGGACCGCATCAGGACATCCCTCGATTGAATTGTAGATCGCCCTGCAGAGCCTCTGCATCAGCTCATAGGAGGGCCTACTGATCACCTCCCTGCTGAACGCAAGGGCGAAGGCGTCATCACCTCGGAGGTCGTGCAGTTCCATCGCCCTCCGTATCTCACACGTCATGGTCTCCTCTGAGAGCTGAACGCTCTGGAACTTCGGTGAGACCACGGGTAGGTTTCTCAATGGAAGGAGTTTGGCGTTCGAGATCAACGTGGTCGAACCACTCACCTGCAGAGTGTACTGGGACTCCCCGATGACTGTGGCACGGATCCCCTCAGCGGGCTCCTCGATGGAGACATCGAATGCCTGAGCCCTCCGCATTATCTCCTCACCCAGTAGCCTGCCGAGGTCCCCGAAGTCCCGGCTCTCACGACCGTAGATGTACTCCGATACGCCGCCGGAGAAGAAGATAGCGTCCACGCCCCCAGCATAGCTGAGGGGAGGTGTGACCAGCAGACTCTCAGTAAGAAGGGAGAGAGAACCACGCTCCATCACCTCGAAGAGGCAGCCTGCTAAACTGGCAGCGAAGGCACGCTGATCACGCTCCGGGAACACTTCGTTGACCTCAAGGGAGAGCCCAACTGACTCGGCAACCAGCTCCGCGGGCCTCTCGACCCTGACCAGCCTGTCGGACTCGTCCAGCACGACGTGGCGAGCCCCGACGTACAGGGAGGCGGTGTCCATAACCTCGCCGTTCCTCACGACTGCGAGCTTCGTGGTGCCTCCTCCGACGTCGACGTTCATCACGGTGCTCCGCTCGGTCGATGACCTGAGGACCGCCCCGGAACCGTGAGCCGCGAGGACGGCCTCATAGTTGGGCCCCGCGGTGGCGCAGACGAATCGTCCACCCCTCTCGGCGAAGAACCCTGTGATCCTGCGGGCGTTCTCCCGGGTCGCTGCGACGCCGGTGATGATGATGGCCCCGGTCTCCACGTCCTCGGGGTCCTGGTCGGCCTCGGTGTACGCCGATGAGATGAGGGATGAGAGCGCTCCCTCGTCGATCGTGGTCCCCGTGAAGGGCGTCAGGGAGACGGGGGAGAGGTAGGTGATCTCCCTACAGACGACGTCCAGCTTCTGACTCCCTTCGGGGTACCCGAGGACGAGCCTGGAGAAGACGAGCTGGGTCGTGGTGGAACCTATGTCTATGCCGACGCTGCTGATGCTCATGTTCACGGGGTCCACGGGAACGGCACTCCCATAACTCGATGAAGGATCGTAATAAAACGTGTCCACTGGACTGGATGGAAAAAAGGGTGTCGGTTCACGCGACTAGGGGAGCTCCACGGAGCCGACCTCAGCGAGGTCGTCGAGCCAGTTCATCTTCACCATGCCACTGCTGAGTGTGTAGAGCACGTCGTCGATGTAGAGGCTCCTCTCCACCATGAGCTCGGAATCGAAGTAGTAGCCGCTCTTCAGGAACGCCTCGTCCCCCTCGATGTGGGAGACGACGCCCCGTAGCCGTATTCCCTCCTCGGGGGAGACATGGAACACGTGGGCGCCCTGGTAGACGTATTCGCCGTAGGCGTTCGCCAGGACGTCGTCCGCGTAGTCGCTCTCATCGATCTCGGCCACCAGTATGGGGATCACCAGGAGGTTCCTCGACCTGCTGAAGAGGACCGCCTTGTGGTCGTAGAGGGCCGGGGTGTCCGTGCCCCTGTCACCGATCTCTAGCTTCGAGAGCTCCCTCGGGTTCTCGACGTCGCTGACGTCGAAGAGGGAGATCTTCACACCCTGATACCAGGCGAAGTCCCCCTCCTCGGCCTCAACGGTCTCCTTCCCGATGCCGATGAGGTGGTCCTCATCGTAGGGATGGAGGTAGTCGGAGTAACCGGGGATCTTCAGCTTGCCCAGCACGAAGGGGTTCTCCGGGTCGTTAAGGTCGATGGTGAAGAGGGGGTCAACCTTCTTGAACGTGACCAGGTAGCATCGCCCGCCCATGAACCTTGCCGAGTGAATCCTCTCCCCCGGCGCCAGGTCCTCGAGGTGGCCTACGATGTTCAGGCTTGAGTTGAGGACGTAGACGTTGTTGCTTGTGTCGCCGCCGCTCCTGGAGACGCGCCCCGCGGTGGTAGCGATCCTGAAGTGGTCTTCGTACTCGTCCATGGAGAACTGGTTGAGCACATTGCCGGGGACGGCGCCGTCGGCGGTGTACTGGATCCTCTTCCCCTCGACGGTGAGCTTGTAGATCTTGGTGATCTCCCCGTTCTCAGAGTCCCACCAGGGGGACGAGATGTAGATGCTCCCAGTAGAGGCGTAGATGGTACTCGCTGAGTTCAGCAGCAGCGTCTCGTGGGTCATCGGCTCATCCGGGTCCTGGGAGTTGATGGCCACAACGTTGGTGAACGAGCAGCCGCCCTCGGTTACATTGGAGTAGTAGATCATGTCAGCCTCCACCTCTTGGATCGCCTCCCCTGACTTGAAGCGAGGGAGCCAGACCTCGGTCTCGTTGTAGAGCCAACTGTGGCGCTGGGTGACGATGTAGACGTAGTCGCCGATCATCCTCGAGTCCACGAGGAAGCCGTCAAGGGTGATCTCCCTCTCTAAGACGGGCTCAGCCCTGTCCGAGACGTCAAAGACCTTAACGGTAGTCACCTCACCCCTGAGATCCTCCGGCATCGGCCAGGGACGTATATAGTATGGATCCTCAAGCTCGAAGACGACGAGCTTGTCCTCGCTCACGTAGATGTTCACGATCCACTCACTCAGCTCAATCGTTGACACTAGAGCCGCATCCTCGGGCGGAAAAGCCCTGACGATGTGGACCCTGTCCTCGGAGACCAGGTAGATGTAAGCCCCGTCGGTCTTCACTATGTCCGCCTCGTCCACCCCCGCCACCTGGATGTTGGTGACTGAGTAGTCCGAACCGCCCAGAGCAGCGGAGTCGGCCGCCGACGAAGCAGCATTCGTGGACTCCGCCACCATCATCGGCAGGAAGCCCCTGCCCTTCACAGCGCCGCCGTAGTACCAATTACCTTGGGGCACATCCTCCAGAAACACCTTCATCTGCTCATAAGAAGTGAACCTCTCAAGGGAACTCGGGAACGCTTGGAACCCCCCTGACTCCGGGTAAGGAAGGTAGACATTCCATACAGCCCCCATCAGAACGGTCCCCACGAGGAACCCCGCCACTACGTAGACGGTCAACCTCCTCAAGGGAACCCCAGAAACGACTGAAATCGCCATATCAACCACACCATAAGAAACAGGCAACACACTTAATCCTAGGCTTTAGAACAACTGTTCAAAACAGAAGAACACCCCATCCAAACAAACCCCAGAAGGGTTACCACCCCAAACCCCTATCACCACTAACCGACGCGCCCCCCCACCGCCAGCATTTAATAACCCGAACGAAAGTCCAATGGTGGAGGCACAACCCATAACCACCCACGAGCCAACCCCCCTCGAGGAGAGGTACAGGGAGCACATCAAATGGCTCTTCGAGGTCAGGAGGTTCGGCTCCAAGCTGGGCCTCGACTACGTGAGTCACCTCCTCGCCGAGATCGGCGACCCCCACCGGGACTTCAAGTCCATCCACATCACCGGCACCAACGGCAAGGGCTCCACAACCGCCATGATCGCATCCATCCTACAGCAGGCCAGATATAGGACCGGGATGTTCACCTCACCCCACCTCTCAACCTTCACTGAACGCATCCAGATTGACGGCAATCAGATCCCCCCAGAGGAAGTCATCAGGCTCATCGAGGAGATCAGGCCAATCTGCGAGGAGATGGCCCAGAACCCCGAGCTCAGGCACCCCACCTTCTTCGAGATAATCACCGCCATCGCCTTCAAACACTTCTCCGAGAACCAAGTGGAATACGCCGTCCTTGAGGTGGGGATGGGGGGCAAACTCGACGCCACCAACGTCGTAAAGGCCCAGGTCTCTGTCATCACCAACGTGAGCCTCGAGCACACAGAAGTCCTAGGGGACACCGTGCTGGAGATCGCGGAGAAGAAAGCCGGCATAATCAAGGAGGGAGGCGTCCTCATAACAGCCACCGCCGACAACCAGGTCTACAAACTCTTCAAGGAGATCTCCGAGGACGTCGGCTCCAGGATCTACAGGGTCGGCACAGACATCACCTTCAATAAAAAGGGATCAAGCTACGAGGGCCAGACATTCGAACTGGAAGGACTCACACACAATTACCAAGAGCTCTTCATCCCCCTCCTCGGAGAGCACCAGATGTACAACGCCGCCACCGCAGTTGGAGCAGTCGAAGCCCTGAACTTCCACGGCGTCCAAATCCCCGAAGAAGCC